>WNGL01002844.1_pt1 | contig 20882 bp, 15 predicted proteins | sample 5400591 | NCBI WGS metagenome assembly WNGL01 (sample SAMN13153377, study PRJNA577476) | soil metagenome | isolation source: 80 cm soil or saprolite under Garry oak tree replicate 1 | place: USA:California | collected 2016-06-15 | reverse complement strand
TCTGCCCGGCCGTCGGGCTGGTGATGGACACCATCGGGGTGCCCGAGCCGCCGCCGGTGGGGGTGGGTGAGGGGCTGGGGGATGGGCTGGTGGGCGTGGGTGAGGGGCTGGTGGGCGTGGGGCTGGGAGAGCCGGTGCCGTTGCAGGTGCTGCCGTTGAGGGTGAACACCGTGGGGGCGGTGTTGGTGCCGGTGTAGGAGAAGTTGGCGCCGATCTGCGCGGAGCCGCCGGTGGCCAGGGAGCCGTTCCAGGAGGCGTTGGTGACGGTGATGTTCTCCCCGGACTGGGACCAGTTCCCCGACCAGCCGGAGGCGATCTTCTGGTTGCCGGTGTAGGCGTACCCCAGGGTCCAGGAGGTGATCGCCGGGCCGTTGTTGGTGATGTTGATCGCGATGGAGAACCCGGTCCCCCAGTCACTGTTCACCGTGTACGTCACCTGACACACCGAAGACGCCGCCGCGGGCGCCGCCGCTTGCCCGGTCGCGGCGGACGCGCCCATGACACCGGCGGCCACGAGGGTTCCCGCTGCCAGCGAGCAGGCCGCGGCCCAGACGGCGGCCGAGCGCCCCGGTGACCGCTTCATTAATACGCGCATTCACATCCTCCTCGCCGGCACGGGGTGCCCGTGTGTTCAGGCGCAGCCTAAAAAGCTCGGGTGGGAGGGGGAAGGGAAGCGCTTTCCGGAGGGTGAGCCTGGCTCGTGCGATGGAAGAAACGGCAGGACAGCGGTGAGGGGGGCAAAGGCTTTAATCGGGTTGCGTCATGAACGTTTCATCGTGATGTGGGGGCGCGGACCGTGGTGTGGCAACCTGAATGTCGTCGTTGTGGCAACCACGACAAAAGAATGTCGTCGTTGTGGCAACGACGACAAACGCACCTGGGAGGGATCCGTTCCGTCGGCCACAGTGGCCGCTGCGGTCACAGCCGTCACACGGTGTTGGCCGGCCTCCTCGATGATCATGGGACTACCAGACCTGGGGGGTGTACCAATAAATCCGAAAACCCCGGCCCCGCCAACCAGGGCCCCGTCTGATCATTGAGTGGACCGCCGACCTGTGATCGCCGTCAAGCCCGGCCCACCTGCCTCAGGCTAGCGCCAAGGAGGACACCAGCACCCAAGCCGCCGGGGCCTGCGGGCTGCTCACCAAAACGCTTAGCCTGCAAGTAGTCCCGCCGTGCCGGTCCCTCACGAGCACCCCTTGTGACCCGCGCCGGCTGGCCCAGGTGTTAACCCGTGGTTCTGATCGGCTGGTAGACGTGAATCACCGTCCCGTCGGGGAATCTCCTGGCCTCGGTGAGATCCAGTCGCAGCGGCCTGGCCAGGTCCTTGAACAGCGGCAGCCCGTTCCCCAGGGCGACCGGGTGGATGACGAGGTGGTACGCGTCGATCAGGCCGAGCCTCGACAGCGCCTGGACGAACGCGGCGCCGCCATGGGCCATGATGTCGCCGCCGGGTTCGCTCTTGAGGGCGGCTATCTCCTCGGTGAGGTCGCCGCTGGCGATCCGGGAGCTGGCCCATCCGGCGGCCGGCAACGTCTTGGAGAAGACGACCTTGGGAAGCTTGTTCATGAACGCCGCGTAATCGCCAGTCGCGGTCGGCCAGTGCGCGGCCATCTGCTCGTAGGTGACGCGTCCCATGATGTGGGTTCCGGTCTGGCGCAGGGCTGCGACCTTCCACGCGCGCACGTCCGGATCCTCGGCCGGAAGCCCCCACTCACCTTCACCGCCCGGCCCGGCGACGTATCCGTCCAGCGTGACACTCATTTGCAAGACCACTCGCCGCATCAAGACTCCCTTTCTGACCGTTGCCAGCTTTCTGACCGTTGCCAGTTCCGCTCACCGGCAGACGTGGGCATATGTCTTCACGACATCTGCCCGGCCCGCGTTACCCCGGTCCGCCGGGTCCGCTGAGTAAGCCTCGCCGGGTGCCAGCCCCGCGTCCAATACACCCGGCCATAACCTGATGGCATGGATGTCGATACCCGGCTGCTGCGCTACTTTGCTGCCGTCGCTGCCGAGGGAAACCTCACCCGCGCGGCGGAGCGGCTGTTTGTGTCCCAGCCGGCGCTGACCAAGCAGATCAAGCAGCTGGAGAGCCAGCTGGGAGTGCGGCTGTTCACCCGGTCCCGGGCCGGGATGGCCCTCACCGCGGCAGGCCAGGCGCTGGCCGACAGCACCCCCGCCGTGCTGGCCGGCTGGGACCAGGCGCTGGCCGGGACCAAGGCCGCCGCCAGCCGCGCGGCCCGGGTGCTGCGGGTCGGATTCATCTCCAGCGCCGCCAACGAGGCCACCCAGCAGATCATCGCGGCGTTCGCCCGCCGCCGGCCGGGCTGGCGGGTGGACATGCAGCAGGCCGCCTGGTCGGACCCCACCGCCGGGCTCGCCAGCGGCGACGTCGACGCCGCCCTGCTGCGGCTGCCGTTCCCCGGCCAGGACGACGTGCGGATCGAGGTGCTGCTCACCGAGCCCCGCTGGGTCGCGCTCCCCGTCACCCACCCGCTCGCCGCGTGCGACCAGATCTGCTTCAGCGACCTGTGGGACGAGCCGTTCGTCGCCGCCCCCGCGGAAACCGGCTGGTGGCGCGATTACTGGCTGGCCACCGGCGAACGCCAGGGCCACCCGATCCGCATCGGAGCCGTCACCGACCAGCCTGACACCTGGCTGACCGCGATCGCCAACGGCGACGGCATCGCCCTGGCCCCCGAATCCGCCGCCCGCTACTACGCACGCCCCGGCATCACCTACCGGCCCGTCACCGGCGTCAGCCCTAGCCAGGTCGGCGTCGCCTGGCCGCCCGCCAACGACACCAACCCCGTCGTCCAGGACTTCATCCGCTGCTGCCTGGACAACAAGCCGCCACAACACCTCAACAACCAACCTGACCAGCAGTAACTCCCCAGCGCGAGTGGACGCCGTTGGAGGCGGGACCGTGCCGTAGCGCACTCGGTGGGATCGGAGCCTGCGCAGGACCCCACGCATTTCCTCCTGATGGCCAGTCTGGGTGAGCGGCCCGTGCCGGTGGCCTTGGCAGATCTGCGGTCCACCCGATGATCAAACGCCGGCCCCGGTCAAGAGCGCGGGCGTGGCGTAACTGCCCACAAATCATCGGCGGGCCGGCCGAGCCCCGGCGGCCCCGTTGGCACCTGGGGCAACGGTGGCCCCTGCCCGCCGTCGATGATCATGGCATTTGGTATCGCTGGGTAGGCCGGATCACCATGATCACGTAGCGGGAACTCACCCGTGGCCGGCCTTGTGGAGGAGGCGGGACCAGGCTTCGGCGGGGGTCAGGGTGCCGGACCGGACCTGGGCCAGGGCGGTGGCGATGAGGGGGGCCAGCGCGCTGGCGGTGGGGTCGGGGGTGCCGGTAGCGGGCATCCGGGTGGCGGCAAGGGCGAAGATGCGGCCAGTGGGGGAGTTGCCGAAATAGGGGTTGCTGACCGCACCGGCGGCGTTGATCGCGGGGGAGCTGGCCGGGAACGCGCCGGTCTGCGCCAGGGCCGGGCCCGCCTGCTGGCCTGCCAGGTAGACGGCGAGCTGGTAGGCGTCCTGCTGGTGCGCGCTGGACCTGGGGATCGCCAGGTAGAACCCGCCCCAGTCGCCGGTTCCGCCCGGCACGGCGGTAACCGCCCAGGTGCCCGCGCCGCGGCTGCCGGACAGCCGCTGGATGGTGCCGAGCAGCCACGGCGGGCACACCGTGGTGGCGAAGGCGAGCCGGGTGACGCCGGTGTCCCACGCGCGGCTCTGTGGGGCAAGCCCGGCGCTCAGGCCATCCTTGGCCGCCTTGGCCGCACTGGCCCAGGCGCGCTGGACGGCCGGGTCGGCGGCGGGCCCGGACCGTGCCGCCTGGCCGGGGGCCGCCTGGCCAGGGGCCGCCTGGCCGGGGGCCGGCCCGGCCTGGCTCATTATCGCGTTGTACACGCTGGTCACCGAGTCCATGAAGGCGGGCCCGCTCGGGATCCGCTGCTTGAACTCCCGCCCGGACGCCAGGTAGCCCTGCCAAGTGGACCAGTCCCGCGCCAGCCGGGCCGGGCTGGACGGCAGGCCCGCCTCGGCCAGCAGTTGCGGCCGGTAACACAGCGCCAGCGGGCCGGTCTCCGCCCCGATGCCGTACGCCTGCCCCGCGTGGTAGGCGGGCCGCCAGACCCACGGCGGCCACTGGTACTCGAAGGTGTTGACGCCGCCGCCGACCCCGCCGAGCGTGCTCACCGGGACCAGGCTGGACCGGTACCGGTGCACCGCCTCGCTCATCCGGGCCAGCGGGATCGCCACGAGATCGTCCAGGCCGCGGCCGGTGGCCAGGTGCTGGCGCAGCGCCTGCCAGTAGCCCGGTTCCTGGGCGGTAGCGTGCTCCACGATCCGGATGCCGGGATGCAGTCGCTGGTAGGCGGCGAACAGCCCGGCCCGCCGGTACCCAGGTGAGCCGTACACCGCCACCCGCAGCGTCACCACCGGTCCTCCGGCGGCGGGCTGGCCAGCGGAACCGGGCGGCACGGCCGGGCCGGCCCCCGAGCAACCGGCCAGCGCCCCCGCCGCGAGGCCCAGGGCGGCCAGCGCGGCAATCCGTCGTGAAATGCGCATCGATGCTCCTGGCCGGGAGGAAAGCCTCAGCAGAGATTGGCCCGGCAGGCAATCACCGTCAAGAGCGGGGAATGATCGGCGGCGTGCCGTCATGAAATTTTCACGGCGGCGGGCCAGGCGGCGGGCATGAAAGTTACATTGCCGCCTTTACCGGCGGCGCCGCTCACCGGCCGGGGAAAGCGTGATACCGACGGGAGAATTGACCGTTCTCAAATAACGGCGTTAAGGTCGCGCTGGCCTACTCCCCGCCCGCCGATAACGGCGCGCTCCCCGCCGGAGGTGTATGTCATGAGTCGCCTGGGTGCTGGCCTGGCCGCGGCCTTCGGAGCCGTACGGCGCCGGGCCGGATGGCCGCGTGCCGCGCAGTCGCGTGCCGGGCAGTCGCATGCCGGGCAGTTGCCTCCGGGGGAGCCGCGCACCGGGGAGCCCCCGGCCGGGGAGCGGCGCGCTGAGTCCCCGCGGGCCGGGCGGGAGTTCGCCGGGTCCCCGCGGGCCGGGCGGGAGTTCGCGGGGTCCCCGCGGGCCGAGCGGGAGTCCGCCGGATCCCTGCCCGCCGGAACCCCGCGGGCCGGGCGGCCGGTGCTGCGGCGTGGCGTCGTGGTGTCCGCGGTGGCGGTGCTGGCCGGTGCCTCGCTGGCCGCGGCCGCCGCCAGCGCCGCCACCGCGGCAGCGGGCCGTGCGGCGGCGCCCCCGGGAGCGCTAGCGGCGGCGTCTTCGGTGTGCCAGGTGACGTACACGGTGAACAGTGACTGGGGGACCGGGTTCTCCATCGCGATCAACATCACCAACAACGGCCCCGCGATCACCTCCTGGACCCTGGGCTACGCCTATGCCGGCAACCAGAAGATCGCCCAGGGCTGGTCGGGGAACTGGTCCCAGTCCGGGGAGAACATCACCGTCACCAACGCCTCCTGGAACGGCTCCCTGGCCACCGGCGGCTCCACGCAGATCGGCGCCAACTTCTCCTACACCGGCACCAACACCGCCCCGACGGTCTTCACCCTCAACGGCGGCACCTGCAACGGCTCCCCCAGCCCCACCCCCACGCCCTCACCCACCCCCACGCCCTCACCCACCCCCACCGGCGGCCCCGCACCGCAGTTGCACGTGTCCGGGAACAAGCTGGTGAGTTCCACCGGCGCGCAGGTGGTGCTGCACGGCGTGAACCGGTCCGGCACCGAGTACGCGTGCGTGCAGGGCAACGGGATCTTCGACGGGCCCAACGACCAGGCGTCGATCTCGGCGATGAAGTCCTGGGGCGTCAACGCGGTCCGGGTGCCGCTGAACGAGGCCTGCTGGAACGCCGAGTCCTACGTCAACCCGGCCTACGCCGGGACCAACTACCAGAACGCGATCAAGGCGTATGTCAGCCTGCTCAACAGCAATGGCATGGTCGCGATCCTGGACCTGCACTGGACCGACGGCGCCTACACCGGGTCGTCCGCGGGCTGCTCGTCGGCGCAGGCGGTGTGCCAGAAGCCGATGCCCGACGCGGCCCAGGCGATCGGCTTCTGGTCCTCGGTGGCGCAGGTCTTCAAGGGCAACAACGCGGTCATCTTCGACCTGTTCAACGAGCCCTACGCGTCCCGCGCCACCGGCAGCACCACGACCGGGTGGCAGTGCTGGCTCAACGGCGGCACCTGCGCGGGCATCTCCTACCAGGTGGCCGGGATGCAGAGCATGGTCAACGCGGTCCGGTCCGCCGGCGCCAGCAACGTGATCATGCTCGGCGGCGAGGAGTACTCCAACGACCTGGGCACCCCCGGCTCCACGAGTGACCCCTCGATCCTGAACTTCCTGCCGACCGACCCCGGCCACAACCTGGCCGTGTCCTGGCACTCCTACAACTTCAACACCTGCTCCAACCAGTCCTGCTGGACCAGCCAGGTGGCCCCGGTCATCGCCCAGGTACCGGTCATCGCGGGCGAGATCGGCGAGAACGACTGCGCCGACGGCTACGTCAATCCGCTGATGAGCTGGCTGGACTCGCAATCTGCCAGCTACCTGGCCTGGGCCTGGAACGCCGACTTCAACTGCTCGTCGGGCCCCGGCCTGGTCTCCGACTACACCGGCACCCCCACCGGCTACGGCGCGGGCGTCAAGACACACCTCCAATCCCTGGCCGGCGGCTGACCGCCGGGAAACCCGGCCGGCGGCGGGCCGCCGGCCGGTAGGGTCTTGCTCGCCGGTGGGCGGGCGGGCGTGATCCTCAGGAGGCATGCGTCGTGAGACTCCCTCGGCTGATTCCCGGAATCCGTGCCGTCGTGGTGCTGTCGGCGGTGACACTGGCCGGCGCGTCGCTGGCGACCGCCGCCGCCACGGCGGCCACCCGGCCGGCTGACCGGCCGGCCGGTGCCGTGCCCGCCGGTGCCGCGCCGCACGGCCGGCTCGCACCGGCCCCGGCGGCCGCCGCCTCGGCTGTGGCAGCCCTGGGCGGGACCGCGCCGCGGTTGCACGTGTCAGGGAACGAGCTGGTGGACGCGGCCGGCGCGCGGGTGGTGCTGCACGGCGTGGACCGGTCCGGCACCGAGTACATGTGCGTGCAGGGCAATGGGATCTTCGACGGGCCGCACCACCAGGTGGCGGTCTCCGCGATGCTGACGTGGGACGTCAACGCGGTCCGGGTGCCGCTGAACGAGGCTTGCTGGAACGGCGAGTCCTACGTCAACCCGGCCTACGCCGGGGCCAACTACCAGAACGCGATCAAGGCGTACGTGCATCTGCTCAACGCCAACGGGATCGTGGCGATCCTGGACCTGCACTGGACCGACGGCGCCTACACCGGGCCGTCCGCGGGCTGCTCGTCGGCGCAGGCGGTGTGCCAGAAGCCGATGCCCGACGCGGCCCAGGCCATCGGCTTCTGGACCTCCGTGGCGAACACGTTCAAGGGCAACGACGCGGTCATCTTCGACCTGTTCAACGAGCCGTACGCGTCCCGTGCCACCGGGAGCACCAGCAGTGGCTGGCACTGCTGGCTGGTCGGCGGCACCTGCCCGGGCATCTCCTACCAGGTGGCCGGGATGCAGAGCCTGGTCAGCGCGGTCCGGTCCACCGGCGCCAGCAACGTGATCATGCTCGGCGGCGAGGAGTACTCCAACGACCTGCGGCAGTGGCTGTCCCGCGAGCCGGCCGACCCGGACCACAACCTGGCGGCGTCCTGGCACTCCTACAACTTCAACGCCTGCTCCCACCGGTGGTGCTGGAACTTCCAGGTGGCCCGGGTGATCGCCCAGGTACCGGTCATCGCCGGGGAGATCGGCGAGAACGACTGCGCGTCCGGCTACATCCGCCCGCTGATGCGGTGGCTGGACTCGCAATCTGCCAGCTACCTGGCCTGGGCCTGGAACGCCGACTTCAACTGCAACTCCGGCCCGGGGCTGATCACCGGCTACGGCGGCCATCCGACCGGCTACGGCGCGGGCTACCGGACGCACCTGCGCCAGCTAGCGGCCGGCTGACCGCGAGCCGCCGGACCGCGAGCCGCCGGACCGCGAGCCGCCGGACCGCGAGCCGCCAGACCGCGAGCCGCCAGACCGCGAGCCGCCAGACCGCGAGCCGCCAGACCGCGCGGGCGGCCTCAGCCGGGCGGCAGGGCGGGCCCGGTTTCCCGCCGTACGGCGGCAATCTCGGCCTGCCAGAACGCGGGCAGGGTGCCATAGCCGGGTGGCTCGGGCTCGTCATCGACGTACACGTTGCCGATCCCTTCCCTGGCGGCGCGCGCGATGTCGCTGGCCACATCCGCCGCGGTCCCGGCGCTGATCACCGCCGAGAACCGGCTGGATGGGTAGCGGGCCAGCCAGAACGGGAACCTCTTGCCCCGGAACTGCGACCGCGGGCCGGCGAACACGCCGAGGATGTCGCTGGCCGGCATGTAGCAGGACGACGACGGCGTCACGGTCCCCGGGTCGAGCATGACGATGCCGCCCAGGGCGTGCACGAATCCGTAGAGGGCCTGGTAGTACGGGACGTCCGAGCACGACGTAGGTACCTGGTCGAGCATGACGCTCGGCGTGCCGTACCACAGGACCGCGTCGGTGACCTCGGTTTCGACGGTGACCAGCGGCGTGCTCCCGTAGCCGGTGGCGATGTAGTACAGCGGCAGGACGCCCGCCCGGCGCAGGGCGGTGATGGCAGGCGGCCAGGCCGGGTTGGGCGCGCCGGCGGGCTTGCCGCCGCCGCAGCCTGAGCCGGTGCCGTCCGGGGCGCAGATGTCCACGATCGACGCCCGGACGCCCGGGGCGCCGCCGGCGACCTGCGCCCAGGCGGGGGAGTCCGCCGGGGCGTAGAGCGGGACGGTGATCCGCTGCGGGGCCGGCCCGCCGGGGGGAAGTCCCGCCACTGCGGCGACCTCGGCCGGCCAGAACGAGGGCAGCGTCTGGTAGTCCGGGTCAGGCTCGGGCTCGTCGTCGAGGTAGATGTTGCCGATCCGGTCCGCGGCCGCCTGGGCGATATCGGTGCTGACCCCGGAGGCGCGGGCCTGGCTGACCGTCGCGGCGAACCGGTTCGCCGGGTAGGCCCGCATCCACCCGGGGAACCGGTGGCCCTGGAAGCCCTGCGTGCCCAGCGGGGCATTGCCGGCCCCGCCCTCGGGGCCCTCGAACACCTGGAGGATGTCCGCCGCGTTCATGTAGCACGACATCCCCCCGGTGACCGTGCCCGGGCTCAGCTCGACGGTGCCGTCGCTGGTGACGCTCTTGACGTAGGCGTACAGCGGGCCGTAGTAGCTGGACTCCAGGTCACATGAGGTCCCGGCTTCGTCGAACATGAAGCCGATGCCCCTGCCGTACCAGCCCACCGCCTCGGACACCTCCGCTTCCACGGTGGCGAGGGAGAAGCCCGGGCTGCCGCCCGCGTCGCCGTAACCGGTGGCGATATAGACAAGCGGGGTGATTCCGGCGTTTTGCAGCGCCTCGATCTGCATGGTCCAGGCGGGCGGCGGCTGCTCTTTCCACGGCGTGCCGTCGCAGCCGGAGCCCGATCCGCCGGCCGCGCACATATCCACGATGGAAGCGCCGATGACAGGGGCGTTGCCGGTGACCTGATTCCAGATGGATAGGCCCGGATAGGCGTAGAGCGTGGTGATGATGCGCTCGGCCGACACCAGGCCCGCTGCCCGGCCCGCGGCCTGGCCGGTCGCCATCGTCGCAGGCAGCAGCGCCGGTGCGAGCAGTGACAGGATCGCCGTGACGGCCAGGAAGGCCAACCTTGGAACCCGCATGATCTCCTCGGCCGGGCAGGGCCGGCCCCGGCCGGCATTTCTTGCTCAGGAATGACCGCTCATCCTATTCGGTGAGCCGCCGGCCCGGTGCCTTTTGTTGATCGCCGGTTCCGTGGAAATCTTTGCGGCCTTATATCGGCTATCAGCCGGTTCGCGCGGGTTACTCACTCCCGTGAAAAGGCCGGGCTAACGGTCAGGCAACTATGGACCACGCGTGCCCGTTCCAGTGCTCGGTCAGCGTGTGAGTCCCCGACGATGAGCCCCACTCGCCAGCGGCCCAGCAGTTATTGAGCGAGGCGCAGGAGACACCTTGCAAGAAGGTGAAGGTCGCCCCGGCCGGGTTGGGGGTCGGCTCGACGCCCCATGTCGTGCCGCTCCAGCCCTCGGCCAGGGAGACGACGGGACCGCCCGCCTTGTACTGGCCTACCGCCACGCACGCATCACTGGGGCAGGACACGGCATCGAGATCGGACGTGGTCGCCCCGCTGGGTTTGACAGGTTTCTCGGCTATCCATCTCGAGCTGTTCCACATCTGGCCCAGGGCGAAGCCGCTGTCGTCCTGCCCTACGGCTAGGCACGGGGCCAGCCTGGCGCAGGCGACGGCGGCCAGCCGGCCGTTCGCGGAACTCGGCGTGCTGCGCACCGACCATCTCGTCCCGTTCCACTGCTCGGTCAGCGAGCCAGTGCCGCTACTGGGCGTGGTGAGGCCGACGGCCCAGCACTCGCTGGCGGCCGGGCAGGCCACACCCGACAGCAGGTTCCCATTGGAGGGACTTGGGTTCGGGCTGGGCACGATCGACCACCGCGTCCCGTTCCAATGCTCGGTCAGGGTGGCGGCATCCGACACGCCATCCGCCCAGCAGTTCGTGGCGCTGGTGCACGAGACGGCGGCCAGGGAGGTGCTGAACGACCCGCTCGGGAGCGGGGCGTTGACCTGCGACCATGCCGTCCCGTTCCAGCGATCCGCGAGGGGCAGCCTACGCGGGCTCGAATTGCTGAACAGGTGCCATCCGACCGCGAGGCAGTCCGACGCGGAGACGCAGCTGACGCCGTCGAGTTCGGCGCCGGCGTGGGGGAAGTGCCGCGGGCTCGGGCTGGGCACGACCGACCAGTCCGCGCCGTTCCACCGCTCGGTGAGCGTGCCGCCCAGGCCCCCCGAGACCGAGAGATGATCGCCGACCGCCATGCAGGCGCCTGCGCTGGAGCACGAGACACCGTGCAGCTCGCCGGTCACCACCGCCGCGGCGGGCGCAGGGCGGGCCGCCGCCCCGGCCGCCAGCGGCAGCGACATCATCCCCGCCGCCGCGAGCGTGGCGACCAGCGACGCGGCCAAGCGCCCCGCCCGGCCGCGTGCCCGCCCGGGCCGCCAGATCCGGGAGCCGTCAGCCATGACGAACCACCTCCGTCCGTGCGGGGCATCGGATTTCTTGAGAAGCCTCATTGAGGCTACGGGCGACGGAGGATGGGCGCCAGCCGCCACCGAACCCGGGGCGATTCACATGAACCACTCCCGGTGAAAGCCAGGGTCAGGAACTGGTCACGGTCAGCGCGCGATTCAGGTCGTAGCCCATGAACAGCCGCACCACGTCACCGCTGTGCAGCATCTGGCGGCAGCCGGTCACCCGGTAGACGTGCAGGCCGCCCCTGAAGTTGCTGCCCGTCTGGAGGGTGCCGGGCAGGTCGTTGTTGTAGTCGAACGGCATGGTGCCGTCGTCGGCCGTGGCGCTCGAGCCGTCGAGGACCGCGGAACAGTGCGGGCCGGACAGGCCAGGTGCATGTGGGTGAGCCGGCCACTGGTCACCTGGCCGGCCGGGTCGAAGTTGAAGGCGTTGATCCCCCAGGGAGTGCCGGCCGCGCTGAGGGTGACCGGCCCCATGCGCCCGGGGAAGCAGGGCGTGGGGAAGGACAGCGACCGCACCCAGCCGATCGGGTTGCTCAGCCCGGTGCCCCTCTTGAACCGCAGCCGCATGCTCCAGGCCGACGCGTTGACCGTGCACTGGATTTCCTGGTTGGTGCGGACGTCCAGGATTCCCCAGAAGTTGTCGTTGCCGACCTGCGCCCGGTACTGGCCTCCCGGGGTGACGGTCCAGGTGGCGGCGCTGGTGCTGGCCGATGCCACGGCGGGCAGGGTGCCGGCGCCGAGGGCCAGGGCGAGCGCTGCGCTGGCGAGCATGACGGCGCTGAGGCGAGCGCGCACGGGGGACCTCCGAGGTTCGCGGGGGTGCGGATCACGGGGCTGGGATCACGAGGTCAGGGCAGCTTCCAGTCGATGGGCGGCGCGCCCTGCTTCTCCAGCAACTGGTTGGCCCGGCTGAACGGGCGGGAGCCGAAGAACCCGCGGTCGGCGGAGTTGGGGCTGGGATGGGCGGATTCGATCAGCGGGATGCCGTCGAGCAGCGGCGCGAGGCTCCGCGCGTCCCTGCCCCACAAGATCGCGACCAGCGGGGCGCGGCCCGTGCCGTCCGGCCCCGGCCGCGCGGCCAGTGCCCGGATCGCCTGCTCGGTGACCTCCTCCCAGCCCTGCCCGCGATGCGAGGCGGGCTGGCCTGGCCGCACCGTCAGGACCCGGTTGAGCAGCAGCACCCCCTGCTCGGTCCACGGCACCAGGTCGCCGTTCGACGGTGCCGGGTAGCCGAGGTCATCGGTGTACTCCCGGAAGATGTTGAGCAGGCTGGGCGGCAGCCGGCGCACGGTCGGCGCCACCGAGAAGCTCAGGCCGACGGCGTGGCCGGGCGTGGGGTAGGGGTCCTGTCCCACGATGAGCACCCGTACCGCGCCGAACGGCTGGGTGAAGGCGCGCAGCACGTTCTCGCCCGCCGGCAGGTAGCGGCGCCCGGCGGCAAGCTCGGCGCGCAGGAAGTCGCCGATGGCGGCGATCCGTCCCGCGACCGGCTCCAGTGCCTGCGCCCAGCCCGGGTCGATGATCTCTCGCAGTTCGCGTCCCGCCATGGGCAGCACGATAGCCCAGCGGCCCCGCCATGATCGGCCTGCGCGGGGGATCGGGCCGTGCCGGCCGGCCCGATCCCCGTGCCCTTGCGCAGGGCTCCCCGGTGCCGGGTTACTTCAGGCCGAGCACCGCGTAGTTGTACATGCCGTAGTACTCCTGGACGTACACGTTGGTGAGCTTCGGGCCGCGGTACAGCAGCGACTTGGCGTACACCTCCGGCAGGATGCCCGCGTCCTTCATCACCTGCAGGTCGATCTGGCTGGTGTAGGAGTTGCGGGTCGTCGCGTTGTTGGTCACGGCCATCTTGGCGATCAGGTTGTTGACGACCGGGTCGTTCAACTGCTCGACGTTGTAGTTGCCGGCCGGGCTGATGGTGTCGCCGGCGGTGATGAAGTCGAAGAACCCGTACCCGTCCGGCCAGTCCGCCGCCCAGCCGCCGAACGCGACCCCGATGTCATGCTGCTCGGTGTACTTCGGCACGCCGGCGAAGTTGGCGTAGTAGGTGCCGGTCGGGTAGCCGTGCAGCGTGGTCTTGATGCCGGCCTGGGACAGCGCCTGCTGCAGCGCGGTGGCCGCCGCGACCTCCTTGGGCCGGTCGCTGCGGTAGGCGATGCCGGTGGTGAACCCGCTCGGGTGGCCGCACAGGGAGAGCTACTGCTTGGCCTTGGCCACGTCGCCCTGCGGCTTGGTGGTCGCCTCGTACAGGTCGAAGTGCTTCTGCCCGATGACGTTCGGCGGCGCCACGGTGCCCTGCCCTCACCGTCGTTCGTGGATCCGCCGGTGCCGGACCTGGAGGAGGGCCTGGAGATCGTCCGGGCCACCCCGGTGCGGGTGCTGGCCGAGGAGATCCCCGCGTGCTGGCGCGGCGCCGGCCGCCGTGGCTGCGCGCCCTGTCCGGTGGCGAACCGGACGCGATGGAGCTCGTGATCCGCGGGCTGCGGGACTTCCACCTCGCGTGCGTGGCGCCCTGCTGGCCGCACATTGTCGCGACGTTCCGCGCGGACGTGGCGGAGCGGATCGGCGTCCTGGCCACCGGTGGCCTGGCCGAGGTCCTCGGCACGCTGCACGAGACCCTGGCGTGGCGGGACAACTCGCTGGAGCGGTCGTGGCGCAGCGGCGACTGGTCGCTCGATGGCCACGGTGTGCAGTTGCTGCCGTCTGCGCTGTGGGCCGGGCCGCCGTTGTTCGCCGATCACCCCCCGCGGGCCGGCGGCAACGCGCTCATCTACGCCGCCCGGCGCACGGTCACCGCCGATGAGGCCGGCCAGCCCGGCAACCTCGCCGGGCTGCTCGGCCACACCAGGGCCGCCGTGCTGCGGGCGCTGCGGACCCCGCGGAGCACCACGGAGCTGGCGGCCTGCGTCGGCACCAGCGCGCCGTCCGCCTCCGAGCACGCCACCGCGCTGCGTGCCTCCGGCCTGGTGCAGACGGTGCGGCGCGGCCGCCGGGTCAACCACTCGCTGACCCCGCTCGGCCGCAGCCTGCTCAACGGAAACCTCAACGCGCACTGACCCATGACGCGGGCGCCGGCCCGGACGTTCGCCGGCCACGCGCCAGCGCATGCCGTCCGGACCCGGCCAGCCACGGGGTGTCGTTATGCAGCGGTCAAAGACCTAAAGTTTCCGAAAGCTTTCGACTATGCGCTGCCCGCAGTGGCCGCCCGCGGATGGAAACTTTCATTAGCCTCACGGGTGTTTCCCATGGTTACCGCCCTAGCGGGCCCAGGCCGGTTGTCCTCGAAAGTCTCTCTGGGCTAGCGTCGCGTCCGGTGCGGCCGGCCCGCCAGCGCAGCCGGCCTGCCCGCACGGCGCGAAGGAGGCGATCATGCGCTACCTGCCCCGGCTGCCCGGGCCCGGCGGCACGGCCGGCCTGGCGGTGCTGGCCGCGACCGGCCTCGCCGCCCTCCTCGCCGGCACCGTCGGGTTTGCCGTGAACGGCACCGCGTGCGGCACCTGACCGTCTTCTTTGAGATACGGAGGAACCGTGGCTCACCACCGCACCACGAAACCGTTGGTCCGGCGTGCCGTGCTGGCCGCCGCGTCCGTGGCCGGCGTGATCGCCCTGGCCGCCGTGGGGCTCGTGGCCGGCGCCGCCCCGGCCGCCGCCGCCGACACGGCCACCATCAACGGGGCGACGACATTCCAGGCGATCACCGGGTTCGGCGCCTCGGAGGCATTCGGTGAGGCGCAGACCGTGATGAACGCCTCCTCGTCCGTCCAGCAGCAGGCGCTCGGCCTGCTGTACAGCCCGGCGTCCGGCGCCGGCCTGACGATCTTGCGCAACTGGATCAGCGCGGACTCCGGGTCGACGATCGAGCCGAACAACCCCGGCGGCCCGAACGCGGCGCCTGCCTACCTGCCGATGTCCCAGACCAGCCAGGACGCGGGCCAGCTCTGGTTCGCCCAGCGGATCAAGGCGGACTTCGGCGTGACGAACGTGTTCGCCGACGCGTGGAGCGCGCCGGCGTTCATGAAGACGAACGGCTCGGCCAGCGGCGGCGGGGCGGTATGCGGGTCGCCGGGCGCGACCTGCCCCTCCGGCGACTGGCGGCAGGCGTACGCGAACTACCTGGTGCAGTACGCGAAGGACTACGCGGCCGCCGGGGTGCCGCTGTCCTACATCGGCCCGGAGAACGAGGCCAACCTGTCCACCAGCTACGACAGCATGCAGATGAGCCCGTCGCAGACGGCGAACTTCCTCGATGTGCTCGGGCCGGCGCTGGCGTCCTCGGGCCTGCCCACCAGGATGGAATGCTGCGCCACCGAGGGCTGGGACTTCGCGCAGCAGTACGCCGCCGCGATCGAGGCGGACCCGACGGCGCTGGCCGGCACGTCGGTCTTCACCAGCCACGGGTACACGGCCGCGCCGGCCACGCCGCTGGGCGGCTGGTCCAAGCCGGCCTGGGAGACCGAGTGGTCCACGTTCGAGACCTGGGACCCGGCCTGGGACGACGGCACCGGCGCCTCCGGCCTGACCTGGGCGCAGCACATCTATCAGGGCCTCACCGGAGCCGGCCTGAACGCGTTCCTGTACTGGTGGGGCAGCACCACCCCGGCGGAGAACGGTGACAACGAGGGCCTGATCCAGATCAACGGCTCCACCGTGATCCCTTCTGGCCGGCTCTGGGCGTTCGCCAACTACAGCCGGTACGTGCACCCGGGCGCGGTGCGGATCGGGGCCAGTTCGTCGAACTCGGGCGTGGACATCTCCGCGTTCAAGAACACCGACGGCACCGTGGCGATCGTCGCGCTCAACACCGGGAGCAGCGCCGACTCGATCGCCTACTCGCTGTCCGGTACCGGGACGCCGAACGGGGCGACCGTCACGCCGTGGCTGACCAACTCCGCCAGCAACGTGGCGGCGCAGTCGCCGCTGACCGTGAGCGGCGGCGCGTTCACGGCCTCTGTCCCGGCCCGGTCCCTGGTCACCTACGTGGTCGGGACCTCGGGCTCCGGCGGCGGTAACACCGTCACGGTCACCAGCCCGGGGAACCAGTCGGGGACCACGGGCAGCCCGGTGAGCCTGCAGGTACACGCGACCGACTCCGGCATCGGGCAGACCCTCAGCTACGGCGCCACCGGGCTGCCCGCGGGCCTGTCCATCGCGCCGGGCACCGGGCTGATCTCGGGCACGCCGGCGACGGCGGGCACGTCCACGGTGACGGTCACCGCGACCGACGGCACCGGGGCATCGGGGTCGGCCACGTTCACCTGGACGATCTCCGGCTCCGGTGGCGGCGGCACGTGCAAGGTCAGCTATGCCACGCAGAGTCAGTGGGCCGGCGGGTTCGTGGCGGGCATCACGATCGCCAACACCGGCTCGTCCCCGGTCAACGGGTGGACGCTGAGGTTCACCTTCCCGGGTGACCAGAAGATCACCAACGCGTGGAACGGGACGGCGACACAGGGCGGCGAGAACGTGACGATCACCAACGCGAGCTACAACGGCACGATCGCGCCAGGCGGGAACACCTCGCTGGGCTTCCAGGGCACCTGGACCGGCAGCGACGCCGTGCCGACCGCGTTCACGGTGAACGGCACCGCCTGCGCGACCTGATCCCGCCGGCGGCCCGAGGCCGCGGGCCGCGCGGGAGCGGATTCCCGGCGGGCCTGGTTCGCCAGGCCCGGCGGATTCCGTGGCAACCCGGGGCGAGCACCCGCCGCGATGGCCTACCTTTCCCGCATGGGACCGGTATGGCGAGTCCGGCGCAGTGCCCGGCGGCGCGGCCTGCTGCTCTGCGTGGCGGCGGCGGTCGCGTGCGCCGTGCCGGCCTGCTCGTCCGGCGGCCCGGCCAGCACCGGGCAGGCCAGCACCGGGCACGCCAAGCCGGACCGGCCCCGCCACCACCGGCACGACGCCGCGCCCCGGCTGCACGCGTCGGGGAACCGGCTCGCCGACTCCCGCGGCCGGCCGGTGGCGCTGCACGGGGTGAACCGGTCGGGCACCGAGTTCCTGTGCGTGCAGGGTCGCGGCATCTTCGACGGGCCGAGCGGCCGGGCGTCGGTCTCGGCGATGAGGTCCTGGGGGATCAACGCGGTCCGGATCCCGCTGAACGAGGCCTGCTGGAACGGCGAGCCCTACGTCGACCCGGCCTACGCGGGCGCCAACTACCAGTCCGCGATCAGGACCTACGTGAACCTGCTCAACGCCAACGGCATGGTCGCCATCCTGGACCTGCACTGGACCGACGGCCGGTACACCGGCCCGTCCTCGGCCTGCGCGTCGCCGCAGGCCAGGTGCCTCAAGCCGATGCCGGACGCGGCCCAGGCCATACCGTTCTGGACCTCGGTGGCGCAGGCCTTCAAGGGCGACGACGCGGTCCTCTTCGACCTGTTCAACGAGCCGTTCCCGGAGCGGTCGCAGCACAACGAGGCCGGCGGCTGGGAGTGCTGGCTGCACGGCGGGTCCTGCCCGGGCATCGGCTACCCGGTGGCCGGCATGCAGGACCTGGTCAACGCGGTGCGCGGCACCGGTGCCCGCAACGTGATCCTGCTCGGCGGCCTGGCCTACGCCAACGACATGACCGGGTGGCTGGCCCACGAGCCCGCCGACCCCGATCACAACCTGGCCGCGTCCTGGCACTCCTACAACTTCAACGCCTGCTCGAACCTGACCTGCTGGACCAGCCAGATAGCCCCGGTGACCGCCCAGGTCCCGCTGGTCGCCGGGGAGATCGGCGAGAGCGACTGCGGGCCCGGCTACATCAGCGCGCTGATGAGCTGGCTGGACTCCCAGCAGGCCAGCTACCTGGCCTGGGCGTGGAACGCCGACTTCCCCTGTGCCTCGGGCCCCTCCCTGATCACCAGCGACGCCGGGACGCCCACCCCTTACGGCGCGGGCTACCAGGCGCACCTGCGGTCGCTGCGCTAGCACCGGGTGCCGCGGATCCGGGAGGCGTGCGCCGCGAACCTGCGGCCGGATGGGAACCGCCGCACCGGCGGGTGCGTCTAAGGCAGGTAACGGTCGGCCGGCGCTGGCTCGTTAACCCGCTCGCGACGCCAGCGCCGGTCCCGTCCGTAGCAGGAGGTTTCCCATGGGGCGCACGAGCCCAGTCGTGCGGGCTGGGCTCGGTGCGCGTGCCCGGCACGGGGCGCCGTGGTCACGGCGGTCACCGCGACGGCCGCCGTGCTCCTGGCGGGCTGCGGGACCCGGGTGGCGGACGGGCAGGCGCGGGGCCGCCCCGCGCCGGCGGTGACGGCCAGCAGTGGGCCGGGGTCACGGTGGCCGGGGCGGCCCAGCCGCCGCTGTGGGGTGATGCCGGGCTGATCGGCGCGGCCAGGCGGCTGCTGCGCGTCAAGACGGTGTGGTAGCCGCTCCGAGGTCATGGATGTGGCCCCGGTGCCGCGGCCTCGCGGGCCGCGGCACCAGGGCCACGATCGTGCCGTGCTAGCTCACTTCCGGCCGGTCAGGGGACCGCGGGGAAGGCGTTCTGAACGAGCTGCTGGAATTGTGCGGGGAACCATTGGCCGGCCGGGATGTCGAAGCCGGGGATGGCGTTGGTGGGGTAGGTGTTGCCGTTGCCGTCGGTGTTGGTGCCGTTCGGGTCGCAATGCGGGTCGCCGTGGGTGTGGGTGGCGGTGGGGTAATCGCCGTCGGATTCGCCTGGTGGCTTGATCCAGATGTAGGCGTACAGGTGGGTGAATGAGGAATTGGGGCTGGCCTGGGGGAACGGCCCAAGGCCGGCGTTGTTCTGGTTGCACCAGTCGCCGCGGAACGGCCGCTGGTCGACCTTGGACTGGCTGACGAAGGTGTTGAGGTCGGTCGAGGTGCCCGGGCCGGTGGGCCGGCCGGCGCCGCCCCAGCCGTTGCGGGAGGTGTCGATGAGCATCCCGATCGTGGCGGGGAACCCGGCATTGACCAGGTTGGTGTACATCGCCTGGTTGTAGGTCAGCTCGTCGATGTAGGGGTTGAACTGGTAGAAGTTAGCCGAGTCGACGGGCTGGCCGCCGATGTTCTCGGTCGCGGTCATGTACGGCTCGCTGATCGGGGTGGTGTTGGCGGTGTCGCTGATGAACCCGTCCATGCTGTTGACCCCGGCGGTGGTGCCCGACGCCACCGACTTGAACAGGTTGACCGCGGGGCCCATGTTCGAGGACCACCCCAGCCAGGCCGAGTGGGCGATGTCGACGTAGTTGTAGACGTTCGGGATCGCGTGCAGCTTGTTCAGGGCGTACTGGATCCCGGTGACGTAGGCGCCGCTGGAGTTGGCCTCGGCGCAGGCGGACTTGGACAGGTTGGTGACCAGGTTCGGCAGCGAGTCCGGTTCGATGATCGCGATGACCCGGATGTTGGTGTGGGAGAAATCGGTGAGGATCTGCGCGATCGGGTTGATGTAGTCCTGCTCGTAGTAGGTCAGCCCGTTGTTGCTGACGGTCAGCTCACCGTTGGAGGCGAGCGCGGCGCAGTCCCGGTTCGGCAGGTCGTAGACCACGATCGGCACCAGGATCGGGGTGCTGCCCGACTGCTGGCTGAGCGCCGCCCGCAGGTGCGCTTCCAGGCTCATCCGGCTGCTGTTGCCCGAGCCGCCGTAGATCGCGGCGATGCGGTCCAGCCAGATCCCGGTGGACTGCTGGCCGACCAGCGTCATCTGGGACTTCAGCGTGCCCGTGGCGCCCGCCGCCGAGGTGGCGACCTCCGCGGTGTAATCGGGGTTCACGTACCACGTCGAGCCCGTGAACGGGTTCACCGCGTGGGCTGGCGTGCCGGTGGACCCCGGCGGAATCTCGCTTCCCGTCACGCTCACCGCCGGGTAGCCGGAGGCGCTCACCGTGAACGTGGCGTTGCCCGCGCTGGAGGTGTCGGCGGTGACCGTCACCGGCTGCGGGTAGTTCCAGTTGCTGGGCGTGAAGGTGAGCGCCGCGCCGGCGCTCACCGCCAGGCCCGAGTTGCCCGCGGTCCGCCCCACCGTCACGCTGACGTTGCCTGAGGGCGCCGAGGACAGCGACACCCCGAACACGTCGCTGGTGCCCTGCGCCACGGAGAACGACGCCGGGTTCACCAGCAGGGTCCCGGTGGAGCTCGAGGAGTTCTCGGTCACCGACACCGCGGCGGTGGTGTAGCCGGAAGCGGTGGCGCTGAACGTGGCGGTGCCGGTGCTTGCGGAGTCGGCGGCGATCGTCACGGTCTGCGCCGTGGCGAAGTTGGCCGGGGTGAACGTGAGCGAGCCGCCGGAGGAGACCGACAGCCCGGTGTTGCCCGAGGTGCGGCCGACCGTGACCGTCACGTTCGACGTGGGTGCGGTGGACAGGGACACGCCGAACGTGCCGGTGCCCCCCTGCGTCACCGACAGCGACGTGGGGCTGGCCACCACGCTCGGCGTGGTCGCCGGGTTGACCGTGACCGACACCGCGGAGGAGGTGGCGGTGGTGCCGCTGGCGTCGAACGCCTCCGCGGTCAGCGAATAGGTCCCGGCCGGGACGCCGGACCAGGTGAACGTGTACGGGCTGGAGGTCGCGGTGCCGAGCAGGGTGGCGCCGTTGAAGAACTCCACCTTGCTGATCGACCCGCCGGACTCCGAGGCCGAGGCGGTGATCGGGATCGACGCCGGGGCGGTGAACGTCGCGCCGTTGGCCGGGCTGGTGATCGACACCGTGGGCGTGCCGCCGCCGCCGCTGCCGTTGCAGGTGCTGCCGTTGAGGG
>WNGL01002843.1_pt1 | contig 20884 bp, 20 predicted proteins | sample 5400591 | NCBI WGS metagenome assembly WNGL01 (sample SAMN13153377, study PRJNA577476) | soil metagenome | isolation source: 80 cm soil or saprolite under Garry oak tree replicate 1 | place: USA:California | collected 2016-06-15 | reverse complement strand
TCGCCGCGCACCGCCACCGCCAACTCGCCGACCTCTACCACCAACCATGGCAACGACGCGCACTCGCCGAAGGCTGGCGACCACCAACCCCCTAACCCCAACCGACCACCCAACCACGACCTAACAAAGTACTACTAGTAGTACCTTGTTACGTGGTGGCGTGTCGTGTTGATGTCCATTATGGATGGTGGTTGACTTCGTGGTGTGACTCCGGAGCAGATCGAGCAGGTGCGTCCGCGGTTGGTCGAGTTCACCGTGGAGATGTTGGATGGTGCGGTTCGGCGGTCGGATCAGCGGGCCAAGGGTGAGTTGTATGTGCGCGGCCTGTTGACCGATGGTGCGCGCAAGTCGATGCAGCCGATGGCCGAGCGTCTTGGGGTGGATCATCAGGGGTTGCAGCAGTTCGTGACGTCTTCGACGTGGGACCACGACCTGGTCCGGGCCAACGTGGCGCGGTGGGCGGTGGATGCGATCGACCCGGCGGTGTATGTGGTCGACGATTCAGGCTTCCCGAAGGACGGCACCGCCTCGCCGTGTGTGGCCCGCCAGTATTCCGGGACGTTGGGCAAGACCGGCAACTGCCAGATCGGTGTGAGTGTGCAGATGGCTACCGACCACGCGTCCCTCGCGGCGAACTGGCGGCTGTTCTGCCCCGCCTCGTGGGACGACACCACGATCGAGGACCCGCAGGCCGCGCAGGCCGCGCAGGCGGTGCGGGAGCGACGGACCCGCGCCGGCATCCCCGAGCAGGTCCGGCATCGGGAGAAGTGGCGCCTCGCCCTGGACATGCTCGATCAGATGACCGACGAGTGGGGGCTGCCCAAGCTGCCGATGGTCGGCGACTCAGGCTACGGCGACGCCACCGAGTTCCGGCTGGGCCTGGACGAGGGCGGCTTCGACTACGTGCTGGAGGTCGACCCGACCGCTGGCGCCCACCCGCACGAGGCCGTCCCCGTCACCGCGCCGTATCACGGGCGGGGCCGCCCACCTGTACCCGGCTACCCGGACAAGCCCGTCAACCTGCGGGCCCTGGCGTTGGCGGCCGGGCGCGGCGCGCTGCGTCAGATCACCTGGCGGCGCGGCACGAAGCGCAGTGCCGCCAACCCGACCGCGGCGATGCGCTCCCGGTTCCTGGCCGTCCGGGTCCGGCCCGCCAACCGCAACATCCCCCGCAACGCCGACGGCAGCCTGCCCGACTGCTGGCTGATCGCCCAATGGCCGCCCGGTGCGGCCGAACCCGTCAAGTACTGGCTGTCCAACATGGACGCCCGCACCCCGCTGAAGACCATGGTCCGGTTGGCGAAGATCCGGTGGCGGATCGAACACGACTACCGCGAACTGAAGACCGGCCTCGGCCTGGACCACTTCGAAGGCCGCTCCTACACCGGCTGGCACCGCCACGTCACCCTCGTCGTGCTCGCCCAAGCCTTCTGCACCCTGGTACGCCTGGACCCAAAAGCGGCTGCGCCGGCCTGATGTGATGAAGGAGCGGGGCTTCCGCTCCTCGTGAACCTTCCTCTGGGCGTGCCGTTGGGCGTTCACTCGGAGGTGTTCACGTCCGTCACGACGTTGGAGGCCCCTGTGAACACAGACTACGACGGCCGGCAGGTAGTGGGTATCGATCTGCACCGGCGGCGCAGTGTCATCGTCCAGCAGACCGAGACCGGTCAGCGGTTGGGCGTCACGCGTATCGACAATGACCGTTCGCCTTGGCTGAGCAGGTCGCAGGCTGGCGCGAGTCCCCGCAGGTGGTGTTGGAGGCAACGTACGGCTGGTACTGGGCCGCCGACGTCCTGGCCGACGCGGGCGCGCAGGTCCACCTGGCCCATCCGCTGGGTGTGAAGGGGTTCGCCTACCGGCGGGTCAAGAACGACGTGCGTGATGCTGCGGATCTTGCGGATCTGCTGCGGATGGGCCGGCTGCCTGAGGCGTGGATCGCCCCGCCGGCCACCCGCGAGTTGCGGGAACTGGTGCGCCACCGCGCCAAACTCGTCGCGCTGCGGTCGGGGTTGAAGGCCGGGGTGCACGCGGTCCTGGCCAAGTGCGGCGTCACCGTGCCGATGGCCGACCTGTTCGGTGTCGCCGGGCAGCAGCTGCTCGACGAACTGCGCCTACCCGACGTGTACGCCGGACGGATCACCTCACTACGCAGGTTGATCGACGCGTTCGGCTTCGAGATCGTCCTGTACGCCAAGATGACCACCGCCCGGCTGGCCAGCAACCCCGGCTATATCGCGGTGCAGGCCATCGGCGGTGTCGGCCCGATCCTGGCCGCCCTGTTCGTCGCCGAGATCGGTGACGTTCACCGCTTCACCCGCCCCGAGCAGTTGTGCTCCTGGGCCGGGCTGACCCCACGCCACCGCGAGTCCGACACCAAGGTCCACCGCGGGCGGATCACCAAACAGGGCTCCACCCTGGTGCGGTGGGCCGCGGTCGAGGCCGTCCAACGCGTACGCCGCGGCCCGATCGCCGCCACCAAGGCCCGCATCGGCGAACACCGCGGCGCGAACATCGGCAAGGTCGCCGCCGCCCGCAAACTCCTCACGCTGGTCTACTACGGCCTACGCGACGGACACATCCGTTGCCTGGCCCGAGCGGCGTGAGCACAGTCTGGACGCAGCCAGGACGCGAGGTCGAAGAGGGTCTGACCCCCACCGGCCGGTGGCGCGGTCGACGTGTCTGATTGACCCCGCCTGGCTGCGGCCGTACCACTCCATGCCGCCCTACGCCGGCGGCGAAGGGATGACCGGCAACCAGACCCCCGTCTGACAGTTGCCACCCGTCCGCACCGGACGATGGAGAACACGCCCCCCCACAACCAAACACCCCCCCGTTCCCGGCGGCACGATCATGCGCCACCCGGAGCCGGCGTCAAGGCCAAACCCCCTGCGGGGGTCGACCTACGGTCGAGCCTTGACCCCGACCCCTCAATGGCGTTTGTCAGCACCGAGCCGGGAAACGAGGAAAAACCGGTCAAAACCACCCCGGAACCGGGGTTGACACGGCCCCACTCCTTCAGGGATGACCCTCTACGCGGTACTGCGCGAGCTGCAACACCTGCTCGCCGTCATGACCGGCGCCTGCCACACCTGCCAACGCCCCTTCCCCGACACCGGCTAACCACGCCCGGCCAGACCCTCCCACCAACCAGCCAGTTCCGTTACCCAATCTTGTAACGAAACCGGTAACCTCCAGTGATGTCGACCGGGCTCTGCCAGTGGTGCCACACACCCCTGTACCACCTGTCCAACACCGGCCGCCCCCGCCGCTACTGCGACACCCGCTGCCGGTCGCCGCGCACCGCCACCGCCAACTCGCCGACCGCTACCACCAACCATGGCAACGACGCGCACTCACCGAAGGCTGGCGACCACCAACCCCCTAACCCCAACCCACCACCCAACCACGACCTAACAAAGTACTACTAGCAGCCCGGCTCGGTCTGCTCGCTGGCATCGGGTGTCCAATCGTCGATGTCGCCGGGCCGTGGCGCGGGCCGGCCTTGGTCGTTCCAGAACCCGGTCTCGATGTTGTCGGCGAGCAAGGCGGCGTTCCGTGCGGCGCGCTCGTCGGGCTCGGGGTAGGCAAGGTCGCGGGTCATTTTGGTGGTCACGTTGCGGTCTCCAGAGCGGGTGAGGCCAGCAGTCGGCGCTGCGCCGGAGGGCGGCGTGGTGCGGACGCGTGCCAAGTGGGTGCCGACCTGGCGACGCCGCAGCCGGACAGAGTGCAGCAGTTCGGCCCCGTCGTGGCGGTGCGCAGGTCGTCAGTGGCGACCGCCCCCACTACGACGGCGCACTTCGTCGCTCGGCGGACGTCAACGCGGCCTGCGTAGCCGACAGATCGCGCTTCAGCCGCCGCGCCTCGATCACCGCCGTGTCGCGCTCCAGCGTCTGCTTCCGGTTGGCAGCTTCCAGGTCGCAGATTCGATCTTGCAGTGCACCGATGCGATCGAGTTCGGCGGCGCTGATCGTTGCGTCCATTTGGTCCGCTCGGGCCTGCGCGAGCGCTTGTCGGACGACACGCAGCTCGTGGACGAGGTTCTTGTTGCGGGCCAGCAACTGCGCGTTCTCGGTCTTGAGCTGCTCGGCCAGCTCGGTCTGTCCGGCTGCCGCCGCGGTGATTCTGTCCTGCCGGATCTGCGCGCGGACCCGGTCGGCGTTCGCCTTGACGTCTGGGTGTTCGTAGAGCCAGTTCTCGTGCACGTCCGCCAGGGTGTGGATCGCCGCATTGGTCAGCTGCCGGCCGGTGCGCTCCATTTGGTGGATCGCGGCCTCGACGCGTTGTCGTGCCTGACGGCTGCGGGCGCGGTTGCGGTCGATGGCCTTCATGCGCCCGCTGATCAGAACCTCCGTGCGGGTTGGCTTCTTCACGGTCATAGCAGCACCAACTCGCGGCCGGCCGTTGCCGCCGTTTCGGCCGCGGCGAGGGGATGGAAGGTGCGCTCGTCAACGAGAGCTCGGACGGGACCGCGTCTGGATCCCATTGGTTCCAGGAGTTCCCGATCGATGCGCTCCATGCGGTCGAGGGTGACCCAGATCATCTGCCGGTCGTCGTCGGTGACCATGTCGCTGGAGCGGATCTCTTGCTCCAGGACCGCAATCAGGTCGTCGAGGCGTTCGACTTCCAGTTGCAGCTTGACCGCCAACGCGGTGGCCAGCACGCCTTGCGGCATCAACCGAGCCCGCTGCCGGGCGAGTAGCCGGGCCTTGCGGTGCCGGGTCCGATGCAGGTCCGGCAGGTCGCTGACGGTGGCGCGGAAGAAGAAGCAGTTCAGGCATTCGCTGCCGAACTGGCAGGCACGTCCGTGGCGCGCCACGTTGCCCTTCTCGGCGCAACTGCCGCAGTCCATCGTCGCCCGGGTGATGTCCTCATGATCGGTCAGCGTTGTCGGGATCGGCAGAAGCACCACGTTCCCGTCGCTGGTGATCCGCGCCGATCGGGCTTGCTCCAGCTGCTTGAGACCTACCCACTGGTCGGCCATGGTCGGTCGGGCGTAAACCTGCGTGCTCAGCAGTTTGTCGTGGCCCATCAACCTCTGGATCGTGTCGAGCGGCACGCCGGCGTCGTGCAAGTCTTGGCCGAAGGTGTGCCTCAGCGCGTAGGCGGTGAGCCGCAGCAGGGGAAATCGGGCTCCGTCCGGCCCCACGATCGTCGGAGTTGGCTGAATGCCCGTGTGGCCTTTCTCGCCCTTACCAACCCAGGCTCGTATCCAAGAGTTGATCACCGAGCCGTTCAGCGGCACGGTGCCGTCCCGGTTGTTGACCGACTTCGGGAACAGCCGCAGGTTGGGGTTGAGTGGCTCTCCCGTGCCGTCGAACCACCTCGGGCAGGTGTGGCGCAGCCAATCCTGCTGGCGTCGGATCACGGTGGCGGCCCGCTCGAACACCGGGATGTCCACGATGTGGCCGCCCTTGCCGTCCTTGAGCCGATCGGTGTAGCGCAGCCGCGGGTAGGTCCGCTCTTCACCGTTGATCACGTCGGTGACCACGGCCAGACAGTTGAACGGGAAGTTCATCTGGTCCTCTGGCCGGCGTCCCAGGTGCATCAGCAACTCGACGGCGTTGCGGGCCGTGCCGTCAGCGCCCAGAAGCGGCAGGTGTGCGCTGAGCTGATCGAACACCACCGGTGGGAGTGCCTTGTCCTCCTCGGTCAAGCCTTTGGCCTGCCGGTTCAATCGTCCTTCCTCGTCCTGGCTGGTGATCTGCGTCTTGCTCACTCGCCAGCCAGGTGCATGGCCGCCGATCTCTCGCAGGTACTCGATGTGGGTCAGCAGGATCGTGTTGAGCTGGCGCAGGAAGTTGCCCCGGTTGGACGTGGTCATGAGCAGCACCTGTCTGGCGCTGATCCGGCTGTTCGGGTGTGGAGGGATGAGCCGGGCTGCGATCTTGTCGCGCTCCGCCTGCACCACTGCGGCGTCTTCGGTGTTGAGCCGCTCAAGTCTCAGGTACTCGACGCTGTCCATCACGCGCCGCTGCAGCCAGCGGGCAAACCCGTCGCAGGCGTCTTCGCTGAGGATCTTCGCTGGCGGGCGGTCTGCGAGGGTGCGCAGGTAAGCACTCCACCAACGAAACAGCCGCCCGCCCTCGGCGATCTTTGTGGCGCCCAGTCCGAGTGCGGCGACGTGACGGATGTGCAGCGTCGCCAGTTGGACCAGCCACGGCTGGGTCACATCAGAGATGTCAACGGTCCGGTTGCGGTACTTCGGGTTCAGGATCCCCAGCCGGATCACCGGCCGTTGCAGCTCATCGTCACCGGTCGCCAAGGCCCAACGGGCGCGATCGATCCAGCGCACCAGCCGGGTCCAGTAGACCTCTTCCAGCTCGCTGGGATCGATGTCGCTGATGGCACGGCCGGCGCCGTGGTCACGCAGCCAGTTGACCGCGTGTTTGGTGTTACCGACCGAGACGACGACGTGCTCACGGTAGTCCGTCTCGATCGCCCAGCACACCTGGTGGAACTGCGCCTCGTCCAGGCCGCTCAGGTCGATCAGATTGAGCGGTGTCGTCTCCTTGATCGGCTGCGGCACCGCGACCCACGCATCAACATCTGGTTTCCCAGCTCTGCGCCAGCGCTTGGAGTGGGCCGAGCACAGCCGGTGCGACGGCGCACACGCCCAGCGCGGGCAGGATTCGGTCTCGTTCTGCGTTGCCCTGCAACGCCCGTAGGTCGGCAGCGGAACCGGGTTCCTCGCCAGGTACTGCTCCAGCGTCAGGTTAAGCCGCCTCATCTCGGAGACGTGTTGGTGGCACAGTCCAAGGCCGCTGTCGGCGGTTCGCTCGAAGCCGGGCACCCGACAGATCCGACACAGGCCGCGTTCGATGCTTCCCATGGAGCAGCGCGTAGGACCGTAGGACTGCGGCACCGTGTGCCACGGCTGTCCGGGTTGGAACGTCCACACGCGCGTATGCAGGTTCAATCCCAGCGTCTGGCACAGGTCCCAATCGGGTTGCAGGTCGACGGCCTTGAGTTCGTACTTGTCGGCCGGCCCCCAGAGCGCCGATCCGGCATTCGGACCTGCGATCTCAGCGGTTGTCAATGCGTTCCTGCCGCGCGTTGTCCAGGCGCAGCACCGCGGCTGCTACGGCTTCATCAGAGGTCTTGCGGTAGGCGTCCTGCGACTCGATGCGGGCGTGCCCGAGGAGCCGCTGGAGCAGGTCCGGCGCCATGTCCGCGTCGGCGGCTTCCTGCCCGAACCCGTGGCGCAACTGATGAGGAGTGACGTGTCGAAGACCCGCCCGCTTAGCCACGACCTTCACCATCTCCCGGACCGCCGAACTGCCCAGCGCTTGTCCCTCGCGACCCATCGGGCCGGCGAACGCGAGCAACAACCATGTCTGCTCTGCCGCGCCGCGAATCGCAGCGCGTTCCTCAAGCCAAGCCCACCACAGCTGGACCACGGCGGCACCCATCGGGACGGCGAACGGATCTCGGCGCTTGACTCCGTCGTGGTGCGGGTGATCGACCGCCGGCTCGACATGCAGGTGCGGGCCCATCCGATGCGACGGGCAGGGCACGGCGTCCGGCATGGCGTGGATGCGGTCCCTCTTGAGCGTCACGACCTGGCCCACCCGCAGCGCGCAGTAGCGCATCAGGGCCAGGCAGAATGCGTCCCTGGCGGAGGTCACCTGACTGATCAACAACGCGAACTCCTCGGCCGTCACCGGCCGCCGCTGTTCGCGGTGCTGCCGCACCCACCGGTCGGCAGTGGTCGTGCCGGACCGGATGACGTAGCGCGACCGCAGCCGAACCTCTGGCCCGCTCCAGTCGGCTCGCAAGTGCGCCGACAGCGCTGGCTCGTCGGTAACCTCGAACAGCAGTGACATGACATCGCCGCTGACCAGCTCATGCAGAACAGCGAAGCGATAGAGCCCATTGATCGCCGTCATCATGCTCTGCAAGGTCTGGCGAGACGGCCCCGCCATTCCCCGGCCCGGGTTCGCACGCCGCAGGGCTCTACGCCACAGCAGGAACTCGTCCATGTCCGCCGCGAACGCTTCCCAGCTGAGGTCTTTCACCCGCCGGTACTGGATCGCTGGCACCAGCCAGCCGGCGTAGTCCTTGGTCGTCTTCTCGCTCCGGCCCCGGCCGACCACGAGGTTCCGCAGATACTGCTCAACCACCGGTTCGCGCTCCATGGTCAGGCCGACCAGCGGCGCCCAGAACGCCAGGTCGCCGCCGAGGTCCTTCCGGACGAGTCGAACCGCTGGCACGTCGTTGTGCATGGTCGAAACATAGTGCTTTGTACCGAAATACTCCCGTACCACGCCCCTGTGTCATGGAAACCGAGCGAAACTCCCTGCGCTTGGCCCTCCTCGACCAAACCTCCCCGGAGCTCGGGGAGGCTTACCCCACCGCAACTAATGCAGAAGGTACGGGGTCAGGAGGTCGGCCACCGCTACGTCGAACGCCGGCTCTGCGCGTTGGGTGCCCGACCCCTGCGGGCCGGGATGAACCCGGCCGGGTGGCTGCTCGACGCCCTCGGCGACGTGCACGCCGTGCGGCTGCGCCATGGCGGCAACCTGCGTTACGCGATGCTCACCTCGCGCGCCGCGCGCCGCCACGTCCGGCTGCGCCTGCCCGGCGACCGCGACGCGTACGGCGGCTGCGCACTGGGCACCCTCACCCACCTGGCTCGGCGCGGCATCACGGGTCTGCCCTACCCCAAGCAGGTCGACCCTTGCCCGCACCAACCCGGCCGGCGGGCGGTGCCCCGATGAACGTGGACACCATCCCGCGGATGGCCTGCCGGACCTGCGGCGTGCCGCTCAACCGGTACGCCGACCTGGACAGCGGCCAGGTGCGATACACCCACCCGCTCGGCATGGTGCTGGAACCGGCGGGCCACCAGCCGGACCCGGCGCCGCTGGACGAGGTCGACGCCCGGCACGTGTGCGACTTCTGCAGCGACGAACGCATCTGCTACACGCTGCGGACCGCGCCGATCAGTTCGGTCGCCGACACCCCGGGCGGCCGGATCGTGGAGCGCTACGGCACCGACTGGTCGGCGTGCTTCGTGTGCGCCGGCTACCTGCGGGCCCGGGATTTGGACGGGCTGGGCCGGCGGCTGCGGCAGGTCGGTCCCCGGCTGGACCGCATCGCCGCCGCGGCGGCCCGGGTCATGCAGCAGGCCGTGCTGCAGAGCCTGCTGCCCGGCGTGAGCGTGGCCGCGATCGGTCGGTGGCCGGCCACCGCGCTGCCGGCGGCCATCCTGCCAAGGGTCCGCGACCGGCTCGCGAATCTGTTCGCCGGGCCGCTGGGCCTGCCGCTCGGTCTGGACGATCCGCGCGTGCGCGGCGTGGTGGCCGACAGCGTCACCGCCGCGCGGCTGTTCTGGATCGACCCGGAGTTCACCGCGCTGGCCGACTATGCCGCCGGGTCATTGCCGGCCACCCGGCTCACCGCGGCGGACCTGCCCGCCCCGCACGGTCTGCTGGCCTGGGCCGAACCGGTCGGCGCCCGCACCAATCTGGGCGCCGGCCTGGTCGCCGCGTCGTGGACCACGAGCCCGGAGGGCCTGCGGGTGGTGGGCTACCGCAGCATCGGCGCCGGCCTGCCACCGGTCGAGCTGCAGCAGCTGCGCGAACAGCTCGGCTGGCTCGGCCCGCGCGTCCACGCGCACCTGCCGGCCGGCGACCCGGTCGACGCGGACAGCCCCGCCGCGGTGGTGGTGGCGACCTGGCTGCTGATCGCCCAACGCCTCGCCGAAACCAGCCCGGTGCCGGTGGACAAGGCGATCCGCAAGGCGTACCAACGCGCCGGCCGGCCCGCACCGGAGGTCCGTCTGGTCCGTATCCGCGGCAGCCGCTCCGTCCGGCACACCGGTGGCCCCTCCGCGCCGCAGCGGTTCGACGGCGAACGGTCACCGACGCCACGCAAGTACCGGTGGTGGGTGAAGGCCCACTGGCGCCAGCAGCCCTACGGACCCGGCCGGACCTTACGGCGGCCGTTCCTGGTGCTGCCACAACTGCGCGGGCCCGACGACAAGCCCATCAAGGCCAGCACCGTCGTGCGGATGCTGGCCGCCGCACCGCCACCCCCGGACCAGACCGCCTCAGCCGGCACCGACGAGTAGCGCCGAGCAGGAGTGCCGAGCGGGAGTTCGGCCGTGCGACAACGCGGACCTCATCGGTCCGCGGCCCCAACCGTGTGCCTACGGGCAGGCTGGGGCCGCGGTCCCAGCCCGTCCGCCGCCACATCGGCGGGGATGGGAGGCCCCCTGGTGGCCAACAAGACCAAACCCACACGCACCACCGCCAAGCCGGACACGTCCACACGGACGACCGCAACCCAGTCGCGCGCGGAAACCCAGTCCAACGCGGAGCGAGAGGAGTTCCTCGCCCAGATCAAGGCCGACTTCGACCAGCGGCTGGCCGCGATCGCCGCCGACCCCAAGCAGTGGGTCACCTTCATCGACCAGGTCGCCGTGCTCGGCGCCCGCTACAGCCTGACCAACCAACTGCTGCTGATGCTGCAAGCCGAGCACCGCGGCATCACCCCCCGCTACTTCCTGCCCTACGGCAAGAAGGACCGCAGCACCGGCTGGCTCGCCCAGCGCCGGCAGGTCCGCCAGGGCGAGACCTCGTACAAGGTGTGGGCGCCGATCAAACGCCGCCCCACCGAGGAACAGGCGCGGGACTGGGAAGCGGCCGGCCGCACGGTGGGCCGCGACCCGGACGGCCGACCCGCCGTGCAGGTCGTCGGATTCCGGCTGGCCCCCACGTTCGAGCTGTCCCAGACCGACGGCGAACCGTTCGAGGCGCCCACCGTGCAACGCGTGCGGCGGATCCGCACCAGCAGCGCCGGACTCCCGCAGCTGCTCGACGGCGACGACCCGACCGGCGCCTACGACGACCTGGTCACGCTCATCAACCACGCCGGATACCGGTTCGAACTGGCCCCACCCGGCAGCCCGTACCTGGACACCGCCAACGGGGTCACCGTCGGCGGGACCGTGATGCTGGTCAAGGTCCGCGACGACGTGTCCACCGCGCAACGGCTGAAGACCACCCTGCACGAGCTGGCGCACATCCGCTGCGAGCACCTCACCGACGCCCGCATCGGCGAGAACCTGCACCGGGGCCGGCGGGAGACCGAGGCGGAAAGCGTCGCGCACATCGTGTGCAAGGCACTCGGCCTCGATACCGCCGCCTACTCCGACGCCTACGTGATGGATTGGGCGGACGGGGACATGAGGCTGGTCCAGCAGTGCGCGGAGACCGTGCTGCGGGTCGCCAAACAGATCTTGACCGACCTCACCCCCGACGCCGCCACCGAACCTGACAGCGACGAGCTCGGCGAACCCGCCGATCCGTCCGCCGGTCAGCTGCTCGCCGCGGCCGGCGCGGTGGCCCGGTGAGCTCCCGTGTGCCGGCCGCCGCGCCCCGGGTGCCGATGCTGCGCGGCACCTGCGCCGTCATCTTCCACGCCGACGGCGGGGACGAGTTCGGCCTGGACGCGGTCACCCCGGTCCCGTACACCCTCGGTGTCGTCGTCGCCCAGTCCCGCGACGGCACCGCAATCCGCGCCGTCGAAGACGCCCACGGCCGCCGGCACCGGGCCGGCCGCTACACCTACCGGCTCCCCGGCATGTACGGCTGCGCGCTGCTGGCCGCCACCCGCGACCACGTCGACACTGTGTCCACAGTGGACGGTATGCGACGGCTGGTCCGCGCCGTGATCCACCAACCCGTCTACCGCGCCACGGTGATCGTCGTGCGTAACCTCGACGAACAGATCACCGCCTTCGCCCAGGTCGCCGCGACGATGCGCCAGACACTGGACAGCCTGCCGGCCGACGAACGCGCCGAGGTCGAACAAGCCAGCCGGATCCTGCGCAAGGCCCGCGCCGCCCGCGGCCAGACCCAGCTACCCGTCATCACGCTCAGCCCGAGGCGGCAGCCGTGACCCGGCGCGCGCCGACAACAGAGGCGATGATCGCCGCCCGCCGCCGCGACAGCCACGACCGACGGACCCGCGTACACAGGGCGATCGAGGCGATGATCGCCGACGGCACGCCCATCACCTTCACCTCCGTCGCCCGCCACGCCCAAGTGTCAACCTGGCTCGTCACGCCGACGGCGTCCGCGAAGCCATCGAGCAAGCCCGCACGCGGCAGCGCGCCCAACCTATTGTGCGGGCACTTGGCCAGGCACCGAGACAGGCCAGCCTGCACACCGACCTCGCCCTGGCCCGCGACGAGATCAAACGCCTGCGCGCACAGGCCGAGGAGCTACACGGCAAGCTGCGACTGTCACTCGGCACCCAGCTCGACAACCTCGCCAAGACCGACCTCGTCGCCCGTGTCGACGAGCTCACCGATCACAACGCCCGCTTGCTGGCCGAGGCCCACCAACTGCACAGCCACAACGACCAGCTCCTGGCCCAGGTCACCGAGTTGGAAGACGATCTCGCCGCAGCCCGCACCAGCTTGCGCCGCCAGATCCGTGACGAGAACCGCGCCACCTGACCAACATCTTCAGAGGAGCCTGATGTTCGTCTACGCCCTGACCGAGCCGATCGACGTCTTCGACAGCCTTGTCCCCCTACCACAATGGATCGCGGAGAGCCCTCTGGCACGAACCCGCTGGGCGCTGCAAGCCGTCCTCGCCCTAGCCGATACCGCCGCCCAGGTCCGGTGGAAGGCGACCTGCGCCACCTACCCTCGGTCGGCGTAACCCTGACTCCGCCTGGCACGAGTCCCTACCGCGTGGTCAAGCAGGACAACAACGACACCACGTTCGTCGTCGCCGATCTCGAACCGCCCCTGCCCGCGGATTTCGTCGAACACCGCGCCGAAATCCACAAGCGGCGCATCGGTGCCTGGACCCACCCCACCCTCGCCGAGATCGGCGCCGCGACCATTGACCACCAGCGGATCGACACGACGCCACCCGAGCCAGCCGATCATACCGGCAACCCACCGTTCTGATCACGATCCGCCTCAACGAAACACCTGTGGACGCAGCCCGCCATCGCCGACGTCCAAGCCGATGCCACCGGCGACGGCCAGACCGCCTCGCATGCAAACAACCCGGCCGTTCACGTCGAGGTTCCGCCACTCTGGTGAGGCTATCGCTCGTGACCGCTTCGGAGGCGTTCCGCTGAGTTCTCCTCGCGCCGTGCTTGAATTTCATAGCTTCTCGCAATCACGCGCAAGATCGCGGCAGTGCGTGGCCACTCGTCGGCGAAGCCGTCAGCCTGCCCACTGTACTTTGCAACCAACTCCCGTTCTTGCGCCCCGCCGTCTTCCGGAGAACGCGTCGTAATGCCGCGCTTGTTGAGGACCGCAGCTACAACGCCTCTTTCGATTCGCTCGCTCTGCAACTCTTCGAAGATCTCGCGTACCGCGACCGCAGGCCACCGGCCGTCGGGATCGACAGGCGCCCGGGCAAGAACCTGGCCGACGTGAAGCTCCCCAACCTCACGACGGCCTTCCTCGTCGAGCTTCGCAAGCGCCTCGCTGATCCATGCGCGCAGCGTCTGGCCGTCAACCACGCCGTCTTCTCCGAGACCAGGCAACGTCGACCATGAGGCCAGCAGGCGGTAGCCGTTTGTTGCCATTCGTGTCGCCTCGGGCGAGTCCTCGTTCTCTACGGCAGCGCCTCTCGGTCTGTACACCCTGCTTAGAACGTCAACGAAGAAGGCGGGGTCGCTAGACAAGAGCCTATGAAGCACCTGCACGCTAGGGTCGAGGCCCAGCGCGGGTAGAAACATCCACTGAAGCCGAGCAACCCGTTCCCAGCCCAAGTCGTCGGCGTGGCGGTCGAGAAGCCCGAACAAAGTCTCGAAGTCATGCTGCCTGAGGGCGCCCAACTCCGGATCAATGGTTTCGCTGGCGAGAGTCGCTTCCAGCGTCTGGGCGATCAGTTCGGCGCTGACCCCAGACGGATCTCGCCCCGCGTAGAGTCGCAGAAGCCGCAGAGCGGTCCCATAACGTCCCACCCCAAGAAGACGTTGTGTCGCGTGGTGAGCATGAGGAAAGTCACCGCCTAGCCCATACGGTGTGAAACGGTTCCAGAACTCGATCGCAACGGAGTTCTCGAGCCCTTCCGCGACCTCCCAAGCGCGTGGATAGTCCTTCGTCGCTATGAGCAGTCGAGCCTTCTGACGTGTGCTAAGAGGCGAATCCTCGCTGGTCAAGTGTTCGACCCAGGTCCAGCCGTCGCGACCGAAGCGACGAGTAGCGTACGCGTGCGCCACCTCAGTGTCGGCCGGGTCGTCCGCCACCAGCAACGCGAGGAGTTCGCCTTCGTGTTCGTCCGTCGTTGCGTCCGCGATCGCGACGCCGACGCTCCACGGAACTGGAGATGACTTCGCGAGGAGACGAGCGTCGCTCAAGCCACCGCCGCTTAGAATCTCGCCCATCGCGTCGCGTCGACGTTGGGCCAACTCCGTCTCGTACTCATGAAGGTCGTCGCTTGGTCGATGTTCTCCGAGGTCGGGCATCCAGTGAGAGAACAGCCAGGCGCTATACGCGATCGGCTGCCTGGGCCGAAGCCTGGCCTCAACGGCGTCGATGAGCTGCAGTTCCGCCTCAGGCAGCGCCCAATCGGCATCTGCATATTGGCGATGACGGCCGGTCAGAGACCGGACAGCCTCCCATAGCCCGGGCATGTCGGCAGTCTGGAAGATCCCGTCGTCGAGTCTCGATACCAGCGCCTCTCGCACCCGTTCGCGATCAGCCGGAGGGAGGTGCGGCAGCTTGCCCAACAGGGCGATCCATTCGTCTACCGTCGTGACGTCGGTGAGGAGCCTGGTGACTGTCTCGGTGACGAACTGCAAGGACTCGACCATCGTGATAGACGATTTCGCAGGTTTCCAATCGCGGAAGTGCGGCTCGTGCGTCGACATGTGGATGCCGAGGAAGTCGGGAGTGACGCTGAGCAGGAGGCGCCATGCGATGCTCCTGTGGCGTCGACGCAAGGCATCGAGTACCGAGAGCCGGCTGGCAATGTCAGCCGAGGTCTCCGGACGCAAGGGCCAGTAGATTGCGGCCATGCTCTCATATGGTCGATTGCTGAGCCGGCCGCCTGGATCGATCTCGGCCAATCTGGCGAGCAGATCCAACGTCTGGCCGAAGTGCTCACGCGACCAGGCCGTGTTTTCCAGGGCCCAAAGCAGGCCCGTGTGGGCGGAATGCCTCCCGAGTATCCCTCCGTCTTCCTGATCAGTGAAGATGCCCGCAAGGAGCGGGTACTCACCGGTCACGCCTTGTCTGACGGCGTCAAGGAACGCATCGGGAGCAGCCTCGGCCAACAGTGGCAGAAGATCAGCAATGGATGTCCACGCCCGGCACGTGGCGTCCTCGTTCGCCCGCCGCAGCAGATCGCGCACCAAGTGGGCCGCCCACGCCGTTCCAGTGTCGCCGCCAACGTCGACTCTTTCGCCATGAACACCAAGAAGGGCAAGGGTTTCAGCCAAGCCACGGCGAAGATCGTTAGAGTAGGAGAGTACCTTCCCGTCCAATGACGCGCGCCAGCGCTCATCCTTTGGCAGGTCGAGCGCAGGGTCGAGTTCACCCAGCACGTCCTTGACGACACGTTCTAGGCGCTTCAGGTCGTCCTCATACAGATACGGACTTAGCAAGATCCAAGCATCGAACGGAGACACCAACGCCCAAGACCGACCGACCGTGGCGAGAAACGGGTCCTCCCGGGCAGCGAGTGTCGTCAGCGTCTCGCGCAATCCTTCGTACTCAACCCCTGAGAGCGCTTCAAGGATCGAGCGGTCGCCGTCGCCTCCGTCTTGCCAGCAACCCGCTAACAACGCGGCTCGAAGCTCCCTGCCAACGGGGGGGCGCGCCCAGATAGGAACATGCAGTTCAGGCCTGTTCGCAATATTGCGCCGAAGAGCCACGAGGCTTCGCCGGGCGAGGCGCCCTAACTCTTCGGCTCGCCGGTCATTGTCAATACCCGCGACCCTTAGCGCAGCTGCCGCATCGTTTGAGTCAATCGGCGGTAGGTCGATGTCGGCGTCGATCCCCGCTGTAACCGGAGCTATGACGTGATGCGCCGACCCTGCGTTGGCTTCAGCGATCACGTCCTCTGCCGCCGCGACCAGCAGCAACTCTCCGGGATGCCCTGTCAAGGCGCGCCAGGTTCGAACGTCGTCGACAAAGGCCGTGCGAGCGAGAAGGCGCGGGTCGCCGCTACTTGCAGCCTGCTTCCCTACAGCAGCGACGGCGGCCAAGACATCCTCAACGCTTCCAGCCTTGACTGTGGTCAGCTGCGGCGGTCCCTCCAAACGCTTCTGGAGTGCCTCGACGAAGGCGGTCCGTCCAGCAAGCACCAGGGAGGCCGTGATGCTGGGCGTGCTGGCAGACGCCCAAGAGGCCCACCAGGACTCAGCTGCCCGAAGTCCATACGGCCCCAAGCCGAGTTCCTCGGATATCCACGCGTGTGTGACGGGCGCGGTCTCAAGCCAGGTCTCGATGTCGTCCAGTCCATACGCTCGCACCTCAGCCCATCGGCCTTTGGCAGCTCGATCGCGGGCCCAGATGTTGCGATCTCGCCAACGGCGAAGCGAAGCCGCTACATACGCGCAAGACGCCGTCGGAGAGCCGTCCACCGTTGTGAGACGCTTGCTGTAGTCGCTGTCCGCCTTCCGCCCGACCGACTTCTCAACCGACAGCTCCCAATGCGACAGTCCCTTCGGGATGAAGGCTGTTGGCTCCGTGGCCCGCACCGACCCGTCCCAGCTACCCACGGCGACGCCCTCGCCTGCTGGGAACCCCAGTTGCACGACACCTCTGCCCGTCTCCAAGATCAACCGTCGGATCAGGCGAGGAAACTCGCTCCGGGCTCCGATGGAGTCGGCCCACCGAAGAAGAACTTGCTGATCAGCAAAACCGGCCTTCGACATGGCGCGCGCACCTCTCACATCGACTGGTTTGCTGCGGCGACCCAGCTCCGACCGCGTGCCGCGGGTTGGCTGGTCATCCACTCCAACGGAAGCCGTCGCGTCTTCGAGGTATATCCGAAGAGCACGTCGCGCCATCTCGCTCGGCGAGGTCTGCTGCAACTGGGCGGCACGCGCGAGGGCACCACGCAACTCCGGCTCAAGCCTCACCTGAAACATAGCGGCCGCCTCGGACCCGATGGGCGGACGCCCGCGGCGAGAACGAGGGCGGAGCCGCTCGACGGCGTAGCCCTCCTCGGCTTCCCTGGCAAGGCGCTCGATGAGTTCGTCAGTGAGTTCAACGCCGCCAGAGGTCCCATACTGTGAGTTACTCATGACCACCTCCTCAAGGGAGCCGTTGCTCGTACTTCCGCTGCATCTTCATCGCGTGGATCGCCAGCTCGCTCCCGTCGTCTCGTTCGAGAACGACGATCTCAAGCAGGTTTGCGGCACGGTCTGGGCCCAGATAGAGGACTCGCCACGGGGGTTCGTCTTCGTCGGGTTCGCCCTGGTAGAGGCAGTGATCCACGGCATGGCGAATGTCAGCGTCCGCGACGCCGTGCTTCCTCGCCGTCCCGTGTATCTCCACGGCATGAGAATATCGTACTACGAAATCCCCGGTCCGCCCCTGTGCCGTCGGCCACGGCCGCGCTAGTGGATCACGGTGACGGTCTGTTACAGCGAAAGGCTCCCCGCGAACAGTCTCCGTCGAGTCGGGCTGGCCGGGAGCGGAGCACAAGCGCCGGAGCCTGCCTTACGTCGCTTACCGTTCGACATGAGGTGTGACCTGCAAGAACGTCCATTGACCCCTCGATAACCGTGGCCGAGCACGCCGTGGCGTGCCGTCACCACCGGCTGACCCCCGCCCAGGTCCGGGCCGGCGCCCGCTCGGGACCGGCGCTGGTCTGGCAGGCCACCGTCATCGGCGACGTGCTGGCCTCCACGGGCGTGCCGGCCTGGTTCGACGACGACGGCGCCAACCACACCGCGTGGGCCTGGACCTGGCAGCATGCCGCCACCGGGCAGCGGGCCAGCGCCGGCACACCCGGCTACGACACCGCCTACCTGCCCCTGGACCTGCCGCTGGACGGCGCCGACGGCCCGGCGGTGATCGACCTGCTGCGCGACGCCCACTCCACGGCGGGCACTGGGTCGCCCTGTCCATCGACCCTCACCAGCACCACCTGATCACTGCCGACGCGGTGCGGCTACTCGACCAGCGCGACCAGATCGCCCCACCCGACGCGGTCTGGGTCGCGGCGACGGTCACCGCCGACGCGGTCGGTGGCGGCAGCTACCCGGCGCTGATCGCCGACGGCTATTGCGTCGGCGGCGGCGACGTGATCGCCCGCTTCGACCGGGCCACCGTCGAGCAGATGGTCCTCGACCTGATCAAGCGGCACGCCGACGAGAATCCGGCCACCGATCTGATGCCCGGCGAGCTCGCGGTGCTCGGCTTCGACGGCGACGTGCTGGTGGTGTCGTGGGAACACGACGACGGCGAGCGGGACTGGCTGACCGAGATCGACCGCGTGTACCCCGACACCGGCGGCCGGTACGCGGTCGGTGCCTACCTGTGGCAGTGGCGGCGCACCGACCCGGTCGGCTGACATGGCCCCCGCACCCGGCCACGATCCCGCTCGGGTCTCGCTGAATCCCGCCGACCGGCCCGCGTTTCGCCGCACCCTTCTGCGCTTCGTCGACCACCTCGCATCAACAGTCAGCTCCCGCGGCGACGACGCCGATCAGCAGCACCGGCAGGACATCGCTGCCGCCTGGGTGTACGTGTCCGCCGTCGCGGTGTGGGTCGAAGACCACGGCCTGGTCCCACCGCTGATCAGGAGCGGCCCACCGGGCCTGGTCCGCAACCGTGCCAGCGGCGCCCTGTGGCTGGGCCGCGCCTTCCAACAGCTGGCGGTCCACCCGGCCACCCAATGGCTGCTGCATCCGGCCTACAACCCGACGCTGTGGGCCGGCACACCCAGCCCCTCCGCGTGCACCGCACTGATCGACTGGTGGGCCAGCGAAGCGCCCACCCTGTCGTATCCGTCGGTCAGCGGCTATCCCGCGTCGATCACCGGCTGGCCGATCGGCGACCTGCTGCAACACCTGTCCCCGCACCGACGCAGCCGCCACGCGCTGGTCCAGACACCACACTTCGTCGCCGACCTGATCCTGGACCGCACCCTCATCCCGGCCGCCGCCAAATTCAGCGACGAGGTGCCGCTGCGGCTGGTCGACCCGACCTGCGGCACCGGCCACTTCCTGATCCGCGCGGTGGACTACCTGTGGCCTTGGTACACCACCGGGACGATGCGTCCGCGCGCGGTGCCCAGCCAGCCCGCGGCGACCGGCGGCACCATCCGCCCACCGGAGAAGGCGGCCCGGCTGATCCTGGCCGGCGTGGACGGCGTGGATATCGACCCGCTGACCACCGCGGTCGCCCGCCTCCGCCTGACCGTCTCCATCGGACATCTGATGGCCGCCACCCAGGTCGTTCCGGCGCCGCTGCGGCTGGCCACCATCCCCGCCGCCGTAGCGCCCCGCATCGCCGTCGGGACGCGCTGCTGCTGGGCACCGGCATCACCCGCACCGGGTACGCCGCGCTGCACCCGCAGCTGGCCGACCTGCCCGGCGCCGCTTTCCCGCTCCCCGGCTTCACCTGGCCGGCCGAACCGCCGCCCACCGCCCCCAGTGGTGGCCAGCGTCGCCAAACCCGGCACGGCATCCCACCCGCCGGCGCACGCACCCCGACCGGCCGCGCCCGCAACCCGGCGCCGCGCGACCGCTGCACGCCGCCGGCCGCACGCGGTCCGCGGCAACACGATGTTGAGGAGACCATTGTGGACACTGACGAATCCGCTGTCCTGCGCCGTACCCCCGGCCCTGGGGGTGTGCAGGACAGTTCCGGACCGGGTCCGGACATCGTCGACACGCTCGCCTACCCGATCTCACCGGACTACGTCAAGTCGTGGACCGCGGTGCGGGGGCTATGCGAGCTGATCGCCAACGCCCTCGACGAGGACCTGCAGGCCCGCGTCGGCTGGGCCGACGGCGTGCTCACGATCGCCGACGACGGCCCCGGCATCCCCGAAGAGGGACTCATCCTCGGCTACTCCAGCAAGACCACCCAGCAGATCGGCCAGTTCGGCGAGGGCAAGAAACTCGCGATGCTCATCCTGGCCCGCAGCCCGCAGATCGGCGCGGTGCGCTGCGACACCGTCGGCTACGGCTTCACCCCGACCGTGCAACCGCATCGGCTGCTCGGCGGGCTGATCCCGTCGCGCTCCGCCCAGGGCACGGAGGTGCTCGTCTACCACCTGTTCCGCACCGACCGCACCCGCGGCACGACCATCACCGTCGCCTGCCCGCAACAGCTGGCCGCGGAGGCGATCGGCCGGTTCCGCGCGTTGACCGAACCCGGCTACACGCCCCCCGGCATCCCCCGGGGCCTGCGTGCTCGACGGGAAGCCCGGCCGGGTCTGGATCGGCGGCGTGCTCGTCAGCACCGTCCCCAACTTCCTGGCCTCCTACGACCTGCCACTGACTGACAAGACCCTGCAAAACCGGGATCGCACGGTCATCGAGGCTGGCGCGCTGCGCGACGCGGTCCGCGCCATCCTCGCCGACAGCCAGGACGAGGCGGTCATCGACCGGTTCGCTCGCCACATCCTCGGCGGCGGCAGCCTGCGCGAGCCGGAACAGTTCTTCACCCAGGTCACCCACCCCCGGGTCAAGGCGGCGTGGCGGGCCTGGGCCCGCGCCAACCTGCCCGAGAAGACGTTCTACACCAGCTCCGGGCAACGAGGAGGCCGCCCTCGACCTCGCCGACATCGGCTTCACCGAGGTCGCCGCCCGCGGCCTGTCCCAGCGGGACCAGTGGACGGTCATGGCCCTGCTCGGCGTCGACGTCGCCCGGGGCAACGGCAGCAACGCCACTACGCCAAAACCCAGGACAAGACCACCTGGGTCGCCGACCGGGCCCTGA
>WNGL01008959.1_pt1 | contig 20891 bp, 23 predicted proteins | sample 5400591 | NCBI WGS metagenome assembly WNGL01 (sample SAMN13153377, study PRJNA577476) | soil metagenome | isolation source: 80 cm soil or saprolite under Garry oak tree replicate 1 | place: USA:California | collected 2016-06-15 | reverse complement strand
TTTCATTTTTCTAGCTCAAAACGGAATCGCCGCCGAGAAATTTGTCATCATGACCGCAGGGCTTTCTATCCGCCACACGCCTCTCTACTACGGTCAGGAGAACGGCTTTTTCAAAGACGAGGGGCTTGAGCTGCAGATGTTGGTGATCAGAGCGGGGCAAGTGGGAGTCGCCAGTCTCATGTCCGGGGAAGTCGATATCATAACGCACGCGGGAACCGGACTTGCCGCGGCCATTCGCGGGCTGCCCATAAAGATCATTTCAGTTGACGGCGATCGGCCCAGTCATGAGTTGCTGGTGCTGCCGATGATCCGAACTCCCGCCGATCTCAAGGGGAAATCGATTGGGCTTGGATCGGTAGAGGGAACCGGGGGAATCGTCATGCGCCGCATTCTTCAGGCAAAAGGACTCAATCCTGACAAGGACGTGACTTTGATCAGCATGGGCGGTGAAGTGCGTCTGCAAGCGATGGTGAGCGGCGGGATCGCCGGGGCGATGCTGAGCCCTCCATTCACCTTTTTAGCTTTGGACCAGGGGTACCAAGTCTTTGGGCGCGGCAGAGATTATGTCCGTTATCTGACTGAAGGCGTGGTCACCTCCGAGAGCCGGATCAAGCAAAAGCGAAGCAGTTTGGTCCGTTTCGTCAAGGCCTGGAATCGAAGCGCGAGGTTCTACAAAGACAACCCGAATATAATGATTCCGTATGTTCAGAGGAAATTTGCCATCAAAGATCTTCGCATCGCGCACCTCTTGTACGAGGAAGACGCGCAATCGCGAGTCAACAACGGCAACCTCGATAGCGCCGCGAGATCGGAAGTGCTTGAGACGGCTAAAGAGATAATGAAGGTGAAAAATCCCATCGCGGCAAATCAGGTCTTCGACTTTTCGCTGATCGAAGACGCTAGGTGACGCGCCGCAAAAGAAAGGAGGCAATCATGTTCGGTTATCGGGCCAGAATCGGTTACATCTCTCCGTCAGTGATTGAGTTGAACGCCTATGATTTTTATCGGATCGTCCCCGACGGAGTGGGTCTCATCGCGGTCGCATGCATGGTTGGAGGATGGAAGGAAGAGGCGTACAAACAGTCCCTGTCGCAGGTTGAGGCATGTGCCAAGGAGCTCGGCAGGCGCTCTTGTGATTTCATCATCCACGGCGGCGCGCCGCTGGTATTGGCTCAGGGCAAAGGCTTTGAGGCCAACCTGTTGGAGACGCTTCAAAGATTGACGGGCGTGCCCTGCACAACAGCGTCGTCGCGGCCATGGATGCTTTCAGAGATCTTTCCGCGTCACGGTTGGCGGTGGTGGATCCTTATCCCGCCGATCTCAACGATAAGATGGTGAAGTACCTCGGGGATTGGGGCTTTGAAGTCGCTTCGGTGGTAAGCCTTGGGACGAGCTTTACCGAATCGAGCTTGGCCTCCATTGCGGATATTTACCGGGCGGCCAAGAAAGCGGTCAAGGAAGCGAAAAACGCCACGGCGATCTTTATTCCATGCGCGAATTTTCCGGTCGTCGATGTCATCGAGGATATCGAGACCGATCTGGGGCTGCCGGTGATATCGAATATCACGTCGCAGTTGTACGTAGCGTTTAAAAAAATCGGCATGCGCGAAAAGATCAACGGCTATGGAAAGCTGATGCGGATGCTGTGAGCTGAATACGGGAATGTGTGTGTACTTTTTGTTGGCAGGGACTTATCAACTTCCTCTCCCTTGAGAGACTGTCCCAGACCTTGGTTTGTCATCCCGAACCAATGTGAGGGATCTAAGATTTCTCGCTGTGCTCGAAATGACACCACGCGGAAAGATACCGCATTTCGCGCATCACAACACAGTTTCCGAGGGGAGAGGGAACTCTTGCTCGATGCATCGTCCAAGGAGCGAAAAGTTTTGTCCAATTAAGGTTAATCGTTCTCCTTTTAAGGAGGTGTGGAAATGGCAAAAATAAGGTCGGTCGTCGTGGAAGGTAACCGCGAGGATGGATACAAGACGGTTCAGGTTTTGTTCGGAACCAATTTCTTTCTGGAAATAACCGAAAGCGACGGTCGCGTCAGCTTTCTTCTGGGAGCCCATCATGAAGCCTTCAAGGCGGATGCTTCGGAAGCAAAGGGAGAGCTAGAAAAGTACATCAAGGAAATCATGGAAAAGCACCCGGAGAGCGTGTTTGAAGAGGAATAGTTGGAGAAAGGATCTATGACAAAGCATGGGATCCATTGCCTCACGGTAGCCATCCTTTTCCGATTCATGTTGCTCGCAAACGTTTGGGCTCAAGAGGTCGCGATTTCCTATCCCGGCCTAACGGGGGAATCCGCCAGTCTGTGGATGGCAAAAGAGGGAGGTTCTTTTAAGGAGAACGGCATCGAGGCGAAGCTTATTTATATGGAAGGGGGCCGGCTGTCTATTCAAAGTCTTCTTTCCGGCCACACGCAATTTATGGCGGGCGACGCCGTTTCCGCGCTGACCGCTGTCGCCGGCGGAGCGGACATCGTCCTGATCGCCTCGGCGAAAAACATCCTGCCGTATGTTTTTGCCGTCGCCAAAGACATCAGACGTTCCCAGGATTTGAAAGGCAAGATCGTCGGCGTATCTCAGATTGGCGGCAGGGCCGGAGAGGTGTCGCGGATGGTGATCAAGAACATGGGATTGGATGCCGACAAGGACGTCACGTACCTGGCCGTGGGAGGCACGATGTCGCGGCTGGCGGCGCTTTCAGGTGGAAGAGTACATGCCGCGCCCATTTCGAGGGGCATGGTGCCGACCGCGGAGGAGAAAGGGCTCAAGATTTTAGAAGTGGAGCCCATTCCCTTGATCATCGATGCCCTATGGACGACACGAAAGTATGCCGAGGAGAACCCGGATGTTATCAACCGCGTCGCCAGGGCTTATGTCACCGGCATCGCCATTGTTTTGAAAGAGCGACAAAAGACCCTCGAGGTGATACGCAGATACATGAGAACCAGGGACGCAAAAGCGGTCCAGAGCTCATACGAAGTGTACGCCAAGGACCTGGATAAAGTCCCGATCCCAAACGACAAGGCCATCCAAAATACGCTCGACATCACTTACCGCCTCGCGCCGAAGCTCGCCGGCATGGATATTAAAAGATATCTTTATCTTGGCGCCGTGCAGCGCTTGAAAGAAGAAGGCTACATCGATCGATTGTATAAATGACCCATGAAAGGAGACTAGCATTATGGCCCGCATTCGCCATTTGGCCATTGTAACGGAGAATCGAGAGAGGCTGGTGAAATTTTACACCACGGCTTTTGGCATGAAAGTGATAGAAGGAGTCGGCCCGGCCATTTATCTTTCCGATGGCTACATCAACGTGGCCATCATTCAGAAGCGACCTCACTATAAGGAAGGGCTCTATCATTTCGGCATCGAGGTCGAAAACATCGAGGAGCTAAAACCACTTTGCAAAGAACTCGGAGCCGCGTCGGAAATCCAGAAGCGTCCGCCGAATCGAGAGGCGGAGTACCGTGTCGCGGATCCCGACGGTAATCTGATCGACCTCTCGCAGCACGGCTGGCCGGCGTAAATCCATTTTGTCGGCGGAGGGGTTGGTGGTGGCGGCGCGCGTCAAGTTGCTTTCATCGAATGTACGAGGGCGCTGACTTTTCACTGGCCAAAGAAATCCGGGCAAAATAGAAGATAATCGCAATGCAAATAGGTCGAACCCGATGCCTGCTCGGATTCTTTCTCGCTCTGTTGTGGAGTGTCGCGCCATTCACCTTACCGGCAGTTAACGCCCAAGCGCAAAAAATCCGCATTTCTCTATCGAGCCGGAGCAATACGAACGCGACCTACTACGTCGCCCAAGGCAAAGGCTTTTTTAAAGACGAAGGATTGGAGGTCGAGTTCATTCAGGTGAATCCGCGGCTCGGCGCGATGGCGGTGTTGAACGGCGACGTGACCTTTACGACGTCGTTCGTGAGCACCTTTCGCGGCGTCGTGCAGGGGTTGCCGATGAAGACAGTCTTCATTTTGCTTAAGAAGAGCATTTATTTTTTGATGGTACGGCCGGAGATCATCAAGGACATCCAGGATCTGAAGGGCAAAAAACTTGGTGTCACGGCGGTCAACGGCGGGGATCATATCATTGGCAGAGAGCTGCTGCGGATGAAGGGGCTGGATCCGAGTCTCGTGCAGGCCATCGCAGTGGGCGAGCCGTCGCTCCGCGCGCAAGCCGTGCTTTCCAATGTGGTACAGGCGGTATCGGTATCGCCGCCGCATGATCTCATGCTGCAGCAAATGGGTCTCAAGGCGATCTCCGGACCGCCGGAAATCGGCGTGCCGTCATCGGGATTGTTTGCCGCGGACAGGCTGATTAAAGAGAATCCGCAAATTTTAAGGCGCACGATACGAGCGGCGTTGAGGGCGAACCGCTTCATCGAGGAAAACAGAGAGGAGACCATCCGCATCATGACCAGGTTCGTGCCGCAGTCGCTGGAGACGGCGGCGCGTTCCTACGACGTCGAGTTCAAGGCGCTCGCCAAAGACGGTCAGATGACCGATGCTGAAATAGAATTTCAAATGGAACGATTGGCCGAGAAAAGACGACCGCTGGATGAAATTCGGGATTTTTCATTTGCCCGACAAGCGCTCAAGGAAATAGAGTCGAACCGTTGTTGTTTTGTCGCAAGGCGTGGTTAACGCGCAAACACAAAAAATCAGGATCGCTTATTCGAGCCGCAGCAACACGATTACTCCTTTTTATATAGCCGCAAGCAAAGGCTTCTTTCGCGAGGAAGGGCTGGACGTCGAGCTCATCCAGGTTAGCCCGCGGCTCGGCGCGCTGGCAGTCATGAATGGAGATGTCTCGTTTACCACCTCCTTTACCAGCACGTTTCGCGGCATTCTTCAGGGCCTTCCGCTGAAGCTGATTTTGGTCGCGCTCAAGAAAGGAATTTATTTCTTAGTTGTGCGTCCGGAGATTAAAGACGTTCAGGATCTGAAAGGTAAAAAGCTCGGAGTTGCCACGATACGAGGAACCGATCAGTTGGTCGCCGAGGAGCTGCTCCGCTCGAAAGGGTTCAACCCGGCCCTCTTGCAACAGATCGTTATCGGGGAGACGCCGCTAAGGGCACAAGCGCTCGTAGCCGGAATCGTTCAGGTTGTTTCTTTATCGCCGCCGCACGATCTAGTTCTGCAGCAGATGGGTTACAAAGTATTGGCCGGGCCACCTGAGGTTGGCTTGCCAGCTTCAGGTTTGTTCACGTCGGACCGTCTGCTGAAGGAGAATCCGCAAGCGGTGAAGCGGACGCTGCACGCGCTCATCAAGGCCAATCGGTTTATTACGGAGAATCGGCAGGAGACGATCGCCGTGATGTTAAAGTCGCTGCCGCAGCCACAGGAGGTCGCGAGTCGGTCATACGACCTCGAGCTGAAGGCGCTGGCCAAAGACGGACAAATGACCGACGCCGAGATGGAAAGTCTCATCGAGAGGCTGGGCGAGAAGAAGCGGCCGTTAGACGAGGTGAGAGATTTTTCTCCTGTGCGGCAGGCGTCGAAGGAGTTAGAGGGGAACAAGTAGCGCAGCAGAGCGGTCCATGAGCGCTGCCATGCTAACCGATCGGAATCATTATTGGCGCTGGATATGGCTCGCTTTCTTGGTGAACCTGGCTCTGTTCCCGGCTGAGGCACTTCACGCCCAAATACAGAAAATCAGGATCTCGACCTCGAGTCGCAGCAACACGACCGTGGCATATTACGTGGCTGTGAGCAAAGGCTTCTTCCGAGAAGAAGGATTTGACGTCGAGCTTATTCAGGCTAATCCGCGGCTTGGGGCGATGGCTCTTATGAACGGGGATGTCGCATTCACGGGCTCGTTTGTCAGCACGGTTCGCGGCATTCTCCAGGGACTTCCGTTGAAAATTGTTTTAGTCGCCCTTCCCAAGGGCGTCTATTATTTGATTGTCCGCCCTGAAATTAAAGACGTCCAGGATCTGAGAGGCAAAAAGCTGGGAGTCTCGACTCTGAAAGGGTCGGATCATTTAGTTGCTGAAGAGATGCTCCGCGCCAAGGGCTTTAATCCTGCACTGCTACAACCGATTGGTCTCGGCGACACCTCAGTGAGAGCCCAAGCCATCGCAACGGGCGTCGTCGATGTGGTTGCGCTCTCTCCGCCGCATGATCTCATCGCCCAGCAAATGGGCGCTAAAGTCTTGGCCGGGCCGCCGGAAGTCGGCATGCCGGCCTCAGGGATGATTACATCGGATCGGCTTCTCAAGGAAAACCCACAAATGGTCAAGCGCGGCCTGCGAGCGTTGCTCAAGGCCAACCGTTTCATCGACGAAAATCGCCAGGAAACGACCCGAGTGTTGTTGCATTGGGTCAAGCAGACACCCGAGATTGCGGCGCGTTCCTATGACCTCGAACTCAAGACCATCAGAAAGGATGGGCAAATGACCGACGCCGAGATCGAAAGTTTCATCGAAAGACTGGGCGATAAAAAGCGGCCTCTGGACGAGGTGAGAGATTTTTCCTTGGTGCGTCAGGCGCTCAAGGAATTGGAGGCGAACAAATAGAACGAAATGCGGTTGCGTGCCTTTGATGAGGTCTGTTTCTGAAGTCCGGCACGCCTTCATGTAATTTTACGATGCGATAAGCCAGCCCATCCAAGTTTTCCCTATGAAAGGAGTCCCGTATGCTTAGCAACAGGCTCCTGATCGGAGCGTGGTTTCTAGCTGAATGGATCGCCTTTGCGCCCTTCGGCCACGCAGCTTCCCCACTGGAAAGTCTTACTATTGGTTATTCATCCTTCTCGGGCGATTATGTGCCGCTGTGGATCGCCATCGAGGATCAGTTGGGGAAAAAATACGGCCTGGATCTCAAAGCGGTATATGCCGGCAGGGCGCGGCCTCAGCAGTTACTGATCAGCGGGGAGACTCCTTTGGTTTTCGCGACCGGAACCGGGGCGCTGACTTCGCATGTTCTTGGGGTCAAAGATCAGGTGATTATTTTAATATTCGTCAATAAGGTTGGCGGAGCGATCGTCTCCAAGCCCGAGATCAAAAGCGCCGACGATTTACGCGGCAAGGTCATCGGTACGGGTCGGCCAGGCGCGCTGGCGGAGACCATGGTGCGCTATGTCCTGCGCAGCAAATTGAACCTGGTTCCTGATCGTGACGTGAAGTTGTTGCCGGTGGGTGAGCCCGCTCTCGCGCTGCAGTCTTTGGAGCGGGGCGTCGTCGATGCCGCGTCGTTTTCTATGCCACAGCTATTGGTCGCCAAGAGAATGGGGTTCCGGGAATTGGTCAACTACGATAAACTGGGAATCGTCTATCCTTACAACACGGCTACGACCCTCAGACAAACCGTCAGTAAAAATCCGGAGCTGCTAGAGAAGGTGTCGAAAACTATTATCGAAGGAATTTCGATCTTCAAAACCAATAAAGAGAAGAGCCTGGCCGTATGGAAGAAATATTTGAGGGGCGTAGCCGACGACGTTTTAGAGGAAACCTATCCCAATACGAGGAGTGAGCTAGAACAGGTACCGATCCCGTCGCTGCAAGTGATAAAGAGCGGGCTCGACATCCTTTCTCTTCAATACCCACAGGCCAAACAGACTGACCCGAACCTGATCATCGATCCGTCGTTTGTGAGACGGATCGACCAGAGCGGATTCATCGGCTCACTCTACAAAAAGTAAACAAAGACGTCGCTTCCTGCCCGTTTGCGATTTTTTGTTTGACACCTGCCATAGCGGCTTGATAGCGCTGCAAGGGAAGGGAGCGCGCCTTTCAAATAAGTTGTGTAATCTTTCCTGATCACTTATCTTCGAACAAGAGGAGATCTTTCATGGCCTATGTGGACTGCGATTCACATATATTACCGGACGATGCGTTCGACGACGTAGCGGCGGAGTTCGAGCGCCAAAAACCCCGCATCGTTACAGATACCGAGGGAAACTCGTTTGTCGTTTATGAGGCAAGGCAGAAGAATATCCCTGACTATGCGCGCCACATTCCAAATCCGTTTATGCCGAGGCCTCGCTCCGCGGGCGACGATCCGGAGGTTCGTATCGCCGATATGGTCAAGGCCAAAATCGACATGCAAGTTCTCGTGCCGAGCAACGGTTCATTCTATTACGACGTCGAGCCGAAATTGGCGGCGAGCGTTTGCCGCTCGTACAACAATGCCATCGGCAGGATCCTGAAAAAACATCCGGGCAAGTTCATCGGCCTCGCGACCTTGCCGTTGCAGGATGCACAGCTTGCCGCTGCGGAACTGGATCGAGCTGTGCGCGAACTGGGTCTCCATGCCCCGGTCTGCTACACGAGCGTCAATGACAAAGACCTCGACGATCCAGCGCTCTGGCCTTTCTACGCTAAAGCCGAGGAGCTCGGCGTGCCGATCATCGTTCATCCCGTCAACACGGGGCCCATGGCCGGCGGATGGCGATTGACGCGCCATTATGCGACGCGCGGCTACGGCTTTTGGAGCGCGTTGGGAAATGCCATTGAAAATTCCCTGGCTCTAGCCAATCTGATGTTCGGTGGCGTGTTAGATGCATTTCCCAAGCTTCGATTTTGTTTTATGGAAGGCGGTGGGACGCAGGTGCCTCACCTGATGGAGAGCCTGGCGGCGGTATACGAGGGAGAAGGGGATTATGACAAACTGGGATCGAAGCCGAAGCGGGCGCCCGTAGAATATCTTGATCGCTTGTACTTTTCAGTGCGCACGACGGAAAGCCTGCTGGGCGTTCTCGTCGATCGTTTCGGTTATCGCAGTTGGGTCATAGGGACGGATTATCCGCACGCGGATACCATGGGAAGCTGGCCCAATACCGTCCCAGTGATCCAAGCGCGGGAAGACCTGTCACGCGAAGCTAAAGAAGCGATCCTCGGGGGCAACGCTTTGAGATTGTTCGGGATGAGTTTGTAGTTACTGCTAAGTCGTCTTTGTCTCAGAGTGCCGCCGCGCGCGCGGCCGCCATCCACGAAGGCCAAGGGCCAAAAACATCAAGCCCGCCGTTAACCATGCCGACGCAGGTTTCAGACGTGGATCCGAGAGCAAATCGCCATGTTTTAGAAGGTCGATCCACGCGAACGCGGCGGCTGCGAGAAATAGTATCGCCAGAAGAAGTGATGTGACACGAAAGAAGGGCTTCATGTCAAAAAGTTCAAGCGGTTCAAACCGGCCAAAGCGTTCAAAGCGCGTCGCTCAATCCTTCTGACCCGGATGGACAATCAATGCGCGCACGCTGCTACTCCGACAGCTTCTTCACTCGCTCGATGACCTCGCGCGGCTGGTTCATTACTTCGCGGATCTGCCTTTCAACTTCTGCACCGGTCAGGGTTGCGAGATCGAGGTTGGTCTTCTTTGCTTCTTCGATGACTTCCGGCTCCTTGAACGCTTTGAGGTAAGCCTCGCGCAGAATGTTGATCCGGTCCGCCGGGATGCCCGGCGCGCCGATCAGAGGACGTCCCAAGGTCGCGGACACCAGCATTACGCGCGCGACGTTGCGACTGATAGTTGGTGTCTTCTTTTTGTCCATTAATTCGTTCAGCGTGGGCGCGTCGGGCAGCCGTGGATCTTTGTTAGTTCCCGTCTGGACGAGGTGCCGGTCGAATCCATTTTTGTGCCATGTGAAGTAGGGCTCGCGGGCAAAATGGGTCGTGATGCCGGTTCCGCGACATTGAATTTCTCCCTTTTCAATTGCCAGATCGATCTCGGCCCCTCCGGGATAGCCTCGCACGTTGTTGATTTTAAGGCCGAGTGTTTCTTCGAGCACGTTGGCCATGATCGTCGTGAGGTCGGACGTTCCCGTTGCCCCGCACTTGGGAAGCTCGGTGGTTGTGAGAATATCTTCCAAGGATTTCCACGGCGCGTCCGCTTTCATATAAAGCAGCAAATCCCTTTGATCGACGCTGCCGAGCCAAACCAATTTCCGCACATCGAACGTCGCTTCTTTTCGCCCTAACATTTGGTCCAGATAAATCCCGCTGCCCGGCATCCCGACCGTCAAACCGTCGGGCTTAGCGACACCGTAAACATAATTGGTGGCGGTCAGCGATCCCGCGCCGGGCATATTCTGCGCGATGATAGTCGGGCTGCCGGGAATATGCTTGGGCATCTGGCGCGCGAGAATACGCGCGTACTGATCGTAAAGTCCGCCGGAGGTAAAGCCAACGATGATGCGAATCGTCTTGCCCTGGTAAAAGGGCGTGGATTGAGCGCTGGCCGTAGCTCCGGAAAATAGTTGCAAAGAGCAAAACATCGTAGCTGCGACGACAACTGCCAAAAAACGGATGCAGAATTTTCTCATGATGAATCCTTCCCTCTCACCGAGTGATAACAGCTTATAAGGAAGCCCGAAAAGTTATCAAACAGTCCGCAGATTTTGTCGGAAAAGAAAGATGGTGATTGGTTCCACGCTGGTTTCACATGCTTTAGCCGTTGACGATTCCGTCGCTGCAAGCAGGCACTCACTTATCTCTGCCGCGTTAATCGGCCGATTAAACGCCGGGTCGTGTCCCACGCTCCGACAAGGCCGCCAGGGAGGAAGAGCACGATCAGAACGAAGAGCACGCCAAAGATCAGAAGGTGAAGATCGACCCATTGAACCGCCAGCACTTCTCTCAGTAGGACGAAGAAAAGCGCGCCCAACACGGGGCCGTGGATAGTTCCGACGCCGCCGATGAAAGCGATGAGGACAGCGTCGAAGGTCCAGGTGGGAGAAAAGGTATGTTGAGGGTAGTAGCTGACGTGATAGTAAGCGAAAGCTCCACCGGTGAGTCCAACCAAAGCCGTGGAGATCGCCAGAGCCAAGAGTTTATGGCCAAACGCCCCGACTCCTGAAGCTTCGGCGGCCGCCTCGTCCTCCCGGACGGCTTGCATTCCGAGTCCGATGCGAGAGCGAACCAACAGCGCGACCACGGCAACGCAGAACACCGACAGAGCGAAAGTAAGATAATAGCGCGGAATGATGCTATAGGAGGCCAACGCGGCGGCGGGAATCGTCGAGATCTGCGGCATGAGATTCCCGACCGTAATGCGCAGGATCTCGGCTAAGGCAAGCGTGCCGATCGCAAAATAGGCGCCGCGGAGGCGGAAAGCCGGGGCTCCGATCAAGACTCCGAAAGCCGTCGCCACCAGCGCGCCGGCGGGAAGAGCCAAAAAGAGCGGCGCGCCGCCGACCCAGAGCGTGCGCGTGACGAGCGCTCCGAGACCAAAAAAAGCCGCGTGGCCGAGAGTAATCTGCCCGGCATAGCCTCCTAGCAAATTCCAGCTCTGGGCCAGCGCCACGGCGAGGAATATTTGCACTCCAAGATTGAGGAAGTCATTACGCTGAGTGAAGAGCGGGAGCGCGGCAAATCCGACGGCGAGCAAAATCCCTCCCAGAAATAGTTTCATCCACGCTCTCCGAATAACCCCTGAGGGCGAAGCACTAAAATGATGAGAAAGAGAATGAGTCCCATCACCTCGCGGTATGGCCCGCCGAGAAATGCAACGCTCGTCGCTTCGGCGAGCCCGAGCAAAATGCCGCCGGCGAAGCTGCCAAAGAGCGATCCGAGTCCAGCCAGCACCACGACGATAAGGGCCTTCAGAGTCCATTCGAGGCCGATGGACGGACTAATCGAATAGGAAACGCTGACCAATCCACCCGCGATACCCGCCAGCACGGTCCCCAGGGCAAAAGCAACAAGGTAAGTCTTTCCCACCGGGATCCCCATGAGGGCCGCAGCCTCCCAATCTTCGGCAGTGGCTCGAATGGCGCGGCCCCAACGCGTTTTTGTAAGAAACAAGTGAAGTGCCGTCAGAATGGCAAAAGCAAACACCAGACTCGCCAGCCGGATAAGAGGGACTGCGAAGACACCGATCCTTACGACAGCGCCACCGTAGCTCGTGGTCACCGCGCGCTCGTCGGCCGTCCAGAAATGGATGGCCAACGTGTGCAAGATCAAAGTGAGTCCGAACCCGATCAGCAGCGAGTTTTTGATGCGGACTTCCTCATTGGCTTGCACGACGAATTGAAAGAGCGCCCCATAGAGCAGCAGCCCGAGCACGAACATGGCCGGCGCAACGTAGAGAAGAGAAAGGAACGGGTCGATCTGCCAAAGCGTGAAGAGCCAGAAGGTTCCGTAGCCCCCCAACATCAAAAGCTCTCCGTGCGCGACGTTTAAGACGCGGAGCACCCCGAACGTTAGTGAGAGGCCGGCGGCTGCAAGGCCGTATAGCGCGCCGACGAGGACGCCGAGGATGAGCTGTTGAGTGAGAATCACGAGGTTGCTCCTCGCGCCAGCGGACCCAAGTAGGCGGCCCGAACGTGATCGTCCTGAAGCAGCTTTTGGCCCTCGCCTTCACCGACGATTCTTCCGCCTTCGAGGATGTAAGCGCGCCGGGCCAGGTGGAGCACGGCATGAACGTTCTGCTCGACGACGAACAGACTCATCCCGTCGCGATGCAGCTCCGCGAGAACGGAAAATATCGACTCGACGATTCTTGGCGCCAAGCCGAGTGACGGTTCGTCGAGAAGCAGCAGCCGCGGCAGCCCCATGAGAGCGCGTCCTAGCGCGAGCATTTGCTGCTCGCCGCCCGAAAGGGAGCCGGCCAGCTGACCTTCCCGTTCGAACAGGCGCGGAAAAATAGCGTGGACCCGCTCGATCTGCGCTCGCCGCTCTGTCTGAGCGCGTCGGGTGAACGCGCCGAGCTCGAGATTTTCCCGGACCGTCATCCGGGCGAAGAGCCGACGCCCCTCAGGAACGAGAGCGATACCGCGCTCGACGATCCGCTGCGGCGGCACAGCGCTGAGGCGCTTCCCCTCCCATAGAATCGCGCCGGCGCGTGGAACCAGCAGGCCGGCGATGGTTTTGAGAAGCGTTGATTTTCCGGCGCCGTTGGGCCCGACGAGAGCGACCATCTCACCGGGTTGAATCGTGAGACTTACCCCATGCAATGCGGTGAGCGCACCGTAGGCAACCTCAAGATTCTTCACCTCAAGCATGGCTTTCTGTTCGCTCCGTTCAAGCAGTTCAAAATGTTCAATCCGTTCAAAACGTCACATTCAGGGATATTTTCTTGAACGGCTTGAACCGTTGTTTAAATCCTCGTGCTTTCTCCGAGATAGACTTCGATCACTTGTGGATCTTTCGCGATGCTGGTGGGCAGGCCCTCGGCAATCTTCTCGCCAGCGCTCAGAACCACGATGCGATGGGAAAGATCAAGCAACGCCCAGACGATATGCTCCACCAGGATGAGGGAAAGTCCTTGCCCTTGCAGCGAGCGGATAAGATTCATCGCCTGCGCGGTCTCGGAGCGAGATAGTCCAGCCATGAACTCATCCAGGAGTAGGAGCTTGGGAGACGTGGCGAGAGCGCGCGCCAATTCGAGCCGCTTCCTCGCCATCACGGGAAGCGTATGAGCGGGCCGCGTCGACAGGCCGTCCAAACCCACTGAGGACAGGAGCTCGGCCGCCTTGCGACGAGCCGCAGATCCGCCTAGCCGCTCACGGCCATAGCCTAAGCCGACGAGCACATTTTCTACGACCGTCAGGCCGAGGAACGGTCGCACGAGCTGAAATGTTCGAGCCAGGCCGCGGCGACAGATCTGATGAGGCGCAAGACCGTTCACGCGCTCGCCGAGAAATCGAATCTCGCCGCCGTCGGGAACAAGGGCGCCACTGACGAGATTGAAAAGAGTCGTCTTCCCCGAACCGTTCGGTCCCATGACGCCGAGAATCTCGCCCGCCTCCATGGTCAAGGTCACTGACTTGACAGCCGCGACGCCGTCAAAACTCTTTGACACTTTATTGAGAGAGAGAAGGGCCACTAGATTTTCGATTTTAGATTTTTGATTTTCGCTTGATCCAAAATCGGCAATCCAAAATCCAAAATGATACAATTCCTGCTATCGCTGACTGAAGGGCGGAGCCGGGTACGCAAATGGCGCGGTGGCAAACTCCTTAGGCCAGACTAGTTCCTGTTTTCCTTTGAGCCATTGCTGGAAAAAGACCTTCACCTCGCCGGTCCCATCCGGCCGGAAGCGCACGGGCCCAACCACGGTGGTCATGTTTGTTGCCGCGATGGCGTCGCGGATCTTGTCCCGGTCGAGCGCGCGGGCGCGAGCAATTGCGTCGGCCAGGATCTGAACGCAAGCATAGGATGGCCCTACGATCGGATCAGCCGGGCGATTGAATAATTTCTGATGCGCCTCGTTTAGCTCACCCACCTTGGGATAGCGAGCGGCGAAGTGCCAGCCGGGCGACAGCACAACATAGTCGCCGTCTTTGCCGAGGTTTTGGGACCATACCGGCGGATCGGGCGCGCGGATGATGAGTGAGAATTTGGGATTGAAATCCAACTCCTTCATCTGCCTGACGATCGTCATGCCGTCAGGAGGCGAGGGGAGGGCGAAGACCGCTTCGGCCCCGGCTGATTTGGCTTTCAAGATCAAATCGGAAAAATCTTTGGCGCCCGGGGCATATTCACCGCTCGCTACCACTTGATAACCGCGCTGCTTGGCTTGGCTTTCCCAGAGCGACCCCATCTCCTTCCCCCAGTCGGTTCGTTCGAGGACGAGCGCAACCTTCGTAGGCCGTTGAGCCGCTGGGATCGAAGCATCGAGGAAGACAAACGTCTCCTTCGTTAGGTCGGGAGACTTTGGAAAAGGCGAGAAGAGGTAGCGCAGGCCTTGTTTATGGATGCCATGAAACGCGAAAGCGACACCTAGATAAGGAATTTTATTTTTATCCGCGATCGAGGCGGCGGCAGCATGGAGGTCGGAGCCAAATCCGCCCAGATAGGCGACGACTCCCTGGGTGGCCAGAGTCTCTAGCCGAGCCACGGTCTTGGTGGGATCCGATTCATCATCCAACATGACCAGCTCGAGCCGCATGTTCTTGCCGCCGACGCTGACTCCGCCCGCGCTGTTTACCTGTTGGACCGCGATCTCGTAACCCGCCTTGTTTTGCGCGCCACCGGCGGCGTATCTCCCGGTGAGCGGAACAACGGCGCCGATCTTGATGGTCTGGGCGATTCCTTTGGAGCTAAAGCCGAGAAGCGCGAGCGCTATTGAAACAAAAATCGGACCGATCCGTCTCATGTTCTCCTCCTTACCGGGGTTCTTCGTGGCCGCGACGATAGATACCACGGCCCAGCAAATCCGTCAAAATCAGACTTCTGTCCGGCGCTCAATTGCCTCAGCCCTTTATCAACGCAAGCCCTAACAGGGTGGCGATAGGGCCGAGCGTCGCGTTGATTTTGAGAAGCATGAACCACTTTTGCCAATGCGCACGCAGTGGTTCGGGCCACGAGGGAGTTTCGGCGCTGACTTGCGCCGTTAGCGAGACGATTTTCGGTCCGTATTTGAAGACCTGCAGAGAGTGATGCACGAGCATGGCAATAAAGACGAAAATTTTGACGGATAACATAACCATATAATATCGGCCCAGATTCCCGCCTGATATTTGGTTACGAAGAATCAGATTTACCATTCCGGTAATCATGATGAGCGCAATTCCCGTCCAGGAGACGGCTTCAAATGCAATCCTTCCTTGATTCAACACCTGGATTCCCGCGCCAGGTTTCAGCTCATGGACCGCCGGTCCAAAGACGACCAGAAAAAACGTAACGCCGCCCAACCAAAGCGCGAGCGCTAGGAGATGAACGAGTAGACTAAGCGTCTGCCAAGAACTCATGACTGTAAGCGGGGTATTTGTTGACAGCAACTTTGCTTAACATCGAGGTCAAACCTTTGCAAATCAACTGCGTTGCCCTTGAAATGCCCTCGTAGCTATGTTAGCAAGAGTCAAGTTTTTATCTTGAATTCCAAAAAAATCATAAGGATGGTTCGCTAGATGCTCAGCTGGTTACCAGAAGATGTGTCTACGTTTGGTCGAGAGATCGATTCGTTGTTTTATCTTATTTACTATATTACGGCCGTCACGTTCATTCTGGTCACCGTTTTAATGGTCGTATTCCTGATCATGTACCGCCAAAAGGAAGGGCGACGTGCCACCTACACTCATGGAAATACGACCTTGGAGATCATCTGGACGATCATTCCGGCTGCCATCTTGATCGTGCTCTCCTTCATGAGCGTATCGACCTGGGCCAAGGTGAAACGCTACGCGCCGGACAGCGACTTTGAACTGCAAGTTACCGCGAAGCAATTTAACTGGGAGGTCGTCTATCCCGGAGCGGACCACCGGTTTGGCACGCCGGACGACGTGAAGTTCGACAATGATTTGCATGTCCCGGTCAATAAGGTCGTGCGCGTCCACCCCGGGCGCACTATTCTGGTCTGGTTTGAAGCCACGAAGCCTGGCAAGTATGAGCTTCCGTGTGCCGAGCTTTGTGGTTTCGGCCATTCTGGAATGAAAGGCTGGCTGTACGTCCACACGCCGGAGGAGTACGCCAAATGGGCAGCGGAAAACCTAACCGCCAAACCGCAGTAAGGCATCCACTCTTTTAGTGAATTCGTGTAAGCATATTGACGGAGGAGCTTGAACGATGAGCGATACAGTAGCCGCCGGAGCAGTGCACGCAGTGCATGCGGACCACGAAGAATTAGGTTTCTGGCGCACCTATGTGTTTTCCACCGACCATAAAATGATCGGCCGACAGTTTCTCTTTCTCGGCCTGTTCATGCTGATGATCGGTGGGCTGCTGGCCATGATGATTCGCTGGGAGCTGGCGTGGCCCGAAACCGCGGTGCCGGGAGTGAGCTGGATTCCTGAGCCTTATATGTACGGGGGGATTATTCCGCCCCAGACCTACAACGCGATCTTTACCATGCATGCGACGATCATGATCTTTTTTGTGGTCATGCCGATCATGGTCGGCTGCTTCGGCAATTTCCTTATCCCGTTGATGGTCGGCACGCGGGACATGGCCTTTCCCAAGTTGAACCTGCTTTCCTTCTGGGTGGGCGCCGTTTCCGGCGTCGTCATGCTGTCAAGCTTTTTCGTTCCGGGCGGCCCGGCAGCCTCGGGCTGGACCGCTTACGCGACCCTCTCGGCCAAAGCGCAATACACGGGCGTGGACTGGGGACAAAATCTCTGGATCATCAGCCTGATCATTCTGGGCGCTTCTTCCTTGATGGGTTCCATCAACTACATCACGACGATCGTCAACATGAGAGCGCCGAGCATGACTTACTTCCGCATGCCGCTCGTTATCTGGTCGTTATTCGTCACCGCGATCCTGTTGCTGCTTGCCCTTCCGGTCTTAACGGCTGCTTTGGCCATGCTGCTCTTCGATCGCACCTTCGGTACCAGCTTCTTCCTGCCGGAAGGAGGGGGCGAGCCGCTCCTTTGGCAGCATATGTTCTGGTTCTTCGGCCATCCGGAAGTTTATGTTTTAGTGCTTCCGGCGATGGGCGTGACTTCGGAACTGCTCTCGACTTTTTCACGCAAACCGATCTTCGGTTATCACGCCATGGCATTTTCCATGATCGCCATCGCTTTTCTCTCCTGGATCGTATGGGGCCATCACATGTTCGTGAGCGGTATGAATCCGCTCCTCGGCACGGCCTTCATGATGACCACCATGGTCATTGCCGTCCCGTCAGCCATCAAGGTTTTCAACTGGCTCGGCACTCTCTGGGGTGGGTCCATTCGCTTGACTGCGCCGATGCTCTTTGCCCTGGGGTTCGTCTCGAATTTCGTCATCGGCGGCCTGAGCGGTATCTTCATGGCTTCCACGCCGGTCGACATCTTCATTCATGATACTTATTACATCGTCGCTCATTTCCACTACGTCGTTGCCGGAATTATCTTTGCGCTATTCGCCGCGGTCTATTACTGGTTTCCGAAGATGTTCGGTCGGATGATGAACGAAAGGCTGGGCAAGATTCATTTCGTGCTGACCTACATTTTCTTTAACGGCGCCTTTTTCCCGATGCATTTCCTCGGAGTGGCCGGTCATATGCGGCGGATTTACAACCCGACTCAATACGAGTTTCTCCAGCCGATGCAGCACTGGAATGTTTTTATCACGGTGAGCGCACTGATCCTCGGCGCGTCGCAGATTTTTTTCCTGTATAATTTTGTCTCGAGCCTGTTCGCCGGCAAGAAGGCCGAGCGCAATCCTTGGCAGGCCAACACTCTGGAATGGACTGCGGCTTCGCCGCCGCCGCACGGGAACTTCGAGGTCCAGCCGGTGGTGTACCGCGGCCCTTACGAATATAGCTCGCCGGAAGTGAAAGAAGATTGGTTGCCGCAGAATAAGCAACTCGGAGCCGGAGCCGCGGCCCGAGCCCATTAGTGTAATTTCATGTCAGCCGCCAGCCGTCCCGCGCAAAATTCGGGGAATGTGAGCGTTTGGCCCCATCGACTCGCTGTCATTCTGGCCTGCGCGACGTTTCCTTTGCTTTTTATCGGCGGTCTCGTCACCGGCAAAGGGGCGGGCCTTGCGGTCCCCGACTGGCCGACGACCTTCGGGTACAACATGTTTTTTTACCCTTGGTCCAAAATGGTCGGCAACATTTTCTACGAACATAGCCATCGGCTGATTGCAGCAGCCGTCGGCGTCCTGACCATCGCGTTAGCGCTGACGTTTTGGCTTCAGGAGCGCCGCTATTGGCTCCGCTGGCTCGGAGCTGTGGCTCTGCTGTTGATTATTCTCCAAGGCGTCATCGGCGGGCTTCGGGTCGTTCTCCTCGAGCACGCGCTGGCGATCGTCCACGCCGCATTCGCGCAAGCCTTTTTTGCTTTAACGGTGAGTCTCGCTATCTTCACTTCAGCGGAATGGAATGATGAGCGCAAAATCGAGCTGATCACGGACGGCGGCCGGCTACGGAGACTTTGCGCCATCACCGCGGGATTGATCTACGTCCAGTCTGTTTTCGGCGCCGTGCTTAGGCACATGGGGGAGCGGCTGGATGCCCATTTACTCTTCGCCGCGTTGGTGACGCTTCATGTCGTGTTCATTCTGGTCCGCGTCATGAGATCGCACGCGGATCGTCCGACGTTCAGGCGGCCTAGCGTCGTGCTCTGTTCTCTTTTGGTTTTGCAGCTCATGCTCGGCCTGGCGTCCTATTTCGCAAAATTCACGTCGGCGCTCGGACTCCCCATGGGGGCGCTGGTGGTTTTAACCACGACCCATTTGATAACCGGCTCGCTGATGCTGGCGACGAGCTTGCTGCTGACGTTAAGGGCCTACCGCTATTCCGTAAGCTCAAAGTTGACCGGCGGTCGAAGAGTTTTAACGGAGCAATTTTCATCATGAGTTCGAGTACCGGCACTGTGGCAATCTCTGGGGAGGGCGTTCTTCGCCGGTTTGCGGATTTTTTTGAGCTGGCGAAACCGCGCATCGTCCTCATGGTCCTGGTGACGGCATTCGTGGGCTTTTACGTCGGGTCCGAGAAAATTCCTGATTATCTTCGGCTGCTGCAAATGCTGTTCGGAACGGCGCTGGCGGCCGGCGGCACCTTGGCGCTCAATCAATTTGTCGAACGCGACACGGACGCGATGATGCAACGGACCCGCCGCCGTCCGCTTCCCGACGGGCGCGTGCAGCCGCGCGAAGCTCTATGGTTCGGAGCTCTGATCACAATGGCCGGGCTTGTTTATCTCGCTCTCGCCGTCAATCTCCAGAGCGCGTGGGTCACCGCTCTGATCACGTTGAGCTACCTGCTTTTGTACACGCCGATGAAGCGCAAGAGTTCTCTTTGCATGCTCGTCGGCGCTGTGCCGGGCGCCCTGCCACCGGTCATCGGTTGGGTGGCGGCGAGGGGCGATTTCAAAGTAGACGCCTGGGTGCTCTTCGCCATCATGTTTTTATGGCAAGTGCCGCACACTTTGGCGATTGCTCGGCTCTACCGAGAAGATTTTGCCAAGGCGGGCATTCAATTTCTCCCGGTCATCGATCCCGAGGGGGCGAGCACGAACCGCCAGATCATCAGCCACTGCGCCGCGTTGCTCGCGGTGAGCTTGTTACCGACCTTGCTGGGCCTCGCCGGAGCCGTTTATTTTACGGTGGCGTTTGTGCTTGGCGTTGGCTTTCTCGCGAGCGGGATCAGTTTGGCGATGGAGTCAACGCCCAGCGGGGCGCGCAGATTGTTATTTGCCTCGTTGATTTATTTGCCCGTGCTCTTGCTGGTCATGGCGTTGGACCGAGTGCCGTTATGAGTGAGCTCCTGATGGAACAGCCTCGGAGCACTCGGGTTAGGAATCGGCGCGTCGGTTTGTTTCTGGCGGTGCTGATCTTGCTCTATATCGCAGCGGTGATTGCCTTCATCATTGTGTATTGATCCATTGAACTGATAAGCTTGTCTCATGGCAAAAAGCTCGACGGCACGACGGCTCGATGAACCGCTAGTAGGCGTAGAGCAGAAGCAGCCGGCGTTCGGCGGGGGCGAGCCACCCGCGCCGCCAGTGCTGCCAAATGCGCCGGTCGGCAGCAATGCCGCGCTCGCCGTGGCGATGTTCCTCGGCGCGGAGGCGATGTTTTTCGCCGGGCTCATCGGGGCCTATATCGTCTTTCGTGTGGCTGCGCCGATCTGGCCTCCGCCGTTCCAGCCTCGTCTTCCCATCGGCGTGACCGGAGTGAACACGTTGATCTTGCTTGCCAGCGCCGTGACGATGCGTTGGAGCTTGCGAGCCGTGCGAGCCAACGATCGGAAGCAATTGATTCGTTTACTCGCCACCACGGCGGCACTGGGCGGGATATTTCTCGCGATCCAAGGCTTCGAGTGGATTCGCTTGATCCACTTCGGCCTGACGGTTTCAAGCAGCGTGTATGGCGGGCTGTTCTATACACTCATCGGCTTTCACGGCCTGCATGTCCTCGGCGCGTTGATCTGGCTTTTGACGGTCTTCGTCCTGACCCAACAGGGCCGATTTTCGAAGGAGCGCCACGTCGGCTTACAGACCTGCTGCATGTACTGGACCTTTGTCGTCGGCTTGTGGCCGGTTCTCTACGGACTCATCTACCTATATTAGGTGTT
>WNGL01004412.1_pt1 | contig 20894 bp, 19 predicted proteins | sample 5400591 | NCBI WGS metagenome assembly WNGL01 (sample SAMN13153377, study PRJNA577476) | soil metagenome | isolation source: 80 cm soil or saprolite under Garry oak tree replicate 1 | place: USA:California | collected 2016-06-15 | reverse complement strand
TGACGCAGCTGGATATCGTCGAGAATGGCGCAGATGAGCAGGATTGCATCAGCCCCCCACGCGCGTGCTTCGTATACCTGGTACTCATCCATAATGAAGTCTTTGCGCAGCACCGGGACGCTTACAGCTTGCTTAATTGCCATGAGGTGGTCGGGCGAGCCGAGAAAGAAGTGTGGCTCGGTCAATACTGAAATGGCGGCTGCTCCATACATCTCGTAGGTGCGTGCCAGTGCTACCGGGTCGAAATGGGGGGCGAGCAAGCCCTTAGAGGGCGAAGCGCGCTTCACTTCGGCGATTAAGCGAACCTGCCGTTTGTGTTGCAGGGCAGTCAACAGGCTACGCGGCCCAGGCTGTGCAGCGGCGAGGCGCTGAAGCTTTTCCAGCGGCAGCTCATGCTTGCGCTGCTCCAGATCGATGACGGTCTGAGTAACGATGTGATCGAGAAACATAGTTCACCTTGACTGCGCCTGAGAACAGGCAATGACGTCTGCAAGTCTCTGCCTGGCTTTGCCTTCGCGCAGAGTGGTGCGAGCCAGCCTGACTCCATCTGCCAGCGATTCCACCTGTTCGCTAGCCAGGAGCGCTGCTCCTGCGTTCAGGCACAGCATATCGGCTGCCGGACCATTGGCATTGCCATCAAGCAGGTCACGCAGCAGATTTGCGTTATAAGCAGGGTCACCGCCCTGCAATGCCTGGCGGTCGCTGGCCCTGGAGAGACCGACTTGCTCCGGTGTAATGGTATATTCGCGCAGTTCCTCGCCGTGGCGTACCTCGCAGACCCGCGTCGGCGCGCTCAATGAACACTCGTCGATGCCGTCTTCCCCGTGGATGATGAGGGCATGCTGGCAGCCAAGGTGGAGTAGTACTTCGCCCATCTTGCGCAGCAGCGAGCCATCGGCCACCCCGAGCACCTGGTAGGGCGTATGAGCAGGATTTGTCAGTGGGCCGAGGATGTTGAACACTGTGCGGATGCCGATTTCGCGACGGGCCGGGCCAACGTGTTTCATAGCCGGGTGATAGGCAGGGGCGAACATGAAACCGAAGCCGACTTGTTGTACGCAGTTTGCTACCTGCCCGGGGCCGAGATCGATGCGTGCGCCCAGGGCTTCCAGTACATCGGCGCTGCCACAGCGGCTGGTGGCCGAACGGTTGCCGTGCTTTGCCACGTGTGCGCCTGCAGCGGCTGCCACAATGCCAGCGGCCGTAGAGACATTAAATGTACCCGCGCCATCTCCGCCCGTGCCACATGTGTCCAGGGCATGCGTTAAAACTTTCGCGTCCAGGTGCACCTGCACTGCCTTCTCGCGCATTATGCGCGCCATACCTGCGATCTCTTCGACAGTTTCACCTCCTGGACGCAAGCGCAGCGCTGTAAGAAAAGCGCCCATTTGCGCCGGGGTAGCGGAACCCGTCATAATTTCCTCCATCACCGCCGCTGCCTCATCTTCGCTAAGCGCAGCTCCCGCTGCGATATGAGAAATTGCTTCACGGATCATGTCGTTACTCCTCCAGGTATCTCTGGGAGATACCTCTTACATTGCCAGGAAGTTGCGTAACAGGTCTTTACCAACAGGGGTCATAATCGATTCGGGATGGAACTGCACCCCTTCGACCGGGTAGGTGCGGTGTCGCAGACCCATGATGAGTCCATCCGCCGTCTCGGCGGTAATCTCCAGCCCAGCCGGGAGTGACTGGCGCTCGACGATGAGGCTATGGTAACGGTTGGCTTCAAAGGGGGCGGGGAGATTCCTGAAGACTCCCTGACCCTGGTGATGCATCAGAGACGTTTTACCATGCATTGGCTTGGGAGCACGGATGACTTGCCCGCCATAGACCTGCCCGATGGCCTGGTGTCCCAGGCAGACTCCCAGCGTAGGGATGCGTGGCCCGAAGGTTTTGATAACCTTGCAGGATACACCCGCCTCGTTGGGAGTGCATGGCCCCGGTGAGACGACGATGTGGTCGGGCTCCAGTGCCTCAATCTCGTCGAGCGTTACCTGGTCGTTGCGCCGCACCTGTATATCCGCGCCCAGTTCCGAGAGGTACTGGTACAGGTTGTACGTAAAGCTGTCGTAGTTATCGATGAGTAAAAGCATAAACACCATCTTTTCTCTCCTGGGCGATCACCTCTGCCTCGTCGAGGGCACGCAGTAGTGCCCGGGCCTTGTTCATACTTTCCTGGTATTCCTCGCCCGGGTCCGAGTCAGCGACAATGCCGCCTCCAGCCTGGACGTAGGCATGTCCATTCATCATCACCATCGTGCGCAAAGCGATGGCGGTATCCAGGTTGCCTGAATGGCTGAAGTAACCGACGGCTCCCGCGTAGACGCCGCGCTGCTCACCCTCCAGTTCGCTGATGATTTCCATGGCACGAATCTTGGGCGCCCCCGATACCGTGCCTGCTGGGAAACCGGAGCGCAGCGCGTCGTAAGAACTTACACCGGCGCGGAGTTGCCCGGTGACATTTGAGACCAGGTGCATTACATGCGAATAGCGCTCGACTTCCAGAAGCTGGTTTACCTGGACGGTGCCGGGGATACTTACACGTCCCACGTCATTGCGTGCCAGGTCAACGAGCATAATGTGCTCGGCGCGCTCTTTGGTATCATTTTTCAATTCCTGTTCGAGCTGCAGGTCACGCTGCGTGTCAGCTCCTCGAGCGCGGGTCCCGGCGATAGGGTGGATGGTCACTTCGCCATCCTCGACGCGCACGAGTAACTCTGGTGATGCCCCGATAATGTGGAAGTCCTGTAGATCAAGGAAGAACATGTACGGCGAAGGATTGATGGCCCGCAGTGCCCGGTAGACAGTGAAAGGTGCAGCGTTGACATGGCGGCTCAAGCGCTGCGATACGACGACCTGGAAGATGTCCCCTGCCTGGATATACTCGATGGCGCGGCACACCAGGCCCTCGAATTCAGCGCGGGTGCGGTTGGAGACGATTTGTAGTGCGGCCGGGTCGTCGATCGGAGCTGGCTCTTCTGGTAAGCGCATAGGCTGGCGGAGGCACTGCTGGACATTGTCAATGATGGCGCACGCGCGCTGGTACTCTGCTTCAAGGTCTGGCGCGTCAAGATGCAAGTGGGTAACAATCCTGACGCGATGTTTGAGATGGTCAAAAACAAGTACAGTCTTTGTAAAGCTGAAGATCGAGAGCGGTAGGCCGACGACATTTTTCTCGGGTACCGGCAGGCGTTCGAAGCGAGCTACGGACTCGTAAGCCAGGTAGCCGACGGCCCCACCATGGAAGCGCGGCAGTTCGCCATGAGAGATTCCTGTGGGCTCGACTAAGCGATACTGGCCCAATTCTGCTTCGATTACCTCCAGGGGATCGCAGCAGGCTCTCTCCTCGCAAGCACTGGTATTGTACCCATCCTGGTCCTGCATCCTGTACACTCTGGCCTTTTCGCCATCATGTATCATGACCATATAGGGGTCAATGCCTATGAAAGAGTAGCGCGCGATGCGCTCTCCGCCTGCAACACTCTCCAGCAGGAAACTGTAAGGCCCGCGTGCAGTCTTGCAATAAGCTGAAACGGGTGTCTCCATGTCAGCGAGGATGTCGCGATAGAGGGGCAGGAGCGGCCTCTTGCCTGGCTCGGAGAGAGTTTCTACCTCTGCCTTGTGTAGTTGCCTGACCTCTTCAAGGGATGGATAGTACATGACGTGCCCACCTTTTTGTTTGAGTATGGTTGCGTTGGTTAACAGTGATTGCCGAGAGCGCCCGCAAACTGCAAGCAAGCCCCCAGAAGTCCCAGGGCGACCGGGAGACCGCGAGCAAGTTCCCCAGCCTCTAGGGCGACCGCAAGGGTCGGTCCCTCGATAAATCGGGGACCTACTACATTTACAATGATTTAACCCAGGCCGATAACATCTTTCACATGTTGCAGCGTCGCTGCTGCAATTGGGCGCACGTTGTCGGCTCCCTGTTTGAGTACGGCATCCAGCGTTGGCAAATCGCTCATTAGCTCCTTGTGGCGCTGCTGGATGGGTGCCAGCGTTGTCACCAGCTGATTGGTGAGGGCAGCTTTGAAGTCGCCATAACCTTTGCCCGCGAACTCGGCCTCGATCTCCTGCTCTGACTGGCCCGTGAGTGCCTGGTAGATGGTGAGCAAGTTGGTGATGCCAGGGCGTTCGGGGTCGAACGCGACTAGCCGCTGCGAGTCTGTGGTTGCGCGCGCAATCTTCTGTTTGATCGTTTTGGGATCATCCAGCAGATTGATGCGCGAGCCGGGGTTCGGATCGCTCTTGCTCATCTTCTTTGTTGGATCGTCAAGCGCCATGATGCGCGCGCCCACTGTACGGATTTGTCCCTCCGGAATGGTGAACACCTCCTGCCCGTACAGGCTGTTGAAACGCTGCGCAATGTCACGTGTAAACTCTATGTGCTGTCGCTGATCATCACCGACCGGCACATAGTTGGTGTGGTACAACAGGATGTCACAGGCCATCAAGACGGGATAGCAGTAGAGCCCTGTACTGACGATATCCGGGTTTTCACCGGCCTTCGTTTTGAACTGGGTCATGCGGTTTAACCACCCCATAGGGGTAAAGCACTCCAGAATCCAACTCATCTCGGCGTGCTGGTGTACATGTGATTGGATAAACAGATTGCAATACCGGGTATCCAAGCCGCAGGCGAGGTACAAGGCCGCTAAGCTGCGCGTGGCCTGGCGCAACTCCTGTGGAGTGATGGGCATAGTAAGCGCGTGCAGGTCGACGATACAAAAGATGTTATCGTACTCCGCCTGTGTTTGCGCCCAGTTGCGCAGGGCGCCCAGGTAGTTGCCTAAGTGCAGGTTGCCGGTCGGCTGTATGCCGGAGAAGACACGTTTTTTGACCGGAGTGTTAGCACTGACATTGTATGGTGCTGCTTTGATGTCCTGATTCATCTGGACTGGCAAGGTTATTCCTCCATCGACAGGTTTAGAGAACAATAAAAAACGCCACTCTTCCCGGTGAAGGGACGAGAGGCGTGATGCTTTCGTGGTGCCACCCTGGTTCAGATTACCCGTTCGATCCCTCGGGCGCTGTTGATGCCGCTCAGGTATCTGGGGTAATCCCTCTTTTCCGGATACTGGCTATTCCCGGCGGGAATGTGCTTGAATATCCTGTCCTCGATAACGGGGGACATTCCGAAGAGATACTACTTTCCCGCATCCACGGGGATGACGGGGGTTCGTCTCTAGCTCCCAGGTCCATTCAACAACTGCGCTGGCGCCGGTTCCCATCTTTCCCGGCTCTCTGGAACCAGGTGGAGTTGTATACTCTTCCTGTTCGGTGCTTTCGAATATTCGCTTGTATTGTGAAGAGTATACATGGGGTGCATGTGATGTGTCAAGTGCCAAATTGAGCCATGAATTTCCTCCTACTCCGCCGAGATAGGACACAACAAAACCGCAGGGAACCGTATATTGACGTCAGGTTGTGAGAGGCGATATAGTGAGGCCAGTAATAGCCCTGAGGGAGATTTGATGCATTACACGCCTGACACCGGTCCTCTTGCTAAGCTGGACGAAGAGGAAAAGAAGAAGCGTCTCGATGCCATGGTCAGAATCTGGCAAAGTGATACTGAACGACGTATCGAGCGCGAGGGATACCGTGCGTTCATCACGGCGGCGGGACTTGATGAGTATCGCTATGCTGTATGGTTGCGCTTTCCTGAGTGGGAGCGCTCGGCGGTGGTAGGCCAGGTCATTACACTGCGGCGCTCGGAAAGTGGGGCACCCGAGGACCCTGCGCTGTTCAGCGCCTGGAGACGTGATCCATTGCTGAAGAGTATGCCTGATTGGAAAATCCACTTGCCAGATGAGATTGTTTTCAATATTGCGGTACGTATTACTCCAGGCGGGTTGGGGCAGGGAACGAAGTGGGTTATAATGATGCCCAGGGAAATGATTCCGCGCTACAGGCCCGGCTGGCCGACGCAGGAGCAATGGGTGACATGGACGCGCTCCTTTGATTGGCTCGCTATCGCTGTAGGTTTTATACGGGCAATGCTTGACTCACTATAGGGTAATTTGTGACTATGCATTGCACCGGGTGAAATCTTTTCCCTCCTCCCGATCTCTATGCAACGGGTATTGGCCAGATGTATACGTTAAGCGGATTGCTACTTGTCGCTCACTCCTCTGCTTTCATGTGGAAAATGCTAGTAAGCATGTGGCGTAACCTTGTGAGAGGAGTGAGCTGTTGCTGCGCATTTTCTTCCCTGGGATGGCCCATGAAAAAGTCGTACATGGCCACCGTCGCATCTGGGCCTCGCGGGTCGGTGTAGGAACCGGCAGGATTGCCTCCTGACCAGGCATGACCCATTCCATCGATTTTCCAATAGGCCTGTACTGCCTCCCCAGAAGGAGCATTCCACACTGCCGTGAGATAGCTATATCCTCCTGGAACCTGTCCTGTAGCAATGCTGGACGGATGATGATAGTCAACCGCGTAGGTCTTGTCGGAAGCGAGATAATCTGTCTGTATCCATTGTTGCACCACCTGGTCGCCGTTTAGTGGAGCCACAATTGTATCAGCCGTACCATGAAAGACAATTGTTGGAACAACGCGGGAATGGTTGCTCATCGCTGTGTATGCAACACTCCCTTGTCGCAGCGGGTCTGGTCCACCTCTGTGCATGACTTTCGCGGCTTGAACTAGATTGGTCGCCGCTTGATACTCAAGACCTGAATGCACGCCTATTGCTGCAAATACATCGGGGTAGGTTGCACCGAGAATAACCGACATAGCTGCTCCTGCAGAGATACCCGTGACATAGATACGATTGGGGTCGATGGTCCAGTTGGCGGTGTTCAGCTGCAGGCTCTGAATCATGCCGACAATACTCGCGGGCTCTCCGCTCCCACGCTGCTGGTTTGAAGGAAGGAACCAGTTCCAGCAGAGGCCCTGATTGTACTTGATCGTCTGCTGGGGATACATGACAATGAAACCCTGCTTCTCTGCCAGTTGATTCATGGATGTCCCAGTGGCGAAGTCGAGCGCCGTTTGCGTACACCCGTGCAACATGACGAAGAGGGGTACGGGCGCTTCAACTCGGTAGGTTTCCGGGGTGTAGACAAAATACGGGTTATCGCCGACAGAGTCGGTATAGATGAACTGTTGCCACATCGTTTTCCTAACAAGAGAGTCGCTGGTGTCTCTTTAAGCAACTGTAAACTAATAAATCATTCCAGCAATCTATATGCATCTTACACTTATATGCAGTTTTTTGTCAAGGGTAGAGACTGAGAGACACTCATCATGCTTCTGGCGGGCCTGCGGCCCGCTGAGAGGGAAGGGAGTGTGCGAGGACACCTCGCGCTCCGGCAAGGGACTGCGTCCCCTGCACCACTGCTTTATGAGTAGATGTCGGTAGAGATATTCAATAGGACCCGAGCCGACTCGGGTCCCAAAAAATGCGTTCTGAGGCGTGCCACCATGAGCCGGACAACAGGGTCGCGTCCAGTAAGGGAGGTCGCTCGTCGGGTTTTTTGGCTTCGCTGAGGGATAGCTCGCGATCAGTTGCTCCCGCTGGATTTGATTAGATGTACACACCGCCATTGATGCTGATGGTTTGCGCAGTCATATAGTCACCCTCGGTGGCGATATAGCGCACACAACTCGCGATCTCTTCGGGCTTCCCGAAACGACCCATAGGAATTCTCTCCAGGATACGCTGGCGAATATGCTCGGGCACTTCCATCAGCATATCCGTTTCGGTAAAGCCTGGACAGACGGCATTTACGGTAATGCCATGACGCGACACTTCCAGCGCGACCGATTTCGTAAAGCCGATGATTCCGGCTTTGGTTGCAGCGTAGTTCGACTGTCCAATATTGCCCCCCTGCGCCACAAATGAACTGATATTGATGATCTTGCCCTTCCTGCGCTCCAACATGAAGGGGAGGACTAGCCTGGTGCAGTTGAACAGGCTGCCGAGGTTGACATGGACCACCTCATCCCAGTGTTGCTTCGTCATGTTTTTGAGCGTCTTGTCACGGGTGATGCCGGCGTTGTTAACAAGAATGTCGATTTGCCCGAAGTTCTCGATGGTCTGCCTGACCATGTCGCTCACCTGATCGTAATCGGTCACATCAGCTTGCACAACCAGCGCCTTTGGCCCAAGCGCCTCGATTTCCTTGCCTAACTCCTTTGCTGCATCAGCGCTGGTCACGTAGTTCACAACGACATTCGCACCAACGGCCGCTAATTCTCTGGCAATGGCCCGGCCTATCCCTCGGCCTGCTCCGGTGACAATAGCAGTTTGACCGTCCAGTCGTTTACTCATGAGAACCTCCTCTAGTGAGTTTGTGTCACAGTCACGCATCTTTGACGTAAGCAGCCTCCAAAGGGAGAGCATGCCACATATGGTCTACTCGCTCATGTCTTGCACTCCTTTCGAAGCTGCTTACACCTACTTTTCCAGTACATAGGTACCCGGAGCCGGAGTGATGGGCGGGTACGTCGCGTTGCCCGTCGCCGGGGGCGCTGTTTGCTCACCGGAACGCGGTTTCAGCCACTCCAGCCAATCGGCCCACCAACTGTCTTTGTGACTCTCAGCGCTCTCAAACCACTGCTCTGCACTCTTCACTTGTGTCTCATTGGTCCAGTAGCCCCTTCCCTTCCCAGGAGGGTTAATGACGCCCGCGATATGCCCACTGCCCCCCAGAACGAAGCGCACCTTGCCACTGGCCAGCTGTGTGATGCGCCAGGCTGTTTTCCAGGGGACAATATGATCTTGCTGCGTGCCAACCACGTAGAGATCCTGGCGAATTTTACCGAGGTCGATAGGAACACCTTTGAGCACAATCGTGCCGGGCTTGATCAAATTGTTCTCCAGGTAGGTATTGCGCAGGTAGAACGAGTGGGCTGCATGCGCCATGCGCGTGCCGTCAGCGTTCCAGTACAGCAGATCGAAGGCAGGCGGTTCTTTGCCCAGCAGGTAGTTGTTGACGACGTTGCTCCAGATAAGGTCGTTGGCGCGCAGCATGTTGAACATCGTTGCCATCGAGCGACTATCCAGGTAGCCGCGCTGCATCATCTGCCCCTCGATATAGCGCACTTGTGGTTCGTCGATGAACACCGAGGTATCGCCCACCTCACTGAAGTCTTGTAGAGAGACGAAGAAGGTGGCGCAGTTGACCGTCTCGTCCTTTTTCGCTGCCAGGTAGGGCAGAGCCATGGAGAGCAGCGTCCCCCCAATGCAGTAGCCGACGGGATTGACCCTGGGCGAGTCGGTGATCTCCTTGATCGCATCGAGCGCGGCCAGCGGCCCCGACGTCAGGTAGTCCTCGAAGCCGGTGTCTTCCATCGAAGGATCAGGGTTTTTCCAGCTTATCACGAAGACGGTGAAGCCGGCGTCCACCAGGAACTTGACGAGGCTGTTCTTCGGCTGCATGTCCAGGATGTAGTACTTGTTGATCCAGGGCGGAACAAAGAGCAAAGGAATTGCGTACACTTTCCCGGTGGTCGGTGTATACTGGATCAGTTCGATCAGTTTGTTGCGGTAAATCACCTGTCCAGGCGTCAGCGCCAGGTTACGTCCGGGGGTAAAAGCTTCGGTATCGGTCATCTTGATCTGTCCTGCCTTGATGTCGCGCAGCAGATGCTCCATGCCTCTCACCAGGTTTTGCCCCCCGCTCTGCACCGTCTCGTGAATCACCTGCGGATTGGTGAACGTGAAATTGGTGGGACTGATGGCATCCAGGAACTGGCGCAGGTAGAAGACCAGCTTGCTCTGTTGGTGCTCATCCAGCCCCTGCACCTCGGAGGCCGACTTGAGCAGCGTCGTGGCAGCCAGCAGATAGCTTTGTTTGAGGGCGTCGAAGACCGGGTTCTGCTGCCAATCAGGGGCGCTGAAGCGTTTATCGCCCTTCTCCGGTGTGATTACTGGCTCGTTCTCCTGACCTTGCCCCCAGAATGTGAGAACAGTTGAGGCCATCACCTGCGTGTACTGCTGGACGAAGTCGCTATAGGCCGCCCAGGAGCGGCCGGGGTTGCGCACGGCATCGAGCCAGAGCTGCTGGAAGGCGCGGGTGATTTCGGCGGGGTCGAGAGGCACTAATCGGCTGTAGGGATTGGCATGCCAGAGCTGATCGATAAGGGTAGTCCAGGGATCTTCCTCACCCTCCGCTGCCTGCTCAGCGCCTGGTTGTATCGCTGCATTTCCCCGCACGGTACGCTCAAACAACTTTGCCCATACATCAAAAGGATTCTGTGAGGTATCTGCCATACTACTAGCTCCTTTGCTCCTTGCTCTGTGAGCGACGGCCTTTTCAACAACATGATGCGAGTTGCTTGTCAGGTCCTTCTTCTGTGTACTCTGTAGTATACACCGTCCAATATTTAGAACGTCGCGAAGGCAACCCTGACTCGCTTTTGTGGATTATCCACTAAATCGGGCAAGCTCAAACTCATCAAGATGAAATGCGAAGTGGATATGTGAGATGCAGGTAAGTATTCACGTATTACAAAGATGGAAACCTCGTTTGGCAACCTGGCGCCTCAGTGCCAGTTAGGGCCGGAGAGGAGGCAGGATCTTGAAGCCTTTCCATTCATCCAAACAATTTCTCAGTAATATGTCCATATACGTCCTGCTGCTTATTATACTTTGCTCATGTAACTCCATTGCCGCCAACACATATACCGCTCCGAAGCCGACGTACACGCTCCCAGGAGGAGGCGGATGTGTCGCCCTCGGCCAGCATTTCAAGCCGCCGTATACCAACGTTCGCATCACTCATGATAATTACCAGGCTCATAGCGAGACTATGATCGCCGAGGATCCAAACAATCCACTACATCTGGTAGCTGGCGCCAAGTTTTTCCCCACTATTGCCCATTACCGCTTCCAGGTTGGCTATGCAAATTCATTCGACGGTGGCTGTACGTGGACTGACAAAGGCGTGCTCCCTGGCTTTAGTGTTGGTACACGCACCTCTGATCCAAGCTTCGCTTTTGGCCCTCATCACGAGGTCTATGCAGGGGTCTTGAACATCAATGGGCAGGAAAGTGGCATCTCTGTACTGAAATCTACCGACAACGGCAAGACCTTTGCCTCCCCGGTCAGTGTCTTTCGCGCGAAGCCGCAACAAGTGTTCAGCGACAAGCCCTGGATTGCTGTTGATCAGACACGAGGGGCACACTCTGGTAATGTCTACGCTGTCTGGTCATATGACCATCGTGGTTCTTGTGGGTACGGCAACTTCTGCAGCGAGGAACTGGCCTTCTCGCGCTCGACCGACGGTGGCAAGACGTTCTCTCCGGTCCGCTTGATCGAGGGGAGCGCGCTCTTCTGCACGAATCCTGCACCTAACCATCCAGCAGGTTGGACCGGCTGCGATGGAATTCAGGGAGCTATTCCCGTTGTCCAGCCTGACGGGACCATTGTTGTGGTCACACCCTATATAGATGTCACGAGCGGGTCCATTCCTACGCGCCTGTTAGCGGTTCTCTCACGCGATGGGGGCAATAGCTGGAGCAAGCCGGTGTTTATCGCGTTCATCGACGATATTATGGGAACGCTTCCCCCGGACAAGTTTCGCGCTATCTCATTGCCAGCCGTTGCCTGCGATCCCAAAACTGGACAACTCTACATCGCCTGGTCTAACAAAGGCGAGAAGGATGCCGATATCCTCTTCTCGACCTCAACGGATGATGGACAGACCTGGTCAGAAACCTTGCGTGTCAATGACGATCTTTTGCAAAATGGTGCCAACCAGTTCCAGCCACAGATAGCCGTCGCGCCGGATGGTGTCGTGAGCATCGCGTTCTTCGATACCCGTCGTGACCCACAGCACCGGCTCATTGATGTCTACCTGGCGCAGTCCATCAACCATGGAGCATCGTTTCTGAAAAACGTTCTTCAGTAATACCGTCATGCGTAACAAGTTCCCTGATCTCCGGCAGCTCAATGGCCATTGCACAATCAGGCAGACCGTTGTCGCCGCGTTTCACCGTGACGACGATACCCAGCACGTGCAGGAAGTCCCGTTTGCGCTGGTAAGTCAGCTCGCCGCGCGCCTCTTTGACCGTTTCGCACCAGGCGATAATATCCTGATACGCCTGGTGCTCCCGTTCATGGTCGATCATGCCTAACAAGACTTGCGCGCGTTCCAGCTTTAGCTGTTCGATATGCTGGTTGGCGACATTGAGTGACTGCCGGATACTGGCGCGGCTGTCACCCCGGAGTGTGGGATCATCCAGATCGTCCAGGTAATTCTGGGCTTTCGTTTCCCACAGCGCGAGGCTGGCATCAATGGCCTTGGCATCGGCTTCCAGCGAGTTCGTACTGGTGGCCAGCTGAATGGCCGTGCGGATAAGCTCGGTATGGTCGGCCAGTTTCACCAGCTCTTGCCACGCCCAGGCGTCAACCTCTTTCGATTGTATATCCTGGCCGGTGCAGCAGAACGTGCCCAGCCGGTCATGGCTGTTGCAGCGGTATACGAAGCGGTCAACGTCTTCATCGGGAGCATGGTTTTTACGTTTGCGGCGGTCGATGTGGGCGCTCATCTTGCGGTTGCATAAGGCGCAGCGGACATATCCGGCCCGCAGCAGAAACTCCTGGGGCCGTTCGTTCTTGCGCGGTGCCTCGTCCTTGTTGCGGGCTAAGCGGTCTTGGACGCGCAGGTAGAGTTCCCGGGAGATGATCGGCGGATAGGTGCCGTCCGGCAGGTCGATGGGTTCAAATGGGTTTTTGGCGTGGTGCATCTGGTAGGCAAAGTTCTGTCCTTTGCCGATTAACCGTTCATTGCTGAGGATGCGGCGGATGGTAATGGGGTGCCATCTGCTGCCGGGTTCGCCTTCGGGGGTGGGCACGCCACGGTCGGTCAATTGCCGGGCTAATTCATTCGTGCCGATACCGTCAGCGTAGTTTTGGGCCATCCAGCGGATATGGGCAACTTGTTCCTCATCGTGGATGACCGTTTCTTTCTCGCCTTTATCGCTGAGCTGCCACTTCCAGCCGTAGGGCAGCTTGCGCCCGGCGACGATCTTGCCCTCTTTCGCCCGGTTGATGCGGCCGGTCGTCGTCCGCTCGCGTATTTTTTCCCATTCCCACTCGGCTAAGAAGCCTAAAAACAGACGGGTAATGCGCCCGATGAGCGAGTCTTCCAGTACCTCTTTGACGCAATAGAGCGGTATATTGTTATGCTCCATTTCCTCTAGTAGAATGCCGAAATGGACTTCTTTCCGGGACAAGCGGTCAAAGGTGCGGACAACGACGCCGTGCGTCTTGCCGGACAGGTAGCGCTCGCGCATGAGGCTGAGCTTTTCCCGCTCGCGGTAGACATAGCCGGAATAGGTTTCGCGGTGCATCATGCCCAAGATAAAGCCGTTCTGAGCGCAGTAGTCACGGATAGAGCGCTCTTGCTCGTCTAGGCTGGTGTTATCTTCTTGCGGGTCGGTGGAAACCCGACAGTAGCCGTCTACGATGATAGTAGCCAATCACGTATCCCTTTCTGACGAATGAACAAATTTACTATATAAACGAACGGATGATCTAATAGTTACTTCACCCAGATTCGAATAGGACGCGCTACGAACCAAACGTCTAACAACAGATTCTTACCGACGATTTTGACACTGGTAACGTGCATATATGACGGAACGTGATATATCAGGAATTGGCATAGCCAGGTCACCTTAACAGAGCGGGTGATGCGTTCGACGCACGGATAATGCAAGCCAGCGCTGAGTACTGCCAAGTGCTGCCGCGCTTTTGCAAGTGCGGTCTGCCGGTCCAGAGCAGTCACAAACTTGACCGAGTAGGCATCGCTGCCTCCATGAAACGGTGTCACGTTACGAATATAAACACTGGAACCTTCGACGCTGTTAATGGCATAAGCAGTAATGTTACCAGCCTTCCCACGTACTAGCGCATGGGCGGAAACATAGGCCACACTGTAGCCGTTCGCGCTGCCGGCAGGCACGAACACCGCCCTATCTGTGATAACCGAAACTCTAGTATTACTAACAGTGGTAAAGCCTGCCGGCAATATTTGCGCGATGACTGACCCATTAGTAATAGTCAGCGTGCCACGCGCGGTCGTGGCCGGAAAGGTGCGTATGCCCGTCGGTATAACCTGTACACGAGCAATAAATGTACTCGGTGGCAAGAGGACAGCCGGAACGCGGATAACAGCCCGCATCACCGGCTGCTGGGCAGGGGAGAGCACACCGACGACGACGAGGATAAGGAAAGCCGAAACTGACAGGACGATGGGAAGCAGCGAGGGCTTGGGCGCTGCTTCCCGGACAACGTATAAGTGAATAGTTTCGGGCTGCTCGTCCACGGTTTGCATGGCCCACTCCTACTGCTGCGGCTTGAACTGCGTCCCGTCATTGATATATATGAACTGCTGGTTGCCGACATGCACGATCAGGTCGATTCTGCCGTCGCCGTTGACGTCCTGAAACTCGGCAGTGGCAGGGATTTGCTCAGGATTGTCGCCGATAATCGCCGGGCCGTTGTAGATACGGGCATGAGCAATATTGCCGCCGGGCAGCTCAATGATCACGACGCGGCCTTTCAGGTTGAGAAAAATAAAGTGGGTGGGATGATCGGTACTGTCGGCATGGCCGACCACTTCATCGACCTGGTAGGTGCGCGGCGACCCGTAGGTAGCGTCCAACTGATGCTGACTCCACCAAGCACCAAGCATCTGAAACGCAGCCCAGAGCGCGAGCGTAGCAATCATGCCGATACCGATATACAGCAGCCAGTGCGCCTGCTTCCTCGGCGGTGGTTCGTCATGGATGACAATCCGTTTGTTCCCGCGCTGGAAAACCTGCTGGCGAGGTTGTGTGTAGCGGATCGCGCTGGTAGGGGGACGCTGCGTATAATATGCGTCGTCGTCTTCGGGGTCATACTCCTGGGTACGGCTGGCGCGCGGGGGTATGGTATTCATATGGTGTGCCCTCCTACGAAGTCGGTGGCCTCTTGCGGCGTTAGCAGGCCTTCGTTCACGTAATAGGCGACCTGCGCGATGGCCGTCTGGTCTTCATGGCAGTCACACAATGCGTCCCAACAGAACGGGTTATCATATGTATGCTCGGCGTAATCGATGGGAATGACCGGCAAAAAGTTGTCGGCGAAAGGCTCAATAGCCATAATGCTCCTCTCCTCGGGAATGGGGGTTCCGGGGAGAACCCCCTAACTACCGGTATGGTGCGTTCTCGGGTGGCTACCACCTCACTTTCTGAAACGAGAGACAGTGTATACTTGATATATTACACAGTAATACACAGTTTTGTCAAGTAAATAGCAGGTGAACGCAGTAATACACCGCCTTTGACGCTTGTAGTGGACCAGGCATATAATGGGACAAAACTACCGGGGGTGTACTTTGGAGTGGCTTACCTTGCAAGACATTGCGGATGAGTTAAAGCTGCATATCGAAACCGTGCGCGAATGGGTGCGCACGAAGCGATTGACCGCCTACCGGGTGGGACGGGACTACCGCGTCAAACGGGCTGATCTCGATAAATTCTTAGAGGAACGGCGGACGAAGCCGGAGGGTGAGTCGTGACTCCTCCTCTATATGCCGCCGTATCATAAGCACTGCCAAGAAATTATTGTATATAAAATACTTTACCCATTTTATACCAAGAAACTGACATTACCACTGCCGTTTCCCACACAGCCAGGTGCTCGCAGCCTTTGCTATGCTAGCTCGCTATGTCCCCCGATACGATGCCCACCATCGACGTGCTCGACCAGATGGATGATCTGACTGGTTCTGCCCTGTACAGCGCCGAAGTGCGGCGTATACCGTTTCTAACGAACGATGAGCAGGCCGGTTACATCGAGGCAGCCCGGAACGGCGATGAAGCCGCCCGGCAGCGCTTACTCCTGAACTGCCTCAACTGGACGATGACCAAGGCCGCGAGCATCTACCAGGAGCGCGAACCGGCGCACTCCGATCTCATGGACCTGGTAGGGCACGCCAACGTCAAGCTGTGCGAGGCCTTAGACAACGCCCTGGTTTCCAGCAGCCCTGTCAAGTACCTCATGAGCGTGGCGGCGCTGGAGATGAAGTTTTATTGCATTTACCACGACCAGATCGTAATGCGGTCGCGCAACCGGCCAGTCAGTGACACCCACCCTATCACCGTCAGTATCGAGCAAGCGCCGGTTGAGACTATCGCCGCGGCGGAGGTACAACTGAGTACTGATGAGCCGCCGGAAGCAGCCTATCACATCGTTCATGACGCCATCCGCAGCTTGAGCGACCGCCGCCGGGAGGTTATTACCGCCGCCTTCGGTCTGTTCGACCAACCGGCGCTGCACGCGGCCGACATCGCCCTGATGCTCAATATTCCGAAACGGTCGGTCGAGAACTACCTGTGCCGGGCGAAACGCCAGTTGGCCGCCAAGCTCGCGCCGTATGTGACGGAAAAGGGGCTGAGCGCGGAATAAAATCGCCATAGTAGTTATGGCTGAGGTGCGGAGGTTTTGTGGTCGCCTGTATAGTCCGTGCAGGTGTAACTGCCCAATTAACTTGTTCTGCTTGTACTCACGCGAACTTTTTGTGACAAAACGGTAGCATTTATGTGGCAATGTGTTCTTGATCTCGCTTCCGTTTTTCCTGTATGGCCTGGATAATCCACTCCGTCATATTAGTAGAAGCTGATCTGATATATGCAAGATCAGCTTTCGGCACGAGCACGTGAATTTCTTCACGTTCTGAGCGGTAATGAAAACCGTGACCGTGTCGCTCCCGCTCTAACAGACGTAACCGTAGAAGATCATGTGGTGGCTTGTTGCTGATAGTTTTCTCCCCCACATTTAGCCACGCCGCAATTTCTTGCACATTCATGAATCGGTTCTTTTCAGTGAGCAGCTTCAGCAATGACTGTTGTTGTAAGGGAAGGGTGGCAATTCGTTTAGCCAATGAAGTAAATTTGCGTTCATTAAGCGGCGCCGCTTCGATTGTTGTCGCTGTCCTGAGCTGTGGGGTTACACTACGCTCCTTTGTAGGGGTAGCAATTGGGTTTCCTGCCATGTGTATGCGCTTGACTGAGGCCTCGCTAATCTCTCGCTTCTTAGGGCTGGTGACTGACACCTGGGGCTTGCTAGCCAACGCCAGTTGCTTCCGCAACTCCGCAATCTCCGCATCTTTTGCCGCTATTCGTTTCACCAATTCTGTGATGCGCCGTGTCTGGTCTGGTCCGGTAGCTGGCTCTTTCTCTGAGGTGAGCAGCGCTTGTAATTCCCGCAGCATTTTCTCATCGATACGCAGTAACTCAGGTTCTACTGTCGTGCCGAGCGTTGGTGTTGCACCCGCATGGAACGTATGCCGCAGGCGAATGTGTGCGGCAGTGACGTTCTGATTGAACACAACAATTGCCTGGCCTGGTTGTAGATCGCTAACCATCGCTTCAACTTGCGCTCCTGGACGCGGAATTAAGTCTTTATACACTTTCAGGTCTATGGGATGCACAACTTTATGCAGAAACAAGAGTGGTACTTGGGTTAAGACATCCTTTTCCACTTTGGCAGAGCGTTGCGACATAAGGATAATGCCTAAACCGCGCTTGCGGCCACGCAGGGCAATGCGGGTGAGCAGTTGTTTTAACGGTGTACGCGTCCCCTGGGGCATCCACTCGTGGGCTTCCTCAAGAATAATTTGGTAGGGTTTGCGCTCTTTGCCCGCCACGTCCCATAAGCTTTGGAAGTAGGCGACCAGAAAATCATACTGCTCGTCTTGTGTGTAGTCGCTTAAATCCAAGATCACGGAGATACCACGCTGTACCGAGATTTTTGCAAGTTGCGGGGCATTTTCCGGCCCGATCTCTAGTTCGGCGTGTTCCGACCGTCCGGCAATAAGGAGGTCGTAGGATTGCTTGAGGCCCCAATATTCCCCTTCGATATCCACGATCGTCATGGGCAGGCCTTGGGTTAGCAACTCTTCAATTAGCACAGCGGCTGTGTTGGTTTTCCCACTGCCGGTTATGCCGAGTAGGGCAACACTTCTGCCCACAAAGGCTTGTGTCTCAAGAGAGAGGTCTGGTGTGGCAATATCTAAAGGCATTGTTACCTCGCTTTACAAGCTCATCCACTAACTTACATCCAATGGATGTTAGTTGTCAATAAGAATACTCTAAAATACACATATCGTAGTTGTAGTCAAAAATTTTGTAGCTTGTGGTGGCAAAGGTATGGTGCGGTCTCATGTCGCCCATTATGTATTTCACGACGTGCGTAACAGGGGTGGCCGTCTAAAATGGCCGCATCACCCACTGTCAAGAGCTGCCGTTAATTGGCACGACCCCTGTTAATAAGGTTATTATGCCATGATGGGCACTTCATGGTGTAGCAACATAAAGTTGACCCTCGCAAGTGCTCCTAAGCAAGCAGGCAATGATATAATATCAATCAATATGAATTGCAAACACAGCCGAAAGATAGGTGATAACTATGGTCAATCCTGCCAGGATTGCGGAAAACAATTAGATGGGTATGGTAATGGCGGCTGGTTTGGCAACAACCTGAAAGGCGATGAAGCCTGTATCCATCATTGGGTTAATAGCAGCGACCATGAAGAAGAATGTATGTACTGTCATAGAACACGGGAACGAGAAAAGAAAGCGAATTTACCCGCTCACCCTCTGCGCGGGTTATAGGCCAATGTCAGACGGTGGGTAGTTGGACGATGCCGGACTCTGATCAAAAAGCATCTGTAGCTCGTTCACGAATTGCTGGGTAAGCTCTCTGGATTGTTTGCGGTAGAGCCACTTGTCCATATCACCATGCCAGAACTTTGCGGTAAGAAGCTCTACGCGCCTCGTATGCTCCGCACAGATAGCTGCAAGGTTCTTGCCCTGTGGCGCCGGTAGAAGGTTGCTCATCGTTTGCCTTAGAACAGCACCAATTGCCCGCTCTGGTGCTGCCGCTTCCGTAACATGGGTGTGCCCAGTACCTTCTTGTCGAGGACGCGCGTTAAATGGTATACCTCGTCAATTACCCTCTCGTTCGGCACTTTGCCGTACTCGCCGTACAGCGCCATCGCTACTTTGGCTTTCCAAACCCGTTCCCTTTGCTCTTGCCATTGCTGCGTCATTGCCATAGTTATGTTAAGAGTATCAAAACTCAAACACAAAAGTAAGTAACAGGACGTAGATTTTGATACGACTTTTGGCACTATTCCCTACTCTGTAAGCAATAACTCATGAAGTGTAACAGCAAACTGCCCTAAAATCGGTCGTTTTTGGGACGCTGTGCAGTACAGGAGGTAAAACTAGGATGACTGTGAAAATCTATCATAGAGTAATTTTGTTCTAGTTTTTGCCAGATTTTCAGTGTTCGGAAAACGTTGTATACCTGTGTCCATCCGGTACGACCCCACTAACCGGTGAAATTGGGGGAGGGGATTGAAAAAAGCGACGGCCCTCGGCAAGATGTGCTTATGCAAAACAGTACACCAGAGCCGATGGACGCGTCGAAACAATTTTGCCCGAACTCGGCGTGTTCTGCAAGAGGCCAAATCGGAGCGGGCACCATTCGTATTCATAGTTGCAACCCAGATCGCTATCGCTGTCGTGTGTGTAAGAGAACATTTAGTGCGAGACGAGGAACCATGCTCGAAGGGCTGAGAACGCCAACAGATTGTATCATCAAGGTGGTGACCTTATTGGCCTATGGATGTCCGATCCAAGCCATCGTGCATGCCTATGGCTTGGATGAGCGTACCGTGGCGGATTGGCAAAGGAGAGCAGGAAAGCAGTGCCACCAGGTGCATCAGGCCATCGTCGAGCAAGGGAAGGTGGCTCCCTCTCAGGTGCAAGCAGATGAAATTCGGGTCAAAGGGCGAAAAATGATTGCCTGGATGGGTCTGGCGATCGATGCCACGAGCCGCTTATGGATGGCAGGAGTGGTCAGTCTGCGTCGAGATCGGGGACTGGCAGATCGGTTACTTCACCAGGTTCGTGCCTGTTGTCAGTCGCTGCGACCTCTGCTGGTCTGTACCGACAGATGGGCAGCGTACCCGGGGAGCATCATGCGGGCGTTTCGTGAAAAAGTGAAAAAGACAACAGGGAGGGGAAGAGCCTGTTTAGAGGTGTGGCCGGACCTCTGTATCGCCACCGTCATCAAACGCACCGAGAAGAAACGGGTGGTGGAGGTGACACGCAAGTTGACCTTGGGAACGCTTGAGCATGCGCAGACCCTGCTGAAAATGACGGTCGGATGCAAGGAGTTCAATACGTCCTTGATTGAACGCTTCAATGGCACCATGCGTGAACGGCTTGCGTCTCTCACCCGCAAATGTCGGCACGCCGCTGGTCGCCTTGATGCTTTGGAGGCAGGTATGTACTTGATTGGATGCACCTACAACTTCTGCTTCCCGCATCACGAATTGAGCAAAACCAGGCATTTGGGCTATGCTTGTACTCCTGCCATGGCCGCCGGCTTGACCGATCATCTCTGGACCGTTCAGGAGGTGGTAACCTACAAGATCGCTCCTGCGCCTTGGGTCGAACCCAAGCAACCCAGACGATCTCGAAAGAACGCCGGATCAGATCCGGCGATGCCCAAACGACCGCGAGGTCGCCCTCGCAAACACCCGTTGCCTGATCCGACTCTGCCCAAACGACCGCGAGGTCGCCCTCGCAAGGTCGCTTGAGCACGTTCACCGGTTAGTGGGGTTCTACCGTCCATCCTGCTATAATGACACCAACGCATTCTAACAGAGCAAGCTTACAAACTTGTGCACCACGCAAAATCTTAGGCTAGGTGTACTGCCTAGTTTTTTCTATTGGAGAAAAAAATATGTCATTAAACTATACTTGGGAAAAGCTCTTTGTGGCGGTTCTGGGCATGGCAAAAAGCGATGCGTCGCTTCAGGATCGTCTTGTGGGGGCATATCTCTCGTTTCACCCACTTCAGGATAATGATTTTCCAGAAG
>WNGL01002841.1_pt1 | contig 20897 bp, 21 predicted proteins | sample 5400591 | NCBI WGS metagenome assembly WNGL01 (sample SAMN13153377, study PRJNA577476) | soil metagenome | isolation source: 80 cm soil or saprolite under Garry oak tree replicate 1 | place: USA:California | collected 2016-06-15 | reverse complement strand
ACGAACGACGCGCTCGACAACTTCTGCAGCGGTTCCTACGGGGCGAGACGGTTCCCGTTGGATTCCGAAAGAGTGGACCGTTGCGGAGTTCGCGCCTGTCCACAAACTGACCGCATTTTGGGCAGTGAAAGAAGTGTTCCTTTTCTGCGTCGCTTTAGTTTATCAAAATCAGCCGCATTCATTTTCTGCGCGTGCAGGGTTCGTCGATTAAAATCAGGGCCGCATCGTTTGCCGTCCGTCGATCAAAAACGATTCTAGGCGCGATTCTGGCGCGGGACTGGCTAAAGGCAAAAAGAGCAATAAAATAGCAATAGCCAAACGTACACCTAGGGAGGCAGTATCCCTCTCAAGGCGATTCTGGAGACAATTTGGGAGCGGCAGACGACTGAAAAAGCCGAAGCGAAGAATTTTCGCCAAATATGCGCGCGGGAAACCGTTCTTGCTGCCGCCTCTGTGTTCGAACGCAAATTGGCCAAATATACGCGCGGGCAAGACCATCATTTTCGAGGATCGGCACCCTTTGCGTGTCATAGTGCAAAAGGGTGCAAAGCGTTTGCCTTGGTCCCGATGCTGTAATTAAAATCTTTTAAGGTATCCAGGTGGTAAGACACCGAAGAAATTTAAATAGTGTTAACGGGGATTTCAGAGCGTTCATTGGTAGGTTTAAATCTCTCTTTCTCGACCATAGCCATTTGTCCATTCTTAATGCGGGGGTCGAAAGCAGCGGCCATTGTTATGTGTGTATCTGTGCGTAGCTCCACTTCCAAGCGTCGATTATACGAGGCAAATCACCATTTTGGGGGTAGTTTCGAATCCTAGCGAGGCAGCCACGTAAAAGGTTTGACGCCCTCACGTCAACCGCGTGAGGCGAAGACTTTTACGCGGTTCGAATCCCTAGCGAGGCAGTTTTCACAACTCAGAACACTCATACCAGGCATTCTCTCAGAACAATCCACGAAGGCCGTTTTCCTACTTGCACAGGATCGCGCTAGAATCGTTTCTGATTGCCGGACGGTAAATGATGCGGTTCCTATGTCATCGACGATTTCTGCACGTTTCAGCCCTGGCCCGCCACTTGCGCCACTATTTTTTGTTTTCGCCGTCTTCGGGCGCGCGGATGGGCAGCGCGCCATTCGCGCTGTTTCCGCGTGTAATACGCGCGCCAGTATTCGGCCGAGCGTATTCGGCGGCGCCCACGCTTTTTCATGCTGACCATCTACAGAATTCTACGGAAACTGCAGGGCGAAGGTCCCAAATAATTCATCTAACCGAGCGATCCAGCCAACCGCTGGCCCAGCGCGATGACCAGCTCAAAACACGTTTACGAAGTGCGCCCACGCAAAGATAAACGCGGCGTCGATCTAATTTCCGACGTGTTGCCATTTGGCCGGTTGTGGTATGGTGAGCCGGATGCAATCAGCAATGCAAAGTTTTACAGCCGATTACATGATGCTGTGATTTGCGTTTACAATGAGGCTGGCAATGTGATTGAAACACACGAGCACGCTGGCGATTTCAAAGAGGCGTAATCGCCACTCGTTCGCGCTGCGGCTCTCTCCGTTTGGTAGTCTTTGTTACATCATGTCCAACTTCAACAGGCCTATAAACCCATTGGAGAGTTTTCTCCCCGTATCATAAGCTCTGCCAGCAGGCCGACCATGAACGGTGGTACACAATACCCGGCGCGCTTCTTTTACGCCGAGTATGAAACTTTTAATTTTGTATTTCATTTCGTTGGATCCCCCTTCCTGTCAAGTGTCGACCAGTTCCGTGAGGCGCGCCTCGTAAGAATCACACATGGGGGACTCGCCATTTGGCTGGACCCATTCGGGATGTTGGATCCGCAGGTCGTCGTGAATCTGTTGCAGGAGCTCGGTGTAGGTGTGGATTTGGTGAGGCACGGCTATTGGCTTAGTGAAACTAACGGATTTCATAAACGGCTTTTTATTTGGGGTTGACTGCTCCAAATCCGCGCGGAACGAGGAATCATCCTCACGAGGCGCTTTGAGCAGCGGCCTCACGTCGGCTGACTCGGGGCTCCAGTTGAAATCTGGAGATCGCGCTAAGCGGTGCCTCAGCGAAGGTTAAGCCCCCCAACCGGCTTTTCAGAACCGGCCGAAAGTGCGTTGAGACGTCGGATGACGTAATCGAAGACGATTTTGCCAGCACTCCCGACAGCCGTATATGGGACTTTAGTCCAATGCGTTTCGGAGCCGCAAAGACGGCGAGGGAATCGGCGAAATCGCCCGATGATCCAGCGGCACTTTGTCGAACTTTTAATTTTACGCGCTTGTAAGCTTCCATGCTAAAGCCGCGCCTCAAACGTCGAGCAGGATGGCATCCAACGTGAATTCGACAAAATTGATCGAAGGCGACGTTCGAGTAACACGATGAAATACTGGGAAATTATCGCTGACACTCTCGACGGTCTGAACGAGACGCGATTATGAAATTTATGTAATCTGACGCGACGCCGTGAGCGCCAGTAAACTCCTCGCGGAGCGACGTAGTCGCGCTTTAATTCAACATCTGGGCCATCATCAATCGAAGCAGGAAACCCTGATTGCCCGAGACCATGGAACCGTGTTGAAGGGCTTCAGTAACCCGTCCCGCCGAAGGCACCTGAATCACGCCTGCTCGATTACTGGGCGTCAGCGCGCTTTGAGGCCTCGGCCAATTCCCTGCCTTTTTTGCGATCGCTAATCACAAATGTGTTGTTTTCTCCGAGCGTCGACCACGGCCCGCGCGATACTTCGCTAAACTCCACGAAGCGCCAGTCGGTCAGATCCGTTTCGTTTAATCCGAGATAGTCACGCACAGCGGGAGAGACGTCGAGACCCGCGCCTTTGTTTAGATTGGGTTTCGGACGTTCGTTGCCAAAGACATATTGCCAATAATCGGTGCGGAAAGGTCCTGCGTCTTCCCATTGCGCATAAACCGTTCGATTCCCTTTGCGAATCGCCACCCATCGATCCTTGCAGGTGGAAACGCCGGGGCCTTGGTACGCTTCCTTGAACCACGGAACGACGCGGGGCGCTTCCGGGCGATGACCGATGGCTGCCTTGTCATTGTAGGGAAGCGCGCAATAAAACGGATTCTGTCGCGGCGTAAATTTCACCGGAATGTAATTGCTCCGGTGCGCGGGATTTGGGTCGTCAAAACCGCCGTAATTCCTGCTCCAATCTTTGTCCCAGGAGCTTCTCCGGTTCGGCACCGGATTATTTCCGCTCGGTTGCTCGCCGATCCAGAAGATAGTTGTCACAATATTTTTCTTCCACGGATAGCGCTCTCCTGTGGCTGAGGCACTGTGCTCAGTGTTTAAACAGCCCGCGATGATCGCTGACAGCGCACCGATCGACAGTATCGATATTGCTTTCATCATATGCTTCCTTGTTCATAAGGAAGCGGGTGTTTATCGAGTCAAGCGCTATCCGAAGCAAATCGCAACCAAGACCCTGCGTCTTGTCAGGAAAGTTCTCCGCGAATAAAGCTGATCGGTGTGAATCAGGGCTGCTCGATTACCCGCGCTTGGTCCGCAACTTGCGCTCAAGCCTGTCGAGGGGTGAGAAGATGAGACACGCTAGTTCGGTGTGCTTTCTAAACAGGAGACTAGGGATCGCCATCACTTCGCAACCGGGAGCGGCGCGCACGCCAGCAACTACCAACGAGACACCGAAGAAGGTAACCGCTGCGAGCTGACCCTTCCCATGGCCAAGGATCGGTAACCCCGAAGCGCCTGCAACATACAACGCGACGAGCAACCCGTTCGCCACAATCGCCCCAAGGAACGGGCCAAAGGCAACGATGCGTCGCGATACAACGATATGGATTAGGCTGTAGATGCCAATCAACCCAAGCATCAGCAGCGACGACCCCACGGCAACTCGCACCGGGACTTGGAAGTAAACGGGCGCCACATAAACCATCAGCACGATGCCGAGCAGGATGCGGAGTACACGCCCCACTGGCGGTGCCTGGCGACGTTGTTGGAGCAAGGTTTGAGAATCGAGGGAGCCTCCAGTCACGTCTGTGTAACCTTGTCGCGCCGTTTACCGAGCATAAGATCAGCCGCGGCTCTGGCAGGCGCAAGTCGCAGCAAGTTGAGTATTCGAAACACAGCCGTCCCGAATGCACTGAATCATTGGCTGCAGAGTTACCGGGAAGCAGGGTTGTAGTGCAGCAAAAGAGATGGCCCCCCTGGGGCCACGGGAGCCCCGCATAGGAGGCTCGCCTCGATTCACCGCGGCGCAGAAGAGCCCGACCTCTTAAGTTCTTTGTAGGCGGCCCGCAAATAAAGCTCGACAAACTGTCGCTGGATCAATCCGGCGGTTTCACCGATTCCCTTGCCGTCTTTGCCGCTCCTAAACGTATAGGACTAAAGTCCCATATACAGCTGTCGGGAGTGCTGGTAAAATCATCCTTGATTACGTTATCCGACGTTTCAACGCATCTTCGGCCGGGCTGAAGAAGCTCGTGGGGCTGGACCTTCGCTGGGACCGCCGCTTTACGCGATCTCCAGATCCAACTGGAGCCCCGAGTCAGCCGAAAGTGAGGCGTTGTTCAAAGCGCCTTCGTGAGGATGGTTTCCTGGTTCCGCGCGAAACTGGATTGCAGTTAATGCAGCTCAAAAACCCAGCCTCAAACAAAAAAATGAAAACAAAAAATATGAAAACTCTACAGTTAAGAAAATCAATGGACCGGTCGCCTCTGCGGCGGGGTTTCCTTCTCATCCCGCTCGCGTTCGCCATCTTTGGTTTAACACTCATTTTCAACCCAGTGGCTGCTTCAGCTGATCCGGCGGTGTTCGAAGCGTCCGGCGCCACGCCAGCGGACATCCAGACCGCCGTAGACGCCTTCAGGAATTTTTTGGGTGCCAACAATGGAGTAGGCGGCACATTTCCCACTGGCCGCCGCGAGATCAACTGGGACGGGGTTCCAGACGCTTTCTCCGCCCCGAACCTGTTGCCGGCGAATTTCTTCAACAGCAACTCGCCGCGCGGGGCCGTATTCTTCACTCTAGGAACTGGGTTTCAGGTGAGCGCCAACAGTATCAATCCAACAAACACTCCGGTTAGATTTGGGAATATCCACCCCGTCTATCCCGCGCTCTTTAGCACGTTCAGTCCCCAGAGGCTCTTCAGCGCCTTGAATAGCAACATCACGGAAACACTTTTCTTTATACCTGGAACTACACATTCGGCAACGAGCACAGGGTTCGGCGCCGTATTCACCGACGTGAATGTTGACGACAGCACGAAGATCGAATACTTCGATGTCAACGGTAACCTGCTGTTTAGCCAGAACGTGTTGCCCGGACCTAGCAATCGCGGAAGCCTTTCGTTCTTGGGAGTCGGGTTTGACACAGCTAGCGTTTTTTTCGTCCGAATTACGTCTGGCAATCGCATCTTGAGAACACCCAACCGGGATGTCGTCGTCATGGATGATTTTATTTATGGCGAGCCTCAACCTTTGCCATAGGTCGCGTACAGAAGGAATTGTCCATGAAGACGGCCAGCCTCACCAGATGATGCGGGGTAAATTAGCGGCATGGTGCTCTTGAACACCTAAAATGTGATTAAGTCGATAATCTTGTCGGCATATCCAGTCTATTAGGCTGCAAAAGCCGCAACTGTTCAATGAAATTACACACGCGTCTGGGGGGTGGACAAAGGGACCGAGGCGCCTCGCAAGCACGAAACCCCGATTGCCCGGAGACCATTGGAACGCTGTTGCAGGGGTAGCAAACTTATTGAATCACGGCTGCAGAGTTACAGGGGATCAGGGTTGTCGGGTCGCACGACAAGGGAGCCCCACCCCGATGCGAAGCCGATGGGTGCCTTCAGCATCGGCTAGCGCGCCAGAATTAGAAGCGCGCCACCTAACCAGTCGATGCAGCTAACGGCTATCCTCCCGTTCAGAACCGACCGTGAGGGCCATCAGCGTTAATATCAGCCCTTAGGTAGAGATCCTTTTACTGTTTGTCGTACAACGCCGTGCTTTTGAACTTTTTTCCTTGCGGATTGGTTCCGCTGATGGCGACGGTGCGGGTTTTGCCATTGGCCGACACGACAATTCGACCGGTGGCAGTAACCTTTCCATCTTTCTTAACGGTCATTTCCAGCGTGCGGGCACCAATCTTCTTGTACGACCGCGCGTCTGAATTCGGATCGCCGGTGACGGGGTAGTCTTTTCCGTCGAACTTGCCCGTCCACTCCTCGTGCTTGGGCTTGCCGTCCGGGCCGGTGCCATCCACCGTGACTTTTACGTTGTCACCGGCGGCCTCATAGACAACTGTGTGGTTCTTCGGCCCCGCAGGATCGAGCTTCGATTTGGCCTCGTTCAGCTTCCAGGTGCCCATCTCTGCGTTGCCGGCGAAACATCCTGCCGCTGCTACAAAGCATAGCGCCAGAGTCAATACAATCGTTCTTGTTTTCATGTTGCCTCCATTGAGCCAACATTTCCATTTTTGCAATCTATTCCTCGCCCCATCGCAGCAATTTCAGTTAAAAGGCTCCACAATGGTAAGCGGTCGGGCGCTCGCCCATGCAACCCGTGAAACCCCAAAAGCGCCGAAGCACAAAACCCCTCTTGCTCGGGAAACCATTGGAACTGTTTTGCCGGGTTGCAGGAGTTTCCGAATTTGCCCGAAAGCGCCAAGTCCTTGGCGTTCCAAGCGATGTCCTCCTAAAAGCACGCTCGAGGATTTTGGGTGGTCGCGCATCGGCGCACGTGTTAGAGTTTACGAGCGGAAGGACCGGGTGAATATCTCCGCGGAATCACGATCGCATTTAGAGCCGAATGCAATTAGCAGTGCAATCGGTTACGCCAAGTTTTTCAGCCGCTCACAAGATGCCGTGATTCGCGTTTACGATAAAGCTGGCAGCGTGATTCCGAAATTGTCCAGCAAATAAAGAGTCGCCGTGAACCCGAAGAACTTCTTCGCTGAGCTGAAGCGGCGCAACGTTTACAAGGTTGCGATCGCCTACGCAGTCGTCGCATGGCTGCTGATGCAGATAGCGACGCAGGTCTTTCCGTTCCTCGAGATTCCAAACTGGGCAATTCGACTGGTGATAATGCTGATTGTAATTGGTTTTCCCATTGCCCTTGTGATCGCGTGGGCGTTTGAGCTAACGCCGGAAGGACTGAAGCGAACGGAGTTTGCGGACGAATTGCCGAAAAAATCGGCGCGTAGTCGCGCGTGGATTTATGTGGTCATCATCGCCGGGGTGATCTCGGTGGGCGTGTTTTTCCTCGGCCGCTACACCGCTGTAAGCAAACAAAGCGAGCCGTCTAACGCGGGCACGCAATGGGCCAGTGCCATTCCCGAAAAATCGATTGCTGTGCTTCCGTTTGAAAATGCGAGCGGCAACCCCGAGACGGAATATCTCTCGGACGGCATCTCCGAGGCCCTGATCAACAGTTTGACGGAGCTGCAGCAGTTAAAGGTGATCGCTCGCAGCACGGCCTTCCGTTACAAAGGCAAGCCGGTCGACCCACAGGTGGTGGGGCGCGAGCTGAAGGTCCGAGCAGTCCTGATGGGACTGGTGCGTCAGACGGGAGAGAGACTCAACGTCCAGGTAGATCTGGTGGATGCTACCACCGGCGCACAGCTTTGGGGCGAGGAGTATGAGCGCAAACTTTCGGACGTGCTTTTGGTAAAGCAAACAATCGCGCGAGAGGTCACGGAGAAGCTAAGGTTGAGGCTAACGGGCGAACAGCAGCAGCGCCTTGTTAAACGCGATACAACAAATCCAGAAGCCTACCAGTTCTATCTGAAAGGTCGTTATTACTGGGAGAAGAGGACTGCGGAGAATCTCAAGAAGGCGATCGATCAGTTCCAACAGGCAGCCGACAAAGACCCGAACTACGCGCTCGCTTATGTTGGACTCGCCGACTGTTACTTGTTACTGGAAGATTACGTTGGCACTCCCGCCAGCGAGACTTATCCGAAAGCCAAAGCCTTCGCGCAGCGTGCTCTCCAGTTCGACAGTTCGCTGGCAGAAGCGCACACATCATTAGCGTACGTCTATAGTAATCTGTGGCAATGGGAACAAGCTGAAGAAGAGTTCAAGCGGGCGATAAAGCTAAATCCGAATTATCCAACAGCACACCACTGGTACTACCTTTATCTCCTTGATTTGGGGCGAATTGACGAGGCAATGGCAGAGATCAAACGTGCGCATGAGCTTGATCCTCTTTCGCTCGTTATCGGTACTACCCTCACGTACGCTTATTTCGTGGAGGGCGACGTGAATTCCTCAATCGCACAAGGCAAGAGAGTCATCGACCTCGATCCGAATTTTCCGAGGGCACATGAATATTTAGGTTTGGCATATCTAAAACAAGGACGTCACTCAGAAGCCATTGCCGAGCTTGAGAAAGCAGTTGAGTTGTCTGGGAGAGAGCCTCTTCGCGATCTCGGATACGGCTACGCGATTTCGGGAGGGCGTGCCGAAGCGCTCGCCGTACTCAGAGAGCTTGAAGGGAAATATGAAAAGCACGAAGCGATCGGCCAAGACCTCGCCGCAGTGTACGCAGGTCTGGGAGAGAAGGATCAAGCTTTTGCCTGGCTGGAAAAGGATTTTCAGGCTCGCAGTGGGCTGTTGGCCAGGATCAGATGGATACCACCCTTCGAGTCCCTCCGCAGCGACCCGCGCTACGCCGACCTCGTCCGACGGATCGGGCTGCAACCGTGAACGTGAAGAACTTTTTCGCCGAACTGAAGCGGCGCAATGTTTACAAAGTTGCGATTGCTTACGGCGTGGTGGCGTGGCTGCTGATGCAGGTCGCGAGTCAGATTTTTCCGTTCTTCGAAATTCCGAATTGGGCTGTGCGTCTTGTGGTGTTGCTGCTCGTTATCGGATTTCCCGTGGCGGTGATTCTTGCCTGGGCGTTTGAACTAACGCCAGAAGGAATCAAGCGCGCAGAAGATGTCGATCTTAGCCCAACGCTTACCCGCAAGACCGGTCGCAAACTTGATTTTTTTATCATCGCCGTCCTGCTGCTCGTCATTGGGATCCTACTTTTCCAACGCCTTCATCCCAATGTTTCGCCGGCAGTTTCTTCATCTCTGGAGAAAAGCATCGCCGTTCTCCCATTCGAAAACCTTAGTGAGGACAAAGCCTTCGCGTTCTTTGCCGATGGTGTGCAGGACGAGATTCTGACTGATCTTGCCAAAATTGCTGACCTTAAAGTCATCAGCCGCACTAGCGTGATGCAGTACAAAGGCGGATCGACACGCAACCTCCCGGAAATTGCGCAGGCGCTAAAGGTGGCGCACGTGCTGGAAGGGAGCGTGCAACGCTCCGCGAACCGTGTCCGAGTAAGCGCGCAGTTAATCGATGCCCGCAATGACACGCATGTCTGGGCCGAAAAATATGACCGCGAATTAGCCGATATCTTTACCATCCAGAGTGAGATTGCCCAAAAAATCGCTAATCAACTTCAAGCCAAACTTTCTCCGACGGAAAAGAGCGCAATGAACGAGCGGCCCACGTCTGACATGGTTGCCTACGATCTCTACCTGCGAGCAAAAGAACTCATTTACGACAGCCTCGTTAACCCGTCTCGCGAGAGGGAAGATGATTTTAAAGCGGTGCAGCTCCTCGACCAGGCGGTAGCGCACGACCCAGCATTTCTCCTCGCTCATTGTCTGCTCGTCTATGTGCACGATGATATATACAATTTTAACTACGATCACACTGAGACGAGGCTGGCGTTAGCCGAAAACAGTGTAAGAGCGGCAGTTCGCCTCCAACCTGATTCGGGCGAGACACATCTCGCGCAAGCGATTCATTTTTATTGGGGCTACTTCAACTACGATCGGGCGCAAGAGGAACTGGCCAAGGCGCAACGCGCACTCCCTAACAACGCGCAGATCTTTAAATTCGTCGGTTTAATCGACCGGCGTCAAGGCCGCTGGGACGAGGCTATCCAGAATCTTAAACGCGCAGTGGACCTGGACCCTCGAAATGTGGACGTTATCAGCGAACTGGGACAGACTTACGACGCACTACGCAGATACGAAGAGGCGCTCGCGATATTCAATCGTGCGCTGGCGTTGGAACCACAGAGCATCAACTTCCGAACCTATCCACCGCAGATGGCGGTCGATGCCGAGGCGAACACGGCGCCTCTGCGTGCAGTGGTGAACGCAATCGAAGCCGAAGGTCCGTCGTCAGCAGCCGAAGTGGCTCTAGACTCTTCTTTCCAACTCGCTCTTCGAGAACGCGACGCTGCCGCGGCGGCCCGTGCCCTCGCAAACATTCCTAGCGAAGGCGACGTTTATAGGTTCTTTCAATATCCGCACGCTTGGTATGAAGGCTTATTGGCTAAATTGCGACAAGACGCGCCTGGCGCACACTCCGCTTTCACGACCGCACGCGCTGAAACAGAGAAAACCGTCCGCGGTCAACCCGGGAGTGTGGCACCGCTGAGCGTGTTGGCACTGATCGATGCCGAGTTAGGCGACAAAGAGAAGGCAATCCAGGAGGGTCGCACCGCTTGCGACATGTTTCCGGTTGAAAAAAATGCGGTGATTGGGGTACTGCTGATCACTAATCTGGCTCGCATCTACGCACTCACTGGCGAGAAGGATCTTGCCTTAAAACAGTTGGACATAGTCAGCAAACTTCCAGCCGGGCCGTCGTATGGAATGCTCCGCCTTGATTCTGAGTGGGACTCGCTCCGCGGGGACCCGCGTTTCGAGAAAACCGTCGCCTCGCTCGCGCCGAAAAAATGATAAAGCTCACGCAGGCTGTTCTTTTTAAGAGGAGCCACGCTCGACGTAGATGAAAGATTGGGAAATCATTGCCGACCGCCTCGGCAAAGCCGGTTGGTCGTGGGGCTGTTCATCTGACGTTGATTCGGCTGATCGCGTGCTCTTCACAGCAGATACATATCGTAGCGACGGGAAAAGATTCATCGTCACTGCCGACGAAAAGCTGACAGCGTTTCTGGAACTCGAAAGAGTCACGCGCGACGGCAGTGAGTGTCCCGCTAATGCACGTCGGCGCGTCGCGCGATGTCGAGGCGTCGCAGTTAGGCGCGACTTGCGCCTCTCGGAGCCGTGGCTGAGCTTGTGTCCCGTTAGGCCTCAACACGTTCTTCACACCGCATGGGTACCTACACTGAGTTGACGGTCGCCGGTTACCCTCTCATTTCATCCAAGAGCGCGGTCGTTCCCGAAGTCATGACAGTCTTTCGGGAAACCGATCGGCGCGTCTTCAAGCGTCGACTGTCTGAGCGGAACCCATTGGTGTGGGGCGAATCGGAACCGAACGACGAAGTGGAAACCGCGATCGAGTACTCATGCGAGACCCGCAACGTGATCGACCGCCTGAACATCATGGGCTTCACTGCTGCGCGCGCACGGGAAGAATTTGAGCAAGGGCGGCAGAAGGAACTGGAGGAGTGTGAAGGCCGCGCCAAGGACGGCGACTCACATTTGCTTGCCGATTTGGTTGCCGCCGAGTGCGAGGTCCTCAAGAAGCTGACCTTCGACGAGTACTCCCAAGGTTTAACCAGTGTTCTCCTCGGGGGCTGGAGGCAGGCGCCTTTTGACGACCCGAATATCCCAGGGCTAGATCCCGTAGTCAGGTACATCTTGGACGAGCATTACGATCATCCATTCGGATACCTGGGCGGTGATGTCCGTCTCCTTCTCCGCCTGGCCTGCGGACTCGTCGACGCGAGCACGCAGGTAGTCCAAGACATCACCGATCTCGTCCATGCCGGGTACTACGGCCCTGACGAACCCGTTTGCGAAAAGGTAATTCAAGAGCTCACCGCAGGTCACCCCGAGAATGCTCCGCGCATCATCCTCACCGAGGGCTCCTCCGACGGAGCTATCTTGAAGGCCGCCCTGTCGATTCTGTACCCGCATCTGGCGGAATACTATTCGTTTGTGGATTTCGATTCGTCGCGATCGGCCGGCGGCGCAGGCCATCTTGTCTCGGTTGTGAAGGCCTTTGCGGGCGCCGGGATTACGAATCGTGTCATCGCATTGTTCGATAACGACACAGCCGCGCAAGAGGCCGTGCGGACCTTGGAGCCGGTAAGACTTCCTCAGAACATTGCTGTTAGGCACTACCCGCCGCTAGAGTCGCTTCGCAATTATCCAACACTCGGACCGAGTGGGCTGACGTCACTCGACGTGAACGGGCTTGCAGCGAGTATTGAGCTCTATTTAGGTGAAGACGTGTTGCGGGACGAACAGCAGGAGCTGACTCCCGTTCAGTGGAGAGGATACAGCGACACCCTCAAGCGATATCAAGGCGAGGTTGGTTCAAAAGGTCGCCTTCGCGATCGATACAATCAAAAGGTAGCGCGGTGCCAAACGGATCGCAGGGCCGTAGAGACGAGTGACTGGGCGGGCCTCGACGCAATCCTCCAGACGGTATTCAGCGCTTTCGATGACGCCTAACCAGCGTCTGCGTTTTTCGTTCCGGTTTCATCGCTAATGAGAAGTCGGCAAGCTGCAGCGGCTGAGGGGTTCCGACGATTTTAGCGGGCCCCCTACGCGACGCACAAATTATTCCGCTTCCTCAGAAAGCGTTATCTTGAATCCAAGGTTTTGCTCGAGGATTTTGGGTGGTCGCACATCGGCGTACGTGTTAGAGTTTACAAGCGGAAGCACCTCGTGAATATCTCCGCACAATCACGATCGCATTTGGAGCTTGAGATTGGCCACGTTTTGTTCATGGACGTGGTCGGTTACTCAAAGCTGCTTATCAACGAGCAGAGGGAAATCCAACGGCAGCTCGCTCAAATCGTACGAAACACCGAGCACTTTCGGGCCGCCGAAGCGGCTGGTAAACTCATTCGCCTTCCGGTTGGTGATGGCATGGCGCTGGTCTTCTTCAATAGCCCAGAAGCGCCGGTGCAATGTGCGTTGGAAATTACTGAAGCGCTCAAAAGCTATCCGCAATTGAAACTGCGGATGGGAATTCACAGCGGTCCGGTCAGCGGCGTGACCGATGTGAATGATCGCTCGAACATCGCAGGAGCTGGGATCAACATCGCACAGCGGGTAATGGATTGCGGCGACGCCGGGCACATTCTTTTGTCCAAACGGGTCGCGGACGATCTGGCGCAGGACGGATGGTGGCGCCCACAACTGCATGATCTCGGAGAGTGCGCCGTGAAGCACGGCGTCGGGGTGTCTGTAGTGAATCTTTACACCGACAAAGTCGGAAATCCGCAACTGCCAGAGAAGGTTAAAGTGGCCCAGCAGGAGCAGGCAGCGGCTGCCAGTCGCGCGCCGCTTAGCGTATTTCCGGCAATGAGCAGCGGACTGGACGAATTTGATCTGAAGTTGCTCGATGCAGTCCAACGCAACAACCATCTGACTGCGGATCAACTCGGCGAAAAAGTCTGTCTCTCGGCGGCGGCGGTGCTGCGTCGGCTTCGGCGATTGCGTGAGCGCAAAATTATCGAAGCGGAGGTGGCGGTCGTCTCACCCGATGCGGTGGGCCGAAGTCTCATCGCCATCGTGGAGGTCACGCTCGATACGCATCTCGCGAAGATACTGAAGGAATTTGAGCGAGCCATTCAGTCCGCCCCGGAAGTGATGCAGGGCTACTACGTAACCGGTAACGCAGACTTCATTCTCATCGTCATCGCGAAAAGCATGGAAGACTACAACGCATTTGTCCACGAGTTCTTGTCGAAAAAAGCGCACGTCAAACATTTCAACACGACCGTAGTTATGCACCGCGTAAAATGGGGAATTGCAGTACCGACGGCGCCGTTAGGTTGACGAGGCACGCCTGCATGATAATGAGGCCGGCACGATTCGGACGATCATCTAAGAAACTTTTAAGAAGGATGCAGTTAATCCCGAATGCTTTCGGGACGCTATGCATATGAAACTCACCGCCTTCACCATCGCGGTCGCATTGGCTACCAGCGCTGTCGGCCAACAGAAACCTGAACCAAGACCGAGCGATGCGAGCGGCGATTTGCTTTGGAAAAAGCTCGACGCCCGCGTTGAAGAAATCGCCGCCCGACTCGATGGCGTCATGGGTGTAGCGATTCTCGATCTCACCGACGGTCGGATTCTCTTGCGGAACGCTGACCGCGTGTTTCCCGCCGCCAGTTCCATCAAGCTAGCGATCTTGCTGGAATTGTATCATCAGGATCAGGAAGCGCGCGCGGGTGCCCAAGGGAAGGCCAAGCTGGATGACGTTTACACCTTCGATCCCAGAGACCTGGTCGAAGATAGCCGGATCATGGTGGGTCTTACTGCGGGCGTCACGCGGGTTACCAACCGCGACTTGGCGCAATTTATGATTGCTGTGAGCGACAACGCCGCCGCCAACATCTTGTACGATCGTGTGGGCAAGGACAACGTAAATGCAACGCTGCGCGGCCTCGGGCTGTCCAAAACGATGCTGCGGCGCAAAATGATGGATGTCGCAGCGGCTCGACGCGGCGAGGAGAACGTTGCCACCCCGCAGGAGATGGTCCGGCTATTGGAAGCTATCCATAAAGAGAAAGTGCTAAACAAGCAATCGAACGCGGAGTTGATCAAGCAGCTATCGACATTGAAAGGTAGTTATATTCCACGTTATCTGCCCGAGGGTGTTCAAGTAGCTAACAAACCCGGAGGGTTGGAAGGTGTACGGACGGATTCAGGTATCGTTTTTGTGCAAAACCGGCCGTTTGCCATAACTGTGATGACGGCCTACGACCACGACGGGAGAGCTGCCGAGCGTGACATTAGCGAGGTTGCTCTCGAAGCGTACCACTACTTCGAGATGCGCAGCAAGACCTCCGAGTATGGCCGCATACTCCCACCGCACGAACCCGCTAAGTGATGGGACCTGGCTCGAATTCTCAGAGCACCTGAGAAGGATCGACATCGACGGTCACGGTCACGTCCGCTCTGAATACGAATACTCGGACGAGTCCGGTCGCCAGCCACACTCGATTGTTGAGACGGTGGATTACACAATTTCCGCGACGCGATCCGGCTTCCACGTGCACTGACTAAATGTCGATTAACCATCGGCTTATCAAGACAGGAAATCAGGAATGCACGTTTATGAAATTCGACCGCGCAAAGATCGGCGTGGGGTCGATTTGATTTCCGATGCGCTGCCATTTGCCACGCGCTTTTCAAGTCACGCGCATCAAGGTAGAGTGCTCTCGTGACGAACGCTTCGTCAAGGCGCGCAGAGTGAATCCCAAGAACTTCTTCGCTGAGCTGAAACGACGCAATGTCTACAAAGTCGCGATCGCGTACGCAGTCGTCGCGTGGTTGCTCATCCAAATCGCGACGCAGGTCTTTCCATTTTTCGAAATTCCAAATTGGGCGGTGCGGCTCGTTGTGCTCGTCATCATGATTGGCTTTCCCGTCGCTCTGATTTTGGCATGGGCATTCGAGCTAACCCGAGAAGGCATCAAGCGAACGGAAGATGTTCGGCCTAACGAATCGATCAAGCGTAAAACCGAGCACAGGTTTAGCACGCTAATTATTGTCGCCGCGGTGATCGCAGCTGGGCTGCTGACGTTTCATTTTTCCCAGCAGCATAAAGTCGCGGCCGTCGCGCCTCCCGCATCGAACAATAAATCCGTGGCCGTTCTGCCTTTCGAGAATTTGAGTTCGGACAAAGAAAACGCCTTCTTCGCCCAAGGTATCCAGGACGAAATCATCACCACGCTCTCGAAAATCAGCGGGCTCAGAGTCATCTCGCGCACTTCTACGGCACATTACAAAAGCGCGCCGGAGAATCTTTCCGAAATTGCGGGCGAACTCCGCGTTGCTAACGTTCTCGAAGGAAGCGTGCAGAGGTCGGGCGACCGCGTCCACATTAACGTCCAGCTCATTCAAGCAGAGACCGACGCGCATCTATGGGCGCAGAGTTACGATCGCGAGTTGATCGATATTTTTAGTGTCGAAGGTGAAGTGGCGAAGCGGATTGCCGACGCTCTCAGAGCAACGCTCTCGCCACAGGAAAAAGTGCGCGTCGAAACAAAACCAACGGACAACACCGACGCTTACGTTCTCTATCTCCAAGGCCGCGAATACCAAACGCGGCCCGATAACTTCTTGCAGGATTTTCGGACCGCGGCCCAACTTTTCGAGCAAGCGATCGCACTCGACCCCAATTTTGCCCTCGCGCACGCGCGACTCTCCGCCGCGACAAGTCAAATTTATCATTGGTTCGAACCGACGGAAGCACGCAGACAAAAGGCTCGCGCGGAGGCGATCGAAGCTTTGCGCTTGCAGCCGGACTTGGGCGAAGCCCATGCCGCGCTTGGGCTGTATTTATATTATGAAGAAGCGGACTACCAGGGAGCGTTGCGCGAATTCGGCCTCGCCGCGCGGGTGCTGCCGAATGATGGCGATGTCGGCCTTTATATCGCCGCTGTGCAGCGACGACAAGGGCATTGGGCCACGGCCATCGCCGCTTACAAACATGCGGAAGCGATTGATCCGCGCAATCAAGTCACGCTCTACGACGCATCGCAAACCTACTTTGGATTGCGCGATTGGGCTGCGGCTTTGCGTGGACTTGATCGCGTACTCGAGCTCGCGCCTGATTCAGTCAATGTGAAGATTCAGCGCGGCTACACCGAATTTTTCCGGAACGGAAGTACGGAGTCAATCAAGACCGCATTGCGAAGTATTCCCGCCAATGTCGATCCGGACGGAGTTGTCACTTTCGCGCGATGGGATGTAGGTCTGATGGACCGAGATCCAGCTGCGGCGGAAAAAGCGCTAGCGCTCTGTCGTCTGGAAGCGATCACCTCGCAACCGGGTGCACCGCTTCCGAAAAGCTACCTGCAAGGCTGCATCGATCTTGTGCGCAACGATACGGCTCGGGCCAAAACTGACTTTGAAACGGCACGACCCGCGCTGGAAAAAACCATGACCGACAGTCCGCAAGACGCGACGCGCCATGCACAGCTCGGACTTCTTTACGCATTCATGGGGCGGAAAGAAGATGCTCTTCGCGAAGCTCGGCGCGCCGTAGAATTGAAACCCGTTTCGCGGGATGCGGTCGAAGGCGGCTCCGCCCAGGCTTTTCAAGCTTTGATCTTCGCGCGCACCGGAGAAACCGACAGAGCCATCGCTGAAATTGAGCGCCTGCTTACGACTCCTTTTACTGTCGACTACGCCGACGAAAGCATCACTCTTTCCGACTTGCGCACACGTTGGGAATGGGACCCGCTGCGAAATGATCCACGATTTCAAAAAATCGTGGCCGGACCGGAGCCGAAGACAATTTACAAATAGCCGACTAAATTTACGCAATTTTCTGTAGCCGCGGTCGCTGACCGCGGCGGTGCCTACGATTCAGCGGATCGATAAACCAGCAAAGCGGCGGCAATATCCTCCACCGCCATCCCGAGAGATTTGAAGATCGTGGTTTCGTTTGCGCGCGACTGAACTTTGCCCGCCAATGCTTCGCCCAGCTCGGCGCAAATCGTCGTGCCGGAAAGAATGACGTCGCCGGACTCTTTCATCGCAGCTTCGCGTGAATCGACGAACACGACGTTTGCCATCGCGTCATCATCTAACTCACGCCAATCGGGCCGACACGCGCCGACCGCATTGACGTGACAACCGGGCTTAAGCCACGATCCTCTTAACAACGGCGTTTTCGAATTGGTTGCAGTCACTGTGACATCTGCGCCGCGCACCGCGTCTTCAGCTGACATCGCTTTCGCGCCAATTTCTTCCGCGAAATGCTCCGCATGCTCTGGCGTGCGACTCGAGACCCGAATTTCCTCAAAATTCCTAACGAGTCGCAATGCTTGCACATGACTGTGCGCTTGCACGCCACTCCCGAGAATTGCGAGAATTTTTGCGTCAGGTGACGCGAGAAGTTTTGTCGCCGCGGCAGAAACGGCCGCGGTGCGCATCTCGGTGATCAATGTTCCGTCCATCACCGCGAGCGGCGTCCCTGTTTGCGAATCGACGAGAAAAATCGTCGCCATGTGTGTCGGGATTCCGCGCTCCGCATTCGACGCGTAAAACGTGACGATCTTTATGCCAAGTCCATCGGGAGTGAGTGCCGGCATCATTCCAAAAAATCCGCCCGGAGGATCGACAGTAATGACCGAGCGCACCGGCTGCCTCACCTTGCCGGCGGAGAAATCGATGAGCGCCTTTTCCATCGCCGGAATTAAGTCCTCCATTCGCAAATGCCGCCGCACGTGTTCCTCGTCGAGATGCAACGGCTCATTACGCTTCATTCGATGTTGGATGTTCGATGTTGGACCTTCGAGATTTCCTTTGCTCTCAACCGCGGATTACGCGGATAACACAGATTTAACCTGAAACCAAAGACCAATCTGGAAACCAAGAAACCAGAAATAAAGCAAAGCCGGATAAATCAGGAGATGAGGAAAAAAGGAACCGATGTGGAAGAGAATTTCCTGACTTCCACGTCCTCTTGAGGATAGAATCGAGTAATGTTTCTTGATCTTGATAGCATCCGCGCGGCGCATGAGCGGATTCGCTTAGACATCAATCATACGCCGGTGCTGACAAGCTCGCGATTGGATGATGCGAGTGGCGCGTCGTTATTTTTTAAGTGCGAGAATTTTCAGAAGATTGGTGCGTTCAAGGCACGCGGCGCGACAAACGCCGTCTTTTCGCTCGACGACGCGACCGCGTTGTGCGGCGTCGCGACGCATTCGTCGGGAAATCATGGCGCTGCGCTCGCGCGCGCGGCGAAACTCCGTGGCATTCCGGCGCACATCGTCATGCCATCGAACTCGGCAAAGGTGAAAGTGCGCGCGGTCGAGACTTACGGCGCGCACATCGTGTTTTGCGAACCGACAGAAGCAGCACGCGAATCCGCATGCGCGGACGTGATCGCCAAAACCGGCGCGACGTTGATTCATTCGTTTGAAAATGAAGACGTGATGGCAGGGCAGGGGACGGCAGCGGTGGAATTGCTTGAGGAGGTTCACGAGGTCGATCTTGTGATGTGTCCGGTCGGCGGTGGTGGATTGCTGTGCGGCACGGCGGTCGCGGCAAAATCGATGCGGCCAAAAATCAAGGTGATTGCGGTCGAGCCGGCGAACGCCGACGATGCGACGCAATCGTTTCGTGCGGGACGATTGATCCACACCGAAAAGAAGTTCACGATCGCCGACGGGCTGCGGACAAATGTCGGCGTGCCGAACTTTCCGATTATCCAGCGCTACGTGGACGACATCGTGACGGTGAGTGAAGAAGCGATTATCTCGGCCATGCGCACAGTTTGGGAGACGATGAAAATTGTCATCGAACCGTCAGCAGCCGTACCGTATGCGGCAATCTTGGAATCAAAGATCGACATCGGCGGAAAACGCGTGGGGATCATTCTCACCGGAGGCAATGTCGATCTCGACGCGTTGCCATGGATGGCACCGCGGTAGGGACATTGCGCTGCGATGTCCGCGGACAGCTCGGCGATCCATGCCCACCTGGCGTGATTTCGCGTGTCGGCTACGACGTCCACAACAACAAAGACGCCGCCCGCGTATTTTACCTCTTTTTCACGTTAACAATGCAACCATTGGCCGCGTCAAAATCGAAACTTCTGTGCAAGAGTGGAGTTCAATTAGTATGAAAACGTTAAGTTTAATGATGGCAATGTTCTTCCTGCTGTTCAGCGCCGTTGTTTCTCGCGGAGCGAATTTGACGAGAATTTCCAATGAAACCGGCGTTCCCGTCGCTATGCTGCAAGCGGAGAGGACGTCGACGGGGCTTGGCTGGGGTGGATTAGAGAAAGCGCACTTGCTAGCTAACGCGTCTGGCCAGAGTTTCGACACCATCGTAGGGAAGTTCCAAGCTGGCGAAGGCTGGGGTAAAATTGCGCATGACTACGGGCTAAACCTGGGCAAGGTCGTGAGCACCGCGCGCCGGTCAAGCCACGCGACATCGCATGCTCCGAACGCCCATGCTAAAACCACTCATGGCAAAAGCAGCGTCCATGGCAAGAGCGCTACTGCAGTCGGCAGGGGCCATGCAGGCTCTATGAGAAGCTTCAGTAGTAGTGGCGGAAGCGCTGGGCACGGCATGAGTGGCATGGGCCATGGACGTGGCCGGTAACTAGGAAGCCGAAGAACGCCTCCAGAGAAGGGATTACTTCAACGTGATCCTGCGCATTGTTTTGGCGCCGAGGATTTCGCGATCGTCGAACCGCTTTACCGCAGTGGCGCGGCGTTGATCCCTTGGTGGCTACTCCACTTCCACTTCGATACCGCTACGGCGTTATGGGATTCATCGGTGTCATCGGCGCCGCCGTTTACAATCTTGTCGCTCGCTGGATTGAGATCACGGGCATTAAAATGCCCATCCCGAACATGATTCCGGCCACGGCTGCAGCGGGCGCAGTCGATGAAGCTTCAGTTCCTTGCGGATGTTGCGCGAACGCGCCCGCCGCCGCGGCCAGCATAAAGATTGGCAGAAAAATTAAACCAGGCAGGCATAAAAGTACTCCTAACATTTTGCCCGACTGCAACGGCGCGCTCCGCTTGATTGTGCGTTTCATGTCGAACCGAGCATGCCCGCAATCGGGTTATCCTGGCAACCAGATTTGGCTCAGGCCAAAGCGCACCGCGCTCACTTGAGCGTGATTTCACGCATGGTCTTGGTGCCGAGGATTTCGCGGATGTCGAGGCGCTTCACCGCGGTGGCGCGGCGTTGATCTTCGGATCCCATGACTTTCTCGATGATCGGGTCCATCTTTTCGCGCAAGCCGTCCAGAGCTGCCATATTCGGGTACTGCACCATGATGAGAATGTTGAAGTCCTGCGACCCGGAGGCGTCGCCATTCAGGATTTTGTAATCGAGGATGATTTTTTGCTTCTTCTCCTCGTCGTAAACCGGCTTCACGGTTCCGCTAATGGATTTCAGATAATCATCTCCCAATCCCGTTTTGGTTTTTATC
>WNGL01002840.1_pt1 | contig 20900 bp, 19 predicted proteins | sample 5400591 | NCBI WGS metagenome assembly WNGL01 (sample SAMN13153377, study PRJNA577476) | soil metagenome | isolation source: 80 cm soil or saprolite under Garry oak tree replicate 1 | place: USA:California | collected 2016-06-15 | reverse complement strand
TTGGAATCTCGAACACCGGCAACACCTGCGCGATTCCCTGGGCGAGGGCCCAGCCAGCGACGATATAAGCGACCGCGACTTTGTAAACGTTGCGCCGTTTTAACTCGGCGAAGATATTCCCGCGATTCATTGGTCGTTCTGAAAATTTACGCCGCGATGCTGCCTGTAAAGCTATAGAAAAAATCGTCCGTTGCCCGTAACTAGAGACGGTTGGCGAGTGAAGCGGCCCGTCAGGAATAGACTTCAAATTGACCTCCGTTACAGAATCCAGAATTTTGGGAAACGGTGTGCGATTAACTTGTCGACCCCGAAGATGCGTCCGGCGTCGCTGAGAAGGATGATAATGCGAGAACAATGTCGGATTGATCGATGCCAGGACCCCAGAGCAACGCAATTTCAAATGCCCATACGAAAATCAGTGCAAAAGGAAAGCCGATGATAATTAGGAAAATGATCTAACAGTCAACGAGCTGTGCGAAAGCAAGCGCGGAGCGGGTTTTTGCAGTGAAACTCCGCACCGGGGTGAAAGAGTCACGGCTCGCCGGTTTTGAGCTTTCGTTTTGTGCGAAAAAAATCCTGAAGGATTGCGGCGCATTCATCTTGCAAGATGCCGGATGCAATGTCGCACCTGTGGTTCCATTGCGGTATCTGCAGCAGGTTCATCACGCTTCCTGCGGCCCCTGCAGATGGATCTGCGCAACCAAAGATCACGCGCGCGACCCGTGTATGCACGAGCGCGCCGGCGCACATCGCGCACGGTTCCTTTGTCACGTAAAGATCGCAGTCGATCAATCGCCAATCGCCAACCGCTGCTTCAGCCTGCGTTAACGCCAGCATTTCAGCGTGTGCAGTGGCATCCTTGAGCAATTCCACCTGATTGCAGGCACGCGCAATGATCTTGCCTTCACGAACCACAACAGCTCCGACCGGGACTTCGCTGGCGTCGTACGCTTTTTGCGCCATGCGCAATGCTTCACGCATGAAGTATTCATCGCTTAACGGTTCGAGCATCGTTCTAGTTGTAGCCACGGCTCCGTGGCCCGTCCAATCTTCGCGTACTCCATCTGTCATTCCGACCGCAGTGGAGGAATCTCTTGATTTCTAATTGTCTCGTTCGTCAGAAGAGATGCCAAGAGATGTCGCGACTGCGCTCGACATGACAAATAGCGAACACGCCGTTCTTGCCCTAAAATTTTCTTCGGCATATTAGGGACTGCTCATGCACGACGACATTGAATCGCATCTGGTCGAGACACGCGTTTTCCAACCATCCCGGGACTTCAGCAGCAAGGCGCGGATCAAAAGTCTCGCTCAATATCGGCGAATGCACCGCGAATCCATCAGGCAACCCGCAAAATTCTGGGCGCGAGAGGCAAGCGAACTCGTCTGGCGGGCAAGATGGAAAAAGGTCCTCCAATGGAAGCCGCCTTTTGCGAAGTGGTTCGTCGGCGGGAAGCTAAACATTTCCGAAAACTGCCTCGATCGACATCTCAGCCCCGAAGGCTTGCGGGGGAACAAAGCGGCAATTATCTGGGAAGGCGAACCGGGCGACAAGCGCACCCTCACATACCAGCAACTGCACCGCGAAGTTTGCCGTTTCGCGAATGTGCTGAAGCGCAACAAAATCAAAAAGGGTGATCGCGTCATCATTTATCTTCCGAATATTCCTGAAGCAGCGATTGCCATGCTGGGGTGCGCGCGGATTGGCGCGGTGCATTCAGTGGTGTTCGGTGGATTTAGCTCCGACAGCATTCGCGATCGGATTATCGACAGCGGGGCGATTGCGCTGATCACGGCCGACGGCGCGTATCGCCGCGGCGGGATTGTGCCGCTGAAGAAGAATGTCGATGACGCGCTTCGCGATGGAACGTCTGTCCGGCGCGTGGTCGTTTTTCGCCGAGCCGGAAACGACATCCACATGGAGGAGGGAAGGGATGTTTGGTGGCATCGGGAGCTGGAGTATGTCGATGCGAACTGTCCAGTTATGCCGCTCGATAGTGAACACCCGCTTTACCTTCTGTACACGAGCGGATCCACTGGAAAACCGAAAGGAATTTTGCACACGACGGGCGGCTATTTAGTGGGTGTGTATGCGACCATGAAATACGTCTTCGACATCCGCGACGAAGATATCTTTTGGTGTACCGCTGACGTAGGGTGGGTGACCGGTCACAGTTACATCGTCTATGGTCCGCTCGCGAACGGCGCCACGGTTGTTATGTATGAAGGTGCGCCGAACTGGCCGGAGCCCGATCGGTTCTGGAAAATCATCGAAGAGTATCGAGTTAACATTCTCTACACAGCTCCAACGGCGATCCGTGCGTTTATTCGCTGGGGTGAGCATTGGGTGAAAAAGCATGATCTTTCATCGCTGCGCCTGATCGGCACAGTCGGCGAGCCAATTAATCCGGAAGCATGGATGTGGTATCACAAGAACATCGGCGGCGGGCGTTGTCCCATCGTTGATACTTGGTGGCAAACTGAAACAGGTGCGATCATGATCACGCCTTTGCCGGGCGCAATTCCCACGAAGCCAGGCAGCGCGACGCTTCCGTTCTTCGGAGTCGATCCAGCCGTTGTTGATGAAAGAGGGCGCGAAGTCGGACCGAATGTGGGTGGCAAGTTAATCGTTCGCCGGCCCTGGCCTGCCATGTTGCGTACGATTTACGGCGACAAAGGTCGTTACCGGCAGCAATACTGGAGTGAATTCAAGGACAATTATCTCACCGGAGACGGCGCACGCCGCGATGATCACGGCTATTTCTGGATCGTTGGGCGGATTGATGATGTTCTGAATGTGGCTGGCCACAGACTTGGCACATCGGAAATAGAAAGCGCGCTTGTCAGCCACCCGCGAGTCGCGGAGGCGGCGGTCGTTGGCAGACCCGATGAATTGAAGGGCCAGGGAGTTGTAGCTTTTGTGACGGTGAAAACGGGAGTCGATACCACCGCCGGGCTGAAGGAGGAATTGCGCGAACACGTCGCCGTGCGTATTAGCGCGATTGCGAAACCAGATGATGTGCGCTTTGCCGAGGCGCTCCCAAAAACGCGCAGCGGTAAGATCATGCGGCGGCTTCTGAAAGAAATTGCAAGCGGGGCAAAGGTCACCGGCGACACGACTACACTCGAAGACTTCAGCGTATTAGCGAAGTTGGCGGAATCGGAAGAGGCTTAGGACCAGTGAGCTTCATCCGCACAGGCTTCCGCGAAATCGGCTTGAAGATCAGGCGCCAGCGGACGCGCATCGCGCTTCGTCACGAGAGACGCCTGCTCCAAAAAAGTGAAATCAACCTCGGGCGCGAAGGCACTGCGCAAGCGGCCAATTTCCCCGAGCTGCGAAACGAGATCGTTGCGCTGAAGAAGCTGGAGCAAGAGCAAAAAGAAGTCGCGCTTCGAATTGCCCGGATCGAAGAAGGAATAAAAACGATCGAAGCAGAACGGCAGCAAAATGCCCGGGAGCAATCTGAAGTAATTGCCAGGCTGGAAGCGCAGAAGAAGCCGCTTCTTCACCGGCGCAACGAAGCGAAGAATAATCTCGAGGTATGCGAGCGCGAGCTCGCCGCCGTGGAACGCCGCATTCAAGAGAGCGAAGCTGCGGACCGGGATCTGTTGAAACAACTCTCCGATCTGCATGCGCTCAACCCTGCGCCTGCGGACCTGGAAGCGCGATCCGCGAACATCACCGCGCGGCGAGCGCGTCTCCCTGAGGAACGCGCAGAACTTGTGCGCGCGCGCCTGGGCAGCGCCGATGCAGTGCGCCTGGCAAAGGAAAAGCTGAACGCGACGGAAGCGGAAGTTTCGACGCTGGAAAAGAATATCGCTCGAACGCGGAGTGATTTTGAAGCCCGCGAGCGAAAATTAAATGACAACATTCGGCTGCAACAGGAAGCAGCGCGTGATGCGCGCGCGCGACATCAGACAGTCGAAGAGCGAAAAAATCCGGCGTACTTGAGCATTGGCCGACATCTTGCCGCGAGGGGGGTTGCCCCGCAAACCGCGCCGCACTTGTTGGCTGAGGCACATCGCCGCCGCGAAGCTGTGGATTCGCATTTGCAGCACAAAGCAGAGCTGGCGTTGCTCTCCGGTCAGATCGATAAACAGGAGCTGCGGAAGTTTTATTTTAGCGTGTTCTCGGTGGTCGTTCTGCTCGCGCTCACTTTGCTTGTTGTTTTCCAATCTCCACGAGGACGCGAATGGCTGCCACAAGAAACCGATACGATCCTGTCTATTAATGCAGACCAGTTTGAGCGTGCGAAGCTCCCAAAACGCTGGCGCAACGAGCAGCCCGCGCTCTGGCCCGGACTAATCAGCGCAGCCGCGGCAATTCCAGGATTAAATGTGTCTCGCGACGTTGTTCGTATCACGCGTGCGCTCACCACAAACGAAGCCGGCGAGAGTCGGGAGTTTAATCTTGTTGAAGTCCGCCGCGGCGGTCTCTCCAGCGTTATGCGCACAATTGGGGAGGATAAAAGTTTCGAAAAGCTCTTTATCAGTGGTTTAGCCGTCTGGGAACGATCACCCGCCGCTGCCGAGCCGCCTTCGCAAGACTCCGGCGCGCCAGGGGCTACGGCGGGCAAGCCGGGGTTTGCCATCGCCCGTGTGGGACCGGGTACACTGGCTGTCGGGGCACCGGATGCAGTACGTGAACTCGTACACGTGCGGCTGGGGATGAAACCGGACCTGAAAATAACCGGTCAGCTATTCGATCGTTTCCAAGCGCTTGATCGTGACAGCGCGTTGCGACTGATTTCCCGCGATCCTCCCGATTTGGCGCGCGTTTTCCACCCGATCTTTTCCCATGAACTGCTCGAGGTCTCACAATTGCTCGGCCTTGCAGTGAACCTGCAGGATCCGGTAAAAGCCAGAGTGTTGATTAAAGTGAGTGCACCTAAAAGCGCGGACGATCTCGCGCGAAGTTTGCACGATAAGCCGCAGCAGTGGCTGCAGTTGCCGGACTCTCAACTGTTGCTCTATTCCCAGCCGCCGGAGGTTCTAAGACACGGGGAATCGAACCTGGAATTGCGTTTCACAGTTCCCGCAGATAGCGCTCGCATTCTGTTGCAGCGTCTGGCAAAAACGGACACTTCCGCGGCGATGGCAACATATTAACCAACAGAAAATGAGAGGCTGTAACACGTGTGTCTCGTTAATTGCTGCGATGACAGCAGTGCTGGTATCACTGGATGCACGAGCTGGCGGACCTCTTGTTGATGTTCAGTCCGTTGACCCGACGATCATGGTTGAGTTGCGGTACGCGGGTCGAAACAATCGAATTGGACATCCGCTTTATCCATCTGGAACACGTGCGCTCGCGCGGCCGGAAGTCGCCTCCGCTTTGGCCGTGGCCCAGGCTTTTCTGCGCCGCTACCAATGCGGCCTCAAAATCTGGGACGCGTATCGACCGGTGACGGTGCAGGCCGAGCTTTGGAAGGCGTCACGCAACAGTGATTATGTGGCCAATCCCGGGATCGGCGTCGGCTCGCTGCATAGCTGGGGTATCGCCGTCGACGCTACCCTGGTCGATTCATGGGGTCGCCCTGTTCTAATGCCAAGCGACTTTGACGATTTTACTCCCGCGGCCATGTGGCGTTACGCCGGCTCCTCCGCCGAGATTCGTGCACACGTGCGTTTGTTGCAGTACGCAATGTATAAGGCGGGTTTTTGGGGATTGCGTACGGAATGGTGGCACTTCACCATTGCTGACTGGCAAAAGTACTTGCCGCCTGAAAAAGCGAAGATTGCCGGCAAAGTCCTCGGAACCAGGTGGGACGGCAGGTTGTGATGGATTCGATTCTACATGGTTTGCGCCAGCCGGAATACATTCATGTTTTGCTCAATCCGGTGCCGGTTTACGGGCTCCTCGTTTCCTGGATCGGATTGATCATTGCTTTTTCCTTAAAGGGTCGCCGAGCTCAGATCGCGACGTTAGCTCTCGTGTTCATCTGCGCCCTTTCCGCATGGCCAGTCTATGAATTTGGCCAGCAGGCGTACGATCGCGTCCTCTCCATGACAGACGAGGCTGGGGAACGCTGGCTGGATGAACACCAAGATCGAGGCGAAGATCTCATCTGGATTTTCTATGCGCTCGCAGTTTTGAGTGCGGCTGCGATCGTACTGCCGATCAAATGGCCAAAATCGTCTGCGCCGCTGCTTATCACAGTGATTGTGCTCGGTGCCGTGACCTTGGGAGCTGGCGGGTACATTGCTTACGCCGGCGGCAGAATTCGGCATCGCGAATTTCGAAACGAACCGCCACCGCCTAAAAGACCAGAACAAGAACATTAAGATCATTACGGAAACTGAGATGTCTCGATGCGGAGATATCCTGAAGGAATAGAAAACGTCATGCCGACTTACATCAGTTTGGTGCAATTTACGGACAAGGGCATCCAGGCCGCGAAGGAGACGACGCAGCGCGTGGCCGACTGGGCTGCCAAGGTGCAATCGATGGGCGTGAGCGTGAAGCAAATGTATTGGACCCTCGGTGAATACGACCAGGTGTGCGTGTTCGAGGCCCCTGATGACGAGACAGCCGCCAGCGTGTTACTGGCAGCGGATCTTTTGGGCAACATCCGCACACAAACGCTGCGTGCTTTCACCGCTTCCGAGATGAAGAAGATCCTGGCAAAGGTGCCGTGACCAGAAAAGCTACAGGTGCGCAGCTTCCAGCGATTGTTCCCGCCTCGGCGGTTTGAGCAGAATCATTTCGACCTCCGTGCTTTGGTCACTTTGCGCCTGCCAACGCTAAGTTTTTTGTTTGTGTCGGAGAGTCTCACCAGTTCGTCGAGATTAAATGTACGACGCCGTCGCGTTCCCACCTCTCGACAATCGACCTGATACCAACCGTTCATCCGGTCCACTCGGTACCGTTTCTGGCCAACGCGCATCGGTTCGCGTGCAATCACACGATGGATCACTTTTTCATACTTCGAGCGTGGCCAGCGTCGCATCCGGCGGCGGCCCCAATCAATCGTCCGCCCGACATCGTCGTACGTTTCGGGGCGTTCTGCGAAATCTAAAAGTGAACGCGCATTACCAGCGAAAACGGCGGCAATGTGTTCTAGAATGTTCGAGTCGCTGATCCGCCGGATTCGCCGGCGAAATGGGCTCAAAGTTTCTGCTGCGATAGCGCGCAGGCTAAGTATTCGACCGTCACGCAATTTCCAAAGGGGCGCATTGGTGTCCGCGACGAATGGACTTTGAGCTAATGAATCGGCCGTGACTCGCCACCCCCGACGCGAGGAGTGTTTGCGCAGGCGAAACGGCGTGACGCGCGGAATTCTGTTTCGGTTCAAGTGCCTCAGGCCAAAATCTTCCCATCGCAACACTGTTTGTACGACACCAGCAACGAAGGCGCACGTCGCAAGCATTAGCGCCGGGTCCGATGTGAAGTCAGCTGTCACTTCGACACGGGTCCTGCGGGGACGTACGCCAACAGCACTGCTCTGCCGGTTCGCTGCCAACAAAAGCACGGGTACTGGCAAAATGTGTGTCAGCAGATACGCAAGCTTGGTCGCATTGCGCAATTTTGACTTCCGCGCATTGGGAAATGAAAAATTATAGTGCGCGCTAAAGCCTTGCAGACGGCATTGGCACTTGTGTCGTTTGGCCCAATGATCGAGCTCCTTTCGCAAATAGCGGATTTGTTCCCAAAGCAAGCGTGTCGCGCGATAACAACAGCCCGTCTCGAGTTCAACAATTGGTGTGGCGACTTCGATTACCCCCGTATCAAAGTAAATCGCACCGCCTGCTGGTAATTGAAAGGATTTGCCTGTCCGCGGAATCATTCGCCTTCGCACGAGACGGCTGGGATCGCCAAACACCTTTTCCGGACGCCGTCTGCGTCCGTTGACCAAAAGATTAAACTCTGCTTCCAAGCCTATTACGGCACGAGGTGGTGTCGCGACTGACGCATGATCGCGGAAAAAGGGCCTGCTCTGTTCTGTTGCCAAATCCTTCATCTGTTTAATGCGAGCTCAGCTCGCGTCGCTGCATTCGCGCGGAGTCAAGCTCGCAAACCCTAAATCGATGTGGAGATGGTCGTCGGTTTGCCCTGGTTCTCGTCCGAACGGCCGAACAAAGACCGCGCGGCCGAGCGACGCTGCAATTGCCCCGTATTTTTCGATGGATCTCGCATCGCAAAGAAAAGTATCTCCGATGCGGTATACGTTAGCGGCTGTGCCCCAGGCATGAATACTCTTCGCGCCGCCAATCTGATGCGCAGGCGACCGGTAGCCGCCATTTGCGCTGATGAAAACGGGTGCATCGACTTCACGTCTGAAATCCTCCAGGAATCGCGCGAGGAAAACGACCGCGCACGGCGCATAATGAGGAAACTGGCTCAAGAGCAGTTTCGCCTCACGGCAATCGACGAGCATCAATTCCGCGAGTGTGAAGTGCGGCGCAAGGCGAATCTCCTGCGCTTGCTGCCAGCTGCCGATTTCATAAAAAAACCGTGGCAGACGATGAACATTGCCTTGAACATCTGACTCCGCTTCGCCTGGCCGCAGCAGCGCGCGGTACTCGTCGGGCAGATTCAGACCATCAATCGCGCGCAATGACTGAGCGTTCATTTCCCTTCGGTTCCATGCCCATCACTGAGCGATAAATCGCCTCGGAGATGGCAGCTACGATTTCGCGGCGCCCATCTCCTTCCGAATCAAATTCAGTCAGAATGACAGCAACGTACGGTTCGCGTTCGGGCAAATACACAATTCCAATGTCATGGCAGGCTGTCGAGATTTCGCCTGTTTTGTGAGCTACTGCCGCATGGGCCGGGAGCCCGGCGGGAATCATCGAATTGAAACGTTGTTCCAGCAGAATGCCGATCGCTTGTTCTTTGCTTTGAGGGCTAAGAAAACCGCCGCGCAACGCAGACAGCAATCTCACCAAGCCGTCCGCCGTCACTTCGTTGTTTATCCCTCTTTCATGTGCGGCGTAATCTTCAACGCCGCGCCGCAGTTCTACCCCATCGACTTGCGCATCGCGCAGAACGTTTCGCGCATATTCCACACCCACAAAATCGAGAAGCAAATTCGTCGCGAGATTGCTGCTCGAGGCAATCATTCCTTCCGCAAGCGCAGAGATTTTCGCCGTTCGCCCAATCGCTTGGTACAGTTCAGGCATGGCGTCTGAGTCGCGGTTGAGATGAAAAGAAGATCCGTCGGCTGCGCTGATAAACCGATTTCGCACGTGCAGCGAGTCATCCAGCCGAAGCCGGCCCTCGTCTGCCGCGCGAAAAATTGCCAGAAGCACCGCGACTTTGATCGTGCTTGCAGCATGAAACCACCGATCGCCGTGTAGCGAAAATCGCAAGCCGCTCTCGAGATCGTGCAGCGCTACTGCGATCACCCGAGCCTTGCTTTCGCTACTCAATGTTTCCAATTCTTCGTTTAATGGGGTGGTAACGTCCACGCTTAACATCGCAGTGCTCTTTACATACGCAGTGGGAAGTCGCAAATTTACCGATGCCGAATCTGGCTACGTGGATCCGCCCAAAGGATGATAAATGGTTTCAGCCATTTTTCGCGAAACATCCCGACATTCACGTTTTCGACGCCTGCAAAGCCGACGTCGCGCTGGATCAAATGGACGGTCTTTTGCTCACTGGCGGTTCCGATATTTCCCCGGAATTTTTGCGCCAGGAGATTCCCGATCCTTCCGTGCTGGATAAACAGATCGACCCGGAGCGTGATCGCTGGGAATTCAAGGCTGTACAGGAAGCGGTTTCGCGCGGGCTGCCGATCTTGGCGATTTGCAGAGGGCTTCAAGTATTTAACGTGGCGCTCGGCGGCACGCTAAAGCTCGATATCCCGGGCCACAACCTTCCGCACCAAAAAGAAAATGAGGTTCAGCCGCTGCGTCATGACACGGCAGCTTCTCATCGTTTCTCAAAAGTGAACAGCGCGCACCATCAGGCAATCGAGCAGTTAGGCGACGATTTGGAAGTGGAAGCCTGGGCCGCGCATGATGGGATCATCGAGCAGGTTCGTCTCCGCAATTATCCGTTCGGGTTGGGAGTGCAATATCACCCCGAGCGCAGCCGCGTTTACGAGTCGCTCTTCGAGGATTTCTTTGCGCGCCTGGAATCGCCGAAGCGCTAATCCTTCAACTCTTCAGCCAATTTGCCGGCGTCCGCGCCACGCAGGAAGGCAACTCGCCGCAACTGCAGAGCGAGGAGCGCCCCTATCATCGCACACGCACCCAGCAGCATGAACGCAGGGCCGGGCGTACCTGCGCGATCTTCAATTACCCCGATCATCGTCGGGCCAAGGAAGCCGCCGACATTAGCAATAGTTACCACCAACGCAATGCCCGCAGCCGCGGACGCTCCCGTCAGAAACCGTGCCGGCATGGACCAAAACGGACCGTATGCGGCGCAATGACCAACGGGAACGAGCGCCAGCGATAAGATTGCCAGCACAGGATTGGAGAGCAGAGCGCAACCAAAAAACCCCGCGCCGGTGATGAACAACGGAACAGCAACGTGTAAAGGCCGTTCATCGGTGCGATCGGAATGTGCGCTGTTGAGCAACATGCACGTGATCGTCAACGCGCTAATTGCACCAAGGATCATACCGACGAGGAGATCGCTGCTCCTTGTGAGAGATTTGATAACCAGCGGCGCCCAAAACGAGTAGCCATAGAAACCAATGGCGGCCAGGAGAAAGATGATGCCGAGGTACCAAATCGTCGGGTTGATCAACGCCGCAACAATACCGATCGGGTGTGTTGTGCTGCGGGAACTTCGTTCAGCCGCCAGTTCGGTAACAAGCCAATCTTTTTCCGCCGAGCTCAGCCAATGCGCTGTCTCGGGTCGATCGGTGAGATAAACGAGCACAATCACGCCCAGCAATACTGCGGGTAGTCCCTCGACCAAAAACAGGCATTGCCATCCCGCGATCCCGAACGCTCCGTTCAAGCTTAGTAGCGCGCCGGAGAGCGGACCGCCGATCAGGCCGCTCACTGGGACCGCTGTCATGAACGCTGCGATCGCGCGTGCGCGTTGCCCCTCGGGATACCAATGACTCAAGTAATAAACGACACCGGGAAAGAAACCCGCCTCCGCAGCTCCCAGCAGAAATCTCAGGATGTAAAAGGTTGTCGTGGTCCGAACAAACATCATGGCCACCGAGATTGCGCCCCAACTCATCATGATTCGCGCTATCCACCGACGTGCCCCCACGCGATGCAAAACGAGATTACTCGGCACTTCGAATAAGCAATAACCCAAAAAAAACATCCCGGAACCAAGACCAAATGCAGCTGAGCTAAATCCCAGATCGGAATTCATCTGCAGCGCCGCAAAACCAACATTCACACGGTCGAGCCACGCCACAATGTAGAGAATGAACAGAAACGGGATCAGACGCAGCGTCACCTTGCGCAACGTCACATAGGCGATATTAAGCAGCTCAGGTGATGGCGAGTTCGTCTGTGCTCCGTCAACGCGCACGGCGATGCAGCGTATCCGAGAAATGACGAAGCACGAATGACAATGACGAAGGAAACTCGAAGACAAAATGACGAACAATCAATGTTTCGTCATTCGGGTTTGGTCATTGATTCGTCAGTCGACATTCGGATTTCGTCATTTCGTACGACGACTTCCAATTTAACTTGCTGAAACGCGAGCTGATCGTGGATGAGCGCGAGCAACTCCAGCGCGCGCGTGTCGGGAATGTGCGCGCAGCGCAGCTCGATGCGCGCCGGTTTGTCAGCGAGCTCCGGATGCGCTTCGGCCATTTCGCCGTCGAGCAAAAATGAAACGTAAGCGTTGAACCGTTCCTGCAACGCCAGCAGTTGCTCATCCGAACCAGCCCACTCATCAGGCTGATTCATCACGAGAACCACCTCACCCGTTTTCGGGTCCTGCCCGATCAGATCGATCATACCGATCCGATCTGGTTTCGATTTTTGCGGGTTGGTGTTCACTGCGCTAGTTGGACGTTCGGCGTTGGACGTTGGACGTTGGACGTTGAATCTTCAACCAAAACAAATGACCAACGATCTGACAGCCGAAGAAGTTTGCCGGCTCCTCAAACTGGAGCCGCACGGCACGTGCGGCTTCGTGCGCGTGACATTTATCAGCAACCAACGAATTGCACCCGGCGGGCTGCCGGCACCATTTCTTGATGGTCGGCCAGCCGGCTCCGCACTCTATTTCATGGTGACGCCGGATGCCCCGGTACGACTCCACCGCATTCGCAACGATCAGCTGTATCACCGTTACCTCGGTGATCCGATTGAAGTTCTGATGCTGCATGAAAATGGAACAAGCGAACGCGTCGTCGTAGGTCCGGATCTGCAAGCGGGTCAATGCGTGCAGCTTTTAATTCCGGGTAATACGTTTCACACTGCACGCGTCATCGGACGACGGCGCTGGTTCCTCGGCGCGAGCACAGAATGGCCCGGCGTAGAGAAAGTCGACGTGGAAATCGGCGACGTCGAAGCGCTCGCAGCCAAGTATCCAGACGTTGCCGACGATCTCCGCGCATTCCAGAAAGGTAGCGGCGATTGACCTCAATCGCCTAAAAGCGGACGTTGCCGTCGCCGTGGCAAAAACAAAACGCGCAGGTCAGTTAACATTGCTTGGGCACAGCGAAGCGAGAATTCCCGCTTCGCCTTCAGAAGCGCGACTCGAGACATTCTCAAACCCGGCACCCAACCGAAATTACTGGATCCATTTTGAGACCGACGATTCCACGTCCGTTTGTCCGGTCACAGGGCAGCCCGATTTTGCACGGATCAATATTGATTACGTGCCCAACCGTCTCTGCGTCGAAAGCAAGTCGCTCAAGTTTTATCTGGCGTCGTATCGAAACGAGCGCGCGTTTAACGAAGCGGTCACGAACCGCATTCTGGACGATTTCGTGAAAGCCTGCGCACCACGCGAGGCAATCGTCACCGCGCAATTTTCCGCGCGCGGCGGAATCACACTTACAGTGCGCGTCGAGTATCCGGACAAGAAGCCGAACCGCGACGAGAAATGAAAAAGCGGCGGAACACCGCCGCACTCCAAAGCGCGCTGCGCGCGCGAAAACATTCGTGTCAATTAGTGTCCATTCGTGGTTAATCTAGTCCGAGACACAGCCTAGCTATAAATGAAACGCGCGGTCGTTCTTCTGAGTGGCGGAATCGATTCGACCACCACGCTGGCGATTGCAATCGCGGACGGGTATGAAGTGCACGCACTTTCATTTGATTACGGCCAGCGTCACAAGATCGAAACGCGTGCCGCTCGTCGCGTCGCGAAGTCGCTACGCGCGAAGGAGCATCGCGTGGCAAAGATCAACATGCGCATCTTCGGCGGCTCCGCCCTCACCAACGATATTGATGTGCCGAAGGAACGTTCAGAAACAGAAATCGCCCACGGCATTCCAGTCACGTACGTCCCCGCGCGCAACACTATCTTCCTCGCATACGCGCTTGCCTGGGCGGAAGTGATCCAGGCCAATGATATTTTTCTGGGCGTTAACGCGATTGATTATAGCGGCTACCCCGATTGCCGGCCGGAATTTATCGAAGCGTTTGAGAATCTGGCCAATCTCGGAACAAAATCCGGCGTTGAAGGCAGACGCTTTCAGATTCACACGCCGCTTATCAAATTTTCCAAAGCCGAAATCATTCGCAAAGCCGTCGAGCTCGGCGTCGATCTTTCGCTCACCCATAGCTGTTACGATCCCACGCCTGAAGGTCTCGCCTGCGGCGAGTGCGATTCCTGTCTCTTGCGGCTCAAAGGCTTTCGCGAGGCCGGAATGAAAGACCCGATTCGCTACGTTAAAAAATGAAGCGTCTCTTCAAGATTTTCGATCTCTCAAAAAACGAACAGCGCGTCGTCCTCATCGTAATACTTGTTCTGCTGGCGACCGCGTTCATCGGATATCAACGTCGAATTCATCATTCTTCGGTTCAGCGAGCATTAGCAACGCAACCCACACCATCTCCAAGTCCTTTGGAAAGTGAGAATGATCAGTAGTTTTAACCAGCGCTATTTCGGTACAGACGGAGCCTAATATGACTGTGCCAGAGGATTTTTCGCGCATTCTTCACTCCGAAGGCAAGCCCCTGGCTCAAATTAATCCTGGCAGTGAGGAGCAGGCTCTTAAGCCAGCGACTGTTTTGAAAGCTCTCGAGCTTTTGGCCGACACCGACGTTGCCATTTTAGGAGGTGATGTGCTTAGCGAGTCTTCAGGGAAGCTGAAATATATACAAGAAAATTGGTACTGCGAACGCTTGCTCGGAGAGAGCGCAGCGGCCTTCGCTAATCGAAGTCGTTCGGTCGCTCGACAGTTCGTCGACAAACTAATCCGTCGAGGCGAAAAGAATCTGCGGATAGTCCTTGTTCATACCGAATAATCCGCGTTCCGCTTGTCAAAGTCGGATCTGACCATTTCACGTTTCAATCTTCGCTTAAGCCGGGGATTCGCCCGTAGCCGACAAAGACAGGGCTGATTTTGGCGTCGCCGCTGGTCGGTGGCGGCGGCATTTTGAAATCGAAGACGCTGACGCCCCAACGTTGTTTGCCGTTATATGTGCGGCCGTCGCTTGATCCGACCATGACGCGCTTTTTGGTTCGTTTTTCGCGGCCGAGATAAATCATCGTGTGTGTAATCGGCGGGTCGCGATCGATGTTGTATGTGCCGCGCCAAAAGAGCAGGTCACCGGGCTTAAGATCATCAAGTTCGAATGAGTCTTCCTTACGGCTGACGACTGCCTTGAAATTTCCACTTTTGCGCACCCAGACATATTGCTGACTTGAATCGCGCGGCACGTCGGGAAATCCGTTTTGCTTAAGCACGTAATAAATGAAACCGGAGCAATCCATGCCGCCGTTTTTCGGATCGGCAGAGCCATAGGTGTAACCGAGATTTTGTTTTGTAAGCGCCAGTCCGGCGTCGAGAATTTGGCGTACTTTTGACGGATAGCTGTCGTAGTCCGCTATTTCATCTGGCGAAAGACTGACGTTGGGCCAGGCTTTTTTTCCTGAAGCGCGACTGCCGGAAGACGGAGGCGCTGGTGTTTCCGCTGGAGTTGGTGATGGACTTTCTTCGGTCGCAGGGCTCGGCGATGGACTCGGTTTCTTGCGTTTCGATTTGCCCTTGGGCGTCGGACTCGGCGAAGGACTGGGCGAAGCTTTCTTTTGTTTTGGCGAAGGCGTAGGCGATGGAGTGGGCGTCGTTTTCTTCTTCCTGTGTTTACGACTCGGAGTTGGCGATGGCTCGAAGCCTTTTTTGATTTTCGTGCCTAACGATTCTTCCGCAGCCCTAGAAATGGAGATTGTGCTCAATAGGATCGCAAAAATTAGGAGCCATTTCATAACTAGATGCTGTCCTCAGCGGAGAATCGAGTCCAGTCAGTTGGTCGGATGCGCTGAGGACCAGCCTTCACAGAGGTTACGGCTCGGCAGGCGGCGCACGCTACAGCCCGGGAAGTAAATCGGCAGGCAGGATGTCCGCCGCCCGCACAGGCAGGATGCCTGTGCTACGGCTGAGCTAGCTCCTGAAGAATCGCTTTGTTGAGACGAATGCCGCCTTCGAAATTTTCGAGCGGAAAATTCTCGTTGGGCGAATGCGCGCGGCAATCTGGTAACGCCAGTCCCATCAACAATGTTTCAATGCCGAGAATCTCGCGGAATTGCGAAACAATAGGGATGCTGCCGCCTTCGCGTATAAGCGCGACATCGCGGTTAAACGCCTTGCGCAACGCGCGTTGTGCCGCTTCACCGAACGCCGAATGCGGATCGGTGAGGTACCACGGGCCGCTGTGCCCGGTGTTAATTTCCATCGTCACGCCTTTGGGCAGATTTTTTTGCAAATGCGTTTTCGCCAGTTCCAAAATTTCGTCGCCTCGCTGGTCTGGAACGAGACGGAACGTCAGTTTCGCAAACGCATGACTGGGGATAACGGTCTTTGTTCCCTGCCCCTGATAACCTCCGCCGATTCCATTGATCTCCGCAGTCGGCCGCGCCCAGATGCGTTCCACCGAATTATAGCCGGCTTCCCCGAACAGCTCCGGCACACGGGTTTCGTCGCGAATCAGTTTGTCGCCATCAACCGGAAGTTTCCGCCACGCTTCGCGCTCCCAGTTCTCAAGCGGCTTCACGCTATCGTAAAATCCTGCAATCGCTACGCGACCTTCGCGATCGTGAAGCGTGGCAAGCAATTGCGCGAGCGCGGTAATCGGATTTGCAACCGCCCCGCCGAACACGCCGGAATGCAAATCCATTTTCGGACCGGTCACTTTGACTTCGAGAGCGGTGACTCCGCGCAGGCCGTAACTCATGGTCGGCACGCCGCGCGCGATCATTCCGGTATCTGACACCACGGCTACCTCGCACCGCAGTGCCTCGCGATTTTCAGTCATGAAAGGACCGAGGTTCCCGCTGCCGATTTCTTCTTCTCCTTCGATCACCAGATGCAGATTCACGGGCAAATCGCGATGCTGCTCGATCGTTTCCTGAATGCCGAGGATGTGCGCAAGGATTTGGCCCTTATTGTCCGTTGCGCCGCGCGCGAAAACGTAGCCGTTCTTCAAGACAGGCTCGAACGGCGGCGAATCCCAAAGCTCCAGTGGATCTGGTGGCTGCACATCGTAATGGCCGTAAATCAAAACTGTGCGCCGCCCGGGCTGGTGTTCGTTGCGCGCCCAGACAATTGGGTGGCGTTTCGTGGGTACGAGCTGCGTTTGCAGGCCGATGCTGTGCAGCTTCTTCACCAGCCAGTCTGCGCACTTGCCCAGCTTCTCCTTGTATTGATCATCGGTCGAAACACTTGGAAACCGCAGGAACGAATAATACTCTTCGAGATAATTGTCGCGCATGGCCAGAAACTAATCGGTTTTCCTCGTTTGCCTACGACTTCCGGCGGAACAGCGTCCGGAAAAAATACAGCACCGAAAAGACAACAAGGATCGCTGCGATCTTCATGAATTTGTCCCACGGTTTTGTCAACCAGAAGAGGCAAAGAACGGCGCCAATCGCCAACGCGGGCATAACTTGCATTCCCGGAAATGTGAAAACGCGTTCAGAGTGGGTTTGGCGTCGAAGCAACGGCCAGACGCCGGCAAAGCAAAGAAGATACATGAGTAGCACCGCTACATTCGAGAGCACCGCGAGTTGCTCGAAACTGGAGCACACCGACAACCCAAAGGCCACCCCAGCATAAACGATTATAGCAACATCAGGCGATCGGTAGCGCGGGTGCACGTGGGCGAACCATCCGGGCAGGATACCGTCGCGTCCGATCGCGAACAACATTCGTGGCGAACTGAGGATATCGCTTGCGACGAAACCAAAAGCTGAAATCGCCGCGCCGACGATAAGAATGATCCGACCTGCGTTGCCCAAGAATATGGCGGATGCTTCAGCCAGCGGGATCTTCGTATGATTTGCCAAGTCCAGACCAAGAGTTCCCTGTGCCACAATTTGGATCATCAGGTAAATAATCGTGGTCACGACCAGCGCGAGATAAACGGAGCGCGGCACGGTGCGCGCCGGGTTTTTTACTTCGCCGCTGGGAATGAGCGCAACTTCGATTCCGACGAAGGCGAAGAGAAGAAGCAGGACACTGTCGCCTAATTCCTTGCCACTGGGAAACACTGACCAACTGAAGTTCGCTCGGTTAATAAAAAATATTCCAACAGACAGAAAAAGGAGAATTGGAAGAAGTTTTGTTACCGTCACCACGCCTACCGCACCGCTTCCACCACGAACGCCGCGCATGTTGATAATCACGAGCGATGCATAGACCAGTAACATAAGTCCGACGCGAACGATCGGGTTAGCTAACCAAGGCACCAGTCCGCCTAACGAATCGACGAGCACATTTCCGACACCCGCGACAGCCGAAATCGCCGTGATCCCGTAGAGCACTCCGGCAAGAAACCCGACATAACGACCGAATGCGACTTCGACGTAAGCGTAGAGTCCGCCCGTGAGCGAAACGCGGCTGCCAGCGATTGCGAAACAAGTCACGAACAACACCATCGCGATCGCGCAGCAAATGAACGCAAGCGGAGCCGCGGGCCCCAGAATTTTCGCTACGGCTGCGGGCAGAACAAAAATTCCGGCGCCGATCGTTGCGTTAACAATGTTCGCGGTCAGGCCCGGAACGCCGATCGCCCGAACCAATTGATGATCGACGCGCTCCGCTTGTTCAAGCGGGATCGTCGTTTCATCGGCCATCGGCGCATCGTGAGTGATTCAATTGTCCAAAGCAAGATTGCGGGTTAATCTTCTCGCTCAGGGATTACTTTCAGAATGGCGGGTATTTGCAGCGACACGCGCAAAGGGGCGCCTCTCCTTGGTGAAGGAGAGGGGGAGGGTGAGGTTCGACTCGCACATTCCATTGATTGGTCCCGCTCACCTTCATCCTCTTCCCTTATCGCAAGGCGACAGGCGACAAAGCACGCAAGGGTTCAGGCGATTCCGATCTTATGCGGCGAGACGAAGGCCCAATATCCTGTGGTCGCACCCATCAGAACCCCTTCAAATTGTGTGATTTTCCGCTTGTAACCCGAGAAACCTTGCTGTATTGACCTGCCGAGGCCCGGGGTGTGGCCCACAATGCATTTAGAATCGCTTGAGCTAATCGGCTTTAAATCGTTTGCCGACAAAACCGCCTTCAATTTTCACGAGGGCATTACCGCTATCGTCGGCCCGAACGGTTGCGGAAAATCAAACGTGCTTGACGCCGTGCGATGGGCGCTCGGTGAGCAATCGGCCAGGTCACTTCGCGGCGACGAGATGGCGGATGTGATCTTCAACGGTGCCGATACACGCAAGCCCGTAGGTTTCGCAGAGGCTTCACTCACTTTCAGCAATTGCGCTGAGGAGCTAGGAATCGAATGGCACGACGTGCGCGTCACGCGTCGAGTCTATCGCGACGGCAATTCCGAGTACCTGCTAAACAAGACGGCCTGCCGGCTTCGCGATATTCAAAATCTATTTGCCGACACCGGGATCGCACGGGCCGCTTACTCTATGATGGAACAGGGCAAGATCGACATGATCCTGAGTTCGCGTCCGGAAGATCGGCGCGCAGTTTTCGAGGAGGCAGCGGGCATTACGAAATACAAAACACAAAAACGTGAAGCCCTAAGAAAGCTGGAAGCCACCGAGGCAAATCTTCTTCGCATTGGTGACGTTATCAAAGAGGTAAAGCGTCAAATCGGTTCATTGCAGCGACAGGCAGGCAAGGCGCGTCGATATCAGGCGTTACATGCGGACCTACGCGTGCTTGAAACGCATTATTCGCGCAAGCAGCTTGACGCTCTCGAAGCTGATCTTTCTGATTGTCACAAGGAAATTGAGCGTCTGACCGAATCGGAGCGCTCGACGCGTGCGCAGATTGACAACAACGAAAGTGGGCTCGCGGAAGAGCGCGGCGCGCTGGACAAAATCGACACAGAGATCGCTGAGTCGCGCGCGGAGGTACAGCGACTGGAAAGTGAAATCGCCGCGCATCGCAGCCGCATTGAATTCAATCGGCAGCGAGCCGAAGAGGTCGCAGAACTGATCGAGCGCGCGCGACGCGACGTCGTAGACGCCGAAAAAAAACACAAGCGCCAGGCTGCTGAGATCGAGCAAACAAACGACTCGATCGTAGAAATCGAACGACACTTGAAAGAAAAAGAGGGCGAGCTGACGAGGCTCACCGGTCAGGTCGGCGAAATGCAAAAAAAGCGCACTGCGCACAGCGCGCGCTTACAGGAGTTGCAATTCGTGTTTTCCAAATCCGAAAGCAAAATCTCGGCACTCGAGGGAGAACTTTCCGGAACGAAGGCGCGTCGCGAATCGACGTGCGCGCAAATCGAACAACTTGCGAAAGAGATTCAAACATTGAGCAGTGCGCACGACAAACTCCTCAAGCAAATCACTGCCTCACTGAAAACAAGTCGGCGCGAAGCGGTCGATGTCGAGGCAAGTCTGCACAAAAAAGAACAACTGCTTTCCGAAGCGGAACAGAATCTCGCCGCCCTCGAGCGGACGCTCGCCGAGAAGCGATCGCGGTTGGAGGTTTTGCGTCAGCTTAATGAAGAAGGCGAAGGCCTCGCGCAGGGCTCGCAAGCTGTTCTCAAAGGCGTGGACGCTGCCGAAAGATTTCGCGACGCGATTGCCGGTTCACTCGTTGCGCATCTTGATGTTGACCCACAATTCATTCCTGCGATCGAAGCCGCGCTGGGGCGAAATCTGCACGCCGTCGTTTTAAAAGATGCGGACGTTGCCTTCGAAATAATCGCGCAACTCAAGAAAAAGAAGCTCGGTCAAGCCGCGCTGCTCCTTCCGCAGTTGACGCAGCCTGCTCAAAAATCGGTGCGGAAAATTCTGCCAGAAAATGCGCTCGCCTGGGCCACAGACAAATTGGTCGCGCCGCAATCGCTCGAGCCGCTCATCAGGCAACTTCTCGAGAACGTCGCTATTTTTTCCGACTTGCAACAGGCGCTGGAGTGTAAAAAGCACGAGCCTGCACTAGCGATGGCCACGCTGGCCGGCGAATTTGTTTCTACGGAAGGAATCCTCTTTGGCGGCAGCAGTGAAGTACGCGCGGCTTCTTTGCTGGAGCGAAAAGCACAAATTGCAGAACTCGCGAAAGAAGAAGCTGCGCTCGCGAAGCAGCGCGACTCACTTTGCACCAAACGCGACGAAGCGAAAACAGCGGTCGAAGTCGCTTTACAACTCCAGCGAGAGTTTAGCGAGGCCGAACGCAAGATCGACAATTTACGGTCCGAGAAAAATGCGTTGGAGCGGCAGGTGGGCGCGGCCGATGAACGTGTCGCCAAATTGGATGGCGAACTTCAAACAGTGCGTGATCAACTCGCGAGAGAGCAGACGGAGCTTGATGCGTTCGAGGCCGCGCTGAGTGAGACAACGCTGCGCGAAGAAGGGCTGGGCGAAAAAA
>WNGL01012223.1_pt1 | contig 20908 bp, 20 predicted proteins | sample 5400591 | NCBI WGS metagenome assembly WNGL01 (sample SAMN13153377, study PRJNA577476) | soil metagenome | isolation source: 80 cm soil or saprolite under Garry oak tree replicate 1 | place: USA:California | collected 2016-06-15 | reverse complement strand
TGCTGCTGCAGGCAACGGTCCAATCGGCGGAAATGCCAAGCGGATGGCCTCGATTTGGCGCCGCTGCGCCGCCCGGTTGAGCGGCCGAACCGGGCCCGTCGCGTCGACCACAAAACTACGCCCAGGGAGGGTCCATTGGCTGGCTTCGTCGCAACCATGCTCCGCTTCGTTGGGCTCGCGGGCTTCGCTCTTTCCCTCGGCTTGGCGCCCGCCTTCGGGCAAGTCGGACCGCAGGCCAAGCCGTGGCTCGATCCCACCCTCCTGGCTGCCGCCAAGGCAGAGGGGTCGTTGATCGTCTATTCCTCGACCAACGAGCAGGAAGGCCTGCCGCTGTTCAAGATTTTCGAGGATGCGACCGGCATCAAGGTGCAATATGTCCGCGCCGCCGACTCTCCCCTGATGTCGCGTCTGACCATCGAGTTTCGCGCCGGCCAGAAGGCCTGGGACATCCTCCACACCACGACCCTCAACAAGGTCCCGCCGCAGATGATGGCGCAGATCGAGCCGGCGGAGGCGAACAACATCATCCCCGAGGCACGCGACCCGGGCAAAAGGTGGTACGGCGTCTACGCCAATTACAACGCGCCGGCCTACAATACCGAGAAGGTGAAGGCCTCCGAACTGCCGAAGACTTACGAGGAATTCGCCCGCCACAAGGAATGGGCCGGCAGGGTCGCCATCGACGGCACCGACAACGAGTGGCTCAAGGCGATCTTCCAGCACTACGGCGAGCAGAAGGGCAGGGAGGTGATCAAGGACATCGTGGCCACCCTCAAGCCGGTGATCACCGACGGCCACCTCGCGATGGCGCGCGCGACTGGCGCCGGCGAATACGCAATCTCGCTCAACAACTACGTGAACCTGTCGAACAACGTGAAGCTCGCTGGCGGCCCGATCGAGGTTTTTGCGCTCGACCCGGTCGCGCTGTTTTTCGGCCAGGTGGGCGTGAGCGCGCTGGCGCCGCACCCGAACGCGGCCAGGCTCGCGGCCAACTTCATGCTCAGCCAGGAGTGCCAGCAGTTCTTGGCGAGGTTCGGCCGGCTGCCGACGCGCGCGGAGGTGAAGGACAATCCGCCAGGCACCGTCGATATGCTGAGAAAGCACAAGATCATCACCACCTTGCTCACGCCGGACGAAGAGAAGCAGTGGCAGAGAGCATTCACCGAATTGTTCAAGCCGCGCTGAGCCGGAGCGGGTTCTGCTCCGGCCGAATCGCAGCCCGCATGGAGCGAAGCGCAATGCGGGACCGCGGGACCTTGATTTCGCTGCACTCCATCCGGGCTACGAGCGCCCTGTCCCGATGAAACGCGCGCAGGAGCCTGAGGGGAGACTTGAGGCTTTGAGTCTCGCGAACTTCCGCCTGGAGTCGCTCGCGGACTGGACCCTCGCGGGCGGCCGCGCCGCTTGGTTGCGGCCGCGCAACCTCGCGCTGGTCGTTTGCGTCCTCGTCGCTGGTTGGCTGGTCTTCGTTCCTCTGTCGGCGCTCCTCTACACCGCCTTCACCGAGGACACCGGCTTCGGCCCCGGACCGGCTTCGTTCAGGAACTTCATCGAAGCCTATTCGAGCTGGCACATTCTGCGCCTGTTCGGGAATTCACTGCTGTTCGCGATCGGCACCGCGGTCGTGACCCTGCTCATGGGCGGCATCGTCGCCTGGGTGGTCGAGCGCACCGATGCTCCCGGCGGGGTGCTGTTTCACGCGCTGGCACTGTTGTCGTTCGCGATTCCCGGCCTCCTCACCGCGATGGCTTGGATTTTCGTGCTCAGCCCCAATATCGGCTGGGTGAACATGGTGCTCAAATCGGTGTTCGGGCTCAAGGAAGCGCCGATGAGCATCTACACGTTGGGCGGCATGATCTGGGCCCTCTCCAGCCATTATTTTCCACTCGCCTATCTCGCGCTCGGCCCGGCGCTGCGCGTGCTCGACGTGCGCCTCGAAGAGGCGGCGCTGGTCTCGGGCGCGCGCTATTGGCAGGTCATGCCCAAGGTCACGCTGCCGCTGTTGCGGCCGGCGATCCTCTCGACCGTGCTGCTGCTGTTCATGCTGACGATGTCCTCCTACGAGGTGCCGCGGCTGATCGGGCGCCCGGCGCGCATCGATGTCTTCACCACGGAAATCCAGGCCGCCACCCAGAGCGCGCCGCCCGAATTCGGCATCGCCAGCGCACTGAGCTTGACGCTGCTGTGCATCTGCGTCGTCGCCGTCTTTTTCTACCGCCGCGCCACCCGCAACGCCGAGGCCTTCGCCACCATCACCGGCAAGGGCTACATGCCCACCCGCATCGAGCTGCGCCAGTGGCGCTGGCCGGTGACGATCGCGGTCGGCGTGATGTTCGCCATTTCGCTCGGCCTGCCCCTGCTCACGCTGGTCTGGCAGTCGTTCTACCGCAACCTGGCGCAGCCGTTCATGTCCTCCAATGCGCCCGCCACGCTCGAAAACTACCGGTTCATCTTGAGCTATCCGATCTTCGTCGATGCGGTGAAGACCAGCGTCCTGCTCGCCGCAATGGGCGCATCGCTGGTCGTCGCGCTCACCTTCATCATGGCTTGGATCGCGCAACGCGGCGTGCCGCGCTTCGGCTGGGCTCTCGATTCGCTCGCCTTCACGCCGATCGCGATCCCGCACGTGATCGTCGGCGCGAGCGTCTTGTTCGCCTATCTGATGTTGCCGATCCCGGTCTACAACACGATCTGGATCCTGCTGATCGCCTACGTCACCATGTATCTTCCCTACGGGATGCGATTCATATCGAGCGGTCTCACGCAAATCCACCGCGAGCTCGAGGAAGTCGCGGAAGTCGCCGGCGCGCGCATGCGCCAGATTTTCTTGCGCATTCTGCTGCCGCTCCTGGCGCCGGTTCTGCTCGCCGCCTGGATCTACATCTTCGTCCTCGCGGTGCGCGAGCTCGCGGCCTCGGTGTTCCTGATCGGGCCCGGCACGCACGTGCTCGGCACCATCAGCCTCACGATGTGGGAGGAGGGCGGCAGCTATGGAGCGGTCTCGGCGCTCGGCGTGATCCAGATCATGCCGCTGATCGTGATCGTGGCCTGCCTGCGCTGGGTCGAATTGCGCGTCCAGCGGCGCAGCGAGGCCGCGAGTGCGAAGGCGGGCGCGGCGGGATAGAACGCAACCGGATCAGGCCCATGTTTGCGATCGAGAATCTCCGCAAGAGCTTCGTGGCGCCGGGCAACACGGTGGTCAATGCCGTCGACGGCATCAGCCTTGGCGTCGAGACCGGCAAGCTCTTGACCCTGCTCGGACCGTCCGGCTGCGGGAAGACCACGACGCTGCGCTGCCTCGCGGGGCTCGAACGGCCGCAATCCGGAAAGATCGTCATCGCCAACAAGACCATGTTCGATTCCGAGCGGGGCATCTTCGTTTCGCCGAGCGACCGCGGCATTGGCATGGTTTTTCAGTCCTACGCGATCTGGCCGCACATGACGGTGTTCGAAAACGTCGCCTTCCCGCTGCGGGTGGCGCGCGACCGCAGATACTCGGCGGCCGAGATCAGGGACAAGGTCCGGCGCGCGCTCGACATGGTGCGCATGAGCGGGTTCGAGACGCGGCCGGCGACGCAGCTCTCCGGCGGCCAGCAGCAGCGGCTCGCCTTCGCGCGCGGGCTCGTGCGCGAGCCGCAAATCCTCCTGCTCGACGAGCCGCTGTCGAACCTCGACGCCAAGCTGCGCGAGCAGATGCGGGTCGAGCTCAAGCGGCTGCAGAAGCGGCTCGGGATCACCACGGTCTACGTCACCCACGACCAGTCGGAGGCGCTGGCCCTCTCGGACGAGATCGCCGTATTCAGCGCCGGACGCATCATCCAGCGCGGAACGCCGCAGGAGATTTACCGTCACCCGAAAAGCCAGTTCGTCGCCGACTTCATCGGCTCCGCCAACTTCCTCGCCGGGACCGTCAAGGAGGCGACGGCCGCCGATGGGACGGCGCTGGTCGAGACGCCCTACGGCGTCTTCCGCTGCAGCTTCGCCGACGCGGTCGGCCAGGGACAGTCGGTGCTCGTCAGCGCCCGGCCAGAGGACCTCGCCCTCTCGGAAAAATCTCCGGCCGACGGACTCAACGTGCTCGCAGGCAAGATTGCCCACCGGGTCTTTCTCGGCGAAGTCGTCGACTATCTCGTGGACACCGGCGGCACGGAAATCCGGGTGCGGACCAAGCCCGAGTTGGACTTCCGGGTCGGGCAGCCCGTGCACGTCAGCGTTGCCCCGCACAAATGTGTGGGATTGGCATCCTGATGTGAGTTAAAATTACCGATGACCGCACCCATTCGCACCCTGACGAGGTAGACCATGAGCAACGCCAAAGTCACCGGATTGCGCAGCATCGAGCTCGGCGTCACCGACCTCAACCGGTCGGCGGCCTTCTACAGCCACATTTGGGGCCTCGAGCCGGTCGTGTCGGACGCCGACACCATTCACCTGCGCGGCAACGGCTCCGAGCACCACGTCGTGACGCTGCGCGAGCGGCCGAAGACCGCGATGATCGGTGTCCACTTCGCGGCCAACGACAAGACTGCCGTCGACGAGCTTCACGCCAAGGCCAAGGCATTCGGCGCCAATGTGACGAGCGCTCCGGCGGACCTCCCATCCAGCGGCGGCGGCGGCTATGGGTTCCAGTTCCGAACGCCCGAAGGGCACGTGCTGAACATCTCCTGCGATGTCGCCGGGCATCCGAACGTCGTCAATGACCGCTCGAAACCGCTCAAACTCTCCCACGTCGTCCTCAACAGCGCGAAGATCGATGAGCAGACCGCCTTCTTCATCGACTTGCTCGGCTTCAGGCTCAGCGATTCGACCGACATGATGGACTTCATTCGCTGCTGCGCCGATCATCACAGCATCGCGCTCGCTCGCGGCGAGGGGCCGTCGCTCAACCACATGGCCTATGAGGTTGCGAGCATCGACGGGCTGATGCGCGGCGCCGGCCGGATGAAGCAAAACGGGTTCAACATCGAGTGGGGAGTCGGTCGCCACGGCCCCGGCGACAACGTCTTTTCCTATTTCGTCGAGCCGAACGGCTTCGTGGTCGAATACACGAGCGAGATCGAGCAGGTCGACGAATCGACCTTCACGTTCCACGACGCCACATATTGGCGGAACTTCCCCATGCGCCCATGCCGCTGGGGCATGGCCGGGCACCCTTCGAACCGCTTGCGGGCCGCCATGGGCGGCGACATCAGCGTCGCCGACGAACGCGACGGCAAGCGCTGCGAAGAAATCATGGCCCAGAAGCTCGGGCGGTGATGCGCACGAATGATCAAGTGCCCCCCCGAGGGGCCGCCGCCAGCGCGATGATCAAGCCGTGTCGCGGCAGCGGCGATTCCACCTCGGCGGGGACGCGGCTTCGAGCGGGCTAACGCGCTCCCCCACTCAACGCCCTCTGCGCTCGCGGCCACCTTGTATCATTTTCATCCCAATCTTGCGCCTTGGGAGTCAAGCGCCGGACAAGGGGTCGATTTCAGCACACCCAGACCCGTCTCCAAGTCCAGCCCCAGTCGGTCCAGACGTGCCGAAGCTGCAGGCAGCCGCTGCCGACGAAAAACGGTGCACCGGCAGCAAAGGCAAAGCGGTGCCTGAACGGGAAGAAGCGGTGCCGGAAGGCAAAGCGGTCGCGGAAGGCAAAGCGGTTACCGACCGCAAAACGCGGCGCAAAAACGTGACTGCGGAAGCCGCCGAAACCGCCGCGCATGCCGAAACCGCTGTGCATGCCGAAACCGCCGCCGTGCATCCCGAAACCGCCACCGCGCATGCCGAAGCCGCCGCCGTGCATGCCGAAGCCGCCCTGCATGCCCCTCTGGGCGGAAGCCGTGGTCGGAGCCAGCGCGGCAACGCCGAGCGACACAGCGGCCGCGAGAGTGATGATGTTTCTGCGTAACATGGCGTTTCTCCTTTCTGGGTCTTAGTTAAGCAATCAGCGAAAAATACTCAAATTACTAATGGGTCAGTTTCTGACAAATAAGTCAGTTTTCAGGTTGCCGATCTGTGATAGGGTCGGGCAATGGATTGATCCCGGACAGTAGTGTGAGAGATGCAAACTCATGGCAGAAGGGCGACGCCGCATTCTCGTCATCGAGGACGATCCGGAGACGGCCGAGCAGCTCGTGGATTCCCTCGCGACGAACGGCTATGAGGTCGATTTGGCTGTCGACGGCAACAACGGACTCTGTCGCGGACGTTCTGCCGACTATGCCGTGATGACCGTCGATCGCATGCTGCCGGGCATCGATGGAATCGCGGTGATCCGCCGCCTGAGGGAAGATGGGATCGTCACTCCGGCCCTGATCATCAGTGCTCTGGGCGAGATCGACGATCGGGTGCGCGGCCTGCGAGCCGGTGGCGACGATTACCTCGTCAAGCCATTTGCATTCGCAGAGCTGTTGGCCCGTGTCGAGGCCCTCGCCCGACGCAGCGCCACCGTCGTCAAGGAAACGGTGCTACGCGTCGGCGATCTCGAGTTGGACCTCGTGGCACGGACGGTGAGCCGCGGCGGCCGGGAAATCGAGCTGCTGCCGCGAGAATTCCAAGTTCTCGAGTACCTGGTTCGCAACGAGGGCCAGGTTGTTCCGCGGGCGATGCTGCTGCAGCATGTATGGGATTTGCATTTTGACCCAACGACAAACATCATTGACGTCTATGTCGGACGCGTCCGCCGCAAGGTCGACGGCCAGCAAGCCTATCCGCTCATCCATACCGTCCGGGGGGTCGGGTTTTGTGTCCGTGCTCCTTGCTAAGACCCTGCGGTCGTCGACGCTTAGGCTGGCGTTGATCTGCATTGGCCTTTTCGGCGCGGCGGTCTTTGCGCTTTTCAGTTATGTCTATTGGTCGACCGCGTCCTACGTGCTTGGCCGGTCGGATCACGCCATCGCGGCGGAGCATGTCATCCTGCAAAAGGCCTACGACAGCGCGGGACGCGACGGGTTGATTAATGCGATCAAGCAACACATCGCCGAAGAGCGTTTTGAAGGCGGGGTCTACCTGCTCGCCGACCCTTCGTTCGCTTCTATCGTCGGCAATCTCAAGGCCTGGCCGGCGGCTTTGAAAGGCTCAAAAGGGTGGGGCAACTTCGGTGCGCGGGACGGGAAGCCGGATGCGGCGGACCGGCCACTGCTGCGCGCGACGTTTGAAACGCTCCCCGACGGCTCCCATTTGCTGGTGGGAAAAGACATCGACGACCTCGATGGGTTTGCGCAGAAGATCGAGATCGCCCTCGCCTTGGCGATCTTGTTGACATTTATTCTTGCAGGGGTGGCCAGCGTTTCCGTCACGCGGCGCACGGTGGGACGGATCGAAGCCATCAACGCGACCAGCCGAGCAATCATTCAAAACGGCCTCGGCAGGCGGATCCCCCTGCACGGGACGCGAGACGAATGGGATCAACTCGCCGAAAACCTCAATTTGATGCTCGACCGCATCGAAGCGTTGATGGGAGAGGTGAAGCAAGTCACCGATAACGTGGCGCACGATTTGCGGACGCCTCTGACCCGCATGCGAGCACGGTTGGAGAAGGCCTCCAACAGGCAAGGCGACGGCCAATGGGACCCATCGCTGATTGGTGACACCATGGCGGATCTCGACGGTATCCTGCGCATGTTCTCCTCCCTCACGCGGATCTCTCAAATCGAGGCGAACGATCGAACAGCCGGGTTCCGCCCCGTTAACCTGGCGGAAATCGCGAGCGAGGTCGTGGAGCTATTCGACGCCGCGGCGGAGGACAAAGGCGGGCATGTCGATGCTGTCGGCGATCAACGAGTGCTGGTCACGGGCGATCGGGACCTGCTGTTCGATGCGGTGGCCAATCTCGTCGATAATGCCATCAAACATGGCCGTGAAGCCGGCCAGGTGACCGTGGAGGTCACTCAGAGCGATGGCAGTGGCGTCGTTTCGGTCGCCGATGACGGGCCCGGGATTCCCATTGCTGAACGTCAACATATCTTCAAGCGCTTCTACCGGCTGGAACGAAGTCGCCGCACTCCCGGCAACGGGCTCGGCCTCAGCCTCGTCGCTGCCGTTGCCCGCCTCCATGGGGCTCGTATCGAGATGGTCGATAACGCGCCGGGCCTCAAATGCCGGCTCCGGTTTCCGTTGCCCAAGAGTTCTGGTTTGGATACCTCCGAGCCGGCAAGCGAAAACCGCCTCCCGGTGCCGCCGGGAAGCGGTTTTGTGTTGTGAGCCTTGCGGCCCCGCTCAGGCAGCGGCGGCGAGATTGCCGAATTTGATCATGTTCTCCTTCTGCTTCTCGTTGCGCGGCGGCAGCTTGAACAGGCGCGCCGCGGTGCCGCCGAGGATGTTGTGCTTGCCCTTTTCCGAGACGAACGGCAGGTCGTAGATCGTCGACGGCAGGTCGAAGTCCCAGTGCGGATAGTCGGAGGAGTAGAGGAGCTGCGTCTCCGCATTGATCATGCGGAACGTGCACTCCAGGGCCCCCATGTCCTGGACCTCCATCGGCTGCGAGGAGTAGTACATGTCGCGCATATAGTCCGACGGCTTCTTCTTGAGCAGCGGGCACTCCGACGTGCGCAGCATGTATTCGTGGTCGAGCCGCTGCATCAGGAATGGCACCCAGGCGAGCCCGGACTCGATCCAGATCACCGGCAGCTTGGGGAACCGCTCGCCCAGCCCGTTGATGACCCAGTTGGTCAGGTGCAGGATGTTGTACCAGGTGAAGCCGAGTGCGTGCACCGAGAGGAAGCGGTTGCAGCTGCGGAAGATCGGCTCGTTCCAGTTCGGGCCTGAATGGAAGGAGAGCACGAGGCCGCGCTCCTCCATCGCCCGGTAGACCTTCATATAGGCGTTGTCGTGCACCGGCAGGTTGCGCACGGTGGTGACCATGAAGCCGCCGACATGCTTGCGATCGCCGAAGGCCTCGATGTGGCGCAGCGCCGCATCGGGGTCTGAGAACGGCAGGCACAGCATCGAGTAGAAGCGGTTGTCCGATTCCGGCAGCACCTTTTCGGTGAGCCAGCGGTTGTAGGCCCAGCAGAGGTCGACCTCCATCTCCTTCTGCGGGTGCATCCCGACGTTGAGCATGCCGGTCGGAAACAGGCAGGAATAGTCGACGCTCATCGCATCCATCCAGCGGTGGCCGAGCTGGACGTCGCGCAGCTTGCCGCCAGGCGTCTTCTCGGAAGAGCGCATCGGATAGCGTGTCACGCGCCCGCCCATGTCCTGGTAGCCGAAGCCGCCGGGCAGGATGGTATGGCGGTTCTTGGTGCGGCCCGACAGCGTGAGCTGGCGCAGCACCTCGTTCTCCATGAACGGGAGAATTTCTCCGAAATTCTCGTTCTCGTAGTGATGGGCGTCGACGTCGACGATGATCATGTCGTCGAGGTTGCGCTTGACGGCCTGTTTGCGGGCATGGGCAAGCAGCTGGGTGGTGTTCAACTCCTCGACCGATACGCGGCGGCCGCGGTCTGCAATCAGGTCCATGGCATTTCTCCTCGCGATTCAAATATCGTTCAAGACGGCGCGCGCGTTCAGCGGCCCGTCCAACTCTGCCACATGCCGAGCTCGAAGACCGCGAGATTGGCGGATTTCAGGAGCGCGCTCGTGGTGGTCATGATTTCGGTCGGGCTTACGCTGTTGCGGTCCGCCAGCGGCATGAAGCCTTCGCCGCCCTCCGATCGGGCAGCGTAGGTCTTGCACAGTGCCGGCGGAGGCCGTGCTGGCCGGGGCGACGACATCCGCACCCTTGCCCGCCGGCTTGGCGGCGGGGGGAGCCGCCGTGCCGCGGCGGACGGCGGCCTTGGCGGCGGCCTTACGCGACGACATAGACATCATCCCCCTTGTGGACGATTTTGTATTTCCGCAACTTCAACCTGCGGTCAGCAACGCATTCCCCGGTCTTCATGTCGTATTCCATGCCATGCCAAGGGCACACGAAGTGAAGTTCGGTATCGGAGAAGTACAACCCGCGGGAGGTCTTGTCCGGCATGATCCGCTCTTCGACCTTGGCGATGGTCAGACCCTCGCAGGCCGGCCCGCCCTGATGGAGGCAGAAATTGCTGTAGGCGTAATACTCGCCCTTTTCCTTGAAGACCCCGATCTCGTGCTCGCCGACGAACACGATCCGGCGCTCGCCGTCTTTGATTTCCGATGCTTTACCGACGAACTGCTCGGCCATCCTCCAAAAACCCTCCGTTTTGGGCCCGGCGGCCCTCGATTATTCCCACAAACCGCAGGCGAAGACCGGCGCGCCCGCAATATGCCTTTTCGGAGGCCCAAGTGCAATCAGCGTGGCGGTCGCTGGGCGGGCTTTTGGCGAATGCCAGGCCTGACCGAATCGATGGCGCCGGCGCCTGAGGCAGCGCCCTAGGCGCGAGTGGCGGTGCGCTCGAGCTCAAGGCACGCCATCAGGCCCTCCTCACTGCCGGCCGGAGTTTCCGAGTGATCGAATAAAGGGACTCGTCCGCTTCCGAGCGTTGAGCGGCAATTGGCGTATCGTCGAGATGGCGCTGTGGCCCTCGCAAACGGCTGCCATTTGCCCTATATAACGCCGCTGGAGCAGGATCATGGCTACGACCCAGATCACCTTCGACAAGCTCGTCTACATTGACCGGCTCAAATCCGGCGGCATCGACGAGCCTCAGGCCCGCGCTCACGCCGAAGCGCTCGACCAAGCCTTGCGCGATACGGTGGCCACGAAGCAGGACCTACGGGAAGAAGCTGCTCGGCTCCAGCATCAGATCGAGATCGCGGTGCGCGATCTCAAGATTTGGATGGGTGGAATTGTGATCATCTTGTTTGGCGCTCTCGCTTCCATCAAGTTCTTCGGCTGAACCACAATTGGCACTGCTCATCAGGTCGCTTGCGGCCTGCGCTGTCGAGGCGATCGAATAAGCTGCACAGTAAGCTCGCGCAGTCACCGATTTGGCTACGCACCTCAGGCCATCATGTTGCTGATCGAGCCGATCCCTTCGATCCAGACTTTCACCACGTCGCCAGCCTTGAGGAATTCATGCCGTCCGGCGCCGACCCCCGCCGGCGTGCCGGTGAGGATGAGGTCGCCGGGATGGAGCGTGAGCCGCGACGACAGATGCGAGATTTGCTCCGCCAAGGTGAAGATCATCTTGCCGGTGTTGGAGTCCTGCTTGACGACGTCGTTGACCCACAGCTTGATCCCGAGGTTCTGCGGGTCGGGGATGTCCTCCGCCGGCACGAGCCAGGGACCGAGCGGGCAGGAGCCGTCGAAGCTCTTGTGCGCCACCCAGTCGGCCTTGAACGGCGAGGTGTCCGCAATATGCGGCCTGCGGCCGCGGTCCCGCGCCGAGAGGTCGTTGGCGCAGGTGTAGCCGGCGACATAGTCGAGCGCGTTGCCCTGCGGGACGTTCTTGGCCGGGCGGCCGATGACCGCCGCAAGTTCGGCCTCCCAATCCATCTGCTTCGAATAGTCCGAAATCTTGACGGTCGCGCCCGGATTGGCGATCGACCGCGAGGCCTTGATGAAATGCCAGGATTGGAGGCCGAGAGTGTGCGGATCGGGCTCGTCCGGTCGGCCATGGGCGCGGTTCATCTCGGCCACATGGTCGGCATAGTTCGCCCCCGCGCAGTAGATGGAGGACGGCCACAGCACGGGAGCGAGCAGTTTGGTGCGGCTCAGCGGGCGGCTGCCGCTGCGGCTTTTCGCGGTCTTCGCGATCGCCTTCTTGATGAGGCCTTTCGCTGCCCGCCAGTCATTCAGGATGCCGAGCACGCTGGCATAGGCCGGCCGGCCGGTCAGCTTGGCGGCGTCGAAAACGGTGTCGTCCACGATGAGGCCGGCACGGGGCCCATCCGCGGATTGGTAAGTCGCGAGCTTGCAGCCGGGCATGTTCGATTTGCTCCTTGCGCCTCGTTCGACCTTCGATCAATCGCGGAAGCTTTCGCCAAAATCGCCGGTATTGTCGAGTGGTCCCGCGGCGGTTCCGCGCAGTGCGACGCCGGCATGGTGCAACTCGATCCCACACGCCGGAAATGGGTATAGTAGCGAACGCGGAGACTGCCATGATCAAGCCCAGACGGATCGGACATGCGACCTTCGAAACGAAGGATATCAAGAGACAGATTGCGTACTGGACCGAGGTCAATGGGCTCGTGCTGGCCGAGCGCGAAAACAACCGGGCGTTCCTGGCGACCAGGACCGGACTGCTCGTCATCCAGCTCGAGCAGGCCGACCGGGCGCATTGCACCCGGATATCCTTCGAAGTGGCGCCGAATTCGGATTTCGGCGAGCTTGCGCGCAAGCTCGCGGAGGACGGCATCAAGAGCGAGCTGCGCAACGATTCCGTCCCCGGCATGGGCAGGGTGCTCAGCTTCAAGGACAACAAGGGGACGTCGATCGACCTGTTCTCGGACTGGAACTATCTCGGCAAGCACCATCAGGTGAACGGCATCGGACCGCTCAAGCTCGGGCACATCGCCTTCCACGTTCCGGACGTGCGGGCGACCGCGGATTTCTATGAGAAAGTGCTGGGTTTCCGTGTCTCCGACTGGATCGAGGACTGGTTCGTGTTCATGCGCTGCAATCCGGACCACCACACGGTGAACTTCATCAGCGGCGACAACATCGAGATGCACCACATCGCCTTCGAGCTCAAGGACATGTCGCACATCCAGAACGCCTGCGAGATGTTCGCGATGAAGAGCATCAAGCTGCTGTGGGGCCCGTTGCGCCACGGCCCTGGCCACAATGTCGCGACCTATCACCGCAATCCGGACGAGCACACGATCGAGCTCTATATCGAGCTCGACCAGCTCAAGGACGAGGAGCTGGGTTATTTCGATCCGCGGCCCTGGCACCGCGATACCCCGCAGCGGCAAAAGGTTTGGAAGCGGAGCGAGGCGACCATCTGGGGTCTGCCGCCGCTGCCGGAATATCGCCGCGGGAGCGCCATCCCGCCGGTCGGAGTGCCGAATTAGGGCCGCACCGCGGGCGCTTCGACCGGCAGGCCGCGGGCGCGCCACATCAGATAGAGTTCGAGGTCGACAAATTCGGGGGCGCCATAGGCATAGGGCTCGGCCCGCATCCCGATCAGGCAGTTGCGCAGCCTTCGTTGCAGCGAGCCGAGGCTCTGCCATTCCAGGCGATAAAGCGGATAGCCGGTCGGTTGCGCTTGCGTGATGGGCGCGCCGGCGAGCCGCCCGTTCCAATTGTCATCGTGGCAATTTGCGCAGGCGAGATTGAGCTGTCCCTGCCGGCGCTGGAAAATATCGCGGCCGGCATCGAGGAATGGGCGCGTGCGCTCGTCGGTCGCGATCTCGACCGGCATTCCGTGCGACTGCCGCGCCACATAGGCGGTCAGCGCGAGCAGGTCCTTGCTCTCGTGCGCCAGCGGGGTCGCCTTTTGCCGATCCGCGCGGCAGCTGTTGATCCTCTGTTCCAGGTCGAGCGGCCGCGCGCGCGGGGGGCTGTAGGCCGGATAGCGCGCCGCGACCCCCTTCATGCTGGCGCTCGCGTCGCCGTGGCAATCGGCGCACGACTTGCCGGCCTCGCCGACCTTGCGGTTCCACAGCGCCTCGCCTTCGAGCACCGACAGCATGCCTGGATTGGATTGGCGGTGTCGTCGTCCTGCATCGCCCGCGTCTCGCGCCCCATGAACTCGTAACCCGAGCGCCGATCTTGGAGCGGGATTTCAGCAGCGACCGCTGGCAGCGCGGCCCCCAGGAGGCCGATCCCGACGACGGCGCATTGCGCGGCAGCCGCGAGGTTCCGCGCGCCGGCCTCCCCGCTTCGGGGAGAGGCGACGCAACGCAAGCGGTGTGCGGACTTCATGCGACGGTGATGGTGGCGGACTCGGTCGCGGAAAAGCCGTTGTCGCCGGTCCATTTGAAGGTGATCGTGCCGCTCTCGGTCGCGACCGTGGAGAACGAGATGAAGGGGTTGGCGGCGATGGCTGGAAAAAGCTCGGCGCGGAAGATTTCCTCACCGTTATAGGTGCAGACGAACTGCGTGATGATGTCGCGCGGGACGACCTTGCCGACATTGTCGTGCCGGTAGCCGGTCTCCATCTCGTGCGAGATCAAGGTCTTGATCGTGATGACCTCGCCGTATTTGGCCTTCGCCGGAACATTGATGAGAGTGCGTGCCATCAGGGGGTCTCGAGGCAGGCTGCGATCGTGACGATCACGTCGACGTCGTCGGACCAGAACGTGCCGTCGCTCATCTCGGCGATGGCGATGATTGTTTGTGAATCGGCGAGCCGCATCCGGGTGGAGATGCCCGCGCGTCCAGCACGCGGGCCGAGGCGGACGTTGATGACGTTCGGTTGCGGGTTCTTCTCGTTGAAGATGTGAATGGCCTTGACGTGGTCCTTGGCGGTCATCTGGCTTTCGACCGACACTTCGAGCGAGACCGAATTTCCGTTCTCGACGATCGGCGGCAGGTCGAGCGTGACCTTGCCCTTGCGCAGCTGCCCCTCGCCCACGACCTTCCTGATCGCCGCTTGCATCGAGGCCGGCGTGGCCCGGCCGTCGCCCGGCAAGACCGAGACCAGCCCCAACCCGCCGGCGAGGCCAGCCGCGCCGAGCAGGAAGCGGCGCCGGGTCGCGCGCGTATGGTCGTCGTCCGTGGTCATGTCTTCGCGCTTGTCCTAGTCGCGCAACGTCGTGAGATACGCCACCACATCCTCGATCTGCTCAGCCGTGAGCAGCGGCTTGCCGGAAAAAGCCGGGGCCACGCGGGCGAGACCTTGCAGGCGATAATAGGGCGGCATGATGGTCTCCGGGTTGAGCCGGCTCGCGTCCACGATCCGCAGCCGCAACTGGCCCTCGGACCAACGCGCACCGGCCCCCTTGAGGTCCGGCGCCAGGGTGCCCTGGAATCTTTCCTCGGGGAAGGGGCCGCTGTGGCAAAGGAGGCAAAGCCCGACCTGCCGGGCGCCGACGATCGTCCGGCCGCGCGCCGGGTCGCCGGTCGTTCCTGTCAGCGACGCCGGGATTGAGTCCCCGACCACCGTGTAGGGCCGCAGCTCCTCCTCGGCGCGGGCCTGAGCGGCGGAAACGGCAATCATGGCCACCAATGCGCATGCGAGCCTGCCGATGCGGAAGTGCTCAGCCGAACACTTCCGTTGTGATGGTCTTGAACCAGCCATTCGCGAAATTCGCTTCCAGCGCGCGGGTCGAGCTTGGCGCGTCTGCCGGGCTCACGCCGCCTGAATTTTCGACCTCCAAGAGTTGCCCATCCTTGGGACGATAGACCCCCGCGACCGAGATGCCGTAATCCGGCGCCACCAGACTGTAGCAGGTGTTGATCAGTTTCGGCTCCTCGGGCTTCTCGCCGGCGATGAGCTTCGCGAGCGCGGCGGCGCAGACCTTGGCCTGGGAGTTGGCGGCGAAGGCGGACTTCGGCATGGCGCCGGCGATGGCCGCGTCGCCGATGACGTGGATGTTGCGCTGTTGGCGCGACTCGAAGGTCACGGGGTCGATGGGGCACCAGCCGGTGCGGTCGGTGACCCCGGCGAGCTCTGCGATGCGGCCGGCCTTCTGCGGCGGGATGACATTGGCGACCGCAGCCTTGTGGCGGGCGAAATCAGTGACCAGCGTGTTCGTGGCCGGCTCGACCGCCGTGACCTTGCCGCCCGAAGACAGCGACACCCATTCCAGCAAGTTGGGATAGAGCTCCTTCCACGCGTTCTGGAACAGCCGCTGCTTGGAGAAGGCGTCCTTGGCGTCGAGCACGATCAGTTTCGACTTCGGCTTCCTGGTCTTGAGGTAATGCGCGATCAGGCTCGCGCGCTCGTAGGGCCCCGGCGGGCAGCGGAACGGATTGGCCGGCGCCGAGATCACGACCAGACCGCCATCCTCCATGGCCTCGAGCTGACGGCGCAGCAGCAGGGTCTGGTCGCCGGCCTTCCAGGCATGCGGCATCTGCTCGGCGGCGGCTTCGTTGTAGCCGGGCAGGCCGTCCCAGCGGATGTCGATGCCCGGTGCCAGCACCAGCCGGTCGTAGGGCAGGCGGGCACCGTTCATGAGCGTGACCGTGCGAGCCTGCTGATCGATGGCGGTCGCCGGACTGAAGCGCAGCGCCACCTGGCCGGCCGCGATCTTCTGGTAGTCGAATTGCTGGTCTTTGATGTCGCCCAGCCCGGCAATGACGGTGTTGCTGAACGGACAGGCGGTGAAGGTTTGACTCGCCTCGACCAGAGTTACGGTGATGCGGGGATCGAGCCGCTTGAGGGCGCGGGCGCAGGTCGCGCCCGCGAAGCCGCCGCCCACGACGACCACGCGGCCACCGCCGTTTTGCGCCAGCGCGGGCAGCGGAAACAGCACTGCCGCTGCGCCTGTGGTCGTCTTGAGCAAATCTCGTCGGTTGATGCGCTTTCCGGTCATGGTCCTCAATCCTTCTGCGCGGCATACCAGGCGGCGATAGCCTTGATCTCGTCGTCGGAAAACCCCTTGGCGATGCGGTCCATGACCGTCGCTGGCCGCTTGCCGGCGCGGAAGTCCTGCATCGCGGCTAGGATCTGCGCCGGGTCGCCCCCATTGAGGCGCGGCACCGACGTCGCGACCCCCCGGCTCGCCGGGTGACAGCCGGAGCAGGCCGATGCCCCCGCAGGAATGTCCGCTGGACCGGCCGCGGCAGCGCCGGTCAGGAGCACCAGAATGGCTGCGCAGGGAATCACGCGATTGCTGTGCATGTCACTCGTTCCCAAGAATGGCTGCGGCCGGGAGAGCCGCCGCCGACGGTGGTCAGGCTTTCCTCAGATCGTGGTTTTTGAGCGGCAGCGAGCGGATGCGCTTGCCGGTCGCGGCGAAGATGGCGTTGCAGAGCGCGGGCGCGACAATCGAGACCGGCGGCTCGCCGCAGCCACCCCAGAAGCCCCCCGACGGCATGATGATGGTCTCGACCTTCGGCATCTGCGCGATGCGGAGCATCTGGTAGTCGTTGAAGTTCGACTGCTGCACGCGCCCGTCCTTGATGGTGATCTCGCCGTAGAGCGCGGCGGTGAGGCCGTAGACGATGGCGCTTTCGGTCTGCAGTTCGACGGTCAGCGGGTTGACGACGTGGCCGGGGTCGAGCGCGCAAACCACGCGGTGCAACCGCACCTCGCCGCGGTCGCTGACCGAGGCTTCCGCGACCCCGGCAACGTAGGTTCCACAGGCGGCTTCGAGCGCGATGCCGCGGTGGACGCCTTGCGGCGGGGGCGAGCCCCAGCCGGCTAGCTTCGCGGCCGCATCGAGCACGCCGGCGAACTTGCCAGCCTGCGGGTGCCTGCCGAGCATCTGGCGACGGTACTGGTAGGGGTCCTGGCCGGCGATGTGCGCGAGCTCGTCGATGAAGCTCTCCTTGAAGAAGGCATTTTGCGTGTGGTTCACGCAGCGCCAGAAGCCGACCGGCACATGCGTGTTCCGCATCGCGTAATCGGCGAGGTAGTGCGGGATGTCGTAGGGCATTTCCTCGAGGAAGCCCTCCTGGAAATGGGTGTCGACGCCATTGGTGATCGCCTGCGGGGTGAGCGTCCCGCGGATCGAGTTGCCGGTCATGCGCACGTGCCAGGCGATCGGCATCCCCGAGGCATCGAGGCCCGCGACCATCTTCGCCATCGCGACCGGCCGGTAGTAGTCGTNNTCGTGGCGCCTATCTTCTTCGCGCGTCCACACTGTTTTCACCGGCTGGCCCATTGCCTTGGCAATGAGCACCGCATGCGGGATGAAGTCCTGCACGCCGTCGCGCCGGCCGAAGCCGCCGCCGAGCATCGTCTTGTGCACGATGACATTGCGCGGCGATACGCCTGCGGCTTGCGCCGCCGCCGCGAGTGACGCTTCGCCATTCTGGGTCGAGACCCAGATCTCGACCTTGTCCCCGCTTACGCTCGCGGTGCAGTTCTGCGGCTCCATGGTGGCGTGGCTGAGGAACGGCACGGAGTATTCGGCCTCGACCCGCCTGGCGGCGTTGGCGAGGCCTTCCCGGACATTGCCGTCCCTGCGCCCGACACCTGCCTCGCTCGAAGCGAGACCGGTGCGCAAAAAATCCATGATCGTGTCGCTCGAGACCCGACCATTGCCGCCGTCGTCCCAGGCGACCGGCAGCGCCTCGACAGCCTGCTTTGCCTGCCACCAGCTGTCGGCGACGACCGCGACGGCGTCCTTGAGCTTGACGACCTTGCGGACGCCTTTCATGCCGTCGATCTTGGACCCGTCCGCCGACTTCAGCGTGCCCTTGAAGACCGGGCACTGGATGAGCGCGGCATAGAGCATGTTCGGCAGCCGCACGTCGATGCCGTAAGTGGTCTTGCCCTGCACCTTGTCGATGATCTCGAGCCGCTTGGTCGGCTTGCCGGCGATCTTCCAGTCCTTGGGATCCTTGAGCTTGACGTCCTTCGGCGGCGCGATGCGCGCGGCCGCCTCGGCGACTTTGCCGAACCCCACTGTGCGCCCGCTCGGCATGTGAGTGATGACGCTCTTCTCGGCGCGGCATTCGGAGGCCGAAACGCCCCACTGGAGAGCGGCCGCGGCGATCAGCATTTCGCGCGCGGTGGCGCCAGCCTTGCGCAGGTATTCGTGCGAGCTGCGCACGGCCCGGCTGCCGCCGGTCGACATGTCGCCCCACACCCGGTTGCGGGCGAGATTCTCGTGCGGCGGGGCGAACTCGGCCTTCACCTTGCTCCAGTCGCATTCGAGCTCTTCGGCGACCAGCATGGACAGCGCCGTGAAGCTGCCTTGCCCCATCTCCGATTTGGCGACCCGAATGACGACCGTGTCCTTGGGCTCGATCACGACCCAGGCGTTGATCTCAGCCGCGCCATCCGCGGCGCGGACCGGCTGCGGGCCGAACGGAATCTCGAACCCGAGCGCGAGCGAGCCGCCGACCGCCGCAACGCTGGCGAGGAAGGAGCGCCGGTCGATGCGCGCCATGTCATTCATGGCCGGCGCCAGTCATGCCGAGCGTCTCCCGCAACACCCACAAGAGGGGCGTGCCGGGATCGATGTCGACCTCGTGCGATTGTCCCTTGACGGTGAGACGCACCGTTCGCTCCTCAATGACGAGGCCGGGCAATCGAGGCGGAGCGGCGGCCTTGACGACCGCCGCTCCAGGAGCTCACGCCGTGCGGATGCCGTGGTGCTTCAGCGGGACCGAACGGAGGCGCTTGCCGGTTGCCGCGTAGATCGCGTTGAGCACCGCAGGGGCCGCCACCCCGATCGTGGGCTCGCCGATGCCGGCCCAGAAGCCGCCGGACGGCATGACAATGGTCTCGACCTTCGGCATTTCGCGGATGCGCAGCACGTTGTAGGTGTCGAAGTTCGTCTGCTCGATCGCACCATCCTTGACCGTGCACTCGCCGTAGATGAGCGCGGACAGGCCGTAGACGAAGGAGCCCGCCATCTGCCGTTCGATCTGGGCCGGATTGACCGCGGTGCCCGGATCGGTGGCGCCGACAATGCGATGGATTTTCAGGACGCCTTGATCGCTGACCGAAATCTCGGCGACGGCGGCCACGTAGTTGCCATAGCTCATGAATTGCGACACCCCGCGGTGGACGCCTTGCGGCGCCGGGGTGCCCCAACCGGCTTTGTCGGCCGCCGCTTTGAGGACCGCGGCGTGCTTGGGCTTGAGCAGCTTCAATCGGAACGCCACCGGATCCTGGCCGAGCGCAAGGGCGACCTCGTCCATGAAGCATTCCGTGTAGATCGCATTGTGGTTGACGTTCACCCCGCGCCAGAAGCCGGCCAGGATATGCGGATTGCGCATGGCGTGGTCGACCAGCACGTTCGGAATGTTGTATCCGAACTGGCCTTCCACCCCGCCGGCCTGCAGGCCCTGGAACACGACCGGGTCCATGCCGTTCTGCAGGTTCTGCGGCGCCAGCGAGGCCGAGATCGACTGGCCGGAGATCCGCATGTGGAAGCCGACGACGTTGCCGCCGGCATCGATGCCAGCGGTCAGCTTGCACTGCGTGATCGGGTGATAGGCGCAATGCGTCATGTCCTCCTCGCGCGACCAGATCAGCTTCACCGGGGTGCCCGGTATCTGCTTGGCGATCGCGACCGCCTGGCGCACGTAGTCGACCCTGCCTCTGCGGCCGAACCCGCCGCCGAGATGGACCTTGTGCACGTCGCACTTGGCGACTGGGAGGCCGCATTCCTCCGAGACGGCGGCAAGGGCTGCCTCGCCATTCTGGGTCGGACCCCAGAACTCGCAGCTGTTGTCGGTGTAGAGCGCGGTCGCGTTCATCGGCTCCATGGTGGCGTGGTTGAGGTAGGGGAAGCTGTAGACCGCCTCGATTTTCTTGGCCGCCCCCTCGATGGCGGCCTTCGCGTCGCCGGTCTTGTTGTTGGCGAAGGCCTGCTCGGCGTCGAGGCCGGTCTTGAGGAACTCGGCGATCGACGCGCTCGAGACCTTGGCGTTGTCGCCCGGGTCCCAGACGATCGGCAGCGCATCGATTGCAGTGTGTGCATGCCAATAGGTATCGGCGACCACGGCGACCGCCGTGTCGCCGACTGGCACCACCTTTTTCACGCCCGGCATGCTCGCGATCCTCGCGGCGTCGAAGCTCTTCACCTTGCCGCCGCGGACCGGACTATCCTTGATCGTGGCGACCAGCATGTTGGGCAGCTTGATGTCGATGCCGTAGACCTGCTTGCCGGTGAGCTTGTCCATCGTGTCGAGGCGCTTGAGGCCCTTGCCGGCGACCTTCCAGTCCTTGACCTCCTTGAGCTTCACCTCCTTCGGCGGCTCGAGCTTGGCGGCCGCTTCCGCCACCTTGCCGAAGGTGGTCGTGCGCCCGGACGGCTTGTGCGTGATCACGCTGTTCGCCGCGCTGCATTCCGAGGCCGGCACCTTCCACTCGTTGGCCGCGGCCTGGATCAGCATCTCGCGCGCCGCGGCGCCGCCCTCGCGGACATACTGGTGCGAGGTGCGGATGCCGCGGCTGCCGCCGGTCGAGAAATCCCCCCACACGCGCTTGCGCGCGAGGTTCTGCCC
>WNGL01006317.1_pt1 | contig 20908 bp, 16 predicted proteins | sample 5400591 | NCBI WGS metagenome assembly WNGL01 (sample SAMN13153377, study PRJNA577476) | soil metagenome | isolation source: 80 cm soil or saprolite under Garry oak tree replicate 1 | place: USA:California | collected 2016-06-15 | reverse complement strand
CTTTCATCAATTGCAAGCTCACGCTGGAAACTCCATCATATGGTTAGAGGCAAGGCAGAAACAATCGCGGGACGATCGAGGCCCAGTTTGGGCAATTAGACTGAAATTTCCAGAGTTAGGCTTAAGGTTACCACTCAGGTTATATCGCTGTCCAACAACGGGGCATATCTGGCCCCGCGAAGTAATGGGATGTGCACCTGAAAGTGGCTGCACAAATCTGGAACTCGTAGATGAAGACATACTAGATCAGGACCCAAGAATAAGACGTCAACGTAGTGAGTATACATCATCCCGGGTATTTAGTATTGGACTTTGGGCAGAGGAGCATAGTGCACAACTGGCACCGAAAGAAAATCGCCGATTACAAGACTTGTTCAAGTCTGGTGTCCGCAATATTTTGAGTTCAACAACGACAATGGAACTTGGTATCGACATCGGCGGTCTAAATGCAGTTCTAATGGGCAACGTCCCGCCAGGGAAGGCGAACTATCTCCAACGTGCAGGACGAGCTGGACGCCGTGCTGATGGATCATCTATTGTCGTGACATTTTGCCACCCACAACCTTTTGATAGAGCAGTATTTCTCCAATTTAGTGAGTATCTTGCACGCTCATTGCGTAGTCCTAAGGTCTTTCTTGATCGAAAACGTATTGTTATGCGGCATAGTCACGCTTTTCTACTGGGGAACTTTTTCCGTCAAATTTATCCACCAGATACCCATGTTGGCGCTATGAATGCTTTCGGGAACATGGGACACTTTTGTGGTATCTCGTTACCACCAAATTGGCAAAAGGGGACAAACAAACCCACAGTCTCTTCGTATTTACCAGATTGGAAACAGCCTTCACAGGCGTTATGGTGGAATCCTGCCAGCAGTGAGTCAGGTCTGAAGGAGCGTTTCCTTGAATATCTCAACTGGATACGTGATTATGGTGAATCTCACGTTCGACCGCATCTGGAACGACTCTTTCAAGATACAGGTGCAAACGATTGCCTTGATGACTGGGCAGCATTTCTCATGATTATTATAGCAAAGTTCAAAGCAGCAGTGGATGACTGGCGCAAGGATTTTGATGAAATGCTACGGGCATGGCACTCAATAGACAGTAATAACACTAACAGTATGTTGAATGCGCGGGCACAAGCTAATGCTTTGCGATATCAAATGGCAGCACTCTACGAAATGACCGTTATTGAGGCATTGGCAGACCAGCAATTCATGCCACGGTATGGTTTCCCAATTGGATTGCAGAGACTCAGGGTTATCATTCCTGATGAACGGTTTCCAGGAAAGTTCCGTGAAGAAGATCAATATCGTCTCGAACGCAGCGGACTTATAGCTATGGGCGAATATGTTCCTGGTTCGCAGTTATTAGTCGGCGGCAAACTCATTACTTCGCATGGTTTGTTGAAGCATTGGACTGGTGCAAATATTGACAACTATCTGGGTCTACGAGGACAGTATACAAAATGTGTGAATGGGCATCTCTATTACAAAATAGCTGCTGGCTCTTTGGGCTTTTGCCCAATTTGTAATGGAGAACAGATAAGCAATCCGCAAAACTTCCTCATGCCTATGCATGGCTTCAGCAGTGCAGCATGGGATTCACCAAAAAAGAGTACAGATGTAGAGCGAGTTGGTCACACTGAGAAGGCTACTATTACCTTTGTACGTCGTGAGGGAGCCGACATCGACAAGCAGGATGACTTTGGCAGTGTGAAAGATTTAAAGGCATTTTACAAAGAAGACGGAGAACTCCTTGTATACAATGCGGGTGAGTACGGGAGAGGATTTGCCATTTGTCTTAAGTGTGGTTATGCCGAAAGTGAGAGGCAGTATGGGGAGGGAATGATGGATATCCTACCAACCTTCAGGCGTCATGCCTCACTAACTTCAACGCGGGAAAATATATCTTGTTGGACAAAACACGAGACACCGCAGGCATTCCGTAATCAGGTACTCGCTGCCAGGCAAACCACTGATGCATTGATGTTGGATTTCTCATCGTGCTTACGGCAGCATGCAGACAATGCTGCGTTGCTCTGGACCCTGACTCAAGCTCTTCAGATTAGCGGTGCTCGACTGTTAGAATTGGATGGCCGGGAACTGGGGATACTTGTTATTCCCGCAGGAGATCATGGCAGAGGCTTGGGTGCTGTTCTGTACGATAATGTCCCCGGTGGTGCAGGTCATGTTCGAGAACTTTTAGCACTAGGCAGAGAGTGGTTGCAAGAAACTCGTACTACTTTGTTTGTGAATGATAAGCATAATGAATTTTGTGAGACTGCCTGTCTAGATTGCCTGCTCACATTTGATGCTCAAGAGCCAATGCGACGTGGGTTATTAAATCGGCGTCTGGCTATCAAAGTACTTGATGCTTTATTAAATGAAAGTGAGTTGCCAGAGATTGAAATTATTACAGGCCAAGGTAGGGCATTACTCTCGTCATTACGGGCTAACGTACTATCCTCAGGAGGAGATACGCTTTCCGCGCCATTTTCGATAAAGACGAAAGAAGATCGTTTGCAACGCGCGAAACAGCGTATGGCTGCTCGTCGCAAACATTCATGATGGGTAGGATGTTAAGTGAAGTGCATCTTAAGTATCAATTCCAAATTCAATGTACAACAATCCTCTGCACGGATGCACCTGTGGAGAAGTTGTTAAAGGTGGCGATGCAGCAATTGCATTTGTCGGCCAGAGCGTACCATCGGGTGCTGAAGTTGGCGCGGACGATTGCGGACCTGGCGGGGAACGAGGAGATTATGGCAAACCATGTGGCGGAGGCGGTGCAGTATCGGCCGCGGGTGGGGATGTAGTCAAATGAGCTCCCGATTGTGTCTTCTCTGGTTTTCTGTCTTCATGAAGGTACGGGTACCGTCTTCGTCTAGATCAGCAGCCTACTTTTATGCCTTACACCCTGACCAGAAAATAGGGTATACTGGAGGCGGTAAACATAACATCGAATTCCTGGATGCTGTCACGAGACGTACTTCCTGATCGCGCACGGTTGCCGCACGTTTTGCTATTGAACGCCGGCTCGTGTAGCCACTCAAGATACGTCATCGAATACGTAGTTTCTACGATAGACATCCGCTGACAGTTGTGTACACTCTCAGCACAGCCGCCTGTCGATCTCTCAAAAGCGCGGTTTGCTCTTTTCACAAGTGCCGGACTGCACCTGCACGGCGATACAAGAAGGAGTACTCTCATGCCCATCCTCGATCTTTCTATTGACGAACTACTGACCACGACACGCTCCGTGCGTAAGCGGCTGGACCTCGCGCGCCTGGTGGAGCCTGAGGTGATCCGCGAGTGCCTGGAGATTGCTCTCCAGGCTCCCACGGCGAGCAATAGCCAGAGCTGGCACTTTGTCGTAGTGACCGACCCCGAGCCTCGCCAGGCCCTGGCGACGCTCTATCGCAAAGGAGCGGAGCAGTATAGGGCGCTGATGGCCTCGGTGTATCAGCAGCGAGCGACATCCAGTGAACAGGAAGCAGCAGCCGTTACCAGGCTCACTAGCTCCGGGCAGTACCTGATTGATCACCTCCACGAAGTGCCCGTCCACGTGATTCCTTGTATGTGGGGCCGCACCGATCACCTGCCGACCGTTGCTCAGGCCGGCCTCTGGGGTTCGATTATGCCTGCCGCCTGGAGCTTTATGCTGGCTGCACGGTCGCGTGGCCTGGGAACGAGCCTGACGAGCTTCCATCTCTTCTTCGAGCAAGAGGCGGCGCACGTGCTCGGCATCCCCTACGAACAGGTGACGCAGGCGGCGCTCATCCCGGTGGCCTATACGCTGGGTGCGGATTTTAAACCGGGGCCCCGCAAGCCGCTGGAGTCGGTACTGCACTGGGACCGCTGGTGAACGCTCTGAGCATCATTTCCACCTGGATCCGCAAGCTAGAAGGAGACACCTTCTGCATCAAGAGCATACGAGGGAGGCGTTCGGAGGAAAGAAACAATGGGAAGCGCCATCAGTTCAATTCTGACCCAGGCCATAGGCGCAGCCATTAACCCGATACCCATCATCACGGTCATCTTGATTTTGCTCAGAAAGACTGGCCGTTGCTCCCGGCCTGGCTTTCTGAGCTGGGCTGGGTGCTTGCATTTGCGGTGGTTCTCTCGTTAGTTCTACTCATCCATCGTGCCTTCCGACCGCAAAGCAGAGCGAGTGGAACCGCTGCTGGCCAAAGTGCGTGAACTGGCATGTAACCTTCTCAGGTGCGGTCAGGTAGCTGCTAGAGCTTCGGTCAAGTAACCAGACTCATCCCCAATGGCTATGGCTTTGTTTATCACCTGGCTAATCCAGACCTGCTCCTTAAGGTCGTATTCGCCATCGGATATGTCAACTTATTTGTCTCTGGATATTTTCTCTGCTTGTTACTCTTGAAAAGAGCTACCTTCTTAGATTCTCAAGAAAGAGTAAAACCTCCGCACGCAGGCCGCACGATGCGTGTTTTTTAGAAGAGGGAAGGGTGGAACGGTCGTTGAGCTTTCAAGCCACGCGGAAAGTACTCCACCAAATGGCTTCGTTGTACAGCCAGGAATCCCCGTCACAGAAACGGGCGCTGCTTGGGTCATTGATCGCAACCACCAGCTTTGTGCGCACATATGCGAAGTGGCTCCTCTAACGCCATGTGGTACAATACCGACGTGAGCACGAAATGTCGTGGGACCATGAGGAGAAATGATGAACCATTCTGATCGTCTGCACACGATGGCTGCGACCTTCCAAGATATCTGTCGGGGGGAAGAGCCCTGGATCGCTCTGGGCAATTTTATGAACGAGTGGTTTGATTACGCCAAGGACCGGCGTGCGGAACTGGTCGCGACTCCACTCTCGTTGCCTGAGGGGGCCCAACAGCAGCGTCGTTGGGCGGCGTTTTGCGCCGCCTCTGTAGAATATCTCTGCGCACGTTCTTCGGTTCCTTGCCCCGCCTGGGTGTATCGTTCAGTCTATACCCTACCTGAACCCTGGTTTGACGCTCCAATGGCTCACAAACCCGAGGTGCGGACCTACCTCCTCCAGCAGACCCCGGAGCCATTCGCCCGGCGTAATATCTATTGTGGCAACCGCATGTTTGCGAACAAGTACGAATTGGCCGAGCAATACCGCCATGCCTCTCCTTCACTGCGTTCATCCTCGTGATCGCGGTACTCCTCTGCCCTCTGTGATGGGATAAGGTGGCGTAAATAAAACAGGTGACGAACGTGTAACAGCAATGTCGAAGATTGATTACAACAGCTATCCGCACAGGTGCCCCTGCGGCTTCTTCGGCGACCCAATCCGGGAATGTAGCTGCTCGGTCTCCTCGATTATGCGCTACCAGAAACGGATCAGCGGTCCGCTGCTGGATCGCATTGACATCCACATTGAGGTGCCGCGTGTCGATTATGAGAAGTTGGCCGATAAACGCAATGCCGAGAACTCGACGACGATTCGGGCGCGGGTGCAGGAGGCGAGAGAACGACAACTGCAGCGTTTTAATGGAACGAAGATGACCTGCAATGCGGAGATGGGGCCGTCGGAGGTGCGCGACTTTTGTAAGACGGATGCGTCCGGGGAGAGGCTGCTCAAGGCGGCGATGCAGCAATTACATTTGTCGGCCAGAGCGTACCATAGGGTGCTGAAGTTGGCGGGGATGATTGTGGCCAATCATGTAGCGGAGGCGGTGCAGTACCGGCCGAGGATGGGATGTGGGGTCCATAGGCTGGGTCTTCGGTTCCGACTACATTAACCCTTTTGCTGAAGAAGGCCATGAGCGATGGCTGTGGCAACAGCCGAGGTGCGTGAGTCAACGCCAAGCTTGGTGTAGATGCTTGTCAGGTGGGCTCCGACAGTGCGCAGGCTGATGCCGAGTTGCATAGCGATCTCCTTGCTGCGTTCGCCTCGCGCCACTGCTGCCAGGACTTCTCGTTCGCGTTCGGTAAGCTCGATTCTTCCGGCAAACTCTTTGCCCGATCTGGGCGGTTTCGGCGAGGTGTGCGAGAGCAGGCGTGCCAGGACATCGGGTTGCAAGAGTGTCTCGCCACGCGCGGCGCTGCGGATAGCGTGAAATAGCGTCTCGCTGCTAGCGTCTTTGAGCAGATAGCCACTGGCTCCTGCGCGTAGACCCTGGATAAGCCATTCGTCTTCGTTGTACGTGGTTAAGATAACTATGGCAACCTGCGGCCATTCGCTATGAATTTGCTTGATCGCTTCCAGCCCGTCCATGCCGGGCATACGCAGATCCATCAGCACTACATCCGGCTGCGTCTCCGCTACAGCGCGAATGGATGCCGCGCCGTCTGCGGCCTCGCCCACCAGGACAAAGCCTTCTCCCAGAATCTCCAACATCATGCGCAATCCCTCGCGCACGACCTGGTGGTCATCGACAACAACCACGCGAATGTGCTGCTGTTCGCCTTGCTTCTCACTCATACGCATCAGCCTTTCTCGTGGTAGGGAGTGCTGCCTGCCGCAGCGCCTTGCCGGAGGCCATTTCTCGCCCCTGGCTTGTGAGCAGGAATGTGAAGCGTAGTGTCGTCCCCTGGCCAGAAGCGCTTGTTATCTCCAGGCGTCCGTCGATCAGACGCACGCGTTCGCGCAGACCGAGCAGACCGTAGTGTCCGGCAAGCGTCATCATTGCTGCCGCGTCGAAGCCTACGCCGTTGTCGCATATTTCAAGAGTTAGCTCATCCTCATTATCTCGTTTAGCTCGAATCCAGACTTCGCTGGCCTGCGCATGGCGAGAGATGTTCGTCAGGCTTTCGCTCAGTATACGCAGAATATGCTCATGTAGTGGTCTGGCAAGGAGCGTGAGAGCTTCCAGATCAGCATGGCAGGGGATACCTGTAGCGTTGGTGAAGCGCTGGATTTCTTCGTGCATGGCTTCAAGATCATCCGGGCTGTTTGCTGCCCCGGATCGTAGATCATCTATCGCATCGCGCGCGTCAGCCAGCGTTGTGCGCACGCGGGAGAGCGCTTGCTGAACAATATCGCGGGCCTGTTGCGGCCGCTCCCGCAGCAGCAGGCCGTTTATGGTTTCCAGTTGCATGCCTAACCCGACCAGTCCCTGGGCCAGCGTATCGTGCAGTTCCCTGGCGAGACGCTGGCGTTCTGTTACCAGCGTCAGGGCCTCGACTCGCGCAGCATAATCTTCAAGCTGGATATGGGCTGCTTCCAATTGCGCGTGTGTGCTAGCGAGAACGTGGAGCAGCTCCTGGTCATGCTGGTGAGCTTTGGCACGCTGGTTATAAAGGATCACGCAGGCGAGGACGAACATGACAAAGGTCACGGAGCTGACAAGCTTATGCAGGATTAATGACAGTTCAACACTCAGGTAGATCTGCAGCGGGTTCAACGAGAGGACATAGAGCAGCAGGTACCCTCCCACGAGTGCGATGAGCAAGCGAGGCCGTCTAAGCAGGTGGATTGCTTCAAGGGTAAGTACGAGGCAAAGTCCAAACACTGCTTGCTGACCATCGCCTAAAGAAAAAATCGCCAGGACAAGCAAACCCTGTCCGAGGAAGTAGGGGAGATTGAGATATGGAGGCATCGTTTTGAAGAGGGCAAGTGCATGGAGTACACAATGGAGCACCATGCAGAGGGTAAACGCTACCAGGGCGAACAATGCCGGATCTATATTAGCTGGGAGGGGTATGCGCCCATCTGTGAGCGGTATGCGCGGTCCGCTGCTTCCATCTAGAAGTCGCTGTAGATACACCACTCCCAACCAGGCAAGGAGCAGCCAGCGCAGCGGGTGTTTCTGGTTTGTGTTCATGGTGTTCTCACTTTTTTCGTACTATTGCTCTGATCACCGGTACTCACTCCAAAGTATAGCATGCTGCATTGAGAGAAAACATGTACATTCCTACAATGCAGGGTTGCATGATTCTGCAATGCCAGGTTCGGTAGGTCGAAGTTGCAGGAACGAACGATGCGCATGGCCTCGTGCTCCAGGTACACTTCCGTAGCAAGGATGATGTGTTCCATAACACTCACATAAGGGGTACACGCATTATGACCATAGCAAAATACAATAAGGGCGGGCGCGCGGAGTCTGCGGAAATGATCATCGAGGTCAGCGATATTTACAAGGATTACGATACTGGTAAGCTCAAAGTACGAGCGCTCAGAGGCGTCAGTTTGCAGATCAGGCATGGCGAGGTCGTCGCGATTATGGGGCCGAGTGGCTGCGGTAAGACGACCTTACTCAACTGCCTTTCCGGCCTGGATAGTGTGACTGCCGGGGTAGTCAAAATTGCCGGGCAGGATATCCGGGGGCTTTCTGACCGGGAGTTGACAACCTTTCGCGCCTGCGAGATGGGTTTTGTCTTCCAGACCTTTAATCTGCTCCCCGTCCTCAACGGTCTGGAGAATGTCGAACTTCCCTTGCTTGTCAGTGGGGTGCGTCTCAGCGAAGCCCGCAAGCGAGCTCTAGCGAGCATCGAGCGCGTAGGGCTACTTGATCGAGCGCGGCACCGGCCTGCAGAGATGAGCGGAGGTCAGCGGCAGCGTTTCGCCATTGCGCGAGCTCTGGCGACGATGCCTTCAATTGTCTGGGCCGATGAACCGACTGGCGCGCTCGATAGCCAGGCCAGCCAGGAGATCATCGACCTGATGCTGCAGCTCAACCGCGAGTACGGGCTGACGTTTGTGTGGGTGACGCACGCGCTTGACGTGGCGCGGCAGGCCCAGCGTCTCATCACCATGCATGATGGCAGGATCGAAGCAGATCAGCTTGTGGTTCGTGAATCGCTTGTATCTCCTCAACAGAATTGAGCACGAACATATTGGTCAGGAAGGAAAAGCAAACTTGATTACCGGCATTTTTCAAGGTATCTCGCCTACCTTGCTGGCGCTCGCTCTGGCAGTGATGACGGCGGGTGTGCTATGTGTCCTGCTGGGATTGGGAGCGAATAACCCCGTGCTGCTGCGCATGGGACTGCGCAATATGGGTCGTCGACCTGGACGAGCACTCGTACTCCTCTGTGGCCTGGCGCTGGCGACGGCTGTCATCACTGCGTCGCTCGGACTCTCGGATAGCTTCACCGACTCGGCATTACAGCACCGCCTGGCGCGTATGGGTAATGTTGATGAGAGCATCACGGGACCTTTCACACAGTCCCAGATTGATACTGCGATAGCAAAGATACGGCGGAATCCGGATGTGCAGGGGATCGCGGCTATCAGCTTCTCTCCTCAAGGACCAACGGTCGTTTCTACACGCACTGGATTCGCCGTCCACAATACGGATTTTTATGGAGTACCCTCTGACTTTGACCATGTTTACGGCCCTCTCAGTGATGCTCGTGGACAGGCAGTCCACTTCGCTGACCTCGCGGCAGGAGAGGCGTTCGTCAGCCCCGCGCTCGCTCAGAGCCTTGCTGCTCAGCCTGGCGATATACTCACCATCTTGTTTGGTACAAAAACGTCCAATGTTACAGTGCGAGCCATCCTCTCCAACGATATTGGTGTCACGAGCGGCGAGGCTGTTGCAGGCCCTTTGCCCGAAATCATTGTCCCCCTGGCTCTCGTGTATCAGGTCGATCCGCAGCCGCTCGATACAATTTGTATCAAGAACGTTGGTCCAGGTGGCCTGGCCGACGCCGGTCCTGGTGGCAGCCGCAGCCAGGCGGTGATCCAGTTCTTACAAAGGATTTTTCCAGGTACCCCCGCGAGTCTGAACGTGGCGCACGCTTTCGGTACAACCGAGTTTGATTCGACCAGGATTCACCCGATGAAGCCAGATGTGGCGGAACGCGCAACGGGACTGTTGCAGATGAACAAGCTGGTCTTTCTCTCACCTATTGGCCAGCAGTTCTCGTGGCTGCCTCAGCTCTTTACGTGGCTGCTTGTTGGGGCCGGAATGCTGTTGCTGGTGCTGCTGGTGATACTGCTGACGGCCGAGCGGCGCACAGAACTGGGAATGAGCCGCGCTCTTGGCCTGCGGCGCTCTCACCTGGTGCAACTCCTGCTTTTTGAGGGCTGTGGTTATGCGATAAGCGCGGCGCTGCTCGGTCCTCTGTTGGGCTGCGGGATCACAGCCCTTGAACTGCAAACATTCTCACTATTGCCCGAATTGGGGGTAGGCGTGGCCGCCAATTCGGTACCCATCCCGGTGCTTGAGGTCGGTGTACCACACCTCTCGCTGAGCTGGCAGAGCCTGCTTAGCGCAGCGTGCCTGGGTATGCTGGTGACAATAGGAACTGTGCTGGTGACTGCATTCTGGATCAGCCGCCTGAACATCGTCATCGCCATTCGTGACCTGGATGAGCCAGCCCGTTCGCCCGCGCCGGTAGGCAGAATGTGGCGCTCCTTGTGGAAAGGACCGGTGGATGAACATCGCAAGCCTATCCCCGAAACACCTGCCCGGCGGGTCTCGCGGGAGATAGAAGCCGTTGGTGGTCTCGTTTGGGGTCTCTGGAAGCGCGGGCCGCTTTGCCTGCTCGTGGGAGGGCTTCTGTTTCTTCTGGGGAGCGCGCAAGCGGTGAGCTGGTTGCAACAACTCGCTGTGGCTCTATTCATCGCCGGGGGTAGTCTCCTGCTAAGCTGGTTAAGCGCACTTTGGGGATTGCCAGGAGCATTGGCGCGGCGGTTAAGCTTAAGCGTTATTGGTATCGGCTGGCTGGTTCTTGGCCTGCTGGCATCGCGTACCCTGCTCGCACTCTTTCAGCCTGTGGTGTTATTCAGCGTACCACCTTCCATCCTGGAACTGCTGCTGGATATGCTGCTGCTGGTGGCAGGGGCCGTATTGCTGGTGATGAGCAACGCTGATCTGCCAGGGTCTCTGGTAACAATTATGCTGCGCCGGGTGCGGGGCCTGGTTCCGGTAAGCCGCACGAGCCTGGTCTATCCATTCACGTATCGCTTTCGCACCGGAGTCACGGTGACACTGCTGAGCCTGGTTGTATTTCTGGTGCTGCTGCTGATTACGATCAACCTGGGAGCAGTACAGGAGGCGCAAGCGGTGACGAACGTAGGAGGGTACCAATTGGAGGCGACGGTCTTTGGCTCACAGCTTCACACATATCCTGATCTTGCTGCGCAACTGCGAGCTATGCAGGGCCACCGCCTGCTCGGACAGGATTTCACGTCGGTCGGCTTGTTGCGTTTGATGTATGATTTTCCCCAGGCGGGTGTGCCTGTCCCGTTACAGCTTGACCTATCAGGACAGCCAAGCTACAGTATGAGACAACCTCCGCAAGTGGCAGATGTTGCATTCCTTTCTGATGTGACCCTGCCGCTTTATGCGCGAGCGCGCGGCTTCGCGTCGGATCAGCAGGTCTGGAGAGCGGTGCGCAATCAACCGGGGGATATTGTATTGCAGTACGATTCCTCTATCACTGGCCTGCCTGGTAGCAGTGACTTCACACCATTCAGCGCGAACATCCCGGACAGTTCAGCGCCATCGGCGCACTATCACCGTGTGACGGTTATTGGTCTGATGCCGGCCAGCGCACCCTGGCGTGTGCTGCTCTCCCTGGGTACTGCTGAGGGTATTGCGCATCCGCCTTATATCCAGTTCATCAACGACTACCTTTTTCAACTGCGCCCGGGTGTCAGTGAAGCACACGCGGCGCAGGATCTGAATCACGAACTGCAGGCCAGCCTGCGGGGAATCGCTGTACAGTCGCTTGACCAGGGAAGCCTGAACGGAGTGACGGCAGTGCTCACGCTGCTGCTGAGCGGCGAACTGGACCTGGGATTGCTGTTCGGTGCGCTGGCTATCGGTGTAATCACGGCGAGGGCCGTAGTGGAGCGCCGCCAGCAGATCGGCATGCTGCGCGCGCTCGGCTTCTCGCGCATCCTGATGCTGCGTTCGTTCTTGCTGGAGGCCGGTTTTATCATTCTGCTCAGTCTGCTGATCGGCGCTTCGTTGGCCCTAGGTCTGGCTGCGCAGGTTGCTCGCGCAACCTATCAGGATTTTCCGTTCCCTGTTATTCCGGTCGTTCTGATCCTGCTAGGCAGTTTTCTGGCTGCTCTCATCAGTACCGCCTTGCCAGCATGGCAGGCCGCACGCCTGCGGCCCGCTGAGGCACTGCGATACGAGTAGGTATGTTCCGTACAGAGTATAAGGAGAAGATGATGCCAAACGAAATTATGCATGATAGCTTCCTACCGGATGGCGAAGCGTCTCCTCTAGGAAATCGACCGGTTCGTCATTCCCGGAAACGCCTGCTGCCACTGCTCCTGCTGCTGTTAGGAGTTGTTATCCTGGCGGGCGGCGGCATTGGCCTGGTGAGTCTGCTTAACGCGCATCAGCCGACAGCATCCGGGATATCTGCTTCGGCCAGTAAGGTCGGCCAGCAAAGCTTACCGCAGGGTTGCACACCTGCGCGAATCCCGCTCAACGTGGTAGCCCAGGATGCTGCTAATGGGTTGCATTTGACCGTTGACCGGGTGAAAACGCAGGTGCATGCTGGTAAAACCTTTGCCCAGATCGCGACAGCAAGAGGGATCACAGCGCAGCAGTTGCGCGCGCTTGAGATTCATGCCTTGCAGCAAGCCAACAACTACTGGCTTGGGCTTGGCTGCATCACCCGGCAGGATGTGACAAACAATATGCAACGTGATGTAGGTGATGCGGCGTACATGGACTCGGAGTTCACGGACGCATTCCGGTAGCAGTCGTCTCGTTCATGTCCGATCTCTCCATTGGGGAGTATTATCCTAATCTTAACACTAGAAGAATTGGATCAACTGCCGTACTACTGTTCCCTGTGCCAGGCGATCAAAGCCTTCATTAATCTCGTCCAGTGTGATAGACGGGCTGAGGAGTTCGTCCACCGGCAATTTGCCCGCCAGGTACAGGTTGATCAGGCGTGGAATATCGCGGAGTGGTACGGCTGACCCCATAAAGGAGCCCTGGATCGTTTTCTCTTGTGTGACGAGGGAGAGAGCCTGGATCGCAAGTTGCTGTTTAGGATGTGCTATCCCGATACTGATCGTTTTCCCACCGCGCCGTGTAGCCTTGTAAGCTTGCGCCAGCACATTCGCATTGCCGACCGCTTCAAAGGCATACTCAGCACCCCCGCCCGTTACGTCGCGCACGGCAGCCACGGGGTCACCTTCGGTCGCATTCACGGTGACATCGGCTCCCAGACGTTTGGCCAATGCAAACTTGGCAGGAAGCGCGTCCACGGCGACAAGAGGCGAGGCTCCCACGAGCTTAGCCCCCATCAAGGCACTCAAGCCCACCCCGCCCAGCCCAAAGATGACGACGGGCTCGCCTGGATGCACCTGGGCCGTGTTCATGACGGCACCCACACCGGTCAGGATGGCACAGCCAAAGAGGGCCGCTTTGTCGAGGGGAATCGTTTTCTCAATAGGAATCAGCGACTCCTGTGCCGCCACGGTGTACTGTGAGTAGGCTGAGACCCCCAGGTAATGAAAGATGGGCTGTCCGCCTGGCTGACGAAAACGCACCCCTCCATTCAACAGCGTACCGGCGTTGTTGGCTTTGGTTCCATTTTCACACAGGGCTGGTCTGCCAATCGCACAGTAGAGGCAATGACCGCAAGTGGGCACGAAGGAAAACACGACATGATCGTCCGGCTTCACGCTCATGACACCAGGCCCCACCTCGCGCACAATCCCACTGGCTTCATGGCCCAGAATCATTGGCAACTGACGGGGGATCGTCCCATTGATTGTGGAAAGGTCAGAGTGGCAGAGGCCTGCACTCACAATTTCCACCAGCACCTCGCCTGGGCCAGGCGGCTCCAGTTCTACCTCCTCGATCACCAGAGGCCGTGTCTCAGCGTAAGGCTGGGGCTTCTCCATTTCATAGATCACAGCAGCGCGTGTGCGCATAGTTTTTCTCCTTTGATATGAATGTGAAAGGGGAACGGTGACCGTTGTCATCGGTGTTATACATCATAATTTATCTGACGGCAACAGCCGATGCACTCTTTCCTCACATCAGGGCGACCAGGTTTCTATTCGCCTGCTGTCTGCCAGGGCGTATTACCGGGTGTTGAAGTTGGCGAGGCAATGTCTTGCAAGGATGTGACAGAATGGAGTTAACGATTACGGCACAAAAATATTTATGCTTATCTCCCTGTAGTCTCGATAATAGATAGATGCTGCGCGACCTCTTGTGAGGAGAACACATCAATATGTCATCTGAAACTCCGAAAACCACGACTGAAATCGGGCGTGGCGATGCCAGTACCATTCGTGCAGCTGATGATGTACTTAGCGGAAAGAGCAATAAAGGGGTCATTCGTCGCCTGCTGCCTTTTCTCGGCCCAGCGTTTATTGCTAGTGTAGCTTATATTGACCCAGGGAATTTCGCGACGAATATTCAAGCGGGCGCGAGCTTTGGTTATTTGCTGCTCTGGGTCATTGTGGTAAGTAACCTGATGGCTATGCTCATCCAAATGCTTTCGGCCAAGCTCGGTATTGCCACGGGCCTCAATCTTGCCGAGTTGTGTCGTGAGCATTTTCCACAACTCATTGTCTGGGGTATGTGGATACTGGCGGAAATCGTGGCTATAGCAACAGACCTGGCTGAGTTTGTGGGAGCAGCTCTTGGTTTCCAGTTACTGTTCCATATCCCACTGCTGTGGGGTGGTATCTTGACAGCTTTCGTGACGTTTGCCATCCTGGGTTTGGAGCGTTATGGCTTCCGGGCAATGGAGGCAGTAATCACAGCTATGGTCGGAGTGATTGCATTATGCTACGTAATTGAGACGATCCTTGACCGGCCCGCGTGGGGAGTTATCGCATATCATGCCGTTATCCCGCAATTTAATGGTACTGAGAGCATCCTGTTGGCCGCGGGAATTCTCGGCGCGACAGTGATGCCGCACGTCATCTTCCTGCACTCAGCTCTGACGCAGGGGCGCATTGTAACTCGCTCGCCGCGTCTGCTCAAGAAGTTAGTTCGTTTTGAGAGGATTGACATCGTCATTGCGATGAGTCTGGCAGGATGTGTCAATGCGGCCATGTTGATTATGGCAGCTTCGACATTCTATAGCGCAGGCCTGAGCCAAATCGGCACGATAGAAGAGGCTTACAGGACGCTTACCCCTTTACTGGGACAGGCCGCAAGCTGGGTGTTTGCCATTTCGCTGATAGCATCTGGTTTGTCATCCACAACGGTTGGTACGATGGCGGGTCAGATTATTATGCAGGGCTTTCTGCGCCGGAGTATCCCGGTATGGATAAGGCGCAGCATTACTATGCTGCCATCGCTGATTGTCATCATAATTGGACTGGAGCCAACACGAACGCTCGTCATAAGCCAGGTGATCCTCAGCTTTGGTATTCCATTTGCCCTTGTCCCTCTTATACAGTTCACCCGGCGGGAGAGTATAATGGGTGGACTGGTGAACCATTGGCTGACGACGGTACTTGCGAGCATTGTTGCAGGGCTGATCATCGCGCTCAACATCTTTCTGTTGTACCAGATATTCTCGGGCGCAATAAATTGAGCCCCTACAGGAGGTTGATGTTAATGTTACAACATGCAAAACAGGGCAATCTCCGTTTCCTTGTTCCGCTCGACGGCTCGCAACTCGCGGCGTCAGTGCTCCCTGTAGTTGAACAGATTGCAAGCCGCTTTCATGCGCAAGTGACATTGTTGCATATCCTGGAGCAGCATCCTCCAACAACCATACATGGAGAGCAACACCTGTCGGATGCTGCCGAAGCGCAGGCCTATCTCGAAGAGATTGCGACACGACTGCGCTCTCCTGCTATTGCGGTTGAAATACATGTGCACCAGGACAAAGGAAGTAATGTAGCGCGCAGCATCTTCCAGCATGCTCAGGAGATGAACTCGGACCTGGTCATCATGTGTACGCATGGCCATGGCGGACTACGAGGGTTCCTTTTTGGCAGCAATGCGCAGCAAGCGCTTCAGCAGGGCACACAATCAATCCTGCTATTGTTTCCAGGAGAAAATGATACTGTACGCCCTTTCAATCTCCAACGCATCCTCGTCCCGCTCGATGGAACAACAGCTCACGAGCCAGCACTACCTGCTGCCATCACGATAGCTCAAGCCTTTGGCGCGGAACTGCACCTTGTATTGGTAATCCCAACTCCTGGAACTCTCACCGGCGAGCAGGCCGTGTTAGGTCTGTTGCTTCCAACAACCATGCGTGCGGTCCTTGACCTGTCACAGGAGGGCGCAGCGGAGTACCTGGAACAGGTCGTCGCTCGCTGCAAGGCGGAAGGAGTCATAGCCCGTGCTGAAATCCTGCGGGGCGAAGTTGTACATGAGGTGCTCAACCTCGCCGAACGCTTGAACGTTGACCTGATCGTGCTGGCCAGCCACGGGCGAACAGGCCTGGATGCTCTTCTGACAGGAAGCGTAGCGCCGCGCATTACAGAAAGAAGAATTCGCCCACTGTTATTGGTCCGAGTGGAGAAGTCTGAGGACAGTAGGGTGCACGACAATGTAAATTAACAAAATAATCCGGACATCCGTATGGGTGACAGTGGAGGGCCGATTTCATCATCCGTCTTATTTATTGAAAGTCCATAATCGGCCCCCTACGGATGTCTATATGCTTCCAAGATGATTATGCGGCCTGAGCGAGAGACAGAGGAGCATCTTGATCCTTGTCTGGTGCAAATGGACTCCCGATATGCCGAAGGAGCGCTGCGGGAGCCTGGGCCAGCGCCTGAAAATGCTGCTCCACATCCGCCAGCAGAAGCTCAAAAGTGCTCCGGTGATGATTATGCGTCACGACCCGTCGCGAGACCCGCCAGAGCCATTCGATGCGGTTGGAGTCAGGATCATAAGCGGGCGTATACACCAAGTATAAATGCTCCTGGAACTCGGTGAGCATGCGGCGCACAAGAAGAGAGCCAGCCGAGGTGTGGGTCTTGAGATTGTCGGCAATCACGATGGCCACCCGTCCCCGCTGCTTTGAGCGAGCCACGGCAGCACGCACTTGCTCACAGAACACATCAGCCGTGCGTCCCGGAGCGACTCGGCCATCGAACCAGCCATCACGCCAGTCGACCAGGCCAAAGCCATAGACCTTGCGATTATCCCCAGGCGCTTCGACCAGGCGCTGCCCACGCCGACCCTTGCAACACCACACACGCGTGAGGGTCGGATGAAAGGCCACTTGCATCTCATCTTGCAGATAGAGGTCAGCTTGCGGCAGGAGTGCGAGCAACGCTGGCAGGTCGACGGGAAGCTGACTCCACAGATCAGCCTCGACTAAGTCATGCACGGGTAGAGGTTCGGGTACTGTGGTACCGGCTAAGAGCACCTCTACCCGCAGGCGTTTCCCACGTAGTCGGCCTTCTGCTCAGCTTTGCGCCTCAAGGTCCAGGTGGGGCGTTTGCAGACGTAGTCATGGGCATGTAAGTACACGCGCACCGTCTCCTCAGTCACCTGAATACCCGTTTGCTGACCTAAGTAGTCAGCGAGTCGCTCGGTGGTCCAGTTGGCCGTGTCCTGTCCCACTTCATGGGGATCCACCTCGATCACGCGGAGTAGTTCGGCTTCCCAGGCAGCCGTGACCGTTCGCTCTCGGCCTGGGGCGGTGCGCCGCGGCACGGCATCCAATCCGCCCGTTAAGAAGCGTTTGAGCACACGCACCACGGTGTCCTGACTGCGCAGCACATGGTGGGCGATCTGGCTCGACGTCTGGCCCCGCAGCGAGAACAAGAGCATCTGGTAGCGCGTGCGCGTTTCGGCATCGGTGGTGCAACTCGGTCAGCGTCAGTTCATCTATTGGAGGGAGGGTTATAGGAGTGGTCATCTCTTCTACCTTTCTTCGATCTTCCACTTTTCTCCCTCTTATTGTATCACACCTCCGCATACTTTACCTGGAAGCATATAGGAGATATGGCGGAAACCCATTGCGTACAGCGAGGCATATATGCCGTTCCTTTCGAGAAGCTCGGCATGTGTGCCTTGTTCTACGATACGGCCTCCCTGCAGCACAACGATGCTATCGGCTCCCTTGATGGTTGAGAGACGGTGAGCAATTACGAGAGCAGTACGTCCGTGTAACAATCGTTTTAAGGCTTGCTGTACCAATAACTCCGTAAAGGTGTCAATATTGGCCGTGGCCTCGTCGAGAATCAATATGCGCGGATCGGCCAGCAGCGCGCGGGCGAATGAGATGAGTTGGCGCTGGCCCACACTGAGATTACGACCTCGTTCACGGATGGGTGTCTCATAGCCCTGCGGTAGTTGTGTGATCAGGTCGTGTACTCCCACGGCGCGAGCAGCTTCTGCTACCTCTTCATCGGTCGCCTCGAGGCGACCGTAGCGTATGTTGTCACGGATTGTGCCGGTGAACAAAAAAGGCTCTTGTAGCACGACCCCGATCTGGCTGCGCAAGGAGTGCTGCGTCACGTCACGCACGTCGTAGCCATCGATCAGCACTGAACCTTCCTGGATATCGTAGAAACGCGCGAGCAGCCCGGCAATGGTGCTTTTTCCTGCACCGGTCGGCCCTACAATAGCGACAGTCTGACCAGCCTTCATGTGCAGGTTGAAGTCCCGCAACACTGGCAGGTCATGGGTGTAGCCGAAGGTTACATCACGGAACTTCACCTCACCGTGTATCTGAGGCAGCTTCTGCGCGTCGGGCTTGTCCTCTATGTCGACAGGCGTATCCAGGATTTCAAAGATACGCTCGGCAGCGACACCTGCCCTTTGCAGTTGCGAGTACTGCTGGCTTATTTCGCGGATAGGGTCAAAGAAACGGTTGATGTAGAGGGTGAACGCAACAAGAACACCCACTTTGAGGGTCCCCTGCGATACCAACACGCCTCCATAGAGGACCGTAATCGCAATTGCCATGGCAGCCACGACCTCCACAAGGGGCAAAATGAGCGCTGCTACGCGGCTGGCCTCAAGATTGGTATCGCGGTTATAGGCATTTAGCTCGTCAAACTCGGTGCGGTTGCGCTCTTCTCGCGCAAGGCTTTGGATCACGCGCATGCCGGAAATGTTCTCTTGCAGCGTTGCATTGACCACCGAGATAGCGGCGCGTGTTCGCCTGAAGGAACGCTGAGCGGAGCGCTGCCAGAAAGCGGCGATCAGGAACATGATTGGCAAGACCGTAAATGAGAGCAAGGCCAGTGTTACATTCATCAGGAGCATCGCTACTATGATTCCTATGAGGGATACGAGTGAACCAAGCATCGAGAGCAGTCCGGAACTCAGCATCGACTCTAGCACATCTATATCGCTCTGCAAACGTGACATGACACGTCCGATTTGTGTGCGGTCGTAGAAACTGAGTGAAAGTCGCTGCAGGTGTGTGAACATGTCGGAACTGAGGTTGTAGAGTATTTGCTGCCCGGCCCATGACATCGTCCATACCTGCCAGTACTGCGCTTGCCACATCAAGATGTTTACGATGATCAGAACGATTACGGTAATTGCGAGGCCTCTCAAATCATTATGGCTGATGGATTGGTCGATGGCCACGCCTATCAGGAAGGGGTTTGCCAGGTTGAGCGCTGTATAGAGCAACATTAGAGCCACACTCACCAGGGTCCAGCCCTTGTAGTGGGCGACGTAAGGACCGAATTTTTGTATGATGTACCAGTCAAAATTCTTTGATACGTTCTCGTCTGCTCCTTCCAGGCTGTTTTCGCGCCAGCGGTGGCGCCGGCCATGGATGGTGTAAGAGCTTTGTTTCATCGTATTGCCTCCCGCTTCTGTTCGGGAGAAGAGGTCAACATGCGTACTTCAAATTCTTCCTGCTCGCGCAACTGCAAATCGTAGAGCCTGGCATAGGGGCCGCCTTGTGCGAGCAGCGTCTCATGGGTTCCACGTTCTACAATTCTGCCTTTTTCCAGCACCAGGATCTGATCGGCGCTTTTGATTGTGCGCAGGCGAGATGCGACCACAAAGGTGGTGCGGCCTCGCATTACCGCATCCAGGGCTTGCTGAATGAGATACTCTGTTTCCATGTCAACGCTCGAAGTCGAGTCGTCGAGCACGAGTATGCGGGGGTTAAGGAGCAGTGTACGCGCTATAGCCAAGCGTTGTTTCTGACCGCCTGAGAGCGTCACGCCACGTTCTCCAACCCAGGTATCGTAACCGTCTGGCAATCCACTGGCGAAATCATGGAGGCGGGCTATTTTGGCAGCTGCAATGATCTGTTCGTCGGTTGTATTGGCAACACCGTACGCGATGTTATCACGCAGCGTCGCATTGAACAGGAAAACGTCCTGTAATACCAACCCTACGTTGCGTCGCAGAGAAGTTTGAGTCACCTCGCGTATATCCTTTCCATCGATCGTGACACGACCGCTCGCTGCTTCATAGAAGCGAGGCAGCAGGTGCAATATCGTACTTTTACCGCTTCCCGTAGCGCCCAGAATGGCGATTACTTGACCTGGTTGTGCATCTATCGTGATTTCTTGTAGCACTTCTGGCCCGTTTCCATAGGCAAAGGTAACGTCTTCAAGGCGAACATGGCCCTGCACCCGTTGTAACGCTTTTGCCCCAGGCGCATCGGTGATGGCTGGCTGAGTATCAAGCACACCGAAGATGCGTAAGCCACCTGAGAGGCCGCGCATAAACCAGGTGACCATGTAGCCGAAGGAACGCACAGGAGTGCCCAACAAGAGTATGTATTGCGTGACGGCTACAAGCACACCGAGGCTGAGTTGATGACCGATTACCGCAATGCCTCCTATCCATATGATCAGTACTGTGACTATGTTGAGTACGAGAACCATCAGCGGCTGATTCCATGCCGATAGTCGCATGGCACTCATGTTGAGCGCTCTCACCTCGCGGTTTTTGGCCTCGTATTTGGCTATCTCGAAATCTTCGCGGGCGCACTACAGTGGCACTTGTAGAAGAACAGAGGGAGGCAACGCCGTAGCATCGCCCAAAAAGAAAAGGGGCTAGGCCAGGTGTGATTGCAGCTCTGCTGCCGCCTGCTCCAGGGCAGCAATGGTCAAGGACTCAGTCGCGC
>WNGL01002838.1_pt1 | contig 20909 bp, 20 predicted proteins | sample 5400591 | NCBI WGS metagenome assembly WNGL01 (sample SAMN13153377, study PRJNA577476) | soil metagenome | isolation source: 80 cm soil or saprolite under Garry oak tree replicate 1 | place: USA:California | collected 2016-06-15 | reverse complement strand
ACCGACCAGAACGCCTTGAGTCGCCACCACACCGTCCGCTGCCGGTAGCCGAAGTTCTCGAGCGTCGCGAACAGCAGGAGCCGACCCAGATCGCCGAACCGCCGATACCGCCGGAAACTCACCTCCTCGAGGACTACGGCCCAGAGCGACAGCAGCATGCCATAGCCCCACGCCACCAGCACGAAGAGCAGCGCAAAGTCGACATTCACGGCGCCGAGCAGCAGACCGCCCACGGTGATCACATATCCCGCCACTTCGACGAGCGGCGCGAGCGTCTCCCCGAACGTGAAAAACGGCATCGCGATCAGTCCCACGCGGCCGTACCGGGGGTTGAAGAGCATTCCCTTGTACCGCCACATCGCGGCGATCAGCCCCCGGTGCCACCGCTCCCGCTGGTGCGACAGGACCCGCCCCGACTCGGGGACCTCCGTCCACGCGACCGGGTCCGGAATGAAGGGGATTTCGTAGCGCCGCTGGTGCTGCCGCAGATAACGGTGCAGCCGCACGACCAGATCGAGGTCCTCGACCACGCTCGTCGTGCGGTACCCACCGATCGCGTGGAGGTATTCCTTGCGGAACAACCCGAACGCACCGGAGATGACCAGGGTGCCCCCCAGTCGGTTCCAGCCGAGTCGGCCGAACAGGAAGGCGCGCAGGTATTCCACCACCTGCACGCCGGGGAGGAACCGGCTCGGGACCCGGGCGTCGGTCACGCGTCCATCCTTCACGGTGCACGCGTTCGCCACGCGGATCGTGCCGCCCACGGCCGCGATCTCCCGGCCGAGTAGGAACGGCCGCGTGAGGCGCAGCAGCGCGTCGGGCTCGATCAGCGTGTCCGCGTCCACCGCGATGACCAGGGGGAACCGGCTGGCGTTGATGGCGGCGTTGAGCGAGTCCGCCTTGCCGCCGTTCTCCTTGTCGATGACGAGCAGGCGCGTGCGGGTGCGCGAGCGGTACAGAGCCCGGAGCGCCTTCGTGGCGATCGTCTCTGGATAGGTGCGCGGTACCTCGTACAGGTCGAACGCGTGCCGCAGCCGCTCCAGTGTGTCGTCCTTGGAGCCGTCGTTCACCACGATGATCTCGAAGCTGCGATACTCGAGCGTCAGGAGGGCGGTGACGCTCGCCTCGATGGTCGCGCTCTCGTTGTGGGCGGGTACGAGGATCGAGATCGGCGGCAGGGCGTCGCTCTGCATCAGCCGTTGGAAGTCTTCGTCCTCCGCCAGCCGGGTTTGCTCCCAGATCTCGGGGATCGAGAGCACGAGCAGCAGCGCGTAGAAGGAATTCAACACCAGGAAGTAGAGCAGGATCGCGAGGTCGCCCCCGTGAATGACGGAGCTCACGCCGCGTATTCCGCCAGCGCTTGCGGGGAGAGGCCGAGCACGAGCCGCGCCATGTCGCGGCTTGGCTCGTACGCGCCGACTTCGGCGGCGAGCAGGACGTTGCGCCCCGCCGCGCCAAAGCGGGTGAGGGCGAGCCCCGCCCGCAAACGCACCCACCACTCGCCATCGCGCAGCGCCTCTCGCACCAGCGGCACGGTGGCTGGATCGGCGACCATGCCGAGCGAGCGGACGGCCTGGGCTCGCACGGGCCAGATCTGGTCCTGCGCGAGGAGTCGCAGCGCGGCAATCGACTCCGGGTGGGGGTACTTCCCCAACGCGCGGGCCACCTGGGTCCGGACCTCCGGGTCCCGGTGCGTGGCGAGGGCGCTGAACGGCTCGCGCAGGTCCGGGTGCTCCAGGCGCCCGGCGAACTCGATCATGCGCGGGAGCCGAGGATCGTCGGGCCGCCGGAACAGCTGCTGCAGGTGGCGCACCACGGCAGGACGCGCCTTCTTGAGCGCACTCGCGTAGTAGGCCTGCACCGTGGGCCCGAGCAGCGGCAGCTGATCGAGTGCCGCGGTCACGAGAATGGGACTGGTCAGGCGCTCGAGCGTGGTGGCGGCTGCGATCTGCACGGCGGGATGGTCGTCGCGCAACAAGCGGAGCACCCGGCCGATGTCGTGCGGCGTCGCGGCGACCGAGAGGAAGCGGGCGCACTCGAGCCGTTTCCACCAGCGCGCCGACCGGTTGTTGGTGCGCACCACGCGGGTCCACCACTGGTTGGCCAACACCCGCGACAGGTCCTGCCACCGCTCGCCCGGCACCCGGGCGGACCAAGTGACGAGCGCATCGATGGCCAGCGACATGGGCAGGCGCGCCAGGGCCCGTTCCACGTCGGCAGCGGGCGCCTGCCCCATCGCCCAACGCTGCATCACCGCATCCAGCTCGCGCCGGCGCGGCTGCAGCCGGGCGCTGCGACGCACGCGAAACCAGCGATTCAGGATGATGAGGATGATCAGCGCGACGAGCAGAACTCCTTGCGCGACCGCCACGACCCAGAGGAATTGCAGGCTCGTCACCGGCCCCCCCCCACCCAGCGCTTGATCTTCTCGAGTGCCACGCGCAGGCTGATGGGCTTCACGAGATAGTCGAGCGCGCCCGCTTCCAGTCCGCGCAACTGCTCCTCCTCGGTGCCATGCACCGTCGTGAATACGACGCGGTAGGTTCCCGGGCGCGCGCGCTCCAGCGCGTCGAGGATCGAATACCCGTCCAACGCGGGAAGATCGACGTCCAGGAGGAGCAAGGGACGTGTGCCGCGCACGTCGAGCGCGAGCAACTCGCGCAGTGCTTCCCGGCCGTTACGATACGCCAAAAACCGATACCCGTGGGCGCGTAACCCGTACTCGAGCAGCTCGGCGAGCGCCGCGTCGTCCTCTACGTAGATCACCTCCGGGACCAAGACGGCGTCGGCCGGTGCGACGACGGGCTCCGCCGGCTTGGGCGGTGGCGCCGGCGCGGGAGGTGGAACGACAGGGGGGCCGTTCGACGTACGCTCCGTCGGCTTCTCGGGCAACGGGGGCTGGGGCTGGGGCGGGGGCGGGAGCGGGGGCGGGGGCGGGACAATTCGCGCGGGTGGCGCCGCGGGGCGTTGGTACGCCGACCGCTGCGGAGCTTGGGTAGGGGGTCTCGGTGCTGGCCGGGGCGGCGGGCCGACCCGCGGCAGCGGTTGCGAACGGACTGGGAGCGAAGGGGGCGCGACGCTCAGCTCCGGTACTTCCACTCCGAGTAGCTCCGCGAGCCGTTTGACAAACCAGCGGGCGAGCGAGCCGCGCTCCACGTCCGGGTCGTCGGGTCGGGCGGCCCAATCCTTCACGGTCGCCTCCATGCCGGCCGCGAGGCGTGACGCTTCCATGAATCCGTACGAGCCGGCCGAGCCGTGCACCTTGTGCGTTTCGCGTCGCAGCGCGTCGAGCGCGTCACGGTCGCCGCCTGCGACGACGAGCCGCTCGGCGAGCCCGGCGAGCACGCCGAGCTGGGCGCGCGCGCTCTCGAGGTACTCCGCGAGCAGCCCCGGCGGTAGCTCGGGGGCGGGCGGGGGCGGCGAAGAAGGCGGCGTGGCGTCACCGGCCATAGACACCAAGATGGGGAACCGCCCCTTCAGAATGCCATAGCCCGCGGTCGCGCGTGGTTGCGCGGGCTGGACCCTGCGCGATATTGCCTCGACGGACAACGGATGACTGACCACGACGCCGTCGGCCTCTGTCGCAGCTGCCGCTGGGTGCGACCCGTGACCAATCGGCGCGGGTCCACGTTCTTCCGCTGCGGCCGGGCCGACACGGACTCGCGCTTCCCCCGCTACCCGCCGCTCCCGATGCTCGAGTGCATTGGGTACGAGCAGGATCGCCCGGATCACGACCCGGGAGGAGGGGAGGAGGACGGGGCCCTCTGAGCACGAAACCGCGCACGAATCCGGGCCCGGCTATTGCGCCAGCGGGCCGCTTTCCCCAGTTTGATTTTGCGCCCCCTGACACCGCTTACGCTCGAGGTCTTTCGTGGCCCAACCGCGTCTCCTGGAGCGCGCCAAGCTCTTCTTCTTCCGCCATTTCGAGCGGGTTTTCGTGTTGCTGCTGGTGCTCGCGATGGCCGCCATCCACGCCCTCGTGGAGCAGAAGTTTGCGTTCCTGAGCTTTTACTATTTGCCGATGATTCTCGCCGGTTTCTACGGCGGCCGTCGCTTCGCCGTGATGGCGGGCGTGTTCGTCGTCGCGCTCGTTTTTTATTACCAGTACTTCCAGGGCCTCGACATGCTGCCCGGCTTCTACCCCGACGCACTGCTCGCGCTCGGGCCGTGGGCCGGCTTCCTCATTCTCACCGGCTACGTCGTAGGCGGACTCGCGGAGCAGCGGGAAGCGCGGCTCGCGGAAGTCAAGAACGCGTACATGGCGACGCTGGAGCTCTTGACCTATCACATCGAATCCGCCGAACGCAATCAGCAGGGGCACTCGAACCGGGTGGCCGATGTCGCGGCGGCGATCGGACGGGAGCTGGAGCTCCCCGAGTCCGACGTCGAGAACCTGCGGGTGGCGGCGCTGCTGCACGAAGTGGGGACGCGCGACCAGCGCCTGCTGCGACTGTTGTCCCGTTCGGTGTCAGATTCTTCCGTGGGCGTGGCGCGCGCCATGCGCGGCGCCGCCGAGATCATCGGGGAGTACGGGCATTACTACGAGATCGTCGGCGAAGACTGGGACATCGAGGCCCTGCCGCTGCCGTTGACCGTGAAGATCCTCGCGGTGGCGGACGCGTTCGAGACCCTGCAGATGGCGACACCGGTACGGCCGGCATTTCCCAAGTGGACCGCCCTCGAGGAAGTAGAGAAGGGGGCGGGCAAGACGTTCGCGAAGGATGCGGTGCGGGCCCTGCGCAGCGTCGCGGGCCGACCGGAGGCCGCGGCGCCGGAGGCGGGCCTGAGGGTCGTCTAGGAGCCGGGCGGGAGCTCGGGCGTCCGGCGCCCGCTCGCCACGCCCCCGGCCACACCCACCCCGAAGGCCGCGGCCGTCCAGACCGTCACCGGAAGGAGCACCCCGAGGGGGAGCGCCACCACACTGGCGGCGAGCCCCGCGGCGAGCCCCGCAACGAGTGGTGCGGCGGGCTTCCGCACCGCATCGACGAACCGTAGCCGGCGCCGCACGAAGTTGCGCGTGGCCACGAACCCTCCGCCCAGCGCCGCCGCTCCGATCAACAAGCCCAACATGTGGATCTCCTTTGTGGCGCGCCCTACGCACCTTGCGGGAACGTAGTTTCCACCGCAAGTCTTCGGCCCCATGTGTGCGGATTCGGTGAGGGCCGCACGGGACGCGTAATATTCCAGGTACAACTGTTTTCCCGAATCTGGAATCTAGAGGAGTGATGATGGCCCGAATTGCGACCGCCACGGCCGTGGTACTGGGACTCCTGTCCGCCCGTCCGCCCGTCCACCTGTCCGCCCAATCGCTCCGTGTGCCCTACCGGACGTTCACGCTCCCGAACGGCCTCCAGGTGATCGTGCACGAGGATCACTCGGTACCGGTGGTGGCGGTGAACATGTGGTACCACGTCGGCTCGTCGGACGAGAAGCCGGGTCGGACTGGATTCGCCCACCTGTTCGAGCACATCATGTTCATGGGCTCTCAGCACGTGCCGACCGGTGAGTTCGACCGGCTACTCGAAGCGGCGGGGGCGGACAACAACGGCTCGACCACCGAGGACCGCACCAATTACTACGAGGATGGGCCCGCGAACGCGCTCCCCCTCATGCTGTACCTCGACGCGGACCGCATGGGGTTCCTGTTGCCCGAGATGACCGCGACCAAGGTCGATCTGCAACGCGGCGTAGTGCAAAACGAGCGGCGGCAGAGCTACGAGAACCGTCCCTACGGGCTGGCGGAAGAGAATATCCTGGAGCGCCTCTACCCCGCGAGCCATCCGTACCACTGGCCGGTGATCGGCTCGATGGCGGATCTCCAGGCGGCCACCCTGGACGACGTACGCCAGTTCTTCCGGACGTATTATACGCCGAGCAATGCGACGCTCGCGATCGCGGGCGATATCACCCCGCGGGACGCCCGTCAGCTCGTGGAGCGTTACTTCGGCGATATCCCGCGCGGGCCCGCGGTCACCCGCACCCCGCCTCCCGCAGTGCAAACGGCGGGGGTGTTTGGCGCCGTGCTGGAGGACCGCGTCCAGCTGCCGCGGGTGTACGACGCGTGGCACACGGTGAAGGCATTCAGCGCCGACGACGCCACGCTCGACGTCCTGGCCAACGTGCTGGCCGGCGGCCGGTCGTCGCGCCTCTATCGACGACTGGTGTACGAGCTGCAAATCGCGACCGACGTCGTGGCTTTCCAGGATGGCGGCCGCATCGACGGCAAATTCGAGGTCTATGCCACCGCCCGCCCGGGCCACGACCTCGGGGAGCTGCAACGGGTCATCGACGAAGAGCTGCGCAGGCTCGCCGACCAGGCCCCGACGCCGCGCGAGGTGGAACGGGCCCAGAACACGGTCGAGGCGCAGTTCCTGTCACGCATGGAGCGCGTCGGCGGCTTTGGCGGCAAGGCCGATCAGCTGAACTTTTACAACTACTTCGTCGGGACCCCGGACTACTTCCAGAAGGACCTGGAGCGGTATCGCAGGGTGACGCCCGCGGCGGTACAGCGCGCCGCGCAGACCTACCTCAGCGGCGCGCACCGCGTCGTGCTGAGCGTGGTGCCGCAGGGGAAGCCCGAGCTGGCGGTGAAGCCATGAAGGCGGACGGAAGCGGAGGAGCGGTCCTGGTGCTCGCAGCGGCAGCGGCCTTACTGACCGCCAGTCCGCCGGTCCGCCTGACCGCCCAGGCAGTCGATCGCAGCAAGCCTCCCACTCTCCAGCCCCCGCCCGCGCTCAAGCTCCCGGCCGTCCAGGCCACGACGCTCCCCAACGGGCTCACGCTCGCCGTCGTCGAAATGCACAAGGTGCCGGTGGTGGACGTGCAGCTCCTCATCGACGCGGGCGCGGCGCGCGACCCGTCTGCCGCTCCCGGGCTTGCGACCTTCACGGCGACGATGCTGCAGCAGGGAGCGGGCGTACGCGGCGCCCTCGAGGTGGCCGACGAAGCCGCGTTCCTCGGCGCCCAGCTCAACACGGCGGCGAGTTTCGACGGCGCGAGCGCGTCGATCCACGTGCCCAAACGGCGGCTCGAGGCCGGGCTCGACCTGCTTGCCGACGTGGTGCTGCGGCCCAGCTTCGCCGATTCGGAGATCGCACGGCAACGAGAGCTCCGCGCGGCGCAGCTGGTGCAGCAGCGCGACGAGCCCGTGGCCGTGGCGAATGTCGCGTTTCCGGCGATCGTGTACGGTCGCGACCATCCTTACGGGCATCCGCTGAACGGCACCGACAGCGCGACGGCCCGGCTCGCGCGCGAGCGCGTCGGGGAGTTCTATCGATCGTATTACCGGCCCAACGGCGCGCGCCTGCTGATCGTGGGCGACGTCACACTGGCCGAAGCGCGCCGGCTCGCGGCCGCACGGTTCGGCGAGTGGGCGCGCGGCGACGTGCCCGCGTTCCCGAGCCCTCCCGCTCCCACGCCGGCGGCGACCCGCACCGTGTATCTGATCGACAAGCCAGGCGCGGCGCAGTCCGTGGTACGGATCGGGCACGTGGGCCCAGTTCGCACCACGCCGGATTGGTTCGCGCTCGAGGTGTTGAACACGATCGTCGGCGGCGCGTTCACGTCGCGCCTGAATCAGAACCTGCGCGAGACCCATGGGTACACCTACGGCGCCTTTTCGCAGTTCGCGCCGCGTCGGCTCGCCGGGGCATTCGTCGCCCTCGCGTCGGTCGTGACCGCCAAGACCGACAGCTCGCTCATCGAGTTCCTGAAGGAGCTGCGGCTGATCCGCGACGAGACGGTGGCACCGGCCGAGCTCGCGAAGGCGAAAGCCTACCTCACGCTCGGCTTGCCGGGCGACTTCGAGACCACGGGCGGCGCCGCGGCGCGGTTCCGGGAGCTTCTCGCGTTCGGCCTGCCGCTCGACTACTACGATCACTACGTGGACCGCATCAACGCCATCACCGCCGTCGACGTGCAGCGCGTGGCGCGACAATACATCGATCCGGATCACTTCGACATCGTGGTGGTGGGCGACAAGACTCAGATCGAGGCGGGGATCAAGGCCTTGAACGAGGGGCCGATCGTGTACCGCGATCTCTGGGGGCAGGAGATCAAGTAGCGCCTACCACCGGATCGCGGCGCTCGCCCAGGTGAACCCGGACCCGAACGCTGTGAAGATGAGGAGGTCCCCCCGCTTCAGCCGTCCCTCGCACAGCGCTTCGTGCAGTGCGATGGGAATCGAGGCGGCGGTCGTGTTCCCGTACTTCTGAATGTTCACGTAGACCTGGTCGTCGCGCAGGCCCGTAGCTTTCTGCACCATCTCGAGGATCCGCAGGTTCGCCTGGTGCGGTACGAGGAGCTTCACGTCCGCGGGGGTCGCGCGGTTCGCCTCGAGGGCCGTGGCCACGGATTGCGGCATGAGCACCGCCGCGTACTTGAAGACCTCGCGGCCTTCCATTACGGCGCGGTGCTTTCCCTCCTCGATCAGCTCGGCGCTAATGAACGGGTCGTGCGCCAGCCCCGGGGCGTCCACCCACAGCTTCTCGGCGTGGCGGCCGTCGGCATAGAGGTGGGTCGAGAGCACGCCGCGCCCCGGGTCGTCGGTGGGGCCGAGGATCGCGACCCCCGCGCCGTCACCGAACAGCACGGCCGTGTCGCGACCGCGCGTGGTCCGGTCGAGCCCCCGGGAATGCACTTCTGCGCCGACGAGCAGCACGCGGCGGTACTGGCCGGCCCGGATCCAGGCGTCCGCGACCGACAATCCGTACACGAATCCGGCGCACTGGTTGCGCACATCGATCGCGGGGATGTCCCTGATCCCGAGCTCGCGCTGCAGGAACACGCCGTTGCCGGGCTCGAAGTGGTCGGGGGTACAGGTGCAGTACACGATGCAGTCCAGGTCCGCCGGCTTCATACCCGCCTTGGTGAGCGCCTGGAGGGCCGCCCGCCGCGCCAGCGTGGCACCGGTCTCGCCGTCCGACACCCAGTGTCGCGTCTTGATCCCGGATCGCTGGGTGATCCACTCGTCGGAGGTGTCCATGATCTTTGCGAGGTCGTCGTTGGTCACGACGCGCTCGGGAACGTGGAACCCGGTGGCGATGAACTCGGTCCGTGGCATCGGTTCCTTGCGAGAAAGGGGCGCCGGGAGAAGATTTCGCCCGCGACCCGCCATTGGCAAGGGAGCACATGGATCTCACGGTCAGCCGCGCGCAATACGACGCCGTCCGCGGGGCGCGGCACCTGCCGGACGTGCTCAAGAAGGTCCTCGACGGCGCTGGGCGATCGAGCGGGGGCGGCGACGCGGGGGGCTACGTCCTGCACCTCACCTACGAGGAGGCCACGGCGCTGAACGAGCTGTGCGCCTGGAACGTGCACACCGACGCGAGCGGGGCGGTGACGGCCGATTCCAAGGTGTTCGACGATCTCGTGAAGGCAATTCTCACGCATCCGGACTACTAGGCAGCCATTCATGAAACGGATCGCTGGTGTGCTCGTGCCGACCTTGCTCGCCGCGCTGGTGATGCCCGTCGCCGCCCAGAAGCGCGCGATCACCATCGACGACTATCTCGGGCTCAAGTCGGTCGGCACCCCGCAGCTCTCACCCGACGGGAAGTGGGTGGCGTACACCGTCACCGAGCACTCCCTCAAGGACAACCGCGGCATCACGCGCATCTGGCTCGCCGACGTGGCGAGTGGGTCGGGGCGCCAGCTCACCGCCGGTCCGGGATCGGATCGGCAGCCGCGCTGGTCGCCCGACGGCCGCGCCCTGGCCTTCGTCTCCACGCGGGAGAACGGTGCGCAGCTGTGGGTGCTCCCGGTCGCCGGCGGTGAGGCACGACGCGTGACGACCCTCGCCGACGGCGTGTTCGATCCGGTGTGGCTGCCCGACGGCACGGGGCTCGTGGTCACGAGCGACATCAAATGGCCCGCGCAACAGGAAATCGACCGCCGCAACGGCGACTTCCCCACCGACGCCCGCCTGTGGACCGGTCTGGTGTGGCGACACTGGGACGATTGGCGGGCCGGCAAGCGCCAGCATCTGTTCGTCGTCACGCTGGCGGACGGCAGCACGAGGGACGTGACGCCCGTGGACCACGACGTCCCGACGATCGCCACCGGCGGGGATGGAGACGTGAGCGTCTCCCCCGATGGGAAAGAGATCGCGGTCGCCATGCACGGCGACTCCACGGTCGCCGACAATACGAACGTCGATGTCTACGTCATGGCACCAGACGGTTCCGGAATGCGGGCGGTGACGCCCGGGCGCGGAGCCGACAATACCCCGCGCTATTCGCCTGACGGCAACTGGCTTGCGTACCTCTCGATGGAGCGGGCCGGGTTCGAGGCGGATCGACTACGATTGATGCTCCTGCGACGGAAGGACGGCAGGACGGAAAATGGGGCGCCGATTGAAGCCTCGGTCGGATGGACTCTGTCCGTGGGCTCGTACACGTGGTGTCCGGATTCGAAGTGCCTCTACGCCGTCGTCGAAGAGCGCGGGCGTGACAACGTCTACCGGATCGAGCTGCCGTCGTTCCGTCGTTCCGTGGTGGTTGGCGGCAGTGGGGTCAACACCGACGTCCAGGTCATGCCCGACGGTCGGGGGCTCATGTATCTGCACCAGAGCAACACCCAGCCCAACGAGATCTGGGTTTCCGGCCGGCAGCTCACGCATCATACCGACGCGGCGCTCGAAACTCTCGATCTCCGGCCGCTCGACGCATTCGGCTTCGTGGGCGCGCTGGGAGACTCTGTATTCGGGTGGTTGCTCAAGCCGCCCGGCTTCGACCCCGGCGGGCGGTATCCGCTCATCTACCTGGTTCACGGCGGGCCGCAGAGTGCGTGGACCGACTACTGGGGGGCGCGCTGGAACTACGCGATGTTCGCGTCGCGCGGGTACGTGGTGGCCGCGGTCAACTTCCATGGCTCGACCGGCTACGGTCAGAAGTTCACGGACGCCATTTCGCAGCACTGGGGGGACTATCCGTATCAGGACCTCATGAAGGGCCTCGACGTCGTGGCACGCCTTCCCTACGTCGATTCGACCAGGATGAGCGCCGCGGGTGCGTCCTACGGCGGCTACATGGTCTACTGGATCGCCGGGCACACCGGCCGGTTCAAGACGCTGGTGTCGCACGACGGCGTGTTCGATCCGCTGAGTATGGCGGGGACCACGGAAGAGCTGTGGTTCATGGACTGGGAGTTCGGCGGCGCGCCCTACGCGAACCGGGCGCTGTATGAGAAGTGGTCGCCTCTGAATTTCGCGCAGAACTGGAAGACCCCGATCCTCATCGTGCACTCGCAGCTCGACTATCGCGTCGATCCGTCGGAGGGCTATCAGGCATTCACGGCCGCGAAGGTGCACGGCGTGCCGGCCAAGTTCCTGTACTTCCCCGATGAGGGTCACTGGGTGCTGCGGCCGCGCAACCGCCGCCTGTGGTGGGGGACGGTGCTCGACTGGATCGATCAGTACCTGAAGCCCGCGCTCCCCCCGGCCGGGGCCCGCTGATGGGCGAGCCATTCATCAAGACGCTGACGCGGACCGCCCTCGTCGCGGGCGTCCTGGGCATTCTCTTCCTGCTGGTATTCCCCCGGCACGCCTCGCTTGGCTCCGACTTCGTGGACGCGTTCAGCGTGGCGTTCTGCTTCACGTTCCTGGGACCTTACGTCGATCGGGTGTTGCTCGCTCTCCCCGGAATCCGCGCCGGCGTGGGACCGGCGGTGCGCGTTGTCGGGTGGTTCGCCGGCGGGCTGTGGTGCGCGGTCATCGCGCGGTGGTTATGGATGCAGTACGGGCGGGATCTGAGGGAGCTGCCCGGCTTGATCTGGGGCGGGGTGTTGTTGGTCATCCTCGAGCTGGTCGCCCGACACAGGGAAGTCGCCTAAGCGCGCTACGACGCTACGACGGTACGTTGTACGAGGGCTTATGACGTAGCGTCGTGGCGTCGGATCACGCTGTCATGGTCTAGTCCAAACGTTGTTCCCCCGCCGCACGTCCGGGAAATTTCCCGCCGCATCGATCTCGACCTTCACCACGTCAGCCGGGCCTTTGCGCTGGTACGTGTAGCGGTTCCCCAGGAACCAGATCTCGACGGGGAGGCGAAGGTTCTCCGCGGCGCCGTTGGCGTAGGTGAGCCGCAGGTCGACGGGCATCGGGAGCCCGCCGAGGCTGGAGAGATAGACCAGCGCACTCGTCCCCGTCGAGTCCGTACGGGTGCGTACCGAGTCCACCGCGAGGTCCACCTCGTCAGTCCGGTAGAACCAGCCGCGCCAGAACCACGAGAGGTCTTCCCCGAGTCCGTCTTCCATGGAGCGGAAGAAGTCCGCCGGCGTGGGATGCTTGTATGCCCAGCGCCGGATGTACTCGCGGAACGCCGCGTCGAACCGCGCCGTGTCGGCCAGGATATGCTCGCGGAGGAGATAAAGGCCCGTCCCGGGCTTGTTGTATTCCGCCTGGCCCAGGAGCGGCGGGGGAACGCGATCGGCCGGGAGCATCGACGGCACATCCAGGCCACTCGCCGCGAAGCGCGCCCACTGGATGGCGCTACCGCGATCGCGCGGCGCGCTGTCGTGGTAGAAGACGAGCGTCGAGTAGATATTGATGAAGGTGTTGAACCCCTCGTCCATCCACGCGTACAGGCGCTCGTTCGACCCCACGATCATGGGGAACCACTCGTGACCCAGCTCGTGCGTGGTCACGCCGAACAGTCCGCGGTCCCCGGCGCGGTGCCCGCAGAACACGATCATCGGATACTCCATCCCGCCCACCGGACCGGCGACGTTGATCGCGGCCGGGTAGGGGTAGCGGAACCATTTCTCCGAGTAGTGCTTGATCGAGTGACGGGCGTACTCCGCGGACCGCGCCCAGTCGGCGTTCGCCTCCGGCGGATAGAACGACTGGATCAGGACACCGTCGTAGCCGCTCGCGTCCCAGATGAAGTTGGCCGCGGCCGCCCAGGCCACGTCGCGCACGTTCTTGGCCGTGAAATGCCAGGTGAGCGTGGGCCGCGGGCCCGCCGGCCGGCTGAACGGCTGCCCGACCTCCGTCTTCGGGATGATCGCGACGGTGCTGTCCGACCGGGCCGCCCGGGCGAGCCGCGCGCGCTGGTTCACCGTGAGCACCTCGACGGCGTTGGTGAGCGTTCCGGTCGCGGCCACGACGAAGCTCCTCGGCACGGTGATCGACACGTCGAAATCGCCGTACTCGAGGTAGAACTCGCCTTGGCCGAGGTACTGCTCGGTGTTCCAGCCGCGCACGTCGTCATACACCGCCACCCGCGGGTACCATTGCGCGACCTCATACAGCCAACCGCCCGGGAACTGCTCCCGCCCCATGCGGTCCGACCCGTGCTCCGGGACCTCGAAGCGGTAGGCCAGCTCGAGCTCCGCCCGGCCGCCAGGCGCGAGCGGTCGGTCGAGGTCCACGCGCAGCATCGTGCCGTTGTCGGTGGTTCCGAGAGGGATCCGCCCGGCGGCCTGCCCCACCCGTCGGACCGCGCGCACGTAGTCGATCGTATAGCCACCCTCGAATCCCCGGCCCGCGAACCGCGCGTCGGTCGGGTTCAGGGCGGCGCCCCGGCTGTTCGCCTTGTAGATGTTCTGCTCAAGCTCGAGCCAGAGGTAGCGCAGTGTATCGGGCGAGTTGTTGGCATAGCGCAGAGTCTCCGATCCCGCGATCGTGTGGGTGGCCGTGTCGAGCGTGGCCCGGATCGTGTAGTCGGCGCGCTGCTGCCAGTAGCGCGGTCCCGGCGTGCCCGAGCCCTCGCGTATCTCGTTGGGCGTCGGGAGGGTGAGTCGCCGGAACGGCGACGTGTCGCTCACTTGGGGGGGGAGCGGCGGGAGCGGGGAAGCGGCGGGCTGCTGGAGCGCGCCGAGTACGAATGCCAAGGCCAGCATTATTCCTCCGTCTTCGCTTCCGAGAGGTAGCTCGTGGCCACGCCGCCCACCACCATCGTGAGCCCGAGCCAGCCGAGGGGCGAGAGTTCTTGCTTGAAGAGGAGCAGGGCAAGCAACGCGCCCACCACCGGCTCGATGGTCGCAGCCACCGAGGTGAGCGCCGCGTCGATCCGTTTCACGGCGGCGAAGAAGAAGAAGTTGGCCGCGAGGACGGAGCCGAGCGAGAGCAGGAGCACGTAGATCCACGCTCCCACCGTGTGGGGCGGAAGCGGTGTGTGTCCTGTCGACGGGAGCACGATCGCGAGCACCACGATCCCGCCGAGAATCTCGAGGAAGAGCACCTGGGTTGCGCCGTAGCGTGGTACGGCGTAACGGGCAAGCAGGGTCGTGCCGGCGAAGGAGAGCATGGCGAGCAGCCCGCCCGCGACGCCCTGGATCAGGCTTGGCAGCGGGATCGCTGCTGCCCCCCCCGCCCCCCCCGCCCCCGCGCCGTGGCTGCCGCCCTGTACCGTGAGCGCGGCCCCGGCCATCACGACGAACGCCAGGACGATCCGCAGGGCGGTGAGCTGCTCGCCCAAGAGCGGCTTCGCGAGAATGGCGACCAGCACCGGCGCGATGTAGAGCAGCGCCGCCGCCCCCGCGACGCCCGTGCCCGCGATGCCGAACTGGTAGGCGACCTCGAACAGCGCCACGAGCGCGCCGCCGCCCAGGCCCACGAGCAGCCAGGCCTTCCGGTCGATGCGGAACAACTGCGGGCGGAACAGTCCGTACGCGAGAAATCCGAGCAGCCCGATCACGAGGCGCCAGAAGCCGATCCCGGTGATCGCCTCGCCGGCGCGATACAGCGCCGTCGACAGCGGTCCGGTGGTGCCCCAGATGGCGCCGGCCGCGAGGGCAAACAGGTAGCCTGCCAGCCGGCGGGCGCGCGCGGTCGGTGCGGGAGGGGCGGCGGTCATGGGCCCGAAGGATAGAAGCCTCCGGCCCGTTCTGGCTAGCCTAGGCCTTCACTCCCGTTGCATTGCAGTACTCCCCTCGCCACGCATTCCCACGCCGCAGGCGTGGGCCCGATACAGCACTGCGCTTGAAGCGCAGGGCTTACTGGGCCCACTCTTGCAGAGTGGGAACATGAGGAGGCGGTTGAGAACTAGTGCGTTTGCACAGCTGCGCGGATCGCCTGCGAGACCGCGTCCACGTCTCCCGGCCGACCCCACCACTCGAGCGCGAAGCGGCCGAACGCCATCAGGGTGAGCAGCCCGCCCAGCAGCGCGAGGGCGACCTTGAAGGCCGGCGACTGTGGCTGGAGGTCGGTGGGGACGAGCGCGACCACGAGGCAGACGATCCCCGGCGCCAGCCAGACCGGGAGCAGCGCGCGGGCGAATAGCGTCATCCGGAACCGGCCGTCCAGCACCGTCCTGCCGTCGCGCTCGCGGAATCGCCCGATGAACGTGCGGCGGAAAAGAGCCCGGTACTTGGCGGCGTCGCGATAGTAGACGACGACACCGTCTCCACGGATCCAGCCGTCCACTCCGGCGGCGTTCCACGGCCGCCCGTCGATCGCCGCCTCGAGCCGCGCCCGGGCTTCGGCGGCGGAACCGCTGCAGGAGAAGGTCACCGGCTTCATGACAGCAGCTCGCCGCGCACCACGGTCACCGCCTGCCCGGCGAGCATGACGCGGTCACCCGCGAGCCGCACGCGGATCACGCCGCCGCGGGGCGAGGCCTGGTACGCGGTCATCTTGGTGCGGTCCAGGCGCTCGCTCCAGAACGGCGTCAGCGCACAGTGGGCGGAGCCGGTGACGGGGTCCTCCGGCACGCCGGCGCGCGGGGCGAAGAAGCGCGACACGAAGTCGTAGCCTCCGGTCGTTGCGCGACTCGTCACGATGATCCCCCGGGCCTCCACCTGCTCGAGCGCCGATATGTCGGGAGCCAGGGCTCGCACCATCTGCTCGGAATCCACCTCGACGAGATAGTCGAACTTGCTCCGCCCCACCCAGCGGGGCGTGATGCCTTCCCCGAGGGCGGCGGCGAGGCCGGGAGGCGGTGGCACGGGTGCCGGAGGGGTGGCGGGGAAGTCGAGCTCGATCCAATCGCCGCGGCGGTCGGCCGTGAGCAGGCCGCTCTGGGTGTGGAACCGGGCCTGCCGGCCCGGCGGGAGCCGACCCTCTTCCCACAGCACGTGCGCGCTCGCCAGGGTCGCGTGACCGCACAACGCGACCTCGACGGTTGGGGTGAACCAGCGGAGCCTGTAGCCCTCGTTCTCTGGATGGAGGAACGCCGTCTCGGCGAGGTTCATCTCGCGCGCCACGTCCTGCATCCAGCGCTCGCCCTGGTGGGCTGGCGCGGGCAGGATGCACACGGCGGCCGGGTTGCCGCTGAACGGGCGGCTCGCGAATGCGTCCACCTGCGCGATTCTCAGGCCCATGCCACGTAAGGTAGCGTGCTCCCCGCATGAGTGGCGAGGGACGCTGAGTCAGGCCGTCGGTGATCGTGATTTGGCCTTGGGGCAGGCGTCTGCAGACGACTGCTTCCAGCCTTCACGCAGCAGCCGGCGCGCGCGGGCGCGAGCGAAGTTCCAGCTGCGCCAGCCATCGCGCTCGAGCCTCCCGAGCTGCTCGCGGAGTCCCGCCGCGACGGTGCATTGCTGGCGTTCGTCGAGACGGGGGAGTGCGTCCAGCAACAGCGGCACGGCGTCAGCGCTGAGCGAGGCCGCGTACCAGCCGTCGAACGGCCGCTCGGCCGGGGGACGCGCCAGGTTGGTGCGGACGATAAGCGCGTCGGGATTGGCGAGGTGCAGGCCACCGAGCACGGCAAACCCTTGAACCAGCGCTCCGAAGGCGAAGCGGCGGCGCTGCCCGCGCAACGTCGTCCAGGCGAACCAGGCGCACACACCCGCGAGGTACAGCATGAAGGCGGTGGAGTAGAGCCGGATCTCCGAGAGGCCGAACGCACCGACGTAGAGCCGCATCCGCTCGAACGCGGACGTCATGACGACTGCGAGCAGGAGGAGCAGCACGCCCGCGAGCTGCCGGAACGTCCGCTGGTGTTCGGGCGACTCGTTGCGCACCAACCAGTCGGCGCCCGCGAGCACAGGAAGCACCAGCGCAGTCACGGTCACGAGCTCGAAGAAGCCCCGCCGCGCGTACTCCGCGTAGGTCAGGCCCGTCGCGGTCGCGACCAGGTCGGCTCCGCCGAACAGATAGCGGAGCTGGATGACGACGAACATCAGGAACAGGAGATCGACGAGCCCGAGTGCCGTGGCGACGGGGACGATACTGAGCGACAGCCCGTGCTCGTCGGCGTTCGCGGCAGGCGCCGCGCGCAGCAAGGCGCCTCGGAAGTATCCGCCGACAAGTACCGTGAAGCACCCGATGACGAGTGTGTGCGAGAGCAGCGCCTCGAAATCGATGGCGAAGAGGTCGGCGACGAGGTCGCGAAACACGGCGTCGGCGGAGGCGAACAGCCCACCGAACACGACGAGCAGCGGGAAGGCCACGATGCCGCCGAGCGCCGCGGCGCGCGCCTCACCCAGCCGTCCTCTCGGGAGCTCCCGCCAGGTCACGTCGTGACCGACGAGCGGGAACACACCAGTCCAGGCACTCACCGCGGCATCGATGCCGGCCCGTACGTACTGCCACGCGTGACGCCCCCGCAGCGCGACGCCCTGCATGCTCAGGCACGCCACCGAGAGCACGATGACGATACCGATCGTGTCGAACCGGTGGAGCGTGGTCGAGTCACGGGCGACGAAGTTCGAGCCGAGGAGCAGGGCCGCAACCGCGAGCCAGGGGGCGTCCCGGCTGACCCCGACGCGATGCCGACGCACGAGCCACGCTCCGGCCGCGACTATCCCGGCGGTGCAGATGAGGGCGTTGAGACCCCACGGCATGGCGCGCAACAGCACGTCCGCCGCGATTCCCGACAGGGCGGCTGCGCCCAGGACGTCGAGGCCGAGCCTGGTCTTGGGGCCCATCGCACTCATCCCGCGGCCGCTTCCGGCAGGCCGCCGAAGCGGCGCTCGCGCGCGCGAAATTCGGCGACCGCCGCCGCGAGCGGCGCCGCGCCGAAGTCGGGCCACATGGTCGGAGTGAAATACAGCTCCGCGTACGCGCACTCCCACAGCAGGAAATCCGACAGGCGCTGCTCGCCGCCCGTGCGGATCAGGAGATCCACGTCCGGCAGAAGGACCCCCGCCTCGATAGCCCAGCGGGAGGAGTAGTCGATCGCCAGTCGCAGGTGCAGCCGCGCGCCGCACGCCGTGGCGCGCTCTGCTGCGTCGATCGCAGCGACCAGCGGCAGGGGCAGGCGGTCCCGACGTCCGATCAGCTCGAGTCGCACGCCGTTCTCGACGAGGCGCGGCGTTTCGGTGCGGAGGTAGCGGGCGAAGAGGCGCATCAGCGCCGCGACTTCGCCGGTGGGGCGCTTCCAGTTGTCCGCGGAGAAGGCATACAGCGTGAGCGCGGTGACGCTCGAGTCCGGGGCGGCCTCGACGGTCCGGCGCACCGCCTCGGCGCCGGCGCGGTGACCGGCCACGCGGGGCAGCCCCCGGCGCCGGGCCCAGCGCCCGTTCCCGTCCATTACGATCGCGACATGGAGAGAAGAGCTTTGCGACATAAAGTCAGTCCTCAAAAAAAATGCCTCACCCCTGACGGGTGGCGTGAATCAGGGCTTCCATGTGGTCCAGGTAGCGCTCCAGGGCGCGCCGCCCGGCGGCCGTAAGCCGGTATTCGGTCTTGGGAATTCGGCCCTCGAACGACTTGGCGCACGTGATGTACTGCGCCTCCTCGAGCCGACGCGCGTGGACGCTCAAGTTGCCGTCCGTGGTCTTGAGCAGGGCTTTGAGCTGGTTGAAGCTCAGGGCATCGTTCACCGCGAGCGCGCTCACGATGCCGAGGCGTACCCGCTCGTGGATCAGCCGGTCGAGCTCGGCGGCACGTGATCCACCGCGCTCGCTCTTCAGGCCGTGCTCGACCGCCTCGGTCTTCCTCGCAGCTCCCTGCTTAGCCACCGTACCTCCGAGCAATGATCATCCCGAACACGATGTGGAGACCGCCGAACCCCGCGGCCATGAGCCAGTTCGCCCACGCCGCCGGCCCGAACAGCGCCACGGCGCCGACGAGCATGAAGCAGATCCCCATGACGGGGACGATCCGGACCGAAAACGCGCCCCCCGTCACGAACCCCGTGCCGTACAACAGCAGCCACGTGCCGGGGAGCGCGTGCGCCAGGCCGGCGCGGTACAGCACCACGGTCAGGAGACCGCCGACCACCATCGGGGGCAGAAAACTCAGGCCGAACCGTCGCCCCGGCCCGGACAGGATGGGATCGTTCACCGCGTACGCCTTCCGGACCATGGTCGAGCCGCCGATCGCGAGCGCCACGATCGCTTCACCCAGCCAGGTGGCGAGCCACAGCTCTGGCGTGCGCTGGCGCGCGGCGAGGAACGCCGCGGCGAGCGCGGTGGCCCCGACCGCCACCTGTCCCCAGCCCGGCACCGCGGTGAACGATCCCGCGCGCTCCATCGTCTGCCGGATGAAGCGGAGGTTGTCGAGCGCGCGGTCGTGCAGCGGCCGGGGAGCAGCCATGACGTACGATGGCACGGCGGCGGGCCGATGTCAAGTACTTTGTAATGCAAAGTCCATGCGAGAGATAGCTTTGACGCATGCGGGTCTATATCTCCGTCGACATGGAAGGGATCGCCGGTGTCGTTCACGAGTCCCAGACCGACCCGACCACTCCCGCCTTCGCCGCCGAGTACGCGCGGTTTCGCCGCCTCATGACTGCCGAGGCGAATGCCGCCGTCGAAGGCGCGCTCGCCGCAGGCGCCACCCGGGTGCTCGTGAACGACAGCCACTGGTTCATGCGCAATCTGCTCGCCGAGGAGCTGCACCAGTCCGCCGAGCTCGTGTCGGGGGACCCGAAGCCCCGGTCCATGATGCAGGAGATCGATCAGCAGGGCGGCTTCGACGCGGCGCTGTTCATCGGGTACCACGCTCGTGCCGGCACCCGCAATGCGATTCTCGACCACACCTACGCCGACCGCATTCACGAGGTGCGGTTGAACGGGAAGCCGGTAGGGGAGCTGGGCCTCAACGCAGGCTTAGCGGGTGTGCACGGGGTGCCCGTCGCCCTGGTGAGCGGCGACTCCGCGCTCGCGGCCGAGGCAAAGGACCTGCTGGGCGAAGGCGTCGCAACGGTGATCGTGAAACAAGCCGTCAGCCGCCACGCGGCGAAGAGCGTCGCGCCCGCGGTCGCGTGCCGCATGATCCGCGAGGAGGTCCAGCGGGCGCTCAAGGGCCGGCATGCGCCGTACATCGTCCGGACGCCGGTGACGCTCGAGGTGGACTTCGCGATGACGATCCACGCGGACATGGCGGAGCTCTGTCCCGGTGCGACGCGCACGGGCGGCCGCACGGTCGCCTTTACGCATCCGGAGTACGGGGAAGTATTCCGGGCGTGGCGGACGCTGCTGAATCTTTCAGCCGCGGTCTAGAGCCAACAGCACCAGCCCGTAGTCCCCCACGATCCGGAATCCGAGGAACAGGTAGGCCCGCCGGGCGGCCTGGTTCGCCGGATCGGCAAACAGCACGGCGCGCGCGACGCCCTGCTTCCGCGCCGCGAGCAGCGAACCGGCGACAACCGCGCGGGCGTAGCCACGGCCCCGGAACTCGGGTGGCGTCCACACGCCGCCGATCTGCACGATGTCCGGGAGCATGGCGTTGAACACCGAGTAGGACACCGGAGCGGCGCCGGCGAGGAGCAGCCAGTCGGTTCCTCGCTGGTGCTGCAGTCGTACGTCGTCGGCGCTCGCCTGGCGGAGCTCGGGGCCGTCGGCCGCCCCGAGGGCCTCGACGGCGAACCGCACACGCCACCCGACCAACAGCTCGAGCTCGCCCTCCGCGGGATGACGGCAGCGCAACGCGCCGCTCGCGAGCGGGGGCGGCACGATCAGCCGAGCGAGGTCGAGCACGTACAGCTCGTCCCGACTGTCCTTGGCGGTCGGCGCTGCGCCGAGTCCGAGCGCCTGGCGCGCCGCGACGACCTGGTTCCACGGCCCGGAGAAGCCGGTCACCG
>WNGL01003973.1_pt1 | contig 20914 bp, 16 predicted proteins | sample 5400591 | NCBI WGS metagenome assembly WNGL01 (sample SAMN13153377, study PRJNA577476) | soil metagenome | isolation source: 80 cm soil or saprolite under Garry oak tree replicate 1 | place: USA:California | collected 2016-06-15 | reverse complement strand
CGCGCCGATCTACGGGGGCAAGACCCCGATCGCCCCCGAGGCGGAGGACCACCTCATCGTCAGCGAGGTCCCCGACCTCTTCGCGACCGGCCACGTCCACTCGGTCGGCGTCGACGCGTACCGCGGCGTCGTGCTCGTGGCCTCGTCCACGTGGCAGGCGCAGACCCCGTACCAGAAGATGCGGAACATCGATCCGATGCCCGCCCGCCTCCCGATCGTCGACCTGGCGACGGGACAGGCGATTATCCGGGAGTTCTGAGCGCGGGATAGGTTCATCGACGCGATGCGCGTTCGGCGGCGCGTGCGAATCGCCGCCGTCGGGGACGTGCACGGTCCTCAGGGCCTCGAGGCCCTCCGAACGGACCTCGAGCGCCTCGGGCCGACCGACCTGTTCCTGCTCGCCGGCGACACGACGGACCGGAACGACCTCGACGCGTTTGAAGCGGTCCTCCGGGCGATTCGCGAACGGGTCCGGGCGCCCATCGCGGCGGTCTTCGGGAACAACGAGTACGAGCCCGATCATCCGACGTACGTCGCGCGCTTCGCCGACGTGTACGGTGTTCGGTTCCTCCGGGACGAGTCCGCGGTCTTCGAATCCGACGGCGGTCGGGTGCGGCTCGTCGGCAGCACGGGGAGCCTCGATCGCCCGACGTGGTGGCAGCGGAGGAACCTCCCGCACCTCGCAGACGTGTACCGCCGCCGGATCGAGCTCCTCGACGGTCTCCTCGCAGGCGACGACGCCCGCGTGCTCCTCACGCACTACCCGCCAACGTACGCGACGATGGGCGCCGAGAAGGAGGAGTGGCGGCCCGAACTCGGGTGCAAGGCGCTCGAGGCGGTCCTCCTGCGACGCCGGCCGAGGCTCGTGACCCACGGCCACATCCACAAGGGGATCCCGTTCGCCGAGCTTCGAGCGTCGTCCGTTCGACTGGAAGATTTCGAGGGGCCCTCCGCTTCCGTGCCGATCCACAACGTCGCGTATCCGGTCCGACGCGCCGTCTCGACGTTCGACCTTTGACCGTCCGTCCGCGTGGGTTTATGAGGCCCGCCCTCTTTGGCCGGGGGGCCATGCCCCGAGACGACCCGGAGGACGACGAGGCCCCGGAGAACGTGTGGCTGGGGCTCGCCCGGGACCTCATCGTAGCGGGCGTGATCGTCGCGGTGTTCCTCGCCTCGATGTACGCCTACGCGGGCACGTGGCCGCCCCTCGTGGTCGTCGAGAGCTCGTCGATGCAACATTCGGACCGGGAATCGTTCCTCGGCGTGATCGACACGGGGGACATGGTGTTCCAGCAGGCCGCGCCGACGCGTGCCTCGGTAATCACGTACGTCGAGGGACGGGCGAGCGGCTACTCGACGTACGGCGACTACGGCGACGTCATCATCTTCAACCGGCCCGGGAATCCGACGCCCGTGATCCACCGGGCGATCATGTACGCGACCGTCCATCCGAACGGCACCGCGGACGTCCTCGACGTCGCCAATCCGTCGTTCTCGGACTGGACCGCGACGAACGGCGCGGGCGCGACGACGGACCCGCACTTCCTGGAGACCCTCACGATCCACCGCATGGGATTCGACCACGACCTCGGGATCACGTTCAACTTCCCCCGCGACTTCGCGCGGTTCGCGCCGGCAGCGAACCGGTCCGGATACATCACGATGGGGGATCACAACGCCTACCTGTCGTGTTCGCTGAACCCAGATCCGTGCGGCGCCTCCCTCCCGTACGACACGGGTTGGATGCCGCGCCTGAACGACGTCGTGGGACGAGCGCGCGGCGAGCTGCCGTGGTTCGGGCTGCTCAAGCTGACGCTGCAGCCGACGGACGCGTGCTGCCCGGGCGGCTGGGGCGATCCGGAGGCGCCGAAGAACAGCTGGGACGCCCTCCTCGGCGGCCTGATCTTCCTCCTCGCCCTGCCCTTCATCCTCGAGTTCGCGGGCCGCGCATGGACGAAGTACGTCGGCCCGCGCCTCCCGAGAATCCGCTGGCCGTGGCGGAAGGCGGACGCGCCCGGGGGCGACCGCCGGACCGGGGACCGCTCGGGACGTCGCACGCGCTGACGACTAGAGCAGGGTCGTCTGGACTTTCAGCCGGTATCCGCGGACCTCGCCGAGGACCTCGTCCTTCTCCAGGACCTTCCGCACGTCGAGGAGCGGGACGGACGACTGGATCTCTTTCGTCCGACCGCCGCGGCCGAACGACCGCACGCGGGCGTGGACGAGGCCCAGCATGTCGAGCTCGGAGATCAGGTCCGTCACGCGGCGCTGCGTGAGCGCGCTCGCGCCGGTCTTCCGGCACAGGTCCCGGTACGTCGTATAGACCTCGCCGGTCGTGAGCTTCGCGTTGCCGATCTCCTCGTTCAAGAGGATTCCGAGCAGGATGAGTTTCGACTGCGTCGGGAGGCTCTTCACCGCCTCGATCACCGTGTCGAGCTCGATCTTGTTCTTCGCCCGCTGCACGTGCTCCTCCGTCAGGTGCTCGTCGCCGGCCCGCTCGGCGAGTTCGGCGCTCACCCGCAAGAGGTCGAGCGCCCGCCGGGCGTCGCCGTGCTCCTGGGCCGCGAGGGCGGAGATCAGGTGGAGCACGGAGTCGTTCGCGATCCCGTTCTCGAAGGCGAGGCGCGACCGCTCGGACAGGATGTCGTACAGCTCGTCCGCGTTGTACGGAGGGAAGACCATCTTCTCGTCCGCGAGGCGGGAGCGCACGCGCGGGTCCAGGTACTCCGTGAACTTGAGGTCGTTCGAGATGCCGATCAGCGAGACGCGGGCCTTCGAGAGGTCGTCATTGATCTTCAGCAACTGGTACAGGATGTCGTCCCCGTTCTTCTGGACGATCTTGTCGATCTCGTCGAGCGCCACGATCACGACGCGCTTCTCCTCGTCGAGCTTCTCCAGCAGGAGGCTGTACACGCGGTCCGTCGACAGGCCCGTGAACGGGATGCGCTGATGCAGGTGCTCGATGAACTTGTTCCCGATCGACTGCAGCACGCCGTACGGCGTGTCGACGATCTCGCAATTCAGGTAGAGGTACTGGACCATCCGCGCGCCGTCCGCCTTGCGGAACTCGTTCTCGATGTACTTGACCACGGCCGTCTTCCCGGTGCCGGTCTTGCCGGAAGATGCCACGGGTCCCCAGGTATGGTTGGAAGATGCTTTCTTCCATATGATCCCCGCTCCCCCTAAAAGCGAGAAGGTTCTGTCCCCGCACGCGTCCTCTCCGAGGAAATCGCGGGCGAGAGGGCGGGTATCAGGGGATCCCCACAAAAAGGTTTGCGACCGGATCGAGCGACATGGTCGTCGCGAAGAGACGCGATTTTTATTCGCATTCGATTATGATTGATACCATATTGAAAGTTCAACCTCGACGCGACACGACGTGCGTCCGCGGGTCCGGAAGCAACGCGCTCGAAGACGTCGTGGACCGGATGACCCTTTCGATTTCGTCGGGCGTTGCGATGCAAGCCATCACGCTTATCCGAGGCGATGTCGTCGGGGGCGCGTGGAGAAGCGGCTCTCCTTCCCCTACGGCCGCACCTTGATCGTCGGCAGGTTCTTCGCGCTCGTGAGCCTCATCGTCTTGATCGGCGTCGCGATCGCGTTCCTCCCGTCGCTCTCCCTCGGCCCGGTGGCGGTCCTCGGCACCGTCCTGGCCGTGTACTTCATCCTGTTCGCGGTGTCCCCGCTCCTCACGGAGCACTGGATCACCCGCTCTCGACTAATCCTCCGGCAGGGCTGGTACTTCCGCGCCGTCATCCCGTTCTCGGAAATCGTATCGATCCAGGCGCTCGACGAGTACGGTCCGCTCCAGGCGCCGCTCGGGGTCCACCGGCCGTTCGGACAGCCGGCGCTCTTCGTCACGGGCGGCCGCACGAATCTCGTCTCGGTGCGACTCACCCGTCCTCGCCGGTTCTGGCAGTCCTTCGGACTCGGTGCGAGCGAGATCGTGTTCGACGTCCTCGAACGCACGAAGTTCCTCGAGGCCCTCGACGAGCGGCGCGGGCTATTCGCGCCAGTCCAAGCCGACGGTGCGGACGCCGACCTTCGGGATTAGCGGCATCTTCCGCTTGTGGACGCTCGACGCAACGAGGGCTTGGACGTGTCCGACGTGATCCAACGGGACCTGGGCCTTCTCCGCGATCGCATCGGGCTCCAGCTGCAGCTCGATCCCGAGCAGGATGCGGTCCAACTCGGCGTACGTGATGCCGAGCTCCCCTTCATCGGTCTGCCCGGGCCACAGCCCCGCGGTCGGGACCTTGTCGACGATCTCGGGAGGCAGCCCGAGGTGACGGGCCATCCCCAACACCTGGGTCTTGTACAGGTCGCCGATCGGGAGGAAGTCCGCCGCGCCGTCGCCGAACTTGGTCGTGTAGCCGACCAAGATCTCGCTCTTGTTCCCCGTGCCCATCACGATGCGCTCCTCGGTATTCGCGACGTAGTATAGGACAGCCATTCGGGTCCTCGCGCGGAGGTTCCCCTGGGCCACGGGATTCGGTGACGCGGACGCCCGCAGACGACGCTCGAATGAGGCCGCAATCGGACCGATGTTCACGACGCCGAACGTGATGCCGAGCGCCTTCGCGAACTTCTTCGCGTCCCGGAGGTCCTTCCCCCCTTTGCCGTCAGGCAAGGCGAGGGCGAGCACGCGGTCCGGGCCGAGCGCGTCCGCGCACAACTTCGCCACGAGCGCCGAGTCGACGCCTCCGCTTAGGCCGAGCACGACGCCGTGCCGTCCGCTCTCCCGGAAGGAGTGGACGATGAACGCCTCGATGACGAAGACGTGCTCTTCCTTGAAGCGGGGGACGAGTTCCGCCACGGCCTCGACACCTTCGTACCGGACATAAACCCTTGCGGGCTCGGGTTCTGTCCAAAGTCGGGTGATGAACGCGACGGGTGCCCTTGATCTGAGGGATGTAACACTTCGGGTGATGCCTGGGAGTCTCCGTCCCTTTTCGGGGGGCTCTATTCACTACGCCTCATGGGAAGAGATCACTTTCGGCCAGAAAACGCGGAATCGGCCCAGGGGTTCTGTCTTAGAGACAATGGATTATCCCTGGAGACCTGGATCTCACGGGATTCATACCGCAATAGGGTCAGAACGTCCCGGAGCGTAGGCCGAGCAAACATGACGACCCATTCCCGACTCTGCCTTTTCCCAGGGCGAAGGAGTCGGGAGCGACTCGTTCGAATCGTCGAGAAGCGGGGATCCTTAGCTTCGACCATTGTGTCATTCGCTCGGAGGAGGCTTTCCGCGATAATGAATTCTGCCGAGTAGCCAATCGTTTATCGCCTTGCATGGGAAATGCGTCTCTACAATCGTAATTCGGCCGTGTCTGGTGAATCGCGACCGAGCGAGATCTGCAGACCTTGAGCCGCAGGCCACAAGAATCTCGCAGTCAACCGAGGCAGAAGTCAGTACCTCTGAAAGCCGGTTGTCCCGAAGAGATGAACCGATAATGGCCAATGCGTTCGCGCGACCGACTTCGTCTTGAAGGAGCCGAATCAAACTCTCTTGATCTGGGTCATAGTGGACCTTGCCGGCGTCGGGAGGCACGAGGAATGTTCGGGCGATCTGTTGCCCGCCTCTCCACTGTCCTGCGCGAGCCGGATAGGGGATTCTCACCACTCGGTTGTCTCGGGTGACGTGAAGGTCCAGCGAGCCGTGCAACTTTACGATTCGGAGCTTCTCGTTTTGACGAGCCGACAGGGCCGTGGGTGTGAACTCATCCTCTTCAACCCCAGTGGTGAATGGAGTGATTCCCTTGAGCGAATCTTCCAAGGATGTGTCATAGTTTGTCGTGAAAACACAGACATTCTCAAAACCGAGCCTCTGACACGAATCACCCAATCGGAGCTCACGGTATGGCCTCAGATCTGGCTCAACCAGCCAGAACTTCTCGATCAGGAATTCGAGGATCGCGGGGCGCGCCTCCTCAAACGCTTTCTGAAGATCGCGCGCAGCCTCACGCAGCTGGGTTTCTTGCATCATGAGGGCGGCGACGAGGCGCTCTTCCGGCGCGGTGGGTTTCAATTGAGCGAAGATTGCGTTAAGGGCCCTCTCAGCATTGGAGCCGGTCATCGTGAACAACGTTTCCAAGTCCCAGGGAGAGTTCTTGGAGATTTCGTTGAGGAGCCCTCCAAACCGGTTCAAGAGGGAGAGATTGGGACGCTCGCCAACGAGGCTCCGATAGAGTTCGGGTGTGGTAAGATAGCCACAGGGGCGCGCGGCACCCGCGCCAAGAAAGTAGACGAGTCGGTATTGCTCCTCCACGTTCGGAGGGAATCGCTCCAACGCGCATCAACATTTGCAGCCCTGCCGAACTCCCGTCTCCGGTCGTGTGTGGGTCCGACTGGACCCAGACGGCCGCCTATTAGGTGCCTCGGAACCACTTTCCAGCGACTGCGCGCGCTAGCCGTCGGATCGAATCTCATCGGGTTCGAACCACAAGACATTGGAGGGTCAGGGCAGGGCTCTTCCCTGGGTTTAGGTCAGTACGAGGGCCCAATCACGTTTGGTCGCGTTCATCCGTGCCGCGGCTGCCATTTTGGAAGTCGAAAATGCTCGTATACCGATAAAGTTCCAGTCCGACCTTCGGCACCTCTGGTTTCGCCGCATCAATACCCTTACGCTCCGAGATGAACCGAACCAGGTGGAGGACAGTCAAGAGTAACTCAAGTCCTCCTTCGGGGCCAGGGCGAGATGAGCTAATGTCGACGATCACATTCTTGCGTCTTAACCGCTCCAACAGAAACTCTCGGTAGGCCAAGTCGTCAGGAAGTCCGAAGATAACGGCGGTGCAGCCACGCTCGATGCTGGACATGAACCTGCCGTGGCTGTAATCCTTCATCTCGGAAACCTCGACATGACCCAGAGTCCCTTCGACGATTTTCGACTCGAAATCAAGAACAGCTGGCCAGCTGAACCCTCCCCCGAGCGCCACCATTCTGCGATCTATCCAGTCGGTTCCTCTCGCCTCGTGATCTGCGTCTGTTGCGGCCCTCAGGGCTCGATTTTCCGCCTCACTGTAAAGATGGTTGAAAACCCTGAAACCACCGTCATCAGCCCAAGTTTGTGTTTGGAAGGAAGCCCATGCGAGGAACGCAGGCAATGCAACTCCAGCGATGCTAAGAAAGCCTCTTTCCTGCTGAGTAGAACCTGCAAGAAGGATCGTGTCGCGCTGCGGATCGAGAGATTGGCCAAGTGGAGGATCTGGCACCCCTGCGACGAGTACGATTCGGCCTACGCTTAGCTGCTTCGCTTTTTTGACGGCCTGCTCAATATCCGCGGTTTGACCCGAATGAGAGAGTACTACAACCAGTGGAGTTGCAACGCCTGTTCGCACGTAGTCAAAGGGCCTGATTGGCTGCATCACGCCGCGCCCAGCACTTTGCAACAGAAGGCCAACGTAAGATGCCGCGGCGAAAGAACCGCCAGTTCCTATGATATATCCAGGACCCTTCAAATCTCTAAGCAGACGCCACGGGCTGAAATGCCTCGAACCCCAAGCCTCTTCTACAAGCGCGGGCAACTTCAGGACGTTATGACGAAGCTGGAATGTACTGACAGACTGTTGGACTTGTTCAACGAGCATCGAGTCGCACGATATGCACATGCTCCGGGAAAGATTGGTCAGGGCTAGGTCGTCCACCGACTTGGCCTCAGTAAGGACCTTTCTTGCTCGATCCCAACTCCAGGATTTGCCCTCGGCTCCCGCGATATGTCCTCGGGCTCCGACGAAAGCACATTTGCTGGCCGCCCATGTCTGCCCTCGAGCAAGAAACTCGGCTGTTGTGGCGGCATCTACCGGGCCTTGAATTTGAGAGGGGTCTGAATTTCTTACAACTTCGGTCAGGAATGATCCTATCAAGGCATCGCCTGCCCCAGCGGTGTCGACCACATTGTCAGAATGAGCAGCTGCCTGCTCTCTAACAGTAGACTTTCCATCAAATTTGGCGGCAAAACTTAGGCCCCTTTCGCCCCGCATGACCACTATACATTGCGCGCCAAGCTTCTCCGATGCTTCGTCGAGTCCCGAGACACTGAGGACCTGATAAAGTTCTGTCTCGACCGAGTGATGGACAAAAAGAAAATCGACGGACTTCAACCTGTGCAGGAACTTTGTCCCACGCATCCGATGAAGGCCGGTTGAACGCCCGAGGTCGACTGAAATGGCCCAACCACGTGTCCTCAACTCATCGGCAAGCCCGAATCGGGTTTTGTCCAATCCGTCAATATGCATTATTCCTGCTCGGAGACCATCTGAAACTAGGAATCGTTGGGCTTTCTCAACTGTCGTCGATCCGGTTCGGGGAGTACCTTTCCGATACGTCTCGGTCCCACAAACGGGACATCGACTTGAAAACGAGTGTCTCGGCACTTTTTGACTCGGAGCGGCGGTTTCAAGGATTTCATGGAGCGTTTTCGTCCTTCGTCCCGAGGTGATTTGTTGGTCGACGATCTGCACCCCTAAGTCAGAGAGTTCTCTCAGGGACTCGCGTGCGGCGAGGTCGGATCCAGCCACACACACGGCCTTACACTTGGCACCGAGGTACGATGCATTGACCAGAACATTCCAAAGGCTGCCCCCTCCCCGCGATCCGACTCGGAACCGCACCCCGCTGGTACTATCCTTGAGGAACACGATATCTCGAACGAGTGGTCCGATCGAAAAAATCTCCGGGGGACCACTCATACGACTAGTCCTCCGCGAACAACGTTCCATTCTTACGCAAGTAGCGCTGAATTCTAGCTCTCGCAAGATCAAAGTTGCCAGTGATGTCGCGATAATCTCCTGACGAAGCAGAGAAGATTCGGGCGTATGGTGATTGGGCCACAAGGCCCTTGACGTCGCGACCCAGACACAAAGGGTCGATGCCTCCGTGTCCCTTCATCATCATTTGTGGAATCCTACCCTCACCAGGGAATCTAACGCACCCAATTAATGGAACGTGGACACCGTAGGCCGTGAACCTATCTCGTGCCAGTTCTATAGTCCGTCCCGACATAACGTTATCATCCAGAAGCACGACACTGTCGCCTGGAGACATGACCTCTTCCAATCTTTCCGCGTTACCTATGGCAGCCTCCAAAATTTCCTTCGAGAACTGCTGCATAACAGGGGATGGGGAACCCCGTCGGTAAAACGAAACACCACCTAAGTGGGCTACGGTCGTGGTTGCATTAGAATATCTGGATCTAACATACCTGAGAACGAAAGGCAATTCCACCGCACCATCCATCAAGCCGACCCCGACCGTACGGCCAGATCGCCTGGGAAACCCCGAAATTTCGGTGTTGATCATCTTCATGGTCGCTAGGATTTGTCCAGGATGGTCCGCCTCGCGCCACTTGCGAACAACCTTGTCCTCCTCTATGTTTGCCTTTTTCAAGAACTCGAAGAGAATGCTCGCCGCGTTACGCGCAGTGAAATACCCCGCAGATGAGAGACGCCAGTCTTGCAAAAGGGCCGGCACCGAATCGGTGTCCAGAGTAAGAAACGCATAGTATAATCCAACGACTGCACTCACGAAGGGTTCATGGGCTTGTACAAGCTTCCTCCAATACATTTGCAAACTCGACTGCACTGAAGCCGCGGTGAACAGTGCAGTATGAAACAGCAGAGCATGGTTTCTCATCGAATCGAGGAAAGCGAGCTGTGCTTTCCACATGACGAATTGGCGGCTATTCTTCGCGTCCAGGATCACACTCTCTTCGAGCAAAGCCATCTCCGAGTCGAGCTCTTGACACAGACGAACCAATTGGCCCGGACCAGGCTTGAACGCTAGGCCGATGTAATAGGCGGGTCCGCGAAGCAGCTGCCTGCTGTCGGTGGCCAGTCGACGCAACTTCAGCGGATGGTCCGCTGCGCCTGGTTTGCCGACGCGGTCCGATTCCACGACGTCTGCATCAAAGTAATCCTTGAATTTCGAATCGGGGAGAGACGCCCATTCGCGGTCATCAAATACGACGCCTCCGGACTTCGGGTCAAGAACCGTGCTGAATGATGACTGCACAGCCGACTCAATACTCTGCGGGTCAAGTATGTCCCGAGCTCCAGTTGCCCACTGCTCCAGCTCGGTCCCGAGCACGCGTTTCGCTTCACCCCGGAGCCTTGGGAATACCTGGCGATATTCCTCTTCACTTCTTGCAACCAGTGAGGATGGTAATGTGAGGCGCGGCGTCCAATTCAAACCTCGCAATAGAAACTCGGTGGCGTCAACCCCGCTAAGGAAAACCCTGCGCTTGGAGTCCCACACGGGGAAGCACTTGAGGGGATTGGCGGAGGTTGCGTTAACCGAAAAACCGTACTCGGAATCCAATAGTGAGAAATCATTGCCACCAGGTCCCCCCTGATCGCCGACCCTAAGGAGCGGGACATCAAGAAAGTCATACTTCGTATAGAACCACGAAAGAGCAAATTCCTTGTCAGCGGTTGTAACTTCGAATGTCAAGTAGTCTCTCCAACGTCCTTGAACCAATCGAACTCCTCGCGGCTGGAGTTTTTTGTATTGTGACTCATACCAAGACTCGACGAGCAACCGCAGCTCTGCCGCATTGGCAGGATTTGGAGTACGAGACGCTAACCGGATCCCCCAGTCTGTGGTGCTTACATTGAATTCAGACTCGAAGCGATCACGCAGCTCCTCGTGGATTCGAATCGCCGCTTTCTTCCCTAGAACCTCGGCCACTGGTTCCACAATAGTCAGTGTTTCGGGTTCTCCCCCTGGCGGGAAAACGAGCATCCTGCCGCCATTGTCAGCGATGGCGAAAAGCCGAAATTGAGATGGACTTGGATTTCCGAGCTTGGTGGTCAGCTGTCGGACAACAACCTTTGCGGTCTGGACTCCTGAACCTGTAATCAAGACGACATACATCCCCCGTGAGAGGAGATCTGCAATTGCGTCAACCAAGGTTGGAGGAATCGGGTCGTCTCCGCCCGCGGTAATCGTGCCATCAATGTCGAGGGCAGCAGCATGATAGGTCGTGCGAAGGGTTTCTGCAAGGCGCCTGGTGACAGCAAGCTGCATCGACCTCTCGACCATCAACCCCTTCTTACTCAGGATTTGCGTCGCGTATTCCTGAATGTCCGCCAACGGGAGATCGCAGAGCCGCACGATTCACACTCACCGATAGGATACCTTAAGTAGATTTCCTGAAGTTGCGCGAAATTGCGTCGCCGCTTGGCCACGTCCAGTCCACCCGGTGTACTCGCGCGGTCCGAAGGCTGCTCAGGGTAGACGACTTCGACGCCGCCCCGGAGAGCGGACTGCAGTGGCCTTCTGCCGGTTGTGAAAGTCGGCTCGAATAGAACGCCCTACGCAACCGCCGATTTCGCACGGCCGGATGAGGACCTCGACGCACGGTTTTGACAGTTCGACCAGGCTAAGCAAAAGAGATCCGGATTAATCGGCCGACACCTCTAAGTGCTCACTGGCGCGATGTCATCGGCACGGCGCGAACCAAGAAGCCAAAGACACCAGAGCCGACGGATGACGAAATCCGCGAGAAGGTCCTTCGGTTCCTCTATTACACCTACAAGAGCGCGCGGAGCGCCGATGCCACATACGCAACGATGGGGGAGATCAAGAAAGCAATGAAGCCGCTTGGCGTCATGGAGAAGCGCACAGTCAGCAACCTGACATATCTACTCCAGAATCATTGGCTGGAGCAGGACGTAAGGCAATTCATCGTCCAGCCAGGCGGAAGGCCCGTGATGACTCGACAAGTCCGCTATCGAATTTCGAGCACCGGAGTGAATCGCTACGAAGGACCGTCGGCGTTTCAGCGAGCAGAACGGATGGCAGGCATCAACATAACCAACATCCAAGGTGTCACGGTCGTCGGCCACGACAACGTTGTCAACACTCAATTTGCAGATCTTTACAGAAGTCTTGATCTTCTCGGGAGTGAAATTCGAGGTAACGAGCAGCTGAGCGACCGGGAGAAGCTTTCCTACCAGGCTGAGATTGAGACAATCAAGAGTCAGCTGATGAAGGAGCAGCCCGATCGGAGCATCGTGGAACGCGCTTGGGCAGTACTGAAGGGCGTTGCCACGATATCGGGAGTTGCAGCCGGGGCCGATCGAGTTCACATCCTGTTGCGGAGTCTGTTCGCGATTGGCTAGCCGAATGATTCGTATGTTACGGAGGTCAACCTATCCCATGGGTTCGAACCCATCTGGGTCCGCTCCACCATCCACCTTGACTAAATGAGTCCTCAAATGCGACCGACATTTAGCGATCCCGGGACACCGCTTTCAACAATCATGGCCGCAAGTTGGTCCCCGTCAATTAGCTCGACGTGGAGCCCTCGATCTTCTACCAATTGCCTTGCTTTCGCTGCAGCTTCTTCGGAGAAAGTACCGGACGTTACAACCCATCCATATTTCGTTCCCGTCGCGTCCATCCCTCGAACCAACTGATCGACGACATCAGGGCCTACTGCCGCGCGAGTGTCGTAGTGTTTGGCCTGAACGGCCAAAGTCAAAGGGAAAGTTCTGGCAACCTGGAACGTCGCCAAGATGTCAGCGCCCAGATCCTTCTGGCGGGGGACGATTTCGACGGCAACGGCTCCGAGGCTCTTCAGAACGCCTGCGACGAGTCTCTCAAAGCCATATGGATCGAGCCTGCCCGTCCGGATTTCCCGCAATGCGCCAACCACGAGGGCGCGCTGGAAGTCGTCGTCAAACGATGGCGCCTTGTCCTTTCCGAGGTGCTCGAGCACGTCGTCAATCTCCGGCAGCAGATCAGTGGCTTCAACCACCGTCTGCTGGAATTTCATCCGAGTTTGAAGCGCCGCCCGTGCGTGACTCCGAGGTATCGCCTTCTTGTTGTTCAGCCATTTCACCGTTCGCCGATGAGCTGTGTCATCATTGACTTGCTCCCGATCATGTCGCGCAGCGCCCGTGACCTCGGCCACGTAGAATCCTTTCTCCGTCGGCACCACAACAGTCGACCCGACCTCCATGTCCCGAATAAATCGCCAAAGTTGGCCGGCGGCAATACCTGCTCGACGCTTGTCTTGGTCCTCCGGATAGTAGGTCTGATAGACAATATCTCGGAAGCGACCCCATTCAAGATTCGCGTCCGTCAGGCCTTTCGCCTCACTCCACCCAATGATTATCTCGTTGTCTCTTAGAGCCACCGGTAACTTGTCAATCCCGGAGGGGGCGATTCTGAGAACGAACGCTTTCCGGGGACTTGCCCCCAACGCCGAAGTCGCCAATGAACCACCTATCCGACCTGCAGTGCTCGGAGAGACCTTGAGCGTGTTGATACTTGAGGCTGTTCCGCGACACGTCCTCGACCTTGTCGCATTACCGAACCTCCAGAACCAATATACGCGGGGCACATCTTGCGAGGTGTCCAAGGGGATGCCGCCAGTTTCGAAACATTACGAGCCTCCGAGGTTGCGCCGTCGAGCAATCTGGACGGCTGTAACCCTCGTCCTGACGGCAGTGGAGAACGTCGTGGTGCCGCTGCCAAATCAATGGGTGATGCTCCCAATGTTCTTTCTCGTAGGAGTTGCGACAAGCCAGTTTACAGATTCTGCTCCGTTTGTGGCGACCTACCTTACGAAAGACTTCAACAGAGGGGTCGTAATCGGTCTAGTAGCCTCGGGAGGCCTAACCTGGCTTACCGCGTTGATCGCACCGCAAGGCGCAGTCATCATTTTCGCATACACAGTCTTGTTCTACGCCATGAGCGCAACGTTGAGGACGACATTCGAGACGACGTCGTTCCTTTTTCGAGAGACCACTGAAAGAGGGGTGCGGCTATTCCAGGCGTTCGCCGCTTGTCGCCTAACTTACTTTGCGGTTGTGCCGATCGTTGCCTTGTCTTCGATTCCGACCAATACTACGCAAACCGTGTTGCTCGTCTCGGTTTGGCTCATTCTCATGCTTCCCCAGCTCTTGTTTGTCCGTGGGCTAGGGCTGTACTCCACGAATCGGCCGCTTGTTCGGTATGGACTCGGCGATCAAAACGTCGCAACGGAAATCGAAATCCTGAAGAGCCTTGAGCGCCACCCACTCACTCAGAGTCAGTTGTCCTCTAAGGTCGGGGTCCCGTGGGACAAACTCGAACGTGAGGTTCGGGACCTGCAGAGCAGGTCAATTCTTGAATCGGACGGACGACAATGGCGCTTGGGACGGACGTATGATGCGTTGCTCCAACTTCTAAGGAGGAAGGGAATCGACCGGAAGTACAAACGCTAGAACACCCCTCGACTGTTGCAAACTACTTTGCGCCAAATCGCTCAGGATTGATCGAACGTCGCGACCCCTAAACAGCGGCGCCCGATAGTCGCGCAACAGAGTCCGAACCCGTGCGGATTCGTATTGCTCGAACGGTCGGTGGTTTGGCGTCAGAGGGACAAGAGAAGCAATCCAATCTCCGCTCACAAGTTGCTAATATATCACCCGGCATTACCTCGACGGAGGGTGGCAATCAAGGCGGGAAGTTCCGACGCGGCGAGACTGCTCCCCGACGAATCAGTCTTCGGTCTGGACCCGTTCCTCAAGGATCTTGGATGGATTACGATTCAGGTGAAGCCGGGTACCTCCGACGACGACATTGTCCGGTTGGCTAGGACCAACGGGTATGTTTTGGTCACGCCGGATCGGAGGCGTCTCGCAAGATGTCGAGCGTCGGGGGTCCAAGTCGTTGATGTTGGGTTCGAAGACCTCGCCAGGAGAGTCCACGAGACCCTCGTTGCGCGCGGGACGTCGAAATGACAAGAGCGGGTTGAAACCCCGGAAGTGACATTGAGCAGACCGGTTCGAATCTCATCGGGTCCGATCGTCGGTAGGAACTGTGAGATCGTACAACCTGCGCAAGCGCTGCCCGCTCGGCTTGGACGGCTGACTGGGTTGCATCTATCGGATGGTTTTCGGTGAAAGGCGCAGCGGGCCTAGTACTCTCCTGATTTCGGCGGCGACAATGCCCTGTACAGCAAGTAGAGGAGAAAGGCGCCGGCCAAGGCAGACGCAATTCCCCCTCCGGAACCGGACCGTCGCGGCTCACGGAGGACCCGCATATACTGGGATCCCGTCATCGTCCCCTTGTAGCGGTTGCAGTCGATGCATGCAGGCCAGAGGTTGGAGAGATAGTCTGTTCCGCCTAGGGCAATGGGGAGGCTGTGCTCGATCTCCCAAGCGCCCCGCTCGCCCGGCATTGCATAGTTGATCCACGACAGTTTCTTCTCGCAGTACCGACAATAGCCGTCCGTCTTGTCATAGACGAGGCTCCTCGTTTCCGCGTCCCATTGCATTTCCCTTTCGCTCCTTACCGAATACTCCAAGGAAGCGATGCGCCTCAGGCTTTATATATGCTCGCTGTACTGGGATAGTGCCGGAGGAAAGCACTTCCCATGGCTAAATGGTCAATGCAGGAGGCGGAGAACGCGGTCAAGGCGGCGTTTTTCAGCAACCTCCACGAGGGCAGCGTGCCGGAGAGCCTGCGATACACACAACTCAGAAGACGCATCACGGAGGGGCGGACAATTTCGGATCGGACGCTGGCGAGGGCCCTTAAGATTCTGCAGGAGAAGAGTCAGCTGCGGAAGGTGGAGGACGGCGGGTACCAGCTGAGCCCCCAGTTTGAACGGAAAGACCGGGAGGACGTCATCGTTGCCTCCGATCGGATGTCGATCGATGCCGGTCTGGCCCTGGGGGTCGTCGGATCGCAGGACGAGGGATGGAGCTTTTACGGAGTTCCATTGGGCAAACCACGGGACCTTCGCCCCAAACTCCGACAAGCCGCGATCAGGTTCCAAGAAGAAGTCGACGGCATTCTCAGGGAACAAGCGGATCTCATCGTAGAGCGGACGCTCCGAAGGGCCGGACGACGCGGGCTCCCCTCCAAACAGGCGAAAGGAATCCACCGGATACTAATGGGCATCTTCGAGTTCTGGGAATCGCTGAGAGTTGAACATCTGGACTCGTTCTCGTGGGTATTTGTGATGGAAAAGATTGCGCCAGGCAGCTTTCCTCAATTCATTCAGAAGCTTCTCGAGCCGCCCGGCGGGATCCGAAACGACATTCAGGCTGGCGTGCCGATCCACCAGTCGATGGCCAACCGGCCGAACGAGTGGATCCCATACCTCGCTAGGATGTTCATTGAGGACGAAGTGGCAGTCAAGGCGGAATGGAGCACGTTGTTGGCCGAGGCACAGGCAGGCGCAAAGGCTTACGAAACCCTTCGGAGCCATCTGACTGCAACAGACTGGAAGACCTTTGGCAGGCACTGGTCAAGCATCCTCAATGCGCGCTACTGGCTTTGCGCCGTTGTCAGATGACTCGAGGCCGCCATCACCCGAGAAGTTACTGCCGCCCCTTCAGAGGAAGGCCAGACGGAATCACCCGATTAGGGGACAGAACCGCGGGCTCGAAGGCTTTATTCGCCGTCGGATCTTGGCCGACCTCTCGATGAACGCGAACGAGGCCACGCTCGTCTGGGTCGACGAGTACAGCCGGATGGCGGAGGCGTACGACGCGAATGTCGCGCCCCGCTTCGAGCCGATCGCCCATGAGGTCGTGCGCCTCGCAGACCCGAAGGCGAACGAGCTGTTCCTCGATGTCGGCACGGGCACGGGCCTCCTCGCATGCCTGCTCGCGCCGCGCGTCCTGCCGCAAGGCGTCGTCGCGATCGACCTCGCGGACGGCGCGATCTCCGCCGCCAGCTACCGCGCCGGCAATGCAGGCATCCGGAACATCCGCTTCGAGATGCTCGACTCCCGCAACATCGTGTACCGCGGCAAGCTCTTTGACGGCGTCGCGAGCAACCTCGGGATCCCGGGCCTCGGATACGACCGCGTGTTCCAGGAGGTCCGCCGCGTCCTCAAGCCGACCGGCCGGTTCGTCTTCAGCGAGTGGCCGACGGACCCGACGCCGTCCTTCGCGGCGTTTCGGGCGTTGCTCGAATCGCACGGCACGCGCACGCCGTCCAAGGATCTCGCTCAGGTGCGGGAGGCGGTGCGTTTGGTCCGGAACGACCCGGAGGCGAAGGCGCTCGGGGACCCGCGGGCCGTCCTGAAGGCTCTCGGCGTCGCGGGATTCGAGCACCGGGAGTCGATGACGAAAGACTTCCCGGTGCGGTTCGCGCGCGTCGACGACCTCGTCGCGTTCGGCGCGTCGTACGGCTGGTACGAGCGGGAGTTGCGCGAGATGACGCCAGCCGACCGGGCGGCGTTCGACGCGGAGCTTGCGGAGCGGCTCCGACCCCTGACGACGGACGATGGCATCGCGGAGACGTGGCGTCTGAACTTCTTCGCCGCGCGGCCGGAGTAGATGCCAACTCGTAACGAAACGCTAAATACGCCTCCATTCATCGAAACGGCGCGCATGCCGGACGACGCAATCATCCGCGCGGTCGATGTCCACAAGACGTACAATTCAGGCGCCGTGAACGTCCACGCGTTGCGGGGCGTGAACCTGGCGATCGAGCGCGGCGAGATGGCCGCGATCATGGGGCCGTCCGGCTGCGGCAAGACGACCTTGCTGAACTGCTTCTCCGGCCTCGACGACGTGACGTCGGGGGACGTGCGCATCGAGGGCGTGTCGCTGTCCGCGATGAACGACGACGAGAAGAGCCGCTACCGCTCTCGCCGGATGGGCTTCGTATTCCAATCGTACAACCTCCTCCCCGTCCTGACAGCCGTCGAGAACGTCGAACTGCCGCTCCTCGTCGCGAGGGTCCCGGCGCGGGAGGCGCGGCGGAAGGCCATCGCGATCCTCGAGGCCGTCGACCTCGGAGGCTGGGCTGACCACAAGCCCGCGCAGCTCAGCGCGGGGCAGCAGCAACGGGTCGCGATCGCTCGCGCGCTCGTGAACGATCCCGCGATCGTCTGGGCCGACGAACCGACGGGGAACCTCGACTCGGAGACGTCGGCGCAGATCATGGACCTCCTCGTGCGGATGAACCGCGCGCAACGCCAGACGCTCGTCGTCGTGACGCACGATGCGGGCGTCAGCTCGCGGGCCCACCGCATCCTCCGCATGCGGAACGGGCAGATCGTCGAAGAGACGCGGGGGTCATGAGGCCGTGGCCCTCCCGGAGTGGTCCGTCATCGCGGTCCTCCTTGGCCTCGCCTTCGTCGCCCTCGTGGTCGGACTGCGGCCGCTCCTCGCTCGCCTGGCGGCCCGGAACATCGGACGGCGGAAGTCCCGCGTGATCATCGTCGTCGCCGGGCTCCTCGTCGGGACCGCGATCATCTCCTCGAGTCTCGTCGTCGGCGACACGCTGAGCTACATCTTCCTCGAGGACGTCTACGTGCGCCTGGGCGCGGTCGATGAGATCGTCTCCAACGAATTCAGCGGGCAGCTGTTCTCCTTCAGCGAGACGAACTACACGCAGATCGCGGCGGATCTCGCGGCTCGCTCCACGCCGATCGACGGGATCGCCCCGGCGCTCGTCAAGACGATGCCCGTCCGGAACGTCGCAGGCAACAAGGGCAACCAGCAGGTCACCGTCATGGGGCTGAACGCTTCGCACGAGGCGGCCTTTGGGCCCCTCACCACGGCCGGCGGACGCTCCGTTGACGTCGACGATCTAGCGGCCGGAGAGGTCTACGCGAACGGCCGCGCCGCCGCGGACCTGAACGCGACGGCCGGGCAGGACCTCACACTCTTCTACGGCACGACGAACCAGACGCTCGTCCACGTGATCGTCGCGGACCTCGTGCGGGACGAGGGCAAGGCCGCGTACGGGCGGGACCCGATCCTGTTCATGGACCTCCGTCGCGCCCAGGCCGCGTTCAACGAGACCGGCTCGATCAACCGAATCCGCGTGTCGAACGTCGGCGGCGTCGCCGACGGCGTCGCCTTCTCCGACCGGGTGGTGCAGGACCTGCGGCTCAGCATCGCGGAACGCCACCTCGCGTTGCGGGTCCAGGACATCAAGGCGTCCGAGATCGCGCAGGCGGTGCAAGTCGGCCGGGACGTGACGGAACTGTTCCTCGTCATGGGGGCGTTCGGCATCCTGGCGGGCGTCCTGCTGATCGTGAACATCTTCGTCATGCTCGCCGAGGAGCGCAAGCCCGAGTTGGGCATCACGCGCGCGGTCGGATTCCTGCGTAGGGACCTCCTCGCCACGTTCGCCCTCGAAGGGACGTTCTACGCCGTCGTCGCGGCGGCGCTCGGCGCCGTCGCTGGCCTCGGGCTCGGCTACGTGATGGTGTATTTCTTCGACAAGGTCGTGCCCCACGGCGACGTCGTCGTGACGTTCCACTTCGATCCGGCGTCGGTCGTCACGGCGTTCGTCGCGGGCGCCACGCTGACGTGGGCGACGATCCTCGTCGCGTCGTGGCGGGTGAGCCGGCTGAACATCGTCCGCGCGATCCGCGATTTGCCCGAGCCCGGGACGCGGGAGCGGTCGCGCGAGGTCGTCCTCGTCGGCGTTCTCGTGGCGCTCGGCGGGGTCATCTTGACGGCGTGGGGCTTCGCCGCGAACACGGGCATTGGGAAGATCCCGGGCCCCCCGGTCCTCGCCATCGGCCTGGGGATCGCCGCATCCTCGAGGGGATGGGCGCGGCCCGCGCTCACGTTGGCCTCCCTGTTCAACCTGGCCTGGATCCTCATGCCGGTCGCGCTGCTGAACGAGGCGACGGACAGCGTGTCGATCGCCTTCGTGATGACGGGGCTCATCCTCGTCGGCTCGGGAATCCTGATCGCGGTGTTCAACGTCAGCGAGGTCCTCCGGGCGCTGCTCCGACGAGCGAACCGGGGTGCCGGTCGGCCCGTCCTCCGGACGGCGGTGTCGTATCCGATGGAGAAGCGGTTCCGAACCGGCATGACCGTTGCGATGTTCGCCCTCATCCTGTTCATGGTCACCCTGATCTCGATGATCCAAGGGCTGCAAGCGTCGAGCCTCGACACGTTCGTGCAGCAGCAGTCCGGCGGGTACGACGTGATCGCGTACACGACCACGTACGGCGAGATCCCGGACTTCCGGCAGCGCCTCCAGGGGAATTTCAGCGAGGCGCTCTTCGCCGGCGGCTGGAACGGCACGGCGAGCGCGAGCGTCCTGCCTGCGCGCGTGCAGGCACTTGGCGGGAATCGGTCGTACGACTATACGCTCTGGGGCGTCGACAACTTCCTCATCCAGAGCAACCAGTACGGATTCTACAGCTTCCTGCCGTCGTACGTCAACGAGACGGACGGGCGGATCGTGCCGCTGGTGACCCGCCAGGACGTCTGGCTCTCCCTCCGGAATAACCACACCCTCGCGATCGTCGACCGGAGCGCGGCCGGGCAGAACCAGTTCGTCCCGGACGAGAGCCGCCTCCGTGTCGTGCCCGGCGACCGGATCCGCGCCTTCGACGCTGCGGGCCGCGGCGTCAACCTGACGATCGTCGGCGTGCTGGAGCAGGCGCTGCAATTCACGTCGGGCGTGTTCGTGGACCAGGGCGTGGTCCGCGCCGTGTTCCCGGCGGCGGAGCGGTACACGGCGTACTTCTTCCAGATGGCGCCCGGGGCCGACGTCGCCGGCTTCCGGGCGGACCTGGAGCGGACGTTCTTCGCGTACGGGTTGCAGACGATCGACATCCGCGAGGCGATCGGCCAGGCGTTCGACGCGTCGCAGCAGGTCCTCACGCTCATGGAGGCGTACCTGGCGATGGGGCTGCTGGTCGGGATCGCCGGCCTCTCCGTGATCACGCTCCGCGCCGTTGTCGAGCGGCGCACGCAGATCGGCGCGCTGCGGGCGATCGGCTTCACGCAGCGCATGGTGCTGTCCATGTTCCTTGTGGAGATCGCCCTGATTGCCGTGCTGGGCGTCGGGATCGGCGTGGCCCTGGGGATCGTGTTCGCGTACAAGATCTACGTCGTGTACTTCGCGGACATCATCGTCTTCAGCGTGCCGTGGGCGCACCTGCTCGCGATCATCGGCGGGGCGTCCGTCGCGACGGTCGCGTGCA
>WNGL01009576.1_pt1 | contig 20917 bp, 18 predicted proteins | sample 5400591 | NCBI WGS metagenome assembly WNGL01 (sample SAMN13153377, study PRJNA577476) | soil metagenome | isolation source: 80 cm soil or saprolite under Garry oak tree replicate 1 | place: USA:California | collected 2016-06-15 | reverse complement strand
GGTGACGGTTGCAGCCATCGAGTCGACGCCCGGTACGCTCAGCAATATTAGCATCGACAACAACTACATCGGCTTCGGCAAGCTGGGTGCCTTCTATCCCGGCGATGCGCCGCAGGTGGAGGCCTCGGGAAACACCATCTTCGATTTCAGCAATCTGGCGGGGGATGCGGCGGCGTGGCAGGCATTTCTCGCTGCCGGCATCCACACCGATCATCTGGTCGTCGAAGGCACCACCGCCACCAATCTACAGTATGCGCCGGTGGGCACGACGACGCTCTATGCCGGCACGGATACCGGCGTGCACCTCTTCGGCGGCGCGCATGAAACGGTCTTCGTCGCCGGCTCGGCACCGCAATATTTTTCGGGCGGCGCCGGCAAGAACATCTTCACCTTTCTGTCCGCCGGCGAGTCCACCACGATCCACCGCGATCTCATCGGCAATTTCCACGATAACCAGGACGTCTTCGACCTCCACAACATGGATGCCGATCCCGGCACGACTGGCTTGCAAGCCTTCAAGTTCATCGGCAGCAGCGCGTTCGACGGCGGGGTCGGCGAGCTCCATGCCCTCTACAACGCCACAACGAATGTAACCTACGTCGAGGCGGATCTCGACGGCGACAAGCGGCCCGATCTGCACATCGAGATCAGCGGACAGCACAATCTCACCCGGGCGAATTTCTGGCTCACCGCCGGCGACGTCGACTATCAGTCGGGTGAGAACGATGCGACGCTGTCGAGCCAGGCCTGGACCGCCTATGCGAAGGCCGAGATCACCACCCAGAAGGTCCTCAGCACCACCACCACGACCGAGAACCTCACCGGCAGCGCGACAGCGACGATCCTGCACGGCGACGGCGTCGTGAACACCCTGACCGGCGCCACCGGTTCGACCGAGTTCGCCGGCGGCTACGGCGCCGACCACCTCAACGGCGGCAGCGGCAAAAACACCTTCGCCTATCTCTCGGTCGCCGATAGCACGGCGAAGAATGCCGACACGATCAGCAACTTCCATGACAGCAAGGACATCGTCGACCTGCATTGGATCGCCAAGGATCCGGGCATGGCCAATCATCAGGCGCTCACCTTCATCGGCGCCAATGCGTTCAGCGGCGCCGGTCACGAGGTCCATGTCACCCAGGACGTCGCCAAGAACATGACCTATGTCGAAGCCGACGTTAACGGCCATGGTACGGCGAACCTGCACATCAACATCGCCGGTCTCCATCAACTCAGCGCTGCGAATTTCTGGCTCTGAGCGATGATCCTTCCCGGTACCGGCCGACCCGCAGTAAAACAGCGGGTCGGTTGGCCTCTGGGTCGGGAGAGAACTCTGTCTTCGGGCTGATCGCTGCCGGCAGAGCGATCGAAGCTACTTTCGTGCGATGGTGAAACAATAGGCTGCAAGCGGGCGAAAATCCGCTGCGGCTATCACGTCACTGACCTGGCGATGGAGAGCGGCGAGGCCGGGAATGCGGCTGTAGTAGATATGGCCGTAAAAGGGGATGGAGACGACGTCCGAGTAGCCGATAGTGCGGATTGTTCGAGTAACGCCCGATGACGCGCGGCAGAGCGAATAATAAGCCGGAAACTTCGGAGATCCCTCGGCATTGCGCCACGGACGGGCGGCGCGAAGAACGGCATCGGTCAGCTTCTCCGGCATCAGGCGGTTGATGACGAACGGCAGGGCGAAAAGCGTCGGATGATATGCTAGCACGACGCCGCCAGGCTTCAGCAGGCTGAGCATATTCCGGTAAGCGCGCCTGCCGTCCGCCACATGCTCGAGCACGAACTTCGAGAAGATGAAATCGAATGATCCGAGCGCCGCGGGGGGCACTTCGCTGCCGGCAATATCGAAGCACCATTTGTCGATCCATGCCGGAGCCCGCGCAAGCTCGGCGCTGGAGACGTCATTGATCGCGTATCGCACTCCCGACGTTCGTATGTTTGTCTCGGACAAGATCGGCGATCGGCCTCCGCCCACCTCCAACACCGACTTTGCCCCGAGCCCCTCGTAAAGTGCGGTGACGATATCGGTGAAACGTTCGTAGCCCCATTCCGATCGCCTCGACAGACCCAAGGGGGCAAGGCGATCTTGCACAAAATCGGCAAGATCGGTCGACCGCTGCAGCTCACCATGACTCATTATGACGTCCTCATATTTCGCACTCGAAGGGCATCGCGCGCGACAAAGCCGGTCAAGCACTCCGCTCGCCGAAAACGCGTCCCCTTGATCGCAGCACCACTACAGCACCGTACCTACTGGTCTGCTCGGGTCCGTCGGTTCCAGCGAGCGCTCGGGTTCGATTGCGAGCTTCGCCGGCGCGGCGGCGCGCAGTTGCTGCTGGAGTGCCACGAAGAGGCCCAGTAGCATGAAGATGTTGGTGAAATTTTCGGTCTGCGAAAGCGCGAGACGTTGGATGGTAAAGGCGACAAACGCCGCCACCAGAGCGTAGGCTTTCGCCGAATGCGGATTGGGATCGCGGAGATACGCCATCGTACACCGCCAGAGGACGATGGCGATCAAAGCGTAGAAGGCTGCGAGACCCAGCACCCCCGTTTCGGTGATCAAGGTGAGCGGGTAGCTATCGACGGTGAAGCCACCGCCGGACTTCACGTAACCGACGATCTGCCCGGAATTGCCGAGCCCGTAGCCGGTTATCGGCCGGCTCTCGATACGCGGCCACGCCATCTGCCATTCAAGGTAGCGGTCATCGGTGCTGTTTTGCGCTTCGACGCCGCCGAGCACCATCTTATGAACCCTGGGAAACGCCGCCATCATCGCGGGGACGACGCTCAGCGCCATCGGTACCAGCACAACGAGGACCGGTCCAACGAGGCTACCTTTCTTGCGGAAAATTGCGTTGAAGCTGTAGACAACGAGGAAAATCCCGGACGCGGCGATGAGGCCGACGACGCCGCCGCGGGAATTCGACGTGAGGACACCGACTATCGTCGTGAGGATGCCGCAACCGCCGAGCAACCGGTCACGAAAACTTCTGCCGTACACCGTGAAATACAGGGCGATCGGAAAAATCAGCGAGCAATATTCGCTGAAGCTCAGCGGCACATTTAAATGGGCCGAAGCGCGGTAGCGCCCGTCGCGGAATACCTGCTTCGCCAGCGCATCGGAGAATATGGGATCGCGCTCGAGGACGCTGGCCGGCACGAGGCGGAGAAATAACCGCTCTTGTTTGAGGTACTCGACGCAGGACAGCGCCACCGCGAACATCGCGCAGTAAATAAAGATGCGGAAAAAAGCCTCTTGGCGCTCCTCGTTATCCAAGACAAAGATCGCGGCGAAAAACGGCAACCACCAGTTCATCGTCAGACCGACCAGAGATTTGGTCGAATCGACGGGCGTCAGCGAAGTCGGCACGCACAAGGCAAACGCGATGAACAGGGCGAAAAGGGCGTAGCAGATCGGTTTTTCCGCGGCCATCGCGGCCTTTATCCTTTGTCGGACCTCGGTGGATCCGGCGACACAAAAGATAAATGTTAAGGCCATGCCGACATAGAAGATGCGGATGATCGAGATGAAGGGTAATCCCGGCGCCGTAACCGCAAGATAGATCGGCAGCGTCAACTCGACCGTAACGAAGGCAAAAAACAGCAACCGAGCGGCGCGCAGCGGAACATGCCGCATCTCCGGGAGCGTCAATGGGATCAGGGCGACAACGAGCGAGATGACCACGGCGGGGATAGACAAGAGCTCCGTCGGTAGAATGGCGGCCATCGCGCCGATGACGGCGCCGAGCAGCAAGCCGATCGCACAGAACACGATGGAGAAGAGCGACGGCACCAGCGACCAGACGGCCGCCAAGCCGCGCAACGCCAAGCGCCCGGCTCGTGCCAGACCACGATCCCCTTTGCTCCGGACAAGATCGTACTGTCTGCTAGTCACGCTACCCCTTGCTCCTGAAGGAACCTTCCGACACGCCAGCCTCGCAGCGGAGCGCGCTGCCGTCGCGGCGACGAGCTGCTAGACCGCAATCCGCCGGCAATGCGACCAAGCGGTCGAAGCGTTTGCTGCCCACTCGCCCGCGTCGCAGACTTGACTTGCCCTCGTAGCTGTCCGTCCGCGCCGTCACGCTCCGATGGCTGGCGCGAGGGTTCCAACCAGGAACCCGCGATATTGCGGCGCCACCGCGCGCAGCATCTCCATGATAAAGTCGTCTTGCAGTTGGAACGACGGCTCGGTTTCCGGCGAAATGTTCGAAACGCGAACCAGAATGCCGTCCGGAATGTAGCCTGCGAGACCGTAGCGAAACCTTACCAGCAGCCGATCTGCCTGCGATCGGGTAACTTGATTACCGACGCGCGTCCAGTAGCTCACTGGCTCCGGCCGCCCCGCACGCCAGGTCGACAAACGTCGGAGCGGCAAAGTCTCGCCGCCCTGCAGCGGCAACGCTGTCTGCGGCAGCGGATTTACCCTGAAGCCTTGGGAGATGTAGCACACTTCCGGCTGATGGATTTGAAGATAGTCGCTCTGGCTCGGCCCATAAGCGATCAAAAGCATGATGTAGGCGCCGTCCGGGTTGCGGTAGCCGCGGCTCAGCTCCTGGCTGTAAATCTCATGCTCGAGATCGTTGGTGTCTGTCGGCTGGACGACATGGGGATTCGGCACCTCGGACCAATTGCCGAAACGCTTCGGCACGATCTGTTCCAGCGACGGCTGTTGATCCGCCGGCACTTGTTTACGGTTCAGGCGCCATAATCCGGCAGCCGCGGAGGTGCCGAGCATCGCGAGCGCCGGCAGGAGGGTCCGCCGATCGATCATGCCGCGATCCACCCCATGATGCGCCGTTTCACGTGGCTGATGGTGAGCAGGACGCTGTCGACGAGGAAGATGCACAAGAGCGCACCAGTGAACAGCACCGCCGCTGACAGATCATGAAAGAACCCGCTCGTCACCCCGTCGCCGAAATAGTAGGTCATAGTGACCAGCAGAAACACCCGCAGCAAGTTGGCGGCGAACGATACCGGCAGGATCGACGCCATCAGCAATCCGTTGCGCAGGGCCGAAGTGTGCTTTGCGAGGTGGATATAGAACAGGCTGACCGCCGACAGGCTGAACATCGAATTGATCCCCGAGCACGCGTCCTTCACCAGCAGCTCGTAGGCACCGACGGTAATGATCACGCCGTTCTGGGCCACCGGATACCCCCAGGCGTAAAGCAGATCGACGACGTAATCCGCGATCACGCTTTTCAACGGGATGGTGATCGCGTCGAGCAGCCAGACCGGCATCGGGAAGGTGAAGATCATGAAGAAAAGCGGAAAGCGCAGCACGCGGAGGGTGGCGGGGCCGGCGACAATCAGGATCAGCCCGCAGGCGATTGGCAGCTGCGAGCCGGCCTCCAAGGTCAACGTGCCCTGGGTGCGCCCGACAAACAGGGCGAAGAGGCCGAACAGCAGGATGGTCCAGCCGATGACCGGCGCTGGGCGCTTGGGCGTCAACCGGACAGCATCGAGACGACGGTAGAAGAGCCAGAGTGCCGCCACCAGGATAAACGGGCCGTGGCCTTCGTTGTCCGTCTTCCAGGGATGTTGCGCGAGCCCAATGTAGATCGGCACCAGCACCGGAATCGCGGCGAGGATGAGTGGCAGATAGGGAATCGCCGGAGACAGACGGCCCCACAGGGCGCTTGCCGGCGCTCGTTGCACGGTCTCGGACATCACTAGCCGCGAAGTCTCATCTCTAATGTTCGTTGAGGACAGTTCCGAGGACATTGCAGCCCGTCTCCCTGACGTGTCCGCTCAACGCGCGCACGTCTTTATGCGTCGCCCGATTGCGCCTGGCCACCAACACGGCGCAGCCGGCGCGTGCGGCAACGACATGCGCGTCGGCCGTCTCGCAACCCGCGGGCGTATCGTATATGACGGCTTCGAATTCGCGTTCGAGTATGTCGACGAGATCGACGAAACGCTGGCCCGACAGCAGCTCCTGAGGGTTCGGCGGCAGCGCGCCGGCGAGCACCACCGAGAGCGAGGGCAGCACATCATAGAGGATCGGCAGCTTGTCGAGCTTGGGCATCCGAAGCACGTTGGAGAGGCCCTCGCTGCGCGATGAAAGGTTGAACAATTCGGCGACGTGCGGGTGTCGCAGGTTGGCATCGACCAGCATCGTCGCGACGCCGAGCTGCGCCAGCGACAAGGCGAGATTGGCGGCAAAATAAGTCGAGCCGTCGCCCCGCTTCGTGCCGATCACCGCGAGGGAGCGCATCTCCTTACCCAGCCAGTTGTTCAGCAGCGGACTGCGGATCGCGCGGATCGCCTCGGCTCCGGCGCCGAACGGGTCATGGGCGACGACGAGATCGTGCGATACCCCCTGCAGCGCCGTGTTCTCGTGAACGATCGGATATTGGTACTGCTCGGCGAGCGCGGCGACGACGTCGACCCGCGACACCAAACCCATCGCGGTCACGGCCTCGCCGAAATTGCAATCGTGGGTCTTCTGCCAAGCGAGGATGTCCTCGATCTGGGCGGGATCGAGCTTGCCCATGCGCACGAGGACCTGGCCGAGCGACTGCGTACCGCCGGCGCCCGACTGGACTGACCCGCCGGCACCGGGCTGCGCCGCGGTCAGATCGGTCTGAATCGGCGACAACCTCGTCATGACGCGGCTCGCTCGGAGCGAAGCGCAGCGGCGGCCGAAACGAAGGCGATCGGATTGCTCTCGGCGACGCGGCGACGCCGCGAGCGGCTCCGTCGCGACATCAGCACCCCGAGCGATTTGGCGTCCGCGGCAAATTCGAGGTCCGCCGCCGACCGCACCCGGCGATCGAGCATCTCGGCGAGCATCGACAGCGCCAAGCCCAAGGCTATCCCGGCCGCGACCGAGATCGCCATGATTTGCGGAACCTTCGGAAATACCGGTTTGTCAGGCACGGCGGCTTCGTCAACCACCGATGCGCTGACGGTCGACGCCTGACCCTGCAGGCGCAGAGACGATGCCTTGCCCGACGCGCCTTCGACCAGCGATTGCTTGAGCGCAACATCCTTGGCGAGCAGGTCGAGCTCGTCCTTCGCGCGCTGCATGCCAAGAATTTTAGTTTGCTGCTCGGCATAAGCCGCCTCGGTCGTCTTCAATTGACCCTCGACGGATTCGATGCGGGCCAGGAGCGCGGTCCGAGCGGCCAGCAGCTCGTTGGGACCCGACCTCGCCGACCGCTCTGGCGATCTCCGACTCCGTGTTGGTGAGATCGGATTTGAGCTTTTCGACCGGCCCGCTCGTCAACATCAACGGGATCTGTGCGCGAGGCGGCAAAATGGAGGTATCCGGCCAGGCGACATTGAGCTGGTCGAGCGAACTCTGCAGGGAGGTGCGCTCGGCCTTGACCTGCGCGACCTTGTCGGAGAGCGACTTCAGATTGTCGCTCTCGGCATCGAAACGCTCGAGTTTTCCGAGCAGCCCAACCTGCTTCTGGTAGTCGGCGTAACGCGCTTGCGCTTCTTCGAGATTCTTGCGCAATCCGCCAATCTCGCCGTCGTACCACTTGGCATTCTGTTGCGCAGGCGAAACCTTCAGCTCGAGCGTCGCCTTGATGAACGAGTCGAGGAAGGTATTCACCACCTGCTGGGCCATGCGGGGATCGGGGGACCGATAGCTGACGGTCATCAGGTTGCCGGTATCCGGCAGCTTCGCATTGAGATTGTCCTGCAGACTCTTGGCGATCCAGCGCGCCAACTCGCCCTTGCCGCCGGTTTCTTGGTTGAAGGCCTGAACATAGTCCGGACGGCGCGTCAGATTGAGACGGCTGACGACATCGAGCGCAACCCGATCGCTTTGTAGCACCGAAACCAATGTTCGCTGATACATGCGCCCATTTGCCCCGCCCATCGTCTGCCCGGTGACCGGATCCGGTTCCGACAGGTCGAGCATGACCGAGCCGGCGGCCTCATAGCGCGGCGGCAAGATCTTGGCGACGCCATAGGCGACGACCACCGACGATACGAGGCTGACGGCGCCAATCCATTTGCGCGCCCACAGTATTCGCCCCACACTTGCCAGAATCATGGAAATCTCCGGTTAAATATTCTTGATGTCTCAGGTCAGAACCAACTTTCCGGTATGATCAGCGTGTCTCCCGCTTCCACCATGTCGCTCAGCTTTACCGGCATCTCTTTGTCGGTCCCGTCGCTGCCTTTGCGCTTCACCTTCATCCGGCTTTCGGAGCCGGTGGGAAGCACACCGCCGGCCAGGGCAATCGCCTGCTGGACCGTGATCGGCTCCCGCAACAGATAGAGCCCCGGTTTGGCGACGAAGCCATAGAGATAATACACCGGCGCTAACGGAACATAAATGGTGTCGCCGTTCTTCACCACTTGATTGAGCGTCGGATCGCCCTCGAGAACCTTGTTGATCTCCATCTTCTGCGATGTCGGCTGGCCGTTCCCATCAACGCCGCGCAAGAAGAGGTAATAGCCCGCGGTGTCGGTCTTGATGCCGCCGGCTCGGGCCAGAACATCCGTAATGGTCAAGGGACGGTCAATCGGGATGATGCCAGGCGTGCCGACTTGGCCGAGCACCGAAACCTGTCTGCCAAAGCCGATGACCGCCACCGTGACGCGCGGGCGGCGGATGATGTCGGCCTTTTCGAGCGCGTTGGCGATCCGATTCGATATCTGCTCTTGGGTCATTCCGGACACGGAAATCTGCCCTAATTGCGGGAAACCGATTCGACCGTCGCCATCGACGCGCGCCTGGGTGGTGAGATCCGGCTGGCCGGCGACACGCACCTCGATGGTATCAGCCGGGCCGATCACATAGGCGGCATTGGCAGCCGGTGGCTGGATTACCGGTGTCTGCGCCGGGGGCGTTTGCGCCTCGGCGGTTTGCCCAGCGAGGCAAAGGACCAAGGCAAGAAGTACAAGCAAACGCGCGATCATGTTTTCTTTCCTTCCGGGTTATCACGTCAGTCGCACAAATAGTTTAATAAGTCACTTTCGCACCGAAGAAAATCGCGTTCGAAGTAAATGTCTTTGTGGCCAGGGTCGATGTCTGGTCGCTGAACACATACTGCGCATTGAAGGATATGCGGTTCGAAAAGTCATAGCTCACCGACATTGAGTTGCGAAAACGGCGATCCTCGCGGGTTTGCTGCAGGGTCCCAGCGTTGACGCCGACGAGAGCCACCCCACCCTGGAAGGAGCTGATCGTGTAGCTTGCGGTTTCCGCGGCGGAAACCTTGGGCAATACCTGCCAAGTCGCCCCAACTTGCGCCGTATCGACGGTGGTGACCGCGGATATCACCTGATCGTTGCTTTCCTCCGTGCGGGAGATCAACAGGGTCGTCGTCAGCTTTCCGGTCGCGGCGTAGGTGAGGTTGATGCTCAGCGTCGGATTGATGCTCGTGGAGTTGCCGCTGGATGCCCCGGCAGTTGTCGTGGTGGAGTATGCGGTGACTGCCGCAAGACCAAATGACGACGCCAGATAAGTCTTGTCGCCGATTTGCCGCTCGAACACGAGAGCGGCATCGTACTCGTCAACGGTCTGATTGAGCTGCGGATAGACGCGTTCGATGTAGCCGAGATCGCCGCCCAGTTTGCTGACTGACGGTCGCTGATAGTAGAAATGAGTCTTGACGGTGGTTTCCGTGCGATTGGCCCCTTGCTGGACCGTCGCCGAGTTCGTCACATCCGCGCGCTTGCCCTCCATCCCCGCCCAGTATCCCGATCCGTAACGTCGCCCGTGCACGCCGAGGTCACCGCCCAGTTGATGCCGCCGGACAAATTCAGGATGTCGCTGTTGAAGGTGGTGCTCCTTAGATGGATGCCTTTGCCGACCTCGCCGCGGGCGAATAGATGTTGCAGGCCGAGCTCGGCCGTACCGGACCCGCCTACCGTATTCGTCGTAATGAAATCGTCGCGGGTCGTTCCGACGGGCGGCGGCGTCTTGCTGGCCAAACCCTGGAAGTTGTCGTTGAGTTGATTTTGGCTGGTGGCATGGACCTCCCCGGCTAGGATCTGGGCGGCTGCCGGTTGCGCGCGGGAGATCGCCAAGAACCCCGCAAGGCATGCGAGAGCGAGACTCGCCGGCGCCGCTTTGTCGCGCCAGCTCATGGCAACGGCTCCGCCCCGATACGGGCCGGTTGCGGCAATGGGAGTTCCTCGCTCCGTCGCGTCATTGGCGGCGCCTGAAACGGTCGCCCAAGATGGCTCGATCACGATCACTGCGGAAGTTCCGGCCCCCTGAAGCGCGGTTGAACGAGAGTACTAAGCTTTTCGCAGCAGGAACACGTAGCTGTATATCGCACTCGCCGCGATGATCGGCCACGCCCCCCAAGGCATCCCGCGATTACCGAGCTGGTTGGCAACAGCAAGCGCGAGACCGACGCCGGCATACTTGATGATCGTCGGCGTCTCCTGGTTGCCCTGTTTAAAGAACAGGGCAACCAGCCCAATAAAGAACAAGACAGTTATCCAGTCGTACGGCGTCTCCATGTCCCCTCCCTAACATGTCATCAGTCTTGCCGGCGGACCCGAAGCATCGCGCGTCGCCGGAAAATCGGCGATCGACGGAATACAGCGAGACCGCACGGCTACTGTTTCACTGCCGGCGTCTCATCCGATTTTGCCGGCGCTCCCTCCGCCGGCGCAGGAGTACCTGCACTGTTTGCGTCAGCTTTCGACGCCATGATAGCCACGTAATCGCCGAGATAGACCACCTCGATTCCCTGTTTGGCGGCTTCCCGGATCTCCGCAATGTCGGCCTGGTTTTTCCGCGCCTGCAGGCTCCGCCGGGCCACTGCCAGGGCATCATCTCCGGTCAGGGGTTGCGGCCGCTCGCTGAGCAGGACGGAGAAATAGGCGACCTCGCCCGACCGGATCAGCAGGACATCGTCGGATTTGGCCTTCTTGATCTGGGTCACGAGCTCCGGCGGCAGCGTGGCGGTCGAGGTCGAGTCAAGACGACGGAAATGCTTCACCGAGTTCTGATCGAGTATCGTCTCGACCTCATTGAGATTCTTTGCCTTGTCGAGCGCGGCAACCAGCTCCTGCGTGATGCTGGCATTGGCGGTGGCGACTTGATCCAAATAGAGAACCTGCTGATCCGCGAACATTCTCGGGTTGTCGGCAACGAACTTCTCGATGTCGCGCTTGGCGACCGGCGTGCGGGTCGCCGCCTGCTGCTGGATATAGGCTTGCGCGAGGACCTGCTCGCGGGCGCGGCGCAGCTCCAGCAATACGTTCGGCTGGCGGTCGAGCCCGGCATCCGTCGCCCGCTTGACCAGCGCCTTGCGCTCGACGAGCGCCTCGAGCAGGCCGCGTGAGACGTCTTCGTCCTTCATGTTGGCGGGAACGTTGACGTAGCGACGCTCGGTATTGAGCTCGTGGATGGTAACCTCGTCGCCCGCGACACGGGCGATAACCTGACCCGCCGGCGCTTTTTCGGCTTTCTTCTTGTCGTCGCCGCAGCCGCTCAGGACGAGCAACGCGCAGCAGGCGAAGACCATGCCGATTACCGACACGCCCGGCCTATTCACGAAATCTCCCGACACCATACCCTCCCTCGGTAGGCGCCCGCCCACGGACGCCTGCGCTCAGTTCGATGTTACTAGCATAAAGTCGCTGAATGCCGAAACCGCCATCGCGCCGTCGAGCCATCTTCGAAGGCCGGTCCGCGAATGCCAGTTGCGCCGCAAGCTGATTAGTATGCGTTTGCTGCTTTCACTACACTGACCATTGTTCGGATCATGATCGCGAAATCGAAAAGGACCGACCAGTTCTCGATGTAATAGAGGTCGTGCTCGACTCGCTTGATTAATTTTTCCTCGGTATCGGTCTCGCCACGCCAGCCATTGACCTGCGCCCATCCGGTGATACCCGGCTTAACCTTGTGACGGGCCGCATAGCTGTCGACGACCTGATCGAATATCCGGCCAGCCGCCTTGGTCGAGGGCGCGTGCGGCCGGGGACCGACGATCGACATTTCGCCGGCTAGGACATTGAAGAGCTGCGGCAGCTCGTCGAGGCTCAGCCGCCGCAGCACGGCGCCGACGCGGGTGACGCGGGGATCGTTGCGCTGCGCCTGCTTGATCTCGTCGCCCTCGCAGCGATCGTGATACATGGTTCGAAACTTCCAGACGCGGATGACCCGCTGGTTGAATCCGACGCGGTTCTGACGGAAGAAGATCGGCCCTGGTGAATCCAATCTGATGGCGAGCGCGACGAGGACGAGCAGCGGGCTGAGGAGCAGGGTGGCAGCGACGGCGACGACCTGATCTTCGATTGCCTTGACGATGTGCGAGGCGCCGGAAATCGGGCGATCGAACAACTCGAGAACCGGTAGCCCGTCGAGGAGCCGGAAGCTGCGATGCGTGTAACGATAGCCGACGAGATCGGGCGCAAGGCGCACTTTCACCGGGGTCATCGCGACGCGCGAGACGATCTGATAAATACGCTCCTCGGCATGCCACGGCATTGCCAGGATGACCTGATCGACGAGGTCCTGGCGGATCAGCCGTTCGAGATCGTCCATGCCGCCGAGCACCGGCAAGCCATTGACCATCCGCGGCACCCTGGAGATTCGGTCATCGACAAATCCGACGACCTGCATGGTCAGCGTCTTGCTCTGCGCGATGAACTTGGAAAGTCGCTGCCCTTGCGGCCCCGCGCCGTAGATGACGACCCGGACATCGAATTTGCCGCGCGCCCGCAACCGCTTCATTTGCTGAAACGCGATCGCGCGACTGACGATCAGCGACGCCGATGTCGCAAAAAACCAACTGACGCCCCACAGGCGGGAATATTCGACAACAAGGATCTTGAAGGCGAAGCCGAATGCCAGTAGCGCGGCGCTGGTGGCGACCCATCCCCACAGCAGCCGGCGAAAGGATTCGGACTGGCGGTACCAGACGTCGACGTCGTAGGCACCGACCCATTCGAAGATGATCGCGCCAAACGTGGCGCCGAGAACGATCGTATTGACGTAGTCGGTAATGACCGCGTTCGATATCCGGTCTTCGAAAAAAGCGACCGTGGCGAGCCCGCTGACGAGCACGACGAGAAATTCGGCGAACCGGACCAGGGTCGCGATGGCGCTGAGCGAGATCGGCTTGCGCAAAGGCGCCAGCGTCTTGATGTCCTGGATGTCCTGGTCGGCCTGCATCACCTGATGTTACTCCGGCGGATCAAGAATGAACTCTTAGTTTTGACGAGGAGCAAGCAGTGTGCCAATCCGGTACGTGTCCCCCTAATGGATAAGTTGCGAGTCAACCGTGGTATTTTCGCGCCGCCGAATTTAAGACCGAGCGGTGACGAGCGTCTTCCCTATCCGGGTCCGTCTCGCGCGCCGCGCTTCAATGCCTATCAGAACCCCTGCACGATGTCGATTGAGGAAGGGAATTTGCCCGCGGGCCGCTTATCTTCCTCACGACCATTCACTTCTTCTGTGAACACCCTCACAAGACGTCGAAATTAGAACCCCACCCGTAAGTTCCTTGCGGCACGACGCGCCTTCGGCTGATGAACCGCTCTCCTTCAATGGAGTTTTAGACGAGGAGCGTTGCAGGAAGGTTAAAAACTCGGCGCCGTGCGCAATCTGCCGGCATTGACTTGGCCATGGAGGGGTGAAAAATGGGACCAGAAACATAACGTTAACTGCCATGTGCTATGGCTAACGCAGCCGACATACGTTAACCTGACGAGCTACCGCGGAGTACTTTACGACATGACTTATCTGGCGAGCTTGAGCGACTGGCTGTGGCGGCGACCGGCGCGCGACCGACGCGCCAATGCGGGGTCCCGACCCGCTAGACCGTCACTGCGTATCGACGAGCCCGCGCTCCGCGTTCCGCTCGCCCTAAGCAACGACCGTCCGGCACCGACACCCCGGCCGGTGACGCCGCGGCGGCTCGCCGTCGATCCGGAACCCGTGCCGGATGAACTCGAAGTACGTCTCCTGGCCGAGCCACCGGTCCACGCCCGAACGGCACCGCCGCGGCCGACCGAGGTTCGTGTCGCGGAGGCCGCGAAGCCGGTCGCTCCGGCGATCGAGGAAGGACCGCGCCCGCGGCAATTTGCCCCGATCGCCGGCCCGGCGGCTGCGCGTCGGCGAACCGGGCCGTCGACGGAGGACATCAACACCATCCTGCGTGAAGCCTTCACGCCGACGCGGCCGAAGGGGGAAGGCAGCCACTTCGCCGGACGGCAACGTCAGATCGAGCGCATCGTCGCGGCGATCGAAGAGGAGCGTGCACATGTCGTGATCTTCGGCGAGCGCGGCACCGGCAAGACCTCGCTCGCCAACGTCATCGGCGGCTTGGCGGCAAAGTCCGGCTATATCGTTCAGCGCTTCGCCTGCAGCTCCGACGTCACATTCGAGGATCTCTTTCAGAATCTCCTGCGCGGCGTGCCGGGCCGCCTGGCGCAAACTCCCCGTTCTGCGAGCAACGCCGGGGCGCCGCCGCCGGCGCCGTCCTCGCTAGAGGCGCTGCTGCCACAAGGTGACTTCGGTCCTGCGGAGTTGCTGCCGGTCCTGGCGCGGGTCAGCGGACGCCATTTGATCCTGATGGTCGACGAATACGACCGCGTTCAGAACGAGGATACCAAGAACAAGCTCGCCGAGGCGCTGAAGAACATGTCCGACGCCGGCGTTCCGGTCATGCTTGTGCTGATCGGCGTCGCTTCCGATGTCGACGACCTGCTCGGCAAGCATCCGTCACTGCGCCGCGCCTTGGTCACCGTTCCCTTGCCGCTGATGACCCGGCGCGAGGTTTCGACGATCATCGAGAATGGCGAGCAGCGGCTCGGCGTGCCGTTCGAGCCCGACGTCCGGGACGCCATCCTCGATCTCGCCCCCGGTCTTCCCTACTACGCTCAGCTCTTGTGCCTCTTCACGGCGCGCAGCGCCTTGCGCCAGGGATCGCAGTCGATCAGCTTCGATGATCTCCACTATGCGGTCGAACGCTGCGCCGAGGAGGCGGAGACCTCGGTCAAGGAGGCTTATGTCTTGGCGGTCGGCCGCGGCGCCGACGTAACCCCGATCGACGAAGAGGTGCTCTTTGCAGCGGCGCGATGCCACTGCGACGAGTTCGGCGTCTTCGCACCGAACTACGTGGCGGAAGCCTTGGCGCTGGCGGGAAAGGGACTGCCGCCGCTTTCGACGGTGCAGTCGGTGCTCGACAAATTCACCAGGAAAGCGCGCGGCGCCGTCTTGGTCCGCGTTCCGGTCCGCGGCGGATTCAACTACCAATTCCAGACGCAGATGATCCGGCACTACGTGCTGTTGCGCAACGCGCTCGCGACACGGTTCGCCTAGCGCGCGACGGCGCCTTCCCGCCCGGTCGGTTCAGCGCGGTCTCAATCGGCCGGGAGAGTTTATCGGGCGGCGCCGCCCTCTCATGTTCGACCGTCACCGGCGCAGGTACCGGGTTCCGATCCATGGCGCGGCGAATTCTCGGATCAGGGACGCCGTAATGAAGTACTTCGCCCGCAGCCTCGGCCGTCGCATTTGGGCACCGTTCTCCTGGAAGTAGACGAATTCTTCGATCTTTCGGCTCATGATGCCGAGCAGACAGCCGCTCGCAGCGTCGAACACGCCCGAGCCGGAGTTTCCTGTCGTATCGACATCGGCAATGAGGGTGGTGAACCGGCTCACGATTTTCGGGGAAAATCGCTCCGCGGAAATGATGCGTGAGGGCGCGATATTGTGTGGCGCGACGACGACGACCGGCTGGCCCGGTTGCGAATCCCTGGCACAGACCGCAAGAAACGGCAGGTGGCGGATATTGTAAGGCAGTAACGTCTCGTCGATTTTGACGATCGCGAGATCGACCGACTCGAAATCGCCGTACTTGATCGTGATGCCCGGCAATTGACGGCCGGCGACCAGCACGGTCGTCTCAGGCTCGCGGCGCCCGGGTACGACATGCGCCGCGGTCAGCACCAGGCCCTGGCCAAGATAGATGCCGTTGCCGCGCCAAGTCGCGCCGGGCTGGTTGACGATTTCGACGGCGTAGCGGGCGATGTCGCCGCCCTCGTTGGCCGAGGCGCGGCAATCGAGACAGATGGCGAAGCCGAGGAGAACGATGAACGCGCACCACCGTGCGGCGAAGCGTCCCCTATCGCCAGCGCCTATCGGATCGGCAACGCCGCCTGTCAGCATGATCGGCATTCTACACGTCCGCTGCGCCGGCACCTGCGCGAAAAAAATCGCCCGAACTCGCGGTCGGCGCACCGACCGCCGCCCGCAAGGCTGCAAATTGCATCTTCGACGCCTGGACACGAAGAAGGAGCCACTCCGGCGAATGGCTCCTCTGGTGTTTGCCCTATGGCGGAGCGGCTATACACGATCCTTCGACAAGCGTGGGGTCGTGCGAGCGTAAAGCCGTGCGGGCGTAAAATCGTGCGGGCATGAAAAAGGAGCCACCCGCCCGAGTGGCTCCTATGGTGTTTGCTTGCTGCGACGTATCGGCTATGCGACGTCGTTCGCGCCGAGGGATTTGCGGCGACGCATTTGCAGACCGACGAGACCGAAGCCGGCGAGCATCATCGCCCAGGTCGGCAATTCGGGTATCGCTCCGGCCACCGCGAGGTTGTCGACCTCAAACGAGGGCCGCGCCGATTCGAAGATGACCTCGTCGAACACCTTACCCTGGAAGTCGAAATTGACATATTTGTTCGAGAGATCGCTCGTTTGGTTGCCGTTGTCGACCGCCGCCGGCACGCTGCCACCGTTCAGCTGGAAAATCGTCGTCCCGCCGTTCTTGAAGATGATCTTGTTGTAGGCGTCGATCGAGCCCCAATAGAGGCCGAATTTCGTGTAGCCCGTCGAGAACGTCGCCGTTTCGACGTTCAGCCCTTTCTTGATGAACCCGGTCGCGAGATAGTTGGTCGTGTCACCAGCCGGCATCGCGAATTTGTTGACGATCGTGCCGGTTTCGACAAAGCCGTCACCGGAGAAGCTCGCGATCCCGCTGGTAAACGCGCCGCCGGTTCCCGCTGCAACGTCTTCGAACGTGATGTAGGTGGAGCCGACCACCGCGCCCTTGAAGTCGGGGCTCAGCGTGCTCCCGCTGATCGAGGTGACGATCGTCGCGTGCGCCGCGCCAGCCACCAGGAGCGCCGCTACGGCCGCTCCAATCCTAAGCATTGCTCTCATCATGCCGTTCTCCATATCGTTGCAGGGCAAACATCCTGACCAATCTCGCATTTGCGAAAAACCGAATCAATTGCCCTTGTTGGCTAGTGCTATAATTTGGAGAATGTCTTGTAAGCAGTTAATAACATTGCGAATTTTTTGCCAACCACGGTGGATAAAAAGGGCTTTTAGCGACCGCACCAAAGGGTTAATTGAAGCCGCTAACACGGCCAGATAGCAGCAAGTCGGAGCGCACGAGGCCGCATTGCCCGGCATCCGGGCGCAAAAGGGGCCACCCGCGGGTGGCCCCTTTTGGCGAACGCCGATGACCGAGGCGACTACGCCGCGGCGTTGGCGGCGACGGAATTGCGGCGACGAACCTGCAGTCCAACGAGGCCGAAGCCGACGATCATCATGGCCCAGGCCGAGAGTTCGGGAACGCCGCCGGCGACCGCGAGATTGTCGACCTCGAAGGCCGGGCTGGTCGAATTGAAGACGACGGTGTCGTACGACGATCCGCCGGTAAAGGCGAAATTGACGTATTTATTGGACAGGTCGCTCGTCTGGTTGCCGTTATCGACGGCCAACGGCACGCCGCCATCGGTCAGCGTGAAGACCGTCGAGCCGCCTTTCAGGAAGGTCAGCGTATTGTAGGCGTCGATGGAGCCCCGATAGAGACCGAAATTGGTGTGCGTGAACAACGATTTTTTAACGTAATCCGAGTATCCGGTCTGCCCGTGCCCATTGATCATGACGACCGGTCACGCGAAGCGCCGGCCTAGTTCCGGGGCTATTTCGAAGTGTTAGGGCTTCTCGCCACGCCGCAGCCGTGCCTCGATGTCGTCAAGCACCGGCAATAAGTCGGCAATGCTGTCGACGACGTAGTGGGCGCCGGCCTGATGCATCCGCATGTAGGCGCGTTGCCGCAGCGCCGCGCGCTCGCCTGCCGGCAGCGCCATCATCTCCTTGAAGGGCAAGCCGACCTCGTTGCCGCTCATGGCGAGGCCGACCGACCACATGCCGGCATTGAGCCCCTCCTCGATGCCGGGCACGGTATCGTCGACCTTGACGCAAGCGTCGATCGTGGTGACGTTGAGATTGATCGCGTTCTGCAGACACATATGCGGGAAGGGCCGCCCGGCGGGCACTTCCGAGGCACATACGGTCGAATCCGGCACGTAGCCCTGCTTCGCCGCATCGGCAAGATTGATCACCGTCATCTCGGTCGTGTAGCCGGTCGTCGAGCCGATCTTGTAGCCGCGCGCCCGCATCGCCTTGACGGCATCGAGCGCGCCCGGGATGAGTGCCGAATATCGCGAGAGGCAGGCGAGCTGAAGCGGAATGAAATCCTCGAACATGGCCTCGACATCGGCGTCGCCAGGCGGCTTGCCATGGGTCCTGATCCAGCGCTCGCGCACCGCCGCGAGCTCAGTGATGCGCTGAATATGGACGCGCTTGTGGGCTCCCATCGGGACGCGCGCCTCCTCGACCGAGATCGGTACCTCCTTGCGCCGGAAGACCTCGACGAAGACGACGGCCGGCGCCATGCAGCCGTGATCCATCACCGTGCCCGCCCAGTCGAGCAGCACGGCCTCGATCGGCCCCCGATAGCTGCGCTGAAAGCGGAATGGAACGGGTGAATTCTCGCTCATCTGACGACGATCCCCTTCACGGAAATACCGGCGGCCCGGGCCTTCGCTTGGAAGATAACGAGCTTTCTGGTATTTAGCCAATGCGCTGTTTCAATCGATTCTATTGAAATTTTCAATGCACCAATCACAACTTCGCGCCTTCCATGCCGTCGCTGCCCATCGCGGCTTCACCGCGGCGGCGCAGGCGCTCGGGATCGGCCAGCCGACGCTCAGCACGCAGGTCGCATCCTTGGAGCGCTATTTTGGCGTCGAATTGTTGCACCGGCGTGGCCGCAAGGTGGCGCTGAGCGAGCTCGGCGCTGCCCTCTTCAAGATCACCCAGCGCCTGTTCGGCGCCGAGGCCGAAGCCATCGACCTCCTGGGCGCCGTGCGCGATTTCGCCGTCGGCCATCTCAGGCTCGGCGCCGTCGGCCCCTATCACGTGACCGAGATGCTGGCGGTCTTCAACGCGCGCTATAAGCGGATCGGCGTCACGGTGGCGATCGGCAACTCGCAGGAGATGCTGGCGCGCTTGCTCGACCTCCGCTCCGACGTCGCCATCCTGGCGCAGATCGAGGCCGATCCGCGCTTCCATTCACTGCTCTATAGCCGCCATCCCGTCGTCGTCATGGCCCATCGCGATCATCCCTGGGCAAAGCGCCGGGAGAGCGGCGAGGGCGTCCGCCTCGCCGAATTCGCCGGTCAGCGCATGGTGATGCGCGAGACCGGCTCGACGACGCGCCGTGCCTTCGAGCGCGCGCTGGCGGCCGCCAATGTCGCACCGGAGATCGCCATGGAGATCGGCAGCCGCGAGGCGGTGTGGCACGCCGTCGCGCGGGGCATCGGCGTCGGCGTCGTCTCCGAGCGCGAGGTCATCCCGCACGAGGCGATTACGATCCTGCCGATCGCCGATTGCGACATTCACACCGACGAGCACGTGGTCTGCCTCGCCGAGCGCCGCGACAGCCGGCTGGTTGCGGCCTTTCTCGCCATTGCCGAGGAATTGATCGCGGCGCGGCGGGCGGTCGGCGCGCGTTAGGAGCCATCGCCGTTGGCCGGGCCGGTAATGAGATCGACGACCTCTTTGGGGATCGTGGCAGCCCGCATGCCCTTGGGCTGCGTTGCGTCGGCATGCGCCCAGACGCGTAGCTCGCGCGCCTCGAGCAAGGCAACGCCGCCGCGCGAGAAGGCATGATGGAGCTCGAACGCGACGCGCCGCAGCTTGCCGAGTCTGGTCGCGATGGTGAGGAGGTCGCGCGGCCGCGACGGCGCCAGGAAAGTGGCGCTCGCCTCGAGCAGCGGCAGGCCCAACGTGCCGTAGCGCGCCTGCATGTCGCCGATCGGCAGGCCGCAGGCGGCGAAGAAATTCCACGTCGCGACGTCGCACCAGTGAAAGAAGTTCGGGTAGTAGACGATGCCGGCGGGATCGCAATCGCCCCACTCGATGCGGATCGTCGTCGTCACGGTGCGGCTCATCGCTCCTCCTTCCCTCGCGGCGGGCTTGCTCGCGGCGGGCGACCGCCGCGCGATCACGAGCGGCGCCCGATATTGCCATGCCGGCGACGAAATCATAGAATTGTTGGCTAGGCCAACTAAATTGGCGTGCGCGCGACCCTGGGAGGATCGAGAATGAGGACGCTTGCGGTTGCGGTCTTGATGGTTGCGATCGTCTTTGCGCCGGCCGTCTCGGCGCAGGACAAGGAAGTCCAGCTCAAGATCTCGCTGTGGCTCCCGCCTGCCCATCCGCTCGTGCCGGCCACCAAGGATTGGGCCGCCGATATCGAGAAGGAATCGGGCGGCACGATCAAATCGACCGTCTTTCCCTCGGAACAGCTCGGCAAGGCGTTCGATCATTACGACATGGCGCGCGACGGCATCGCCGACGTGACTTACGTCAATCCCGGCTACCAGCCCGGCCGCTTCCCGCTGATCGCCGTCGGGCAGATTCCCTTCACCTTCGCCGATGCCCGCAAAGGCACCGCCGCGCTCGACGCCTGGTATCGCAAATACGCCGCCACCGAAATGAAGGACACGCATTTCTGCTTCGCCTTCATCCACGATCCCGGCGCGCTGCATTCAGCGCGCAAGAAGGTGACGGTGCCGGACGATCTGAAGGGCATGAAGGTGCGGCCGGCGCAGAGCACCATCGGCCAGCTCGTCACCATGCTCGGCGGCACCAACGTGCAGGCCTCGGCGCCGG
>WNGL01023568.1_pt1 | contig 20926 bp, 25 predicted proteins | sample 5400591 | NCBI WGS metagenome assembly WNGL01 (sample SAMN13153377, study PRJNA577476) | soil metagenome | isolation source: 80 cm soil or saprolite under Garry oak tree replicate 1 | place: USA:California | collected 2016-06-15 | reverse complement strand
GCTGATGTGATCGAGCGAGGCGAACTGCCGCGCGAGATTGAACGGCTCCGTATAGGTGGTCGAGCATGTCGCGATCATCCCGATCCGGCGGGTCGCCACCGCCACTGCCGCGAGCACGGTGATCGGCTCGAGCCAGGTGCGCGCCGCCTGCGCCACGTCCTCGCCCAGCGCGAGCTGGTCGGCCAGGAAGATGGAGTCGAACAGCGCGGCCTCCGCCCGCTGCGCCAGATCCTGGTAGTAGCGGATGTCGGTCAGCGCCAGCGGCGAGGCCGCTGGATGGCGCCATGACGCCTCATGGTGGCCGCGGCTGTGGATGAACAGGTTGAGATGCAGCTGCCGCTTCATGGACTGCGATGCGGGTTCACTCCTTGACCAGCTCGAGCGCGGGCTTGTCCTTGTCCATGATGTTGAGCTCGATCGAGCGCGCCGGCTTGTCGGTCAGGTTCTGATTGCGGTGCACGGTGCCGCGCGGGATGTGGACGCTGTCTCCGACCTTGAGGGTGCGCGGCGCCTGGCCCTTGATGGTCAGGGTGACTTCGCCTTCCTGCACCGCCGCCCATTGGTCGCCCGGATGGCGGTGGAACTCGTTGCCGGTGCCCGCCGGTATGGTGACGGATTGCAGCCGCACGGTGCGTGAGGCGTCGTTCTCCAGCGGCGTCGTGTAATAGATCTTTACATTCGGATTGGGCGCCGGCGTCTGCGACCATGCGGCGGCGGCTACGATGCCGGTTGCCACGATGACGGCGGGAACGATCAGCTTGTTCATGAAGTCCTCCCTTGGGTTTGCAGTCGCGTATGCTACCGGTATTTCCGGCAAGTGGGGATACCGGTTTCTGATGAAACTACACCGATTGCCGGTATGCGTCGATCTAGTTTCCTGGTGGGCACAGGGGCAGGATCAGGCTAAAGTCCCCGGCCATCCGCCGAATGTCGGCATGAGCAAACCGAGCGACCTCACGGTGCCATGGGAGGATTCTGACTATGCGCCTCAACACTCTCTGCGGTCCCATCACCATCGGCGTTGTCATGCTCTTGGGCGCCATCTGCGCCCAGGGCGCCGAAGCGCCGCAACCCCAGGAGGGCACCTGGATCGTGAAGGACTTCCGCTTTCATACCGGCGAGGTGCTGCCCGAATTGAAGTTGCACTATGTGACGGTCGGCGCGCCCTCGGGCGAACCGGTCATCGTGCTGCATGGCACGACCGGCTCCATCGACGGCATCCTGGGGAAGAGTTTTGCGGGCGAGCTGTTCGGGCCCGGCCAACCGCTCGACGCGGCGAAACATTTCATCGTCATTCCCGACGCGATCGGATCCGGCAAGTCGTCAAAACCCTCGGACGGATTGCGCATGCGCTTTCCACGATACACCTACGAGGACATGGTGCGCGCCCAGTATCGCCTGCTCACCGAGAAGCTGGGGATCCGCCATCTCAAGCTGGTGATCGGCCAGTCGATGGGCGGCATGCACACCTGGATGTGGGGCGAGATGTATCCCGACTTTATGAGCGTGCTCGTGCCCATGGGCTCGCAGCCGACCGCGGTCGCGGGCCGCAATTGGATGCTGCGCCGCATGTTGATCGAGACCATCCGTGCCGATCCGGCCTGGAACAACGGGAACTACAGCGAGCAGCCGCGCAGCGTGCGGCTCGCCTACGCCTTTTTCAGCCTGGCGACCAGCGGCGGCACCCAGAGCCTGCACCGGGCGGCGCCGACGCGCGCCCAGGCCGACCGGATGGTGGAAAATCGGCTGGCCCAACGGGCCGTCATCGACGCCAATGATTTGATCTACCTCTACGACGCCTCGCGGGACTACGACCCCGCGCCGCAGCTGGAAAGGATCCAGGCCCGCCTCATGGCGATCAACGCCGCCGACGACGAACGCAACCCGCCCGAGCTCGGGATTCTCGATCGCGAGATCAAGCGCGTGAAAAACGGCCGGTTCTACATCATCCCTGCGTCGGCCGAGACCCGCGGCCACGGCACCTCGGGCGATGCGAAATGGTGGAAACACCTTCTGCCCGACCTTCTGAGAGAGCCCCCTGCCGGGGGACAATGAGGCCGACGACGCTCTTTGCGCGTCGCTTGCTGATCGCTTGACCGGGATTCGCGGCCGACCGCGGATCTGTGCCGCCGCGCATTAACCCCAACCGCAAAAAGACACACCGGCGACCCTCTCGGGGACGTAAGAAGCGATGACGAATGCTGTCGCTGAGAGGATCCTCATGGACAAAAAATCGCTCAACCCATTTGCAGCGAGGGCCATGAAACTCGTGTTGTTCGTGTTCGCACTGGCGGTCACGACGACGCTGGCCCAGGCCGAGGACATGGCCTCCATGATCTCGGAGTACCGGCGCGCGCACGGGCTCCCGGCAGTCAGGACCGATGCTCAGTTGACCGGGATTGCCCAGCGGCAAGTGCACGCGATGGCTGCGAGCGGCGTCATGGATCACAGCGTGGCAGGCCCGTTTTCCGCTCGGATCGCCGGTGCGAATGCCAACGCGGCGGCCGAAAATATCGCAATGGGCACCAAGACCTGGGCCGGGATATTGCAGCTCTGGAAATCATCGGCTGGTCATAACGCAAACCTTTTGCTCCCCGGCGCGACCAGCGTTGGGGTAGCGGTCGCCCACAACGCCCAAACCCGCTACAAGACATTCTGGGCGATGGTGATTGCCAGGAAAGGCGAGAGACGCCGCCTTCGCCGTTGAGTGCTTCACACCGAGTCATCGCCCAGTTGAGTCACGACTTATGCAGTCGTTCGAACGACCGCTCGGATTGGACGCGCGTGATCTTCCTGGTCGAGGTCCAACCCGAATGTCTCGTACAGGCCGGTTCGTCCCGCCGAGGTGATCCGCACCGCGCGCGTGTCGCACCCTCGGGTCAGCCAATCCAGCTCCAGGCACCGTCGCCAAATCTCCGCGCCCACAAGACCGGCAACATGATATCGGCGCTCGCTCCAATCCAGGCAGGGTCGACAGAAGATTCGTTTGGTTCGAGACTTTGACGTCAAATCGGCGCCGAACGCAGTCAAGAATCTCGACCCGGCATCCGTCACCTCGCCGCCCTCCTCGGTGAGAATGATGTGTCCATTGGCGGCGAGTGCGTCCGCAATCGCGACGCCAAGCCGGCCAGCCAAATGGTCGTAACAGGTGCTCGCGGTTGGGCGGGAAATTCGCGCGAGAATTGCCAGCTCGCTGCCGGTCAAGGCCTGCCCGCCCATCAGAGCGGCCAGAATAGTGGCGCGCGCGGTATCCCCGACGAGCGCCGCAACCTCGACCATATTTGCTGCGGCAACCATGGCCGACTCTACTGCTCGGGCGGCGACGTCCGCAAGCAGCGACAGTTCGGCATGCGCCGAACCGACGGGAAACGACTGGATGCGGTTTTGCTGCGATAATCGTCATCCGCCGGCCTAAGTCGCCGGCGAGCCAGGAATGAGGGATCATCATGAAGAAACAGACAATTCGTGTCGAGCCGTTGTCCACTTATGCCGAAGCCCGCAAGGTACCGATCTCGATGGCGGTGCGGAGTGGCGATTTCATCTTTGTGTCGAACATCCCGCCTTACGACCCGAAAACGGGCGAGATCAAGCGCTTCCCGGTTGAAAGGCAGGTCGAGATCGTGCTCGACCAGATCAAGCTCTGCTTGACCGCGGCCGGCTCCTCCCTCGACAAGGTGATCAAGTGCAATGTGTATTGCACTGACGCGGCTCACTTCGCGACCGTCAATGCCGTGTACGCCCGATATTTTCCGTCAGACCCGCCGGCGCGCAGCTTCATCTGCGTTTCGGCTTGGCACGGCCCGTTCGACGTGGAGATCGACTGCATCGCCGCGGTCTGATCGCGCTCACAACTTGAGCGCAATCCAGATCCCGAGAAATGCTCCGATGCCGCTCAGGAGCAATGACGAGTAAGAAAAAAGCTCCGCTCCCCACAGTTCGGGAATGAATCCCCCGATCGTGGAGCCGATCAAAATTCCGATCCAAATAAGCGAACGCGAGGGCATGAGGGACTTGTCCTTAGCGCAAATGAGCGCCGTCGTCATTTGCCGGGCTTGACCCGGCAATGCATCTTGCAGGATTCGAAACGGGACAGGCTCGTTGCGCCGCCGGCGCCCGACGTTGTATAAGCCGCGAACGACCAGTCGTGACCCGAAGGACGAGCCATGAGTTCAGCCCCAGCCGCGCCCAGGAAAGTCAAAGCCTCGATGATGAACGCGATCCACGATCTGCCGCTTCTGGTGGCGCGGGACGAGGGTTTTTTCGCCGACGAGGGGCTCGATGTCGAGATCGTGAAGACGCCCGGCACCGGCCAGCGCGGCGCCGACCACCAGGCGCTGCGCGACAACATCTTCACCCGCACCATGGAGTCGCTCTACGAGCAGGGTGAGTGCGATCAGTTCCGCATGTGCGAATGGGGGATCATGAAGCGGGCGGTCGAGTCGAACGTCGAGGGCGGGCACCGGCCGGCCAAGATCGTGGCGCTGGGCTCGGCGATGTCGACCTTCGCCATCGTCGTCGATCCGAAGGCGCGCATCTACGAGCCCGAGCAGCTCAGGAACCGGCCGATTGCGGTGAGCCCGTTCAACGGCTCGCACTTCACCATGCTCAAGATGCTGGAGGGTTTCCTCAACCGCGACCAGATCAAATGGGTGAATGCGGGCACCCACGAGGAGCGCGTGAAGGCGCTGCGCAACGGCGAGATCGCGGCGGTGAGCCTGATGGAGCCCTGGATCAGCGTCGCCGAGAAGGAAGGCCTGCGCGTGATCATCGAGTCGCATTCGACCCGCAGCGAGGCCGCCGGCGACGAGCTCGACGGGCCGACCTTGCGCAAGATGTTCCGCGCCGAGGCGGAAGCTGCGCAGGCGATCCAGAACGATCCCGGCAAATTCGCCCACTACCTGGTGGAGGAGGCGGGCGGCCTCCTCGGCGCCAAGGACCTCAAGCTCTCCCGCATCCTCAACGCGCCGCCCGAGCCCTATACCCGCGAGCGGTTCGACTACACCTACCAGTGGACGCTCGGCTGGGGCCTGGTGGCGCAGGGCGCCAGCTACGAGAACACGGTCGACAACCGCGCCTGGCAGTAACCGCCGCGCAGCGATCTATCGCCGCCCCTGCTGCTTGGGCTTGAATAGGTCGAGGTCGATCGCCATTCCCATCGCGAGATAGCCGGCGCGGTTGGGATGAAGCTTGTCTCCCGGTCCGCCGGTCGTGCTTTCCGGCACGAATTCGGGCTTGAGGCCGCCGCTCTGCGGATCGAAAGTCGCCTTGTCGAAATCGACGACGCCGTCGAACAGCCCCGACGTGCGGATGAAATCGTTGAGCGACTTGCGCTTCTGGTCCTGTTCCGGAAATCCGTGCGCGGCGCTCGAGGAGCCGAGCGCCGAGACGACCGTGGCGCCGATGATGCGGATGTCCGGCCGACGGGCGCGAATGCGGCCGACCACCTCTTTCATGCCATCCTGCACCGTCTCCAGCGCGGCATTGCCGTTCTTGCTGAAATCGTTGATTCCTTCGAGCCAGATCAGGGCCGAGACGCCGGCGAGGTCGAGCACGTCGCGATCGATGCGACCACCGCGACCCGGTTGCCACGAATTGCATGCAGGCGCCGCGACAGGACATCCGGCCAACGGTCGTCGCCGTTCATGGTCGATGCCGTGCCGTCGGTGATCGAGTCGCCGAACGCCACGATCGCGAAGCTGTCCGCGGACGCCATCATCTCCACGGCGTCGAGAAAGAGCCAGGCGGATGTACTATAGGGGAATGCCGTTTCGTCCTCCGATTTTCCCTTTGCGCCAGCGCCAGGCGCGGTGACGTAGGAGGTCGTGAGTGCCTTGGCGTGCCAGGTCATCGGGCCGCTCTCGCCATTGATGTGAAAGCTGACAGCGAGCTTGCGTCCGGCGAGGTCCGCCGCGGCCGGATTCCGCACGAAGGTCAGTGCAACCGGGTCGCTCCAGGCGGAGCTGCCTGGCGCCACCGTAACGCTCTCTTTGCCGCCGAACGTTACCGGCCGATTCGTCCCCTTGACGAGGGCGGGGCCGCCCATCTGCAAGCCGACGTACACGCCGTCGAATGTCACGGGCTTGGTCCCGAACACGTTGCTCAAGCGCAGGCGCGCCTGCCGGCCCCAAATGTCGGGGTGCACGATCAGGCGGAAGGTCTGGTCATTGGCGCCCGCTTGCGCCGAAGGGAATGCAAACCGCTGGTCCGGCTGGGCTGACGGATTGCCCACGGGATAAGGTCCATGGGCTGAACCGGTCCAGCTCACGACCCATTTCTCGCCGCGTTGCGCCCAGGCGTCTTGCGGCGACAGCGCAAGGATTGCCGTCGCGAGCATGCAAACGAACCAGCGCATGGCTCCTCCTCTTCCTTTCATGGCTGTCCGCCGTTCCGGCGGGCCCTGTTCAAGATGGGGGACGCGGATTACTTTTCCCGGGATAGTCTATCGCAGCAGTTGGAGTGGGCAATGGCCACCGCAACGATCGCGAGCCGCGCCGGCGACGAGCATCTCGATTTTGAGGACATGCGGCGGCGGATCAAGGCGATCTTCATCGGATCGGTCGGCAATCTGGTCGAGTGGTACGACTTCTATGCCTACGCGGCCTTCGCGCTTTATTTCGCCGGCGCCTTCTTCCCGAATTCCGACCCGGTGGTGCAGCAGCTCAATGCCGCGTTGCTCTTCGCGGCCGGATTCCTGGTCCGCCCGCTGGGTGGATGGCTGTTCGGCCATCTCGCCGACCATTACGGCCGCCGCGGCGCGCTGATGCTTTCGGTCTCGCTGATGTGTTTCGGCTCGCTGATGATCGCGGTGACGCCGACTTATGCCTCGATCGGAATTTTCGCGCCCATCTTGCTGGCGGTGGCGCGCATCATCCAGGGCTTGAGTCTCGGCGGCGAATATGGAACGAGCGCGACCTATCTCACCGAGATGGCCGACCAGCGCCATCGCGGTTTCTATTCGAGCTTCCAATACGTGACCCTGATCGGCGGACAGATTTGCGCGCTGCTCGTGCTGCTGCTCCTGCAGAGGGTTTTTCTGACCGGCGAGGAAATCCGCGCCTGGGGCTGGCGCATCCCGTTCTTCATCGGGGCGCTGCTCGCGGTCATCGCCCTCATCATGCGGCGCAATCTGCACGAGACCGAAGCCTTCGAGGCGGCGCGGCATGTGGCAAAGCGAACCTCGTCGCTGCGCGCCCTGATGAAATATCCGCGCGAGGTTCTCCTCGTCGTGGGGCTGACCGCGGGCGGCACCGCGGCCTTCTATACCTACACGACCTATATGCAGAAATTTCTCAAGCTTTCGGTCGGCCTCACCGACGACCAGACCACCTTGGTGACCGTCAGCTCGCTCATCTTCGGGATGATCCTGCAGCCGATCTATGGCGCGATCTCCGACCGCATCGGCCGCAAGTGGCTGCTCATCGCCTTCGGCGTCAGCGGCGTTCTGTTCACGATCCCGCTGCTCACGACCCTGCAGGCGGCCACGGGGCCGCTCGCGGCGTTCCTGCTGATCGCGGCGGCCTGGATGATCGTGTCGGGCTACACCTCGATCAACGCGGTGGTGAAGGCGGAATTGTTTCCGACCAAGATCCGCGCCATCGGGGTCGGGCTTCCCTACGCGCTCACGGTATCGGTCTTCGGCGGGACCGCCGACTCGGTGGCCTTGTGGTTCAAGTCGCTCGGCCACGAACAGTGGTTCTACTATTACCTCACCGGCATGATCGGCATTTCGCTCCTGGTCTACCTGTTCATGCGCGACACCAAGGCCGACTCGGCGATGCATCGTCACGAATAGCTGCGGCATCGCCATCCGCCCGCCTGTGTCCCTGGCGCAGCGCAGCAGCCTCGGGCCGCGCGCAGCGCGAACGACGCAGACTGCGTAACATTATTCTCTGACGGCCTGCCCGGCCTGGCCCGGAATGAGTTCGTAGAACCCCGCCATGCGCAGGCGCACCGTCACCGGGGCCTCGCTCTTGTTCTGCCAATACCAGCCGTTGATGCCTGGCCAGGGCGCGATCAAGGAGCCGCTCGCCTTCGAGCCGGCCGCCTTCTCGTAGAACATCAAATCGCCGGGCCGCCCGGGGGCCGCCTCGGTATGGCCGTGAAACTCCGTATAGAAGGATTGGGGATTGCCGATGCTCAGCACCTCCCAGGAATAGACCACCGTGTCCCCTGCCTTCATCCGGATCATGTATTCGAGCTCGCCGTTGTTGCCTTTGATCGGCACGTCGATCACATCGGTCCGATAGCCCGCCGGATAGGTCCGCGACAAGGCCTCCTTCCCGGTCGGCGCCGGGATCTCGTTCCACTGCGCCGTCATTAGGTTCCTCCTGTGCACGCAGGAAGACTAGCACCTTTCATGATGAAAAATACGCACGACGCGCGACCTTGCGCCGAGTGCGTCAACTTGCCTGCGTTGCGCGTCGCGCTGCACTGCATCCGGGACACCAACGGAATCAACTGTCGGAAACGCATCACCGCGCGCGATGATGGCTTTCGGCAATTCGAAAAAATCTTGTGGTCGACAGCATCCATCAGGTCCCCTGGTTGTGGCGACCAATAGGCAAAGTCGCGAATTTCCAGGGCCTCGCTAGTCGGCGGCGAAGCAGTAAAACAACCCATTACCGCCGGTGGCGATCACGTCCTCCTGTCGGCAGCTCCGCGAGATATGAGATGAGTTCCAGGACTTCTGGAATTCGTTGTCCAAGCCGCCACGCCGGTCATGGTGGCCGAGCATCGCGACTCCAAAGGTGCTGCTCGTCCAATTGTTGCAGGTCAAGCTGAGGTTGCCTGGAAACGCCCGGCCGTCCGCCTGCGATCCGGTCAGCATGTCGTGCTTGTTGAACGGTTCGAACATGCCGTTGAGGGTCTCACCCCTCTCGGTAATCGCCGTTTCCTGGGTGATCTTGTTGTTGGCGCTGTGGAGATCGTCGACGTTTTGCGCGATGACCACGCCGTGGGCGTTATGCCGTGGGCCGCTCCCGATGCGGTCGCCAGCATTGACGGAGCCTGCCCCCACTGCCTGCGCCAACGACCGGCAGTGTTGGTCGGCGCCCGCCAGGCCGCCGAGGTCGCCGCCCTTGCCGGGGCCGGCGCTGGTGACGAAAAAGGTCATGTTGGCCTGCTGCGAGTGGCCGCTCCCATCCCAGCCGAGCGATAGGAGTGCCGCTGACGCAAATATCGACAAACGCATCGTCGTGTTCATTTCAGTCCTCCCAAATCAAAACTCGATGAGACCCCGCCCGCGCAGCTGCGACTCGATGTCGTGCAATTCGAGCCGCGCCCGCTCCAGCCCCGCCTGCCCTCGGTTGGGATTGTTCGAGCGGTCGTTGTCGATCCGGCGCTCCGCCGCCGCCACCCGGTCGCGTGCGCGCTTGAGGTCGACCAGAGTGTACTGGCGAGGTTCCGGACGCGTGCGTTTCTTCCGCGGTGACGCACGGGCGCCAAACGGGCGCCGAATATTCTTTCGCATGTTTGCCGTTGCGGCTTCAATGAGGCCGCGGCATTGTTGCCGCGGCAGAGGATTGGGTCAACTCCACGTCCTCGCCTTGACCCGCACAGACGCTTGCCGATGACGAACCGCACCGACCTGCTGACCGCGCCCGCCGAGGATCGCCGGCTCATTTTCACGTCAGCCTGTTCCTTCGGGGAACCAATCGCCTGCACGTGAATTATCCGTCATGCGCGGGCTTGACCCGCGCATCCATCGTAAGGACTTCTTTTGTTTCAAGTAGATGGATTGCCGGGTCAAACCCGGCAATGACGTCGGTGACTCCGGCGCAGTATGTTTCCGCCCTTGGACTTGCCCTGCTGTCAGCAGAAGAGAGCTAGCATGTATTTATCCGGGGAAAGCTTGATCATCATATTGCTGGTCGGTCTCGTCGCCGGATGGCTGGCGGGGAAGATCGTAACCGGCGGTGGTTTCGGTATCATTGCCGACATCGCGCTCGGGATCGTGGGCGCGCTCCTCGGAAGCTGGCTGCTCCCCCGGTTGGGGGTCCATATCGGGACCGGCATCGTGACCCAGATCATTGTCGCCACCCTCGGCGCAGTGCTGGTGCTGTTTGTCGTCGGGCTCATTCGCGGGGGATACCCGCGCCGACGGTGGAGGCTCTGATCGCGGATTGGCTGCGTTCCATCGGGCTACGCTGGCTCATTCGTCCCCCATACAAGGCTTGCCTGACTATCGCCGAGCGACCTTGGTGAACTCTGCGATTGCACGCCGGCCGGAGGGAGGGGCGGCGTCAGTCTTCCACGCACGCCGGTGACTGGTGTAGTTTACCCGAGAGCGGCCAGTGGAGCGCGGAGGTCTTTTTAGCGGCGGCAGTGGGGCATTATTTTCAAACCGCCATCACTTTCCACAGCTGAATGGATCGCCTGCGTGTCCAGCAGAAGCAGGTGCGCGGTTCGGATCATCGGAGCGACCGCCATGATGGATGGGAAGTTGTCGCGGCGCGACCTGCTCAAGGCCTCGACGGCGCTTGCCGCCGGCTCCGCCTTCGCGCAACCGCTCAAGGCAGCCGCGCCGGAGCCAAGCGTCATCACCTCGGCCTTGATCGAGGCTGCTCGCAAGGAGGGCAAGGTCTCCTTCTACTCGGCTTTGGAGCTGCCGGTCGCGGAACGGTTCGGTCGGTTGTTCGAGACGAAATATCCCGGCATTGCGGTCCGCGTCGAACGCTCCGGGGCGGAGCGGCTGTTCCAGCGGATCGGCCAGGAACAGGCAAGCCGCATCAACGCGGTCGATGTGGCCAACAGCACGGACACGGGACATTATCTCGATTGGAAGCGCAACGGTTGGCTCGCGCCTTATGTTCCGGAAGATGTGGCAAGACACTTGCCCCCGGACCAGGTCGACGCCGAGGGCATGTTTGCCACCGTCTGCGCTTGGCTCGAAGTCATCGGCTACAACACCAATCTGGTGAAGCGCGAGGACGCGCCCAGGAGCTACGCCGATCTCCTCGACCCCAAGTGGAGGGGCAGGCTGGTCAAGGCCCATCCGGCCTACAGCGGTGCGATCCTCACCGTGACTTACCTCCTGGTGCGCGCGCTCGGCTGGTCCTTTTTCGAAAAGCTCGCGCAGCAGCGAGTCATGCAGGTGCAGTCCGCCGCCGACCCGCCGAAGAAGATTCAGGCCGGCGAGCGCGCGATCATGACCGAGGGCAACGACTACAATGTCGCCTTGCTGAAGGAGCAAGGGCAGCCGGTCGAGGCGGTCAACGCGGCCGAAGGCAACCCCTTGATCATCGTGTCCTGCGGCATCTTCCGCAATGCTCCCAATCCGAACGCGGCGCGCCTGTTCCAGAGCTTCATGTTCAGCGCCGAGGCGCAACAGGTGTTCGTCGACACCTTCGCGCATCGCTCCTTCCATGCGCTGGTGAAGGAAAGGCCCGGGTGCGCGTCGCTTGCCGCCCTCAAATTGCTCAAAGCCGATCCTGCTGAGTTGCTGGCGCAAGCCGAGGAGATCAAGGCGCGTTATGTCAAGATTTTCGGTGTGTAACCCCGGTTAAAGCGCGACCGGAATGTCGGGAACGGGTCAATGGTGCTGGATCGAACGCTCATTGAAGCGCCAGGGACTTCCGGTCTCAAAATAGCCCCGGGGCCTCAATCTCTTCGTCGTCATGCCCCGCGCAGGCGGGGCATCCAGTAACCACGGAGCAAGCTGTTGAGGCCAAGTCATGCTTTTTCCCGAGTTCGGTGGTTACTGGATCGTCCGCAGTCGCGGACGATGACACAGAGAGAGGGCGTGTCCTGGGCTAGCGTATGAGCCCCGACCTACGTCTGCTCGGCGGCAGGGATTCTCTGCTCGTGGAAACCGCGCTGATGCATCGCATGGGCCTCGCGCACGAGGATATGCGTTGCGACCTCGTTTTCGGTGCGGCCGAGTTTTCCCAGCGTCGCCAGCAGAACCAGATAATTGAACGTCTCTTCCGGCAAAGTCAGACTCAGCGGCCGGGCTTCCGAGCGGTTTTCAGGTCGAGCCATCCCCATACTCCACGGTTATAATGCCATTATAATTGCATTTTAACCCTTGTTTAGCGACTCGAATCATGAGAGCTCTTTGATTCGGCCGCGCCACCTCGAAAGCGACCCCGGCAGGGCAGCCTTGGGGTTGGCGCGGAGGGCGGTGGGGATTCCAAGCCCCATAACCATTGTCCTGCTTGATGGTGCGCGAGGCTCGCCGGCCTGCCGCCAAATGACTTGGGGCGTGCCCGGCACATCCCCGCGCCTGCATGGCAGGCCACGACCAGTTCCGCGCGCCCGTAGCGGATGCGTAAGAGGCCCGGGAGCGCGCCAAGCGTTTGTGCCCGCGTCGAGAGTGAGCGTGCCAAGCGTACCGCCATCGCGACCGGCAGGCCGGTCGCCAGCCCAGGAGTCAAGCTTTCCTCACACCGCAAGGCCATCGACATGTCTGCGAATTGTGCGACCTGGAGTCCGGAGCGCGTCGAGCTGCTCAAGCGCTGCTTTCATGCCGGGCTGTCATGCAGCGAAATCGCGCGCGAGATCGGGGTGACCCGCAACGCCGTGATCGGCAAGGTGAACCGCCTGGGCCTGTCGCGGCCCAACGATGGGATCGCCAACCAGCTGCAGCAGAGGCGCGCCGCAAGGCTTGCGCATCCGAGGGCGCCAAGGACCTGGCGTCCAAAGAGCTCGCGACCGAACATCTTCGCCCAGCACGAGATGCTCATCGCCGCGTTCCCTGAACCGCAGCCGCGCGCCGAAGATGTCCCCATCCACAATGGCTGCGGATGCACGCTGCTCGAGCTGGGCCAGGGGCAATGCCGCTGGCCGATCAGCAACCCGGGCGCCGCGGATTTCTGTTTCTGCGGCAACGAGCCGGTCAAGGGACTGCCCTATTGCCTGGGGCACGCGCGCATCGCCTATCGGCCCGCCGGCCGGCAGCGCAGCAGCGCAGCAGCGCTCACGAAATCTTCGTGACGGTCGGGGTCAGGCGGCCCTTACGGCCAAGGTAAGATGACGGCCTTCGTCGCCGGCTTGCGTTGCAATGCTGCTCATCGTTCTGTTTGTGATCGATCAACCCATGAACGGTTGGATCTTCGTCACGATCTTGCGGATCGGCGAGGACCTTTCTGATCCAGTCCAGATTGAGCTTGCGTGGACTCATGACGACGATAACAACACAGATAATGTGTCCTCCGTTTGGCAGCGAGACTGCTACATGATACCGGAGACGCAGACTGAACCACAGGTTTTACCAGATTGTCTTCAACGGTCGCCTGAGGCCGATACATCAGAAACCTCTCTCACGTCAAACGGGCCGGCTAAGAACCGCCACGCTTCCGGCGTTTGACGGAGTTTACTGCCTCACCGACCGTGACCTGCAATTGCTGCAGGCGGTCACGCGCAATGATTTCGGCGTGTCGGTAGCATTGCCGCTCGTAATCGAGCTTTGTACACTCGTCGGTGCCGGCACCTGCGGTCTTGAACTCGCAGTCGGGTTTCGGTTGGGGTTCGAGCAACGCTGAGTCCTGCAGTGAGATCGGTATTGTCGAGACCGGCGCGGTTGCGATGCGGGTATGGGCCGTGCCGGGTCTCCTGGAGCCGCGCTCGGTGTGGTCGGCGGCACAGCTGGCAAGCGCCACGGCGCACAGGACGGCGGGGAACACGGAAGCCGACACCCGCGCATGCCTGCGTCTTCGCAAGTAAGCCGCGAGCGCCGCCCGACGGTGGGCGCCAAGCTTGAGCAACGCAACCGCAACATCCATGACAAGATCCCCCAAACACGCTACTCGGTCCCTGCCGCTTCAGTCAGCTCGGAAACGTTAAGCTCGGAGCATGTTAAACATCCGCTCTCGCTCGCGTAGGTATAGTAATGCCGTAGGGTTTAAGTCGCGCCGGGAGAAGACATTTGCATTTAACCGGGCGTGCGCCGCCACGCTCGTAATTGGTCATGGCCGAGCGGCGAAACCGGAGCTTCAGGCGGCGTTCGAAATCGAGCATGAAGGCGACATCGTTTGATGCATCCGTCGGGTTTGCAATGATCGTTTCACTGACGCCGAGGTAAGGGCATCACCCCTATACCTCCGATCGCGCGACCGGCACCAAAGAGTTCGGCGCCACCGTTACAAATGTTCTGTCGCGTCGGTAGTCTCTCAGTTTCACCGTGACCTTCTGGAACCCGACGCGAGGCATCGCTATTTATGGCCGGGGGGTTTACGGGGTGTCCTAGGCATTTCCGTGACCGCCTGGCCCCCGGAGGCTCGCCAGCTCGTGCCTCCGGGGTAACCGACCATCGCCGTGACGGAAATTTATTGCGCCAGCGGCGAGTATCGGAGTACCTATCGAGGGCCGCAGGCGGTATCGGGGTGCCGGTGGAGTGGCTGCGTTCATTTCACAGTTTGATCTTCCATTAAGTATCGATGGTGATCCGCTGCACCGGTCGCCTTCTCAGCCCGCGCAATCACCCCACGCATTGAACCTGTGCCGCTCCGCCTGCCGACTAAAGAACTGAGGCAGTTCCTCACAACACCGATTTCGTGGTGACCCGCCTCGACCGAAATGCAAATGAGGTACAGGGAGGCCGTCTCATGGCTGTCAAATTGCGGTCGAAGTCCTCAAGATCGACCCCGTTCTTGCGCCTTGCATATTCAGCGCCGGCACCCGACGAATCCACGGTCGAGGAACTTCGTCGTTTCATGCTGTCAGCCACAAAGGCGCTGCCATTCGTGAAGCTTAGAGCCGACGATCAGCCCTTGTTGCGTCCAGAAAGTTTCTGGCATGTCGAGCCGACCGGGAAAAGGGAGATGGACGTTCGGTTGGGTCGCAAATACGCTCGCCAGGCCATCGCGGCAATGAAGGCCGATCATAATGCCCACCTGATTGCTTTTATCGTTCAAGACATCGTCAAGGATGCCATCGAGCGGACGGGGAAAAAAGGGCGTGGCAGGCGCAGTGCGATCGTGCTGGGCTTCCTTACCGAGATCAGCGAGGCCATTGCCGCGGCGCCGTAGCTCTCGTTGGCAGGTTCATGCCAATTTGTCGCCGATTTTCGCGGGGCGCGAGCTTGGTTTAAACGACCACCCCGCTCATTCCCGCGCAAGCGGGAATCCAGGGGCCGCTTGCTCCGAGTCTTCGGTCTGCTGCTCTGGGTCCCCGCATTCGCGGGGACGAGCGGACACAAAACACCAATGCCACCTGATCGAAACCCGCTCTAGTCGCGCGCGGCCTCGTGCTTGCGGCGCACGTCATCGAGCTGTTGTCGGAGACGCTCCCCGGCCTGCCTGATGAGGGCTTCGATCTGCGCTAACAGCGCTGCTACATCAGGTGCTGCGTATGGCTGCGCCGCGTCGCCGCCGTCGCTACGCTCTGCAATGGGTGGATATACGCGGTGAAGCGCGGCGGGGTCGATGTGCCATTCGCCGCGCTCGCCTTTCGTGCCAGTGATCTTGCCGTTTTTGATCGCCCTGAGGATCGTCGTCTTGTTCAAGCCGGTCGCCGCCGCGGCCGCTGTGAGAGTGTAGGACATGCGCTGCCCATCGGGGTGTTGAATGATGCTCGCGACGGTGCTCCGCAATTCTTGATGAAATGTTGAGGCGGGCAGAGAACTTTTGCCGTACCGGTCTGAATGTACCAGCCGAGGTTTTTTGCTACCGGCGGACGTGGCAGGATACCGTCGTGGCTCTTTCTCGACTCGGATATGTTAGTCCTGTATCCAAAATCACAGTGCCGTGGGTACTGGATTGCCGCCGCTTTGCAATCAAGTCACTCGCTTTCACTGCATCTTAGGAACCCGCTCCCTTATCCTGTCCAGCCACAGTACCGATCAGTTTTCGCTGCCCGCTCCATCTGGTTCGTTGCGTTTGGAGTATCTGGCCATGAGCGAAGATCTTGCCGCCGATCACGCCGAACTGTTGAAAAAATATCGCGACCTCGTCGACGGCGTGGGCATGATCCGGCGCGCCGTCGAGCGGGCTTTCCGTGCCGGCGTGCTGCCATCGATGGAGCCCGCCGGCATTACTCCGCTGCAGGAATGCGAGGCTATTGCGCGCGCGATTTATGCGGCCGCTGTGAAGCAGAGAGACCACGCCGGGCGGGTGTTGGCGGGGCTGAGCGCCGATGACCTTCCGTGTTGATCTCGATGCAGTGGTCGCAACAGCCGCCCTCCATTGGCTCCACGCCCTGTGACTTGATCACGGGGATGGCCGCCAGCCCCCGAGAGGGATTCATCAACTCTGTGGCGGCGCCTGCCGGCGCTATCCGGCGTTGGTTGAGTCTTGAAGAAGGCATCGCAATCCGACCTGACCAGACGGTCGACGGTTGGGCGGTAACGCGCTGCCACCGCGCAACCTGCACGCTTGCCGTTCATGCAGCCGCCCGCTGCCAAGCGCGCAAGAGCTGCCGCAAACTTTCTTCGATGTCGTCATGAGCCGAATCGCTTTGCCTCTCTCTTATCTGCTCTCTCGGCTTCGGCGGCTGGCGAGCGACGTCGTCTTGCCGCGCCGCCGCCGCCGATTTGCGACTGACATCGGCGTGGCGGGCAACCGGGACCGTGTCGGCGATAGCGGGCAGCTTCCGTCTGTGTGGGCGAGGTGCGTCCGGGGCCGAGCGCTGTTGGTCGCGAAAACTGGATCGACCGAGGCGGCCAGCAGCGAAGAGCTTGAAAACCGAGCGGACCATCATGGCGGCGAACGCCAGCACGCCGGTAAGAAGCGAGAGCATGTGCCAGGAATTGACCGCCGATAAAGGCGGCGACGCGGCGACCTCGAGGTCGGCTGGGGTGAGGATGGGCCATATCAATGGCGTGTCATCCTGGGAGTCCGTGGCCGCACGCTGCTCGGCATAGCTGTTGTTCGCCGGCGGCGGCTCACGCACGACTGCGCCGTGCGATCTCAAAAGATTGGGCCATCGCATGGCAAAGTCCGCCGCCGCGCCGTTCTCGCCGGTTGTGATCTCCGCGGGTGCGGCTAGGGCAGGCATCTCTGCAGGTGCCGGTGGGATTAGCCTTGGAGGCATCTGCGACTCGGCCCGGGGGCGTACGGGCGTGCCCACCTTCGCGCCTTCGGGCCCCAGATACCAGCAGTGACGGTGGTCTTTGCGATCCACGCGGTAATACCAGTGGCTGCCTTGGGGCGCCGCTGAACCCGACTTGGTGATGCACGCATCGCCCGCGCCCTGCGCAAAGCTCGATCGGGTCGTCAACGAAACGATTGCAAGTAGAATGACGAGGATGACCGGCACGAAGAAAGTCATGCGCATCTGTCCCTCCGTCGGTCCATCAATGTGCCTGCGCTCCAGTCCCCGAATGGATCCCCTCGTTGACCGGTCTGACCATGGAATCCGGCCCCAATGGGTCGCGAATACGACAATCCAATGGAAAGCGCTGTTCCGCGCACTCGGCTACCGCCAGACACTGGCGATGAAGCTGAATCGCGGAGAATGTCCTAATTCGGCCAAGTCGTGACGCGACAAGAAAGTGGTAATCGCAGTCGTCCATCAGACGCGCGCCGATCACTCCATGCCGGGGGCGAGGACATCAGGCAGATGTTACAAAGGGCCGCCCTATTGCCTGGGCACGCGCGCATCGCCTATCGGCCGGCTGGCCGGCAGCGTAGCAGCGCGCGCGTGCGCGATCATCCGAGCTTCGGTGACGCGGCTATCGCTGCAGGCGGCGAGGCGCGCGCTGCAGCGCGGCGACGGCGGAGGCATCTGGACTCCGGCTCGGCGCCGCGCGAAGCTTGCCCACCCAAACAACCCAGGGAGGGTTCCATGACCATGCAGCGCATCCTTGCGGCCATCCTGGCCGCCGCCTTTGCCTATGCCGCCAGCCCGGCGCAAGCCGAGATGAAGAGCGAGTGGGTCGAGTACAGCCACGGCAACATGAAGCTCAAGGCCTATATCGCCTACGACGACAGCAAGACCGGCCGGCGCCCGGCCGTGTTTGTGGTCCCCTCGCGGGCAGGCATGTCGCCGCAAGCGCTCAAGCTCACCGAGCTCTGGGCCAAGCTCGGCTACGTTTCGTTCGCGGCCGACATCTTCGGCTACGGCCAGGGCATCCTGCCGAAGACCCCGGAGGAGCAGGTGGCGCAGACCAGTATCTACAGAAAGGACCGCGCCCTGATGAAGGCGCGCACCCAAGCGGGGTTCGATACGCTTCTCAAGAACCCGATGGTCGACTCCGCGAAGATCGCGCTCGTCGGCTACTGCTTCGGCGGCGACGTCGGCGTCGAGTTCGGCTCGACCGGCGCGCCGCTCCTGGCAAATGTCGCGATCCACGGCTCGTTCGACAACTACACCCCGGGATGGGCGAAGAACGCCAAGGGCAGGTTCCTGATCCTGCACGGCGCCGAGGACCAGGGCTATCCGCTCCCGGTGGTCGGCAAGGTGGTCGATGAGTTGCGCTCCTCGAAGGTCCCGTTCCAGCTCGAAGTCTACAGCGGCACCGGCCACGGTTTCTCCGCCCCGAAAGGCAAGGACGAGGAGCGCGCCAACGCGCAGTCGATCGACTCGAGCGCGCGCACCTTCAAGGACGTGTTCGGCATCTGATACCAACCTTCGCAAGTCCTGACTCGTCATGCCCGGGATTGACACCGTAGGTGCTAAGATAAGCCGGAGCCTCAATCTCTTTGTCGTCATGCCCCGCGCAGGCGGGGCATCCAGTAACCACCGCGCAAGCTATTAAGGCCGAGTAACGCCTTTTCCCGAGTTCGGTGGTTACTGGATCGTTGCATTCGCGGACGATGACACGAAGAGACGGCGTGTCCTGCCTTTGGGAGGCAACATGAAAGTTGGAGATGGCAAGAACCCCACCGCTGCGGGAGCGATCCATGCCCCCCTGCGATCATGCATCTTCGTTCTTGCGCTGATGCTGTCCGGTCTGAGCGACGTGCAAACAGGGGCCGCGCACGCCGGACGCGGGTTCGCATGGTTCTTTGCCCACTCGCGGCCGGAGGGCCCGTGCGCGGGCGAGCGCGTGGTCGCGACCTGGTATGCCTCCGGCCGCCGCACCGCCAGCGGCCAAGCTTTCAATCCAGGCGACCACACCGCCGCGCATCGCAGCCTGGCTTTCGGATCGCGGGTGACGGTGACCAACCCACGCAATGGAAAATCGGTCACCGTGGTCATCAACGACCGCGGCCCCTTTACGCGCGGAGTGACGCTTGATCTCGCCCACGGTGCGGCTCATGCCATCGACATGCAGCAGACGCAATGGGTTTGCATGTACTGAAGTGAGACGTGACCCCTGGAACTTAACTCCAAGGCCGTCGCCCGGCGCGGGCCGCACGTTGGAACACTGATGAAGTTCAGTGCCGACCTACATCTAATGATCTCCGATCGCTTGGTGGAGAATTCATCAAGGGCAAGACGATCAAGGAGATCGCGTGGGACTTGAAGGTGTCCTGGACTCCGGTCGGTACCGCCCTACCGTGAAGGTCCGTCTGCGCCTTGCAGGATGCGTCCTAATTTCGCCAAGTCTTTGCATCAAGTGCTGGTACGAGAAGAATACCTTGAGCCGCAGTGGTCCTTCGGGTGAGGGATGGTCCATGTCGGGATTTTGCCGACAGATGCTGGGCCTGGGCGCAGTGGCCGTCTGCGCCACGATCACAACTGGACAGATCGCCGACCACGCGTTAGCCCAATATTGCGACGAACGCGCGCCTTCGTCGTGTCAGGGCTATCCGCCACAAGGGTCTCCGCTACCGATTTGGCCATTCGCGCCGGCCCGGCCGGGCATCGTCGCGCCGCCCGTCGACCCGGGTCTCGGGGGCCAATATGCGGCCCTCTATGCGCCGGTTTACGGCGAGCCTTTTCCCATTCCGGCAGTGAGATTGTCCGACATCGATCCGAAATATCTGCGCCAGCTCGTCTATTTTCCCACGAGCGAACCGCCCGGTACAATTGTCGTCGACGCACAAAATCGCTTCCTTTATTTCGTGCAGGGCGGTGGACGGGCGATCCGATATGGCGTCGGCGTGGGGCGGCAAGGTTTCGGCTGGTCCGGGGTCGCGACCATCAAAGACAAGCAGGAATGGCCGGACTGGTATCCGCCCAAGGAAATGATTGCGCGCCAGCCCGAGCTGAGGCGGCAAGTCACAGAACTGCAAAGCGGCCTCGGCGTACCCGGCGGGCCGCGCAATCCACTGGGCGCCCGCGCCATGTACCTCTGGCAGGGCAACAAGGACACGCTGTACCGCGTCCACGGCACCTTCGAGCCGTGGACCATCGGCAAGAACGTCTCCTCCGGCTGCATTCGCATGATCAACCAGGACGTGATCGACCTTTACCAGCGTACGCCGCCTGGCGCGAAGGTCGTGGTGCTTCCGGCGCGTTCGTAGCGGGCGCATGCATCTTCGGGATGATCGCAGGAGAAATAATCCATCCGATCGATAGTCAGTGGCGCCATTTCCCAACTGCGCAAGGTATTCATAGATGACGCCCAGCCGTTTCAATCTCCTTGATCCAGATCAATGAATGCCCATTGGAGCATGGAATGGCTGCCATTTCGTAAGCGATATTCCTGAGCTATGCTGCTGAAATTCGAACAGTCGGCTGCCTTATCCCCGCTGTCGCTTTGCCAAAATTCACCAATGAGGCCGAGATGACCACGCATCTTCGATCCGCACCCGTCACGCAGGGCTTGAGCCGCCGCGGGTTGGCAAAGGCCTTGGCCGCGGGCGCCGCGGCGAGCATCGTCACGCCGTCGCCGGCGCAGCAGCAGGCGGTCGTGCTGGCCGAAGCAACCGCCGCCGATTATGCCCGCGATCCGACGCACTGGGGCAGCGCGGAAGTCGCAGCCCTGTTCCCGGGATTCAAGCATCTCGACATGCGCACGAAGGGCGCCGTCATTCGCCTACGCCATGGCGGTTCTGGCCCGCCCTTGCTGCTTCTGCACGGCAACCCGATCAATCACGTGACGTGGTACGCAGTCGCCGCGCGGCTTGCCGAACGCTATCACGTCGTTCTTGCCGATCTG
>WNGL01002913.1_pt1 | contig 20927 bp, 16 predicted proteins | sample 5400591 | NCBI WGS metagenome assembly WNGL01 (sample SAMN13153377, study PRJNA577476) | soil metagenome | isolation source: 80 cm soil or saprolite under Garry oak tree replicate 1 | place: USA:California | collected 2016-06-15 | reverse complement strand
GCCTCGGCATCGGCCGCCTCGCCGCCGCAGCGCTGGAGGGCTCGGCCCGCCAGCCCACCGCGGCCGCCGACATCCGCACCTCGATGATCATCGCCGCCGCCCTCATCGAAGGCGCGACGCTCTTCGCCATCGTGGTGTGCCTGCTCCTCGCCATCAACAAGGCGTAGACAACCGCCGCACCGCCTCGACCCGTCACCTCCAAGGGAGCGCCCGATGAACAGCCTCGTCACGCCGGTCCTCGCCGCGGGGATCATGGACCTCAATCCAGGGCTCACGCTCTGGACTGCAATCACCTTCCTCGTCCTGATCGTCGTGCTGGCCATCACCTTCCTCGTCCTGATCGTCGTGCTGGGGAAGTTCGCCTGGGGCCCCATCGTCAAGATGCTGGACGAGCGCGAGCGGACCATCCGCGAAGCGATCGACCAGGCGAAGAAGGAGCGGGCCGAGGCGGAGCGGCTGCTGTTCGAGCAGAAGGCCTCGCTCGCCAGCGCGCAGCGCGAGGCGGCCGAGCTCGCCCAGCGCTCGAAGCAAGAGGTCGAGGCGATGCGGCAGGAGCTCACCGCCCGCGCCCGCAAGGAGGCGGACGACCTCGTCGCGCAGGCGCGTCAGCAGATCCAGGAGGAGAAGGCGAAGGCGCTCCTCGAGCTGAAGGGCCAGGTGGCGGACCTCGCCATCGAGGCCGCGCGCCGCCTCATCAAGTCGTCGCTCGACGAGAAGTCCCAGCGCGCGCTGGTCGAGGAGTACATCGCGCAGCTGCCGGCCGACCGGGCGGCGTAAGGACCTCAGAGCGGCGGCGGGGGACAAGCCCCCGCCCTACTTCAAAGGGCTCCGGCACTCCCGGAGCCTTTTTTCTTCGGAAGGAACGCACCATGGCGCTCGGCATCGGCATCGTCGGCCTCCCCAACGTGGGGAAGTCGACGCTCTTCAACGCCCTCTCCGGCTCGGCCCAGGCGCTGGCGGCGAACTATCCATTCTGCACCATCGATCCCAACGTCGGGGTGGTGCCGGTGCCGGACGAGCGGCTGGCGCGGCTGGCGGGGCTCTTCCACCCGAAGAAGACGACGCCCACCACGCTCGAGTTCGTCGACATCGCCGGCCTCGTCGCAGGCGCGTCGAAGGGCGAGGGGCTCGGGAACCAGTTCCTCTCCCACATCCGCCAGGTGGACGCGATCGCCCACGTGCTGCGCTGCTTCGACGATCCCGACGTGGTGCACGTGGTGGGCAAGGTCGACCCGCGCAGCGACCGCGACGTGGTCGAGACCGAGCTCATGCTGAAGGACCTCGAGTCGGTCGAGAAGCGGCGCGAGCGGACGGCGAAGAATGCCAAGGGAGTCGGCAAGCCGGGCGAGCTCGCCAAGGCCGAGCTCCAGGCGCTCGACCGCGTCAAGGCCGGGCTGGAGCAGGGCAGGCCGGTGCGCGCCCAGCGGCTCTCCGAGGAGGACCGCGCCGCTCTCGCCGACCTCTTCCTCCTCACCGGCAAGCCCGTCATCTACGTCGCGAACGTGGACGAGGGGCAGCTCGCGAACCCCGGCGCGGACCCGCGCGTGCAGGCGGTGGAGGCGATGGCCAAGGAGGAGGGCTTCGAGGCGGTCCCCCTGTGCGGCAAGGTGGAGGCGGAGATCGCCGAGCTGCCCGCGGCGGAGCGGACCGAGTTCCTGCAAGGGCTCGGGCTCTCGGAGCCCGGCCTGAACCGCCTGGTGCACGCCGGCTACCGCGAGCTCGGGCTCATCACGTTCCTCACCGCCGGTGAAGACGAATGCCGCGCCTGGACCGTGCACCGCGGCGCGCGGGCGCCCCAGGCGGCCGGCGTCATCCACACCGACTTCGAGCGCGGCTTCATCAAGGCGGAGGTGATGCGGGTCGACGACCTGCTCCGGCTCGGCAGCGAGGCCGCCGTGAAGGAGAAGGGGCTCATGCGGGTGGAAGGGAAGGAGTACGTGGTGCAGGACGGGGACGTCATGCACTTCAAGTTCAATGTGTAGGTCCCCCCACCCCTCTCAAGGAGCGGGTGGTGGCTTCGGAGTCCCCCTCTCCCTGCGCGCGGCCGGTACTGCGCGGGCGTCGGTGTGGCGCTGCCGGCCCGCCGCCCTTCACGAGCGGCAAGCTGCGGTCGGGCAGATCGGGGCTTCAAGGGGGAGACCGGCGAGCAATACGCCGATCCGATCAGGGAGCGGGGGTGGGCTTGCCGCCGGAGCGCAGGCCGGGCCTGCGTGCGGACCGGGCCGTCAGTGCGCGAGCCGGGTGCACGCGCAGTGCCGCGCAGATCCGATCGCCCAAAGCTGCTGCGCTCGCTCGCGGCACGCCTGCGCGTGCTCCGGCCACGCGCGCTTCGCCACGGCCCGACTGAAGGCGTCCGGCAGGCCATTGCCGAGCACCGCCGACAAGCCCACCCCCGCGACCGGCCAGCGGTCGCTTACGGAATGTCCAACAACCGTGCGCGCTGGGGCGAAGGGGGTCGCGGCGCCGTGCGCTCCCTCACCCTTACCCTCTCCCTCGGCGAGGGAGAGGGGATCTGGGCGATGCCGCGCGCACCCTCCGCCTCCGCGCCGCCAGCTTCGCCGCGAGCGCCAGCGCGGCCATCATGCTGGTCGGGCTCGCCTTCCACTTCCCGGCCAGGTCGTAGGCGACGCCGTGGTCCGGGCTCGTTCGCACGATGGGCAGCCCGAGCGTCACGTTCACGGCGGGATCCGCCATGAGCGCGTCGATGAGCTTCACCGGGATGAGGCCCTGGTCGTGGTAGAGCGCCAGGACGGCGTCGAACTCGCCGCGGGCGGCGCGGAAGAAGACGCTGTCGGCGGGGTAGGGGCCGCTGGCGTCGATTCCCAGCCGCCGGGCGCGGGAGAGGGCCGGCGAGACGAGCCGCGTCTCCTCGTCGCCGAAGGACCCGTCCTCGCCCGCGTGCGGGTTCATCGCGCACACCGCCAGGCGCGGGCGGGCGATGCCGAAGTCGCTGCGCAGGGCGGTGTGGGTCACGGTGAGCGTGCCGAGCACGCGGCTCGCGGTGACCGCCTTCGGCACCTTGGCGAGCTGCAGGTGGTTCGTGACGAGCGCGACGCGCAGGCGCGCGCCGGCGAGCATCATCACCGAGCGGGCCGCGCCGGTGCGCGCCTCGAGCCACTCGGTGTGGCCGACGAAGCGGCGGTCGGCCAGCTGCACCTGAGCCTTCGACACCGGCGCGGTGCAGAGCGCGTCGGCTGTGCCGGAGGTCACCGCCGTGAAGGCGGCCTCGAGGTAGGCGAGCTGGGCCTGCCCTCCCGCCCGGACCGGTTTCCCGGGCTGCGCCACGGCGCGGGCGAGCTGCGTCACCGCCACGAGCGCACCACCGGCGGGCAGCGCCTCGCCGAGCGCGACGGTGGGGAGAGCGAGGTGCGCCTTCTTCGCCGCCGCCGCGAGCAGCGGGCCGTCGCCGAACAGGTAGGGAACGAGGGCGCCGCGGAGCTTCGCGAGCGCCTTGGCGCTCACCTCGGCGCCGATGCCGGACGGGTCGCCCATCGAGATGGCGATGCGGATCGGCACTGGGAACAGCCCCTCTCCCCGGCCCTCTCCCAGCTTGCGCGGGGCGAGGGGGTGGCACTACGACTTCGGCGGCTCGTCCTTCAGCTCCGGCATCTTCACGTCGATGACGGCGTCCTTCTTCAGCTCCGCGATGAACTGCGTGCGGTAGGTGTCGCCCTGCTCGTTCACGAGCCGGTCGCGGATCTCCTCCTTCACCTCGTCGAGCGGCTTCGGCCCTCCGCCGCGCCGGTCCTCCAGCTGCAGGATCTGGAAGCCGGACCGGGTGCGGATGGGCTCCGAGATCTGTCCCGGCTGAAGGCCGAAGGCGACCTTCTCCACGTCGGGCTGCACGGTTCCCCGCCGTAGCCAACCCAGCTCACCGCCATCGCCGGCGGACGGGCCCTCCGAGGCCTGCCGCGCCACCATGCCGAACTCCTCGCCGCGGCGGAGGCGGGCCAGGACACGGTCCGCCCGCTCCCTCACCCGTGCCACCTCGGCGGGGCCCGCCTCGGGCGTGAGGGCGAGGAAGATGTGGCGCACCCGCACCTCCTCGTCGGCCCGGAACTCCTGGGGGTGGGTCTGCCAGTAGTTCTTCACGTCCTCGTCGGAGACCTTCACCTTGCTCCGGATCTTGAGCTGCAGGATCCGCATCGACTCGAGGTCGCGCTTCACCGCCTTGCGGTAGGTGGGGCGGTCCATGCCCTGCGACGCGAGCGCCTCGTCGAGGCGGGCGTCGTCGAGGTTGTTGCGCTTCTTCACGTCCGCGATGACGTTGTCGATCTCGGACTCGCCGATCTCGACCCCCAGCGCGGCGACCTGCCCGCTGAAGAGCCGCTCGGCCACCAACGACTCGAAGGCCTGGCGCAGGACGCGAGCTCGCGCGCGCTCGCGCGCCGGACCCTCGGGCTGGTTCTCGATCCGGGGCAGCTCGGGCCCGGCCCGCTCCTCCAGCTCGCGGAGCGTGATGACCTCGCCGTTCACGAGCCCCGCCACGCGGTTCAGGACGCGCCCGGGGCCGGGGGGTGGGAGCTGGGGCGAGGCCATCGCGGGGGTGGCCGGTGCGGCAGCGAGCGCTGCGGCGAGGAGGAGTCCGACGATCATGGGGGACATTCTAGTACGGCGCGCGGGACAGGCCGGGTTCTCATGGCGCCACGGCGCCCAGGGCGGCCTCGTCGATCTGGATCTGCGCCTTCTGCCGGAGCGCGGCGAGGTACACCTCCTGCGCGCCCGCCCGCCGCTCGCGCAGGAGCTTGTCGTAGATGGCGGGCCGCACCTCGTCGAGCGGGCGGCGCTGCGCCGGGCGGCGGGACGTCACCTTGAAGAGGTGGAACCCGTACGGCGAAGGCGTCACCTCGGAGAGCGCGTTGACGGGCAGCGTGAAGCAGGTGTCGAACACCTCCGGCATGCCCGAGCCCTTGCCGAACCAGCCCAGATCGCCTCCCGCCCTGCCCTCCGGCGACAGCGACGCGCGCCGCGCCACGTCGGCGAAGCTCTTCGGGCGGCGGAGCAGCTCCTGGCGGAGCTTCTGCGCCTCCTCGCGGGTGCGTACCACCACCTGCGAGGCGCGAACTTGTTGAGGCTGCGCGAACTCCTCGGGGTGATCGGCATAGTGGCGCGCCACGTCGGCCTCGGTCACCTGGACGCCGGGGAACACCTCGTCGGCGAAGAGCTTCTCCACCGTGAGCTGTTCCTTCAGGCGAGCCTTGAGCTCCACCTGGGAGAGGCGCTCCTGGGCGAGCAGGTCGTCGAAGTGCGAGCCAGGGTAGTCGGCGCGGACCCGCAGCAGCGCCCGCTCGACCTGGTCCTGGCCGATCGTGATGTTCCGCACGCGCGCCTGCTGGAGGAGGAGCGTCCGCTCGACCGCGTCCTCGAGCAGCCGCCGCCGCAGGACGCTGTCGGGCGAGCTGCCCTCGGCGCCGGCGGCGCGGGCGTGCTCCAGCTCGCGCTTCAGCGCGTCGGCCGCGATGGGCTCGCCGTTCACCGTCGCCACCGCCCGTGGGCCGACCCTGGGCGCGGGCGGGCGGGAGCCGCAACGGCCGCAGCCGGCGCTGAGGCCGGCCGCGGCGAGGAGGAGGAGCGCTCGGAAGCGCATGGAGGGTCTCCGACGATCGCGGTCCACGGCGGCGGGGGACAAGCCCCCGCCCTACTTGCTTGCGGGGGTGGCCGCCGGCGCAGCCATGGGCATGGGCCGGGCACCCATCATCGAGCCGTGGGGAGCTCCGCCTGCGCCGCCCATCCCGCCCATCATACCGCCCATGCCGGGGCCGGACGGGGCCGCGGCCACCGCCACCTTCTCCAGCTCGGCGTCGTTCACCTGGACCTTGGCGTCCTCGCGCAGCTTCTTCACGAAGTCGTCGAAGTCCTTCGTCTTCTTCTGGCTGCCGAGGCGGGCGGCGATCTGCGGCTTCGCCTCGTCGAGGGGACGGTTCAGCTCGGGCTGGCGGCCGAGGGCGCGCACGAGGTGGAAGCCGTGCGGGCTCTCCAGCACGGTGGTCGAGGTCTCGTTGTCCTTCAGGTTCATGGCGGCCTCGGCGAAGGCCTTGCCGTAGGCCTGCTCCAGCTCGGCCTTGGTCTTCAGGGCGAGGTCGCCGCCCACCATCTTCGTCGCCAGGTCCTCGGAGACGTCGCGGGCGGCGGTGGAGAGCGCGGTCGGGTTCTTCTTCTCGTCGGCGAGCACCTTCTGGAGGAGCTTCTTCGCCTCGGCGGCCTTCTTCGAGCGCTCGGGGCTGCCCGCCTCCGCCTTCACGAACACGTGCGCGAGGTGGACGCGCACCGGGCGGTGGAACTCGTCCTGGTGCTCGTCGTAGTACTTCTGGACGTCGGCGTCGGGCACCGCCTTGGCGTTCCCCTGGTCCTGGAAGAACTTCTGGTAGTACTTCGAGACCATCACCTTCTTCATGGTGAACTGAACGTCGGGGTCGTTCGCGAGCCCCTCCTTCTCGGCGGCCTTCGCGAGGAGCTCGAACCGCAGCATGTTGTCGAGGAACTGCTTCTTGCGGTCGAGGCTCTGGAAGCTGGAGCGGATCATCGGCGACTGCTCGTCGAGGCGCGCCTTGAGCTCGTCCGCCGTGATCGAGATGCCGCCGCCCGAGGCGACGACCGGGCCCTTCTTGGCGGGGCCCTTGGAACAGGCGAGCACGGCGAGGACGGCGACGGCCAGCGAAGCTCTGCGGATCATGGAGCGATGCTCCTCGTGAGTTGGGAAGGAACTGTCGACGAACGCGCGGTCCGGCCGGCTTGTTCCCGCGGGCCGCCCCGTGAGGGTCGAGCCCGGAACAAAAAGCACAATCGTGGCGCGGGATCAACTTTAGGGAAGGGGGGCGCTCATGCCGCGAGCTTCGCCAGCTCGTCCAGCACCCGCCGTACGGCTCCGAGCAGCTCGCGCCCCTGGGCCGCTTCCTGGGCCGGGGTGAGGCCGGCTGGCGGCGCCGCTGGTGAAGGGCGGGCCTGCGCCACCGCCTTCTGCACCGCGGCCTGCACGGCCTGGGCGCGCGAGGCGCGGGCCGCCGCGGCGGCGGGTGGGCGGGCGCTCGCCTTGGCGGCCGGGGGTGGGGCGAGCTTCCCGCCGACCCCGAAGTAGGCGACGAGCTTCATGTCCGGGGTGAGCCGGAGCGCGCCCGCGCTCGCGGTGACGCGCTTCGCGAGCTGGAAGGGGTCGATGGCCGCGCCTTCTCCCAGTGTGAAGACGAGCCGCCCCGGGCCGGCCTCGAGCGCACGGATGCGCAGCGCCCGCAGGCGCACCTTGACCTGCATGAGCGCCTGCAGGCCGTCCAGCTCGTCCGGAGGATCGCCGTAGCGATCGACGATCTCGGCCCGGATGTCGTCGAGCTCCTCGTCGGTGCCGGCCTGGGCGAAGCGCTTGTAGAAGAAGAGGCGCTGGTGCACGTCCGGCATGTAAGGGTCCGGGATGAAGGCCGGCAGGGGGAGCTGCACGTCGGGGTCGATGTCCTCCCTGGGCGCCTCGCCGCGGATCTCGCGCACGGCCTCGTCGAGGAGCTGGGTGTAGAGGTCGAAGCCGATGGCCTCGATCTGGCCCGACTGATCCTTGCCGAGCAGGTTGCCGGCGCCGCGGATCTCGAGGTCGTGGCTCGCGATCTTGAACCCGGCTCCGAGCTCGCTGAAGCGCTGCAAGGCCTCGAGCCGCTTGGTCGCGTCCTTCGTCACCGGCCGGCGCGCCGGCACGAGCAGGTAGGCGTACGCGCGCTCGCGGCTGCGGCCGACGCGGCCGCGGATCTGGTAGAGCTGCGCGAGGCCGAAGTGGTCGGCGCGGTTCACGATGATGGTGTTCGCGCTCGGGATGTCGAGGCCGCTCTCGATGATCGAGGTGGCGAGGAGCACGTCGAGCTCCTTCGCGACGAACTTCCCCATCACCTCCTCGAGCTTGTGCTGCGCCATCTGGCCGTGGGCGACGCCGATGCGCGCCTTCGGCACGAGCTCGGTGAGGAACTTCTCCATGGCCGCGATCGAGCGCACGCGGTTGTGGACGAAGTACACCTGCCCGCCGCGCCGGAGCTCCTGCTCGACGGCCTCCTTGACCGCCGCCGGATCGAACTTCATCACGAAGGTGCGGATGGACCGCCGATCCTCTGGCGGGGTGGCGATGATGGAGAGGTCGCGCGCGCCGGCGAGGCTCATGTGCAGCGTGCGCGGGATGGGTGTCGCGGTGAGCGTCAAGACGTCGACGAGCTTGCGCAGGCGCTTCAGCCGCTCCTTGTGCGCCACGCCGAAGCGCTGCTCCTCGTCGACGACGAGGAGCCCGAGGTCCTTGAACGACACGTCGGCGGTGAGGAGGCGGTGGGTGCCGATGACGACGTCGACCTTCCCTGCCGAGAGGTCCTTGAGGACGCTCCGGATCTCGTCGGCCTCCTTCATGCGCGAGACCGACGCGATGCGGACCGGGTACCCGGCGAAGCGCTCGCGGAAGGTGCGCTCGTGCTGGCTCGCGAGCACGGTCGTCGGCACGAGCACCGCTACCTGCTTCTTCGAGAGGACCGCCAGCATGGCGGCGCGCATGGCGACCTCGGTCTTGCCGTAGCCGACGTCGCCGCACACGAGCCGATCCATCGGGCCCCGGTGCGGGCGCTCGCCGTCCTTGCGCATGTCCGAGAGCACGTCGTCGATGGCCCTCGCCTGGTCGGGGGTGGCCTCGTAGGCGAACTCGGCCTCGAACTCGCGGTAGATCTCGTCCGGCTCCTTGAACCCGAAGCCGGGGTGCGCCGAGCGGGCGGCGTAGATGTCGAGGAGCTCCGCCGCCATCTTGAGGAGCTGCTCCTTCACCCGCGCCTTGCGGAGCGCGAAGCTCGACCCGCCGAGCTTGTCGAGCCGCACCGCGTCCGGCGCCGCGCCGGTGAACTTCTGCACCTGGCGCAGCTTCGAGACGGGCAGGTAGAGGCGGTCGGCGCCGTCGTAGGCGAGGACGAGGAAGTCGCCCTCCATCCCGCGGATCTGCATCTTGGTGAGGCCCTGGTAGCGGGCGATGCCGTGCTCGACGTGGACGACGAGGTCGCCCTCGTTGAGCTCGCGGAAGGCGACCGCGAAGGTGTTCTCGAGCTTCGTCGTCCGGGCGCGCTTGCGCACCCTGCGGCCGAAGATCTCCTCGTCGGAGAGGAGGGCCAGGCGCGCCGCCTCGTCGACGAAGCCGGAGGAGAGCTCGCCCTGGAGGAGGTGGGCGTGGACGCCGGGGTCGTAGAGCCTGGTCGGCTCGCCGAGCGCGCCGTCGTGCCAGCGCGCCGCCAGGCGCCGGTCCTCGAGGAGGCGCCGGAGCCGATCGGCGGCCGAGCGCGACGAGCAGGCCACCACCGCCGCGAAGCCGCGCTTCCGCCACTCCTCGAGGCGCCGGGTGAGCGGAGCGAGCGCGCCCTCGTCTCCGTGGGCGCCCTGGATCTCGCCGCGCAGTGCGGCGGTGTCGCCGTAGCCGAAGCGCAGCGGCTCCGCCGTGCCGAGCCACACCCCGTGCCGCCGCACCCGCGGCCGTGCGGCGAGGTACGCCTCCACTTCGGCCGGCTCGAGGAAGTGGGCGGCGGGCGGCAGCGCCAGCTCGTCGCGGCGGAGGGTCGTCTCGTGCTCGCGGGCGAGCTCCGCCTGCAGCTCGGCGAGCGCCGTCTCGATGGAGTCGGCCCCGTCGATCCAGGCGACCCGCTCCTGCGGCAGGTAGTCGAAGAGCGTGGAGAGCCCGCCCGCGTGGAAGCCGGGGAAGAGCGCCTCCAGGCCGAAGAAGGGCGTCCCGGCGTCGATGGCGTCGAGCACCTCTCGGACCCGCGAGGTCGGACGATCGACCCGCTCGGCCGCGTCGCGGACGGCCTGCTTCGCCGCTTCCTTCGCCTCGTCGGTGAAGAGCGCCTCGCGGGCGGGGATGACCACCACCTCGTCCACGTCGCCCAGCGTGCGCTGCCCCTCCGCCTCGAAGGCGCGGGCGCTCTCGATCGCGTCGCCGAAGAGCTCCAGCCGGACCGGCTTCTCCTCGGCCGGGCTCCACAGGTCGATGATGCCGCCGCGGATCGCGAAGGTGCCCGGGTCCTCGACGAGCGGCACGCGTGCGTAGCCGAGGGTGACGAGGCGTGCCGCGAAGGCGTCGCGCTCGATCGTGACCCCTTTGCCGAGAAGCTCGGTATGGCGCTCGAAGGCGGCGCGCGGGATCATCCGGCGGGCGAGCCCGCGCGCGGAGACCACCACCGCCCTCACCGAGGCCGGCGAGAGGTGGAGGCGGGAGAGCGCGGCGAGCCGCTCCATCTCGAGCCCGCGATCGGGCGAGAGGTCGTCGTAAGGCAGCACCGGGTCGGCCGGGATGCGCAGCACCGCCGACGGCCCCGCCCCACCGCCCCCGTTCCATAGGGCGGGGGCTTGTCCCCCGCCGCCTAGGAAGAACTCGAGGTCCCGTGCCAGCTCGTCCGCCTCGTCCTCTCCGGGTGCGACGGCGAGGAGGAGCTTCGCCCGGCCTTTCCCGACGAGCTCCTTCGCCACCCACCCGCGCGCCCCGCCGGTGAGACCGACGACATCGGCAAGGCGGTGCTCGGCGAGCGCGGTGAGGACGTCGCTCAGGGTGGCGGGAGCACCGGCGTCGGAGGCGGGGGAAGCCACGGGGGGCGGCATCTTACGGATTCGCGCGGGCGCGGGAGCAAAAAGCGGCACCCGGCTGCCAGCCGTCCTTCGCCGCGCCCGCGTCGCCGAGGTCCGAGGACGGACTTCGGAGACGCGCCCGCGCCGATCCACGCTGCAACCGGGTGCCGGGGGAGGATGTAACGGCCTCATCCGCCAGGCGCCGCCCCGTTTACCCTGGCCGCTTCCTTGATCGCTTGGGAAGCGGCCGGTACACTCGGGGGCCGCAACGCCCCGCCCCATGTCCGTCAACCGCGCCATCCCCGCGATGTTCCTCGTCCTGCTCGCCGCTTGCGGCGGGCAGATCGACGCCCCGCCGCGTCGCTCGGCGGGGGCGCCGCTCGCCTCGGCGCTGGCGGCTCCGGCCGCGCCGGCCACCCGAGAGCTCCGCGCCGGCCGGCTCGGCGAGGCCCGCGCCCTGCTCGAAGGGGCGCTCGCGAAGGACCCGGATGGGCTCGGCGCGCTGAACGACCTCGCTGTCACCTATGCCGCCGAGGAGCGCTTCGACGCGGCGCGGCAACTCTTCGAGGAGGCGCTCGCGCGCGGCGGCCCACCGGAGCAGCAGGCGGCGCTCGTGAACCTGGGCGAGCTCTACGCCCTCGAAGGCTATCTCTCGGCGGCGCTCGCTCACCTCGTCTCCGCTCGAGCCATCGATCCCGCCCGGCCCGAGCCCTCCTACGCGCTCTCGCTCCTCGCGGACGCACGTGGCGATCGGGTCGGGGCCACGGCCGCGCTCGCCGCCGCGCTCGCCGCCGACCCGGGCGGCGCCGCCCGAAGGGACCTCGTCTTCATCTATCCCGAGGAGCGGCTCCACCTGGAGGCGCTCGTCGCGGAGGCGACCGGGGACGCGGTTCTCGCCGGAGCGCGCTTCCGCGACCTCGCGCGCGGTCGCTTCCCAGCCCTCGTGCAGGCGGCGCAGCGCCACCTCGAGGAGCCCTGAGGGCGCCCATGGCGGTCGAACGCTCGGGTCTCTCCCAGCGGGCGCGGGACATCCTCCGCGCGCTCGTCCAGGACTACATCCACACCGGCGAGCCGGTGGCGAGCCAGCCCCTCCTCGCCCGCCACGACCTCGATTGTTCGCCGGCCACGGTCCGGAACGTCATGGCCGACCTGGAGGCCCTCGGCTTCCTCGTGAAGCCACACACCTCCTCCGGCCGCATCCCGACCCAGGCCGGCTATCGCCTGTACGTCGACGCGCTCCTCAAGGTGAAGCCACCCCACGCGTCCGAGCGTGAGCAGATCGAGAAGGTGACGCATGAGGCGCCGGGGGTCGACACGCTCCTCGAGTCCACCGCCCGCGTCCTGCACTCGCTGTCGCACCACGCAGCGGTCGTGACGACGCCGCGCGCGGTGGACGATCCCATCCGCCAGATCGAGTTCGTCCGGCTGCGCGAGAGCCGGGTGCTGGTGGTGTTCATCTCCGAGGCCGGCCTCGTCACGAACAAGCTCATGCAGCTCGACGCCCCGCCCGACTTCAGCGAGCTCGAGCGCGCCGGCCAGTACCTCAACGAGAAGCTGCGCGCCGGTCCCCTCGCCTCCCTGCGCGAGCGGATCCTCTCCGACATGCGGCAGGACCAGAGCGCGCTGCAGGGGCTCATCTCGAAGGCGCTCCAGCTCGCCGAGCAGAGCTTCGGTCCGGCGGCGCTCGCGGGCGGCGAGGTGCTCGTCGACGGCGAGGAGAGCTTCCTCGACGCGCCCGAGTTCGCCGACGTGCAGAAGGCGCGCGCGCTCCTCCGGGCGTTCGCCGAGAAGGACCGCATCCTGCGCATGCTCGACAAGGTGCTCCGCGCGCGCGAGGTGCAGATCTTCATCGGCGCCGAGAGCGAGCTCGCGAGCCTGCCCGACGTGTCGGTCGTCGCCGCACCTTACGTGCGCGGCGACCAGGTGCTCGGGACGCTCGCCGTGATCGGCCCCACCCGCATGAACTACGCGCGCGTCATCCCGCTCGTCGATCTGACCGCCCGCGAGATCTCGCGGGCGCTCTCGGGCGGCGAGGGGACGTAGGCGCACAACCGGGGGCGCCCGCGGGCGAGGTGCGCGCGCGGTGCGTGCCGCGCCTTGTTCCCGTGTCGGGGCGTGTGCCAGAATGGGCTTCCCGGGTCGCTCGTCGCGGCCCCAACCCCCGGCCCCGCGCGCATGCCCCATGACCAGGAAGACGGCTCCTTCTCGGCCGACATCCCCGCCGACGCCATCGCCGAGGCGCTGGCCGCGGTCGAGCGCCGCGGCGCGCATGCGCAGCCGCCGGGCCGACCCGGCGGCGAGGTCGAGATCGAGGTCGAGGGTCCGACCCCCGCCGGGCCGTCCGACCAGAGCCCGCCCCTGGCCAAAACCGACCGGCTCCAGCTCGAGCTCGAGATGAGCCAGGAGCGGGCGCGCAAGGTGTTCGAGCAGCTGAAGGGCGAGCACGAGCGGCTGCTCCGCACCGCGGCCGACCTCGAGAATTACAAGAAGCGGGCGGCGCGCGAGAAGGACGACGTGCAGCGTTACGGGAACGAGCGGCTCGTGAAGGACCTCTTGCCGGTCGTCGACAACCTCGATCGAGCGCTCGCCGCGGCGGCCTCGGGCGACGCGCTCGTCTCGGGGGTCGAGATGACGCGCCGGCTCCTCCTCGACGCGCTCGGCCGCTTCGGCGTCACGAGCTTCTCCGCCAAGGACCAGCCCTTCGATCCGCGCCTGCACGAGGCGCTCATGACCGTCGTCACCGCCGCGGCTGCGCCCGGCATGGTGATCGAGGAGCAGCAGCGCGGCTACTACCTCCACGAGCGCCTCATCCGCCCCGCGGCGGTGGTCGTCTCGAGCGCGCCACCGGCGGCGCCCGCGGGGGCGGGCGGGTCTCCTTCCGAGGAGCCCTGAGCGATGGGGGCATCATGGGCAAGGTGATCGGCATCGATCTCGGGACGACCAACTCCTGCGTCTCCGTCATGGAGGGCGGCGAGGCGGTGGTCATCCCCAACTCGGAGGGCTCGCGCACGACGCCCTCGATGGTGGCGCTCACCGACGGCGGCGAGCGGCTCGTGGGTCAGATCGCGAAGCGGCAGGCGATCACGAACCCGGAGGCGACCGTCTACGTGGTGAAGCGCCTCATCGGCCGGAAGTTCGAGGAGCCCGAGGTGAAGCGCACCACCGCCCTGGTGCCGTTCCGCATCGTGCCGAACGAGAACGGCGACGCCTGGGTCGAGGTGGGGGCGAAGCGCTACTCGCCGGCCGAGGTGTCGGCGATGGTCCTCGCCAAGATGAAGCAGACGGCGGAGGACTACCTGGGTGAGCCGGTGACGGAGGCGATCATCACCTGCCCCGCCTACTTCAACGACGCGCAGCGCCAGGCCACCAAGGACGCCGGGCGCATCGCGGGCCTGGAGGTGCTGCGCATCATCAACGAGCCCACCGCGGCGGCGCTCGCCTACGGCATCGACAAGCAGAAGAGCGCGGCCGAGAAGATCGCGGTCTACGACCTCGGCGGCGGCACCTTCGACATCACCATCCTCGAGCTCAACCAGGGCGTCTTCGAGGTGAAGGCCACCAACGGCGACACCTTCCTCGGCGGCGAGGACTTCGACCAGCGCCTCATCGACTGGCTGTCGAAGCGCTTCCAGGAGGCGACCGGGGTCGATCTCAAGAGGGACCGGATGGCGCTGCAGCGCCTGAAGGAGGCGGCCGAGCGCGCCAAGCACGAGCTCTCCAGCGCCACCGAGACGGAGGTGAACCTCCCCTTCATCACCGCCGACGCCAGCGGCCCCAAGCACCTCGCCGAGACCATCGATCGGCAGACGCTGGAGCAGCTCGCCGGCGACCTCATCGAGAAGACCATCGAGCCGTGCAAGATCGCGCTCCGCGACGCGGGCCTGACCGCGCAGCAGCTCGACACCGTCATCCTGGTGGGCGGCATGACCCGCATGCCGAAGGTGCAGGAGGTGGTGAAGCGCTTCTTCGGCAGGGAGCCGCACAAGGGCGTGAACCCGGACGAGGTGGTGGCGGTGGGCGCCGCCATCCAGGGCGGCGTCATGAAGGGAGAGGTGAAGGACGTCCTCCTCCTCGACGTCACCCCGCTCTCACTCGGCGTCGAGACCGCCGGCGGCGTCTTCACCAAGATCATCGAGAAGAACACCACCGTGCCCTGCAAGAAGTCGCAGGTCTTCTCGACCGCGGTCGACAACCAGCCGCTCGTCTCGGTGCACGCGCTGCAGGGCGAGCGCGAGATGGCGGGCGACAACAAGACGCTGGGCCGCTTCGAGCTCGTCGGCATCCCGCCTGCGCCGCGCGGCGTGCCGCAGATCGAGGTCACCTTCGACATCGACGCGAACGGGATCGTGCACGTCTCCGCGAAGGACCTCGGCACCGGCAAGACCCAGCAGATCCGCATCACCGCCAGCTCCGGCCTCTCCGAGGGCGAGATCCAGCGGATGATCAAGGACGCCGACGCCAACAAGACGGACGACAAGCGGAAGAAGGAGCTCGCGGACCTCAAGAACAACGCCGAGGGGCTCATCTACACCACCGAGAAGAGCCTCGAGGAGTACGCGAGCGCGCTGAAGGTCGAGGACCTCGACGAGATCAAGGCCGATCTCGAGGCGCTCAAGCAGACCATGCCGTCGAACGATCCGCCCGCCATCAAGGACGCGCTCGTCCGGCTGGAGGGCTCCGCCTACCGCATCGCGGATGCCATCTACGCCCAGCAGGGCGGCGGCGGGGCCTGACCCTCCGCGAGGCTCGCAGCGGCCACAGCCCATTTGTCAGGGGCCCCGCGTGAGTTATATTGCGCCGCGGCCAGTGGGGCCGGCGGCTCCAACTCCCCGGAACGACGTGGAAAAGCGCGATTACTACGAGGTGCTGGGGGTCGCCCGCGAGGCGGGCGAGCAGGAGCTCAAGACCGCGTACCGCAAGCTGGCGCACCAGTTCCACCCCGACAAGAACCAGGGCGACAAAGCCTCCGAGGAGCGCTTCAAGGAGGCCTCCGAGGCGTACGAGGTCCTCTCCGATCCGGAGAAGCGCGCCCGCTACGACCGCTTCGGCCACGCCAACGGTCAGAACCCGTTCGAGGGCGGCATCCCCTACGGCGCCGCCGGCGCCACCATCAACGACATCTTCGGCGACATCTTCGGGGAGATGTTCAGCGGCGGGCGACGGCAGCGGGGGCGGCCGCGCGGCTCCGACCTGCGCTACCACCTCGAGATCGGCTTCGAGGAAGCGGCCTTCGGAACGAACGCCCGCATCCGCATCCCGCGGCCGCACCGCTGCGACACGTGCAAGGGCACCGGCGCGAAGCCCGGCACCCAGCCGCGCACCTGCCCGACCTGCGGCGGCGCCGGCGAGATCCGGCTGCAGCAGGGCTTCTTTTCCATCGCTCGCACCTGCCACCACTGCGGCGGGGCAGGGCGGGTGGTCCTCGACAAGTGCCCCGACTGCGGCGGCGCCGGCATGACGCGGGAGGAGGCCGAGGTCGAGGTGAAGGTGCCGCCCGGCGTCGACACCGGGACCCGCCTCAAGCTCGCCGGCGAGGGCGAGCCCGCGCCCCAGCCCGGCGCGGCGCCCGGCGACCTGTACGTCGTGGTGCAGGTGCGCGAGCACCCGATCTTCAGGCGCGAGGAGACCGAGGTCGTCTGCGAGATGCCCATCAGCTTCTCGCAGGCCTCGCTCGGAGCCCACATCGACGTGCCCACCCTCGACGGCCCGGTGGCGATGAAGATCCCGGCCGGCACCCAGTCGGGCAAGGTCTTCCGCCTGCGTGGCAAGGGCATCCCCACCCTGGGCGGCGGCCAGCGCGGCGACCAGCACGTGCGCGTCATGGTCGAAACGCCGACGCACCTCACCAAGGAGCAGAAGGAGCTCCTCGAGCGCTTCGCGGCCCTGTCCGGTGAGAAGACGCACCCTCAGACCCGCTCGTTCTGGGACAAGGTGGCGGAGCTCCTGAAAAAGTAGGGCGGGGGCTTGTCCCCCGCCGCCGGGGGAACGCACCGCATCTCGCTGTCGCGCTCGCCCAGCGCGCGGTAACTTCCCCTCCATGTCCAAGCTGCCGCGCGTCGCCCTGCTCCTCGCCACCGTCCTCCTCGGCTGTCCGAAGCGGGTGATCGTGAACGGGCAGGAGATGAGCGCGTCCGACGCGGATGCGCAGGCACGCGGCGAGCTGGCGCGGGTGCTGGCGGGTTCCGGCACCGAGCCGCCTGCGGCGACGGCGGAGCGTCTGGAGGCCATGGCGGCGCGCTTCGGGGAGGTGCCCGCCTCGGCCGACGCGCTTTACGAAGCAGGCGTGCGCTGGCGCGCCGCCAAGCGGCCCGACCGCGCCCAGGCCGCCCTGGGAAAGCTCCTCACCCGCTTCCCGCTGGCGGCGCGATCCGACGCGGCCAAGTACCAGCTCGCCCTGGCCGAGATGGAGGCCGGCCGGCCCAAGGACGCGCTCGCCTCGCTGTCGAGCCTCTACGGCCGCCTGCCGGCCTCCGAGCAGCCGCAGGTGGCGCGCGACGCGGCGTCCGCCGCCGAGGCCGCCCACGCCTGGGCGCCCGCCGTGCGCTGGCGGGCCGAGGCGGCCCGGCTCGGCGCGGGCGAGGAACGGGCGCGCGACCTGGCCCGCGCGCTGGAGCACCTCGAGACCCGGCTCACCTTCCCGGAGGTGCAGGCGCTCCAGGCCGAGCTGCCGGAGGACTCGCCCCTCCTGCCGGCGCTCCTCATGAAGCGGGCCAAGGTGGAGCTGCACCTGCGCGACGACGCGGCCGCCCAGCGCTCGGCCGAGGAGCTCGCCGGCCGCTTCCCGCAATCGGCTTACGCCGCCGAGGCGCGGGCGCTCGTCGACCGGCTCACGCGCCGGGGCCACGCCGATCCCCGCGTCATCGGCCTCGCGGTGCCGCTCTCCGGTAAGCAGAAGGCGTGGGGTGACGCCATCGTCCAGGGCGTGTCGCTCGCGCTGGGCGAGGGCTTCCGGGTGGTGGTGAAGGACACGCGGGGTGAACCGGATGGGGCGCAGGCGGCGCTGGCGGAGCTGGCTGCCGAGGGCGCCATCGCGGCGCTGGGCGGGGTGGTGAACACCGAGGCGCCGCGCGCGGCCGCCGCGGCGCAGGAGCAGGGCCTCCCCTTCGTCTCGCTCTCGCGCGCCGAGAACGTCACGCAGGCGGGGCCGTTCGTGTTCCGCAGCATGCTCACCGCCGAGGCGCAGGCGAAGGCGCTCGCCGAGCTGGTCCTGGCGCGACGAGGCCTGCGCCGGGTCGCGCTCCTCTGGCCGCAGATCCCCTACGGCCAGGAGCTCGCCTTGGCCTTCTGGGACGAGGTGGAGGCGAGGGGCGGCGAGGTGCGCGCGGCCGAGAGCTACGAGCACGACCGGACCACCTTCGCGCCGGTGGTGAAGAGCATGGTCGGGAAGCTCTGGCTCGACGAGCGGCAGGACTACGTCGAGCAGGTGAGGGCGCTCGTACAGGAGGAGCACGACCCATACCGGCGGCGCAAGGCGGTGGAGAAGCTGCGCGACCAGCTCGCCCCGGTGATCGACTTCGACGTGGTGTTCATCCCCGACTTCGCGAAGAACGTGGCGCTGGTGGCGCCGGCGCTGGCGGTGGAGGATGTCGTCACCCAGACCTGCGACCCGCGCGAGGTGGAGCGCATCCGGAAGGCGACCGGGCGCGAAGATCTGAAGGCCGTCCAGCTCCTCGGCGCGAACGGCTGGGACGACCCCTCGCTCGTCGAGCGGGCCGGCAAGTACGTCGAGTGCGCCATCTTCGTGGACGGGTTCTTCGCCGCCTCCGAGCGGCCGGAGACGAAGGCCTTCGCGGCCGCGTTCCAGGCGAAGTACGGCCATCCCCCCTCTATCCTCGAGGCGAGCGCCTTCGACGCGGCGGCGCTCGTCCGGCGCGCGGTGGAGGGCGGCGCCGCCAACCGCGACGCGGTGCGGGACGCACTCGCCGCCACGAAGGGCTTCCCCGGCGCGACCGGCGAGCTCGCCTTCGACGCGCGCCGTGAGGTCTCGAAGCCGCTCTTCTTCCTCACCGTCGACAAGGGCGCGGTGCGCGAGCTCACCCCGCAGGAGCTCGCCGCCCCCGGCTCGGGCGGGATGTAGTCGCGGTTGCCGCCCCTCTCCCTGACCCTCTCCCCGCTAGCGCGGGGCGAGGGGATGTGCTGAATCGCGGTCGAGGTCGCCCCTTCTCCCTCTCCCCTGCTGGGGGAGAGGGCGGGGTGAGGGGGCAGCCACCACAGGTGCCGCCCTAGATTGGGTCCACATGTCCGAAGCCGCCGCCCCCTCCCGTGCCCTGCCTCGCATCCCGTTCCTCAACGTGGCGCTCTTCGCGGCCACGGTGGTGACCACCCTCGCGGCCGGATGGCGCGGCGCCGGTGAGCCGCACGCGGCGCTCGGCTCCGCGCTCGGCGAGGTGGCCATGGTGGTGGTGGCGGGCCTGCCCTTCGCCGCCTCGCTCATCGGCATCCTCTTCTGCCACGAGATGGGCCACTACCTCTTCGCGCGGGCGTACCGCGTCGACTCGAGCTTGCCCTTCTTCATCCCCATCCCGGCCGGTCCGGTGGGCACCTTCGGCGCGGTCATCCGCATCCGCTCGCAGCTGCCGAGCCGGCGCGCCACCCTCGACATCGGCGCGGCGGGGCCGTTCGCCGGCTTCCTGGTGGCGCTGCCGCTCCTCGCCTGGGGGTTCGCGCACTCCGAGGTCCACCCAGTCGGCGACGTGGTCCTGCAGTCGTCGCCGGTCGGCCTGTTCCAGCTCGTCCGCGCCTGGCTGCAGGGCGAGCCGCTCCTCACCTCGGGCGTGCAGCACTACGGCGACAGCTTCGTCACCTGGGCCGTGCAGCGGCTCGTCGTGGGCGAGCTCCCGCCCGGGCACGACGTCTTCCTCCACCCGGTCGGCTTCGCCGCCTGGATCGGCCTCTTCGTCACGACCTTGAACCTCATCCCGCTCGGCCAGCTGGACGGCGGGCACGTCACCTACGCGCTCCTCGGCCCGGCCCGCGCCCGCCGCTTCTCGCGCCTCATCTCATGGGGGCTCTTCCTCGCCGGCCTGTTCGTCTCCTGGAACTGGCTCCTGTGGTGGGGCGTGACGCGCTTCCTGGTCGGCTTCGGCCACCCGCCGGCGCTCACCGAAGAGCCGCTCACGCCGGGGCGGAAGGCGCTCGCGATCGCCGCCCTGCTCCTCTTCGCGGCGACGTTCATCCCGATCCCCGTGTCGCTGTAGAGCGCCACGCTGGCGGGAGGTCCCGGGGCTTTGACTGCCGCAGATCGAAGACGCCGGTATACTCACGGGCGATGTCGCTCCTGAACCCCACCCCGGCCGACAAGATGGTCGACGCTCGCGGGCGGCCATATTTCTTGTGGGACTGCGACATGACGCTCGAGCAGTTCCGAGCCGGCCTCGCCGGCTCCGATCCCGAGGTGCGGACCTACCTCATGGGGAAGCTCATGCGCCAGGCGAAGCCTGACGACGTCTTCGAGTTCGTCCGGCTGACCGAGATCGCGGAGCTCTGGCCGCAGCTGGAGCGCTACCTGGGCCGGAGCGCACCGATGTGGCGCTGGCTCCTCGAACGCTGGCGCGGGGCGAGCGGTGCAGGCCGGTAAGCTGTCGCCGACACAGGTCGAGGTCCTCGTCGCGCTCGCCGGGATCGCGCCGCCCTGGCGGCTGTCAGGCGGAGGTGCGCTCGCCGGCTTCTACACTCAGCATCGGGAGACCCGCGACCTCGATCTCTTCTGGCGAACGAGCGATCTCGAAGCGGTTCACGGCGACGTGTCGAGGCGGCTCGCAAGCGCGGGGTTCACGGCCGAGGTCCTGCAGAGCAGCCCCGCCTTTCGCAGGGTTCGCGCGGCACGCGGTGCGGACGTGGTGGTGGTGGACCTCGTGGCCGATCCCGTCGCCACGGTCGCCGACCCTGGGGACCAGCAGCTCGGCACCGTGCGGATCGTCGTCGACGCGCCACACGAGATCCTCGTCAACAAGCTGTGCGCGCTCCTCAGCCGCTCCGAGCTCCGCGACCTCGAGGACGTGAGAGCGCTGCTCGGCGCCGGACTCGATCTCAGCCAGGCGCTGGGCGACGCGCCCAAGAAGGACGCGGGATTCTCACCGCTCACGCTCGCGTGGGTCCTCCGGGAGCTCCCGATCGATGCGCTCGGGCGTGCCGTCGGCCGAGCGCCGTCGGAGTGCGAGCCGCTCCGGCGCTTTCGCGACGACCTCGTGCGCGACGTGCTGGCGCTCGCGAAGCCGGGCTGATCCTCGAGCGGTGCCATACTCGGCGCCCGGCGCGAGCCGGTTTCGCGCCCCGCCGCCTTCCGGTTACACTCCGCCGTTCCATGGACGCGAGCGAGGTCGAGGCCGCCTGGGCGGACGGCGGGAGCGGGGCCGCGCCGTGACGCTCGAGGGCAT
>WNGL01005669.1_pt1 | contig 20937 bp, 14 predicted proteins | sample 5400591 | NCBI WGS metagenome assembly WNGL01 (sample SAMN13153377, study PRJNA577476) | soil metagenome | isolation source: 80 cm soil or saprolite under Garry oak tree replicate 1 | place: USA:California | collected 2016-06-15 | reverse complement strand
TTGAGCGCAAGGCTAGCAAGTCAGCTGAGATGCTGCTGTAGGCGCCAGAATTCCAGGAGTGGAGATTGCCATGTCGAAAGATCAAAGCTTAGTAAAGCCGCATTATAGTTTGCGTGCAAAACTAAATAGCCTGCTCGGACTGCTATTACTTGCATTCGGTGCACCGTGACCGGGTACGGTCAAGTGCTGTACGGGTCGCTGACCGGGACGGTCGAGGATTCAAGCGGCGCGGCGGTGACTGGCGCGAAAGTGGTCGTGCTGAACGTCAATACCGGCGTGGCGCAGAGCGCGACCACCGACGCCAGTGGAATCTACCGATTCACTACGCTTCTACCGGGCGCTTATAAGATCACCATTTCAGCCCCGAATTTTGCAAGCCAGGTGACGGACAACGTCGCAAGCCAACGAAAATGTCACGGTGACGACGGAAGCATCGCTACTGCAAACCGATCGCGCTGACTTACATACGGATTTGAGTGCGGCGGAAATCAGATCTCTACCGGCGATTTCTTCGGAAGGAAAGAGCTTTCAGGCGCTTTACAAGATTATTCCCGGAGCAAGCTTGCCTATGGAGAACAATTCCGCAGGCGGAAATCCTCAGCGAGCGATGACTTCCAACGTAAACGGGCAATCCTCCCAAGGAAACAATACTCGTATTGACGGCGTTCAGGACGCATATCCGTGGCTGCCGAATAACATTGCCTATGTTCCGCCAACTGATGCGATCGAAACGGCAAACGTAGTCACGAACTCTTTTGACGCCGAGCAGGGCAATGCCGGCGGCGCCGTGGTAAACGTACAAATCAAATCCGGTACCAACCAATTTCACGGCGACGCGCATGAACTCCACACCGATAACGCACTAGTCAACCTGAATTACTTCCAACCTTCAACCACCCGAAAACCACTGAATGTCTTTAATCAGTTTGGCGGGGCCATCGGCGGGCCAATCAAGAAGGACAAGCTCTTCTTCTTTGGCGATTGGGAGTCAACGCGCCAGGTTCAAGCGCCAAACGGTGGGAATCCTCAGACGGTGCCATTTGGTGGACTGACATCTCAGGCTGCCCAAACAACGGGGTTCATCGATTTCCGCAGTGTTTTGCCCGCGGGAGTCAATATCTATGATCCAAGGACGGGAGCAGCCAACGGAACTGGGCGGTCGGTGATTTCGTGCAACGGAGTACAAAACGAAATCTGCCTGGCGGATGTAGATCCCGCTTCGCTCGCAATGGTCGCGCTAATTCCTGCGCCGAACGTGGCGGGAGCGGCCTCAAACAATTATTTCCTCACAAAAACAGGCTTCTTTCACCGTGACGACTTTGACGGAAAGGTCAACTATGTGGCGAATGCTAGATCCACGTTGTTTGGGCGCTACTCTTTTTCGCGCAGTTTCATCTTCGATCCTCCGGCGTTAGGCCCGGCGGAAGGGAATGCAACCTTGGGCGGGCAGCTGGGCAATGCGCGCTCTCGAATTCAAATCGTCGGAGTGGGGGGAACATACGCGTTCTCCCCCAGCCTATTGCTGGATGTGAATGCTGGATTCACGCGGCAGCGCATCAACGCGCAGAGCACCGACATCAGCAGCAACTTTGGACTGGCAACGTTGCACATCCCGGGAACAAATGGGGGTGACCCGCTCCAGGGCGGTATTCCGGCATTCCAATTCAATACTTTTTCAAACCTTGGGAACCCGAACACGGGTAATCCTTTTGTCTTCCGCGACAACCAGTACGTTGGAAACGCGAACATGAGCTGGGTAAAGGGCCGGCATCAGGTGCGGTTTGGTATCGAGTACAACCACACTCAGTTGAATCACTTCCAGCCGCAGGGTGGGTCGTTCCAGACGGCGCGCGGCAGTTTTAGATTTACCGGGGCGGCAACGGAAGTTTCTGGCCAGCCCAGCGCAGCACAATACAACTCTTTCGCGGATTTTCTCCTGGGACTGCCTGATGAGGTTGGCAAGGCGACCCAGAATCTAAATCCTAACGCGCTGCGCTGGACGCAATGGGGTTGGTACGCACGCGATCAATATCAAGTGACCTCGCGCTTTACCGTGAACTACGGCTTGCGATGGGAGTACTACCCAATGGCCTATAGCGACATAGGCGGTGCACGGGTGCTCGACACCAGCACGATGAACGTGCTGGTTGGTGGTGGAAGCAGTGGAATCCCGATCAACGACGGTGTGGACACCGGGCATGGGCTATTTCTTCCGCGACTTGGAGTTGCATATCGTCCGACTGACAAGACCGTTATCCGAACTGGTTACGGCATAAGCGCAGATTCCAACAACTGGCGTTTCCTGCGGAATGCATTCCCGGCGGTCACGATATCGGACTTCACCGGCCTCGGCGGCAACTCGTTGGCTCCTGCGGCGAGTCTCACTGGCCTAAATGCAGTTGGGCCGTATGCAGGCCTTCCAATTGGAATTCCAGCGATACCGTTGACGGGAGGCACGAGCCCGGGGACGTTTCCGCTGCCCGATGCTGTCGGCACGACTACCATCCCGAAGGATTTTCGTCGCGGGTACATACATTCCTTCAATCTGACGGTTGAGCGGGAGTTTGCCGGCTTTGTTGCTAACGCGGGTTATGTGGGTTCGCGCGGAATAAGACCGCTGGTGAACATGAACATAAACCCGGCGCCGGAGGGCACTGGACAAAATGGCCGAATCCTGAACGCGCTATTTCACCATACCACTACGGATATTTGTCCGACGGCGACTAATCCAACGGCCACCTGCAAGGGATGGCCGGACATGAATCAGTTGACGCCGTTTGGTAATAGCTACTATGACGCACTGCAAACAAAACTGACACGGCGCCTCGGCAGCGGGTCACAAGTTGGATTTGTGTACACATTTTCGAAGGCCATCGACTACGAAGACAACGAGGAACTTAGCTTTCTGCTGTTTCCCTATCCGGCTTATGCAAAACGCAATAAGGCTCGCGCCGGTTTCGACCGCATACACAATTTTGAGGCCTACGGCTTGTATCATCTCCCCTTCGGGCGTGGGCAGCGATATGCTCAGAGCGGTATCGCAGACAAGTTGGCGGGTGGCTGGCAGTTGAATTGGGTCCTAAGCGCTTTGAGCGGAACGCCTTTCACGATCACGGATAGTGGTGCTGGAGCAAGTTTCTTGAACGCACCTGGAAACACACAAACCGCGAACGTGGTTGGTCCGCTTCGAATTCTGAACGGTAAGCCTGCTAGCAGTTGCGCAGCCAGTAATACCTCTTGCAAATACTTCGACACGACAGCGTTCACAGCAGTCTCGGCGACCAGCCCGGGCCTACTGGACGGTTTCTTTGGCAACGCCGGGCGCAATATCCTTCGCGGACCGGGGTTCTTTAACCTTGACATGAGCGTAACGCGGGACTTCAAATTGTCCGAACGCTTCACCTTCCAGTTTGAAGCGGACGCTTTCGGCGTCACCAATACGCCGCACTTCAACAATCCGAACACCAACATAAGCGGAGGGAATTTCGGCGCGGTAACCTCGACGATCGTGACCACGAACGCCAGCCTCGGCGGCAGTGGCGGGCAGCGGCAGTGGTGGTTTGGCGGCAAGATTATCTTCTAATAACCCTTAGTGCGGATTGGCGGGGAGATCGGGCCAATCCGCTCTGTATTTGTTCAAGCGAAAATTCTGCGGTTGCGTTGCCACCTCGTCAGAACGACACAACTCAGTAGGAGAGTAGCGCATCAGAGTGGCCGCAACTGAAACGTTTTAGTGATTTAGTTGTGACCCCGTCGGAAATCCGGTAGCGACCTAAGTCAATAAATGCAGGAGGAGCACCATGTTGTGCCTGAGCGGAAGCCGATTTTCCCGTTTGATGTTTTTCGCGTTTGTTGCCCTGCTGGCATGCGTGCCGGCAATGGGGCAAGTCGTTTCCACCAATTTCGAAGATGGCCAAACCGACGGTTGGATTCCGCGCGGTACCGGTTCCGACACGACTCTGACAGTCAGTACTAGCCAGGCCAACACCGGTACGTACAGCTTGCTGACAACCGGCCGCACACAGAGCTTCGAAGGGCCGAGCATTGATCTCACGTCTGCTCTTACTCCGGGGCAGCTCTACGTTTTTACGGTCTTCGTTCGTATGCAAGAAGGCCAAGCCAATGATTCGATCAAGATGACGATGCAGAGCACAATCAATGGATCAGCCACATTCGCCACGGTAGCCGGGCCTGCAACCGTCACCAACGGCGCGTGGGTAAAGATGGTTGGCGCTTTTACGCCTGCCAGTAACGCGACCAACCTTCTGCTCTACATCGAGGGTGCGAGCGCAACAAGTTCCTACTACATAGACGACTTCACCGTGGCCACGAGCAATGGGGGCTGCACAAATCCGCCTGACACCTCCGGTCTTTTCAGCGATTTCGAAGATGGGACGACGCAAGGCTGGACGGGACGATTCGGAATAGGAACGGTCACCAACACGACCGCCGACGCGCATACTGGAGCCCATAGCTTGCTTATGACTGGTCGCACGTTCGCAGTATTGGTTGGAAGTCTGGGTGAAGATGGCTCCCAATCAGCCAACAACAACGATTAACCTGAGCTTGCAATACACGGATCTAGGCGGCGCACTCCACTTCCCATCCGTTACTACGGCAACGGTGGACTCGAGCGCATGGGTGCGGCTGAAGTCGAAGCCATATACCTTCTCAGGCGCCTATACAAATCTGCAAATCTATGTACAGTCCTTCAACAATCCGACTGCGCAATTCTATATCGATGATGTGAAGGTGCAATTTCTGCCGCCGCCGGTGATTGAGAACATTCCCTCCATCGGGCAGGCCTATGCGCCTGATTTCCTGGTCGGATTTGCGACGTTGCAGCAGGATCTGCTGGGACCACATGGTCAGCTCGCAGCTCTGCACTACACCAGTGTTACGCCGGGCAATGACCTGAAGTGGGATACGACTGAGCCGACCCAAGGAAACTTCAACTTCGGTCCGGGCGACAATATTCTTACGTTTGCCCAAGCCCACAACATCAAGATGCGGGGACATACGTTTGTCTGGCACAACCAGGTTCCGGCATGGGTGTTTCAGGATGCGAATGGCGTGGACATGTCCACGCAACCGTTTAGCGATGCCAACAAGCAACTGTTGCTTTCACGCTTGAAGAACCACATCAATGCATTGATTAACCACTACCAGGGCAATATTTACGTGTGGGACGTGGTCAACGAGGCGATTGATGAAAGCCAGGCCAACGGTTTCCGCCGTAGCAAGTGGTACATGATCACGGTGGACCCGAATAACAATCTAGGATACCCGGAGTATATGGACGATGCGTTCATTTATGCGCGGCAGGCGTTGGACGCTCTGGGCTTCGATCGCACGCAGGTGAAGCTGTGCTACAACGATTTCAACACTACGATTGGCGCCAAACGGACATTCATTTACAACTGGGTGCAGGGCGCGATTAGCCGCGGTGTTCCCATCGATTGCGTCGGGCACCAATTCCACAACACCATCAACTTCCCGATTGACGACCTGGGTTCGGCGGCTTCAAAGCAAAACGTAGTCGATACGCTCAACCTGTTTGCTGGCCTGACTTCCACCGCCGGCGTTCCGATCATTGACGAGGTTACCGAGTTCGACATCAGCCTCTACCGGTTCGGCCAGTGTTCGCAGAAGTTCTACACCGACTATGATGACCTGCTCGCTGGGGATACGACAGACCTGATCAACGAAGGCTATCGTTACCGCGACTACTTCCAGATCTTCAAGAACCTGAAGAACGAGATCGACAGCGTGACAATATGGGGTCTCGGCGACGATGACAGTTGGCTGAACCCATCGTCCAACAAGGCGGGATGCCCGGGAGTTACGGCCGCGGATGCGCCCCTGCCGTTTGACGCCTACTTGCAGCACAAGTATGCGTACACCGGGATAATGAATCCTTTGGCTTTGCCGGGAGCGAATCTCATCACCACGGTCTCGGCCAGCCCGAGCACGGTGTTAAGCGGACATTCGGTTTCGTACACCATCACAGTGAACAACAATGGTCCGAATGATGCGGCGAGCCTGACTCTTACGGACACGCTGCCAGCGGCAACCGTGTTTCAATCGCTTGCGGTTCCGTCAGGATGGACGTGTACGACTCCGTCTGTGGGCGGAACTGGGCAGGTCAGTTGCACCGCGGCTACTTTAACGAACGGCAGTTCAGCGCAGTTCACTCTAACGGTGATGGTGGTCTGTGCAACTCCGAACGGAACGGCAATCTCGAACACGGCAACTGTGAGCTCCACTACGCTGAACCCGAATCCAACGCCGCAGAATAGCGCGTCAGTGGGCATAACCGTTTCTGATCCGCCTCCGGTTATTTCCGCAATTGGGGTGAGTAGTCCAGTACTCGGGCCTCCAAATGGAAAGCTGGTGCTGGAAACGCTCAGTTATTCAGTGACGGCGACATGCGACGCCAATCCGCAGCTGTCGCTGTCGGTAACAAGCAACCAGCCCGTGAATGGGGACGGCACCGCGCCAGACTGGGTGGTGATTGATCCCTACCACGTTCAGCTGCGCGCGGAAAGAGACGAGTTCACGCGTATTTACACGCTAACGGTCAATGCCACCGACTCGGCGGGAGCAAGCAGCAACGCGTCTGTAAATGTACAGGTGCCGTTGGGTCACTAAGGATTGAATCAGGTAGGACGATTGAATCATTGAATCATCGGGGGATTGAATCATTGGGAATTCGGAATGCCGGGTTCAGTGATTCAATCGCGAAGTATTCAATGATTTGCTTTTGAAGAATATCTCTCTTGAAGGCGGCTTTGAGGCCACGCCGGAGAGTGTAGATTCTCAGGCTGGGGAGAACCTCGGCTTCGCCGTCTTGAGGTTCCCCCACCCTTTGAAAGGAGCAAAGGGTGGGGCAGCCTCATCATGCTGCAGAGCACTTATGATTCAATTTCGTTGAACTGATATCATTCATTGTTTCAGCGACGGCTGCTTGGCCATTCATACATGGGGCATCCCAAACTAGACCTGACATCCAAGAGCGCGGTAGTGATCGGCGGGACCTCGGGGATTGGCCTGACTCTTGCCTTGGGGCTGGCTGAGGCTGGCGCCAACGTTGCCGCGTCGGGACGCCGAGCCGACCTGGTACGATCTGCGGCTCAAAGAATTCGGGCCCTCGGTCGCAAGTCGCTCGAGACTGCTTCCGACGTGACCGAACGTTCCAGCCTGGAAGCCCTGCTTGCGGCTGCTGAGGCGGAGTTTGGCCGAGTGGACATTCTTATCAACTCGGCTGGAATTACGCGGCGCACTCCTACTCTGAAAGTCAGTGATAGCGAGTGGGACGGAATCCTTGAAACTAATCTGACCGGAACTCTGCGCGCTTGCCAGATCTTTGGGCGTCCGATGATCGAGCGCAAGCAAGGCCGGATCATTAATATTGCTTCCGTGGCATCTGGGCGCGGGTTTTTTGAAGTTGCCGCTTACGCCGCCAGCAAAGCCGGAGTCGCATCTCTGACAAAGACTCTGGCAGTTGAGTGGGCCAAATACGGCGTGTGTGTCAACGCGATCGCCCCGGGAGTCTTTCGGACCGATTTGAACGCGGGACTGCTGAATGGCACGGGCCGCGGCGAAGAATTTCTGGTCCGCACTCCAATGCGGCGGTTCGGGAACCTTGAAGAACTCGTGGGAGCTGCGGTATTTCTGGCTTCTGACGCGGCGAGCTTTGTTACCGGACACGTTCTGGTGGTGGATGGAGGCTTCCTTGCCAGCGGCGTAAACCAGTAGCCCTCGCGCCGATAAGTACAGCCCAATGTGGGGGACAGCCGTCCTCGGCTGTCCGCCTCAGCGAAGCTGATTCTTGGGTGGAGGAGGGATGAAAATTGTCGAGCTCCGCTCGACTGGACAGCCGAGGGCGGCTGTCCCCACGTTTTCCGGGCCATATGTGCCTCTCCCATGCTCCATGCCTCACCAGATCGCAGCGCTTCGGAAATGGAATCCAAGAATCCCAGGGCAATCATTGGGCATTTTCGTTGGGTGATCTGTGCCCTCCTCCTCTTCGGCACTACCAAGAACTATATGGATCGGCAAGTTATTGGATTGCTGAAGCCAACCCTGCAGCACGAGCTCGGCTGGAGCGAAGTCGATTACGGTCATCTGGTGTCCGTATTTCAAGGTGCCTACGCTATCGGCATGTTAGTGGTCGGCCGCCTGATGGATTCCCTCGGAACTCGAATGGGTTATGCACTGGCCGTGGCGGCATGGAGCTTGGCCTCGATGGCCCATGGCGCGATCAGCTCTTTCAGCGCCTTCCTGGGGGCTCGCTTCGCGCTGGGTTTTGGAGAGTCCGCAGTCTTTCCCGCCAGCCTGAAGGCGACTGCCGAGTGGTTTCCGAAGCAAGAGCGTGCGTTGGCAACAGGAATCTTCAACGCCGGGACCAACCTGGGCGCCGCGATTACACCGTTTATCGTGTCGGTGGTCGTCAGCCGATGGGGATGGCGTTCAGCCTTTTTTGTGATCGGCGCGCTTGGTTATGTCTGGCTGGTGTTCTGGTTGTTGATTTATCGCAAGCCCGAGCAGCATCGCAGGTGCTCGGAGGCAGAGTTACGATACATAAGGAGCGACCCGGTGCCACCTCCGTCCAGGGTCCGCTGGCTCAGTCTCATTCCGCACCGGCAGACTTGGGCATTTGCATTGGGAAAACTCATCATTGACCCAATCTGGTGGTTCTATCTGTTCTGGATTCCGGACTTCCTATACAAACGATATGGAATGGATCTGCGCCAAGTCATCTGGCCCATCTTAATAATTTATGCCCTGGCCGACGCAGGAAGCGTAGCGGGCGGATGGCTTTCTTCTGCGCTCATGCGTTCTGGCAGAAGTGCGAATTTTGCCCGTAAGACGGCCATGCTGGTTTGTGCAGTTTCTGTGATACCGATAATTTTTACGCCGCGAATGCATTCGCCATGGGGAGCAATCTTGCTTCTCGGGCTCGCCACCGCAGCACATCAGGGATTCTCTGCGAATCTGTTTACTCTACCGTCGGATACTTTTCCGGCGGAGGCAGTTGGGTCGGTTGTCGGAATCGGGGGCATGATGGGCGCGCTGGGAGGGATGTTTAGCGCCGAAATTATTGGGTATTCTCTGCAATTGACAGGCAGCTACCGTGTGCCGTTTCTCATTGCGGGATCCGCTTATCTGATAGCGCTGGGAGTTGTGCATCTGCTCGCGCCCAAGCTTGGGCCGGTGCAACTTTCGCCAACGTAAGATAGTTTCCATGACTCTGAATCTCAAGCCAAGAGAGCGGTGCCGCTGGGACCTCCTCAGTCTCGGCGAGGTCATGTTGCGCTTTGATCCCGGGGACCGACGTATCTGGACGACGCGGGCATTCGAAGTTTCGGAGGGTGGTGGCGAATACAACGTGGCTCGTGGGCTGAAGCGATGCTTCGGGCTGAATACCGCGCTGGTCACGGCTTTGGTGGATAACCCGGTCGGCAGACTAGTCCAGGACCTGATCTTTCAGGGAGGAGTGGACCAATCACTCGTCAAATGGGTCGAAGATGATGGCGTGGGCCGGACCGTCCGCAATGGTTTGAACTTTGTTGAGCGCGGCTTTGGAATCCGGGCGGCGCTCGGTTGCTCTGACCGCGGACATACGGCGGTTTCGCAACTCAAGGAAGGCGATATTGACTGGGAAGAGATCTTTGGCAAACACGGTGTGAGATGGTTTCATACCGGGGGAATTTTTTGCGCGCTTTCCGATAGCACGCCCGATGTGGCCATCGAGGCAATGACCGCCGCTCACAAGCATGGAACCATCGTTTCCTACGATTTGAATTACCGGGAGTCACTGTGGAAATCAATTGGCGGAAAAAAGCGGGCGCAAGAAGTGAACCGGCGGATTGCACCGTTGGTGGAGGTGATGCTGGGAAACGAGGAAGACTTCTCGGCTGCTCTCGGTTATGCGGTTGAAGGAGTGGACGAGAACATCTCGCAAATCGAGTCCGCTGCGTTTAAGAAGATGATCGACGAAGTCGTGAAGGAGTTTCCCTTCAAAGTCGTTGCCACAACCCTGCGGTTGGCGAAGACTGCCACGGTCAATGACTGGGGAGCTATTTGCTATCAGGACGGGTCATTTTATGAAGCGAAGCGGCGGGAGAACTTGGAAATACTTGACCGGGTTGGCGGTGGGGATTCGTTCGCATCAGGCCTAATCTACGGTCTCCTGACGGAGCAAGGCCCGCAGTGGGCGGCGGAATGCGGGGCTGGGCATGGCGCGCTGGCGATGACCACTCCGGGCGACACGACCATGGTGACTCTTAAGGAAGTGATGCAAGCGATGCGGGGTGTGGGCGCGCGGATTGCTCGTTAAATGACTAAAGCCCAAGTCGCGGCGCGGATCATCGAAATCGGAATCGTGCCTGTGGTGCGCGCGTCGTCGGATAGACATGCGATTCAAGCTGCTGAGGCTGTGTGCCAGGGCGGAATTCCGATTGTCGAAATGACGATGACTGTGCCGGGCGCGATCGAAGTGATCGCACAGTTGGTAAAGAGCGTTGGCTCGGAGGTTCTGATAGGAGCCGGTACGGTCCTCGATGTTGAGACTGCACGACGATGCATTGATGCCGGTGCGGAGTTTATCGTCAGTCCGGGGCTCGATGTGGAGACGGTCGCTTTTGTAAATCGGCTGGGGAAATTGATGATCGCGGGAGCGCTGACGCCTACTGAAGTGATTCGCGCCTGGAAATCCGGGAGTGACTTCGTCAAGATATTTCCCTGCGGAGCGGTGGGTGGAGCGAAATACATCAACTCGTTGAAAGCGCCGTTGCCGCAGGTTCCGTTAATTCCGACTGGTGGGGTTAACCTGAATACCGCTGCTGAATTTATCCAAGCCGGGGCGGCAGCACTGGGAATTGGCAGCGAACTTGTGTCGGCTTCGGCGTTGACGTCAGGCAACCTCAATGAAATTGTCGAGGCTTCGCGGAAGTATGTGGCTATTGTCCGGGACGCGCGTCGGGTTTAAGAAACTGTTGATTGGTGCCGAAGAAGGGACTCGAACCCCCACACCCTTGCGGGTACATGGACCTGAACCATGCGCGTCTGCCAATTCCGCCACTTCGGCAAGTGACCTGATGCGGGGCGGCCACGGCCGCCTTGAAGGAAGAGACTGCGTTATCTATTCTACAAGGCGTGAAGTGAGTGTCAAACCTGAGTGTCAAACAACGTTTCGCAGGTACTAGTGAGTTCCACATCATCGCCGCGCATCTACAAAGCGGCTAGAATTCTGTGCAGCGCAAAAATGGAGAGAAGATGCCAGCCAAGGGCGTGGTTAAATCGAAATCGCACGAACCGGATGACGTGGCGCGCCTGCGCTCGCTGGCTCACGATCTGAGCAACTCTCTAGAGGCTATCTTGCAGGCAGCGTATCTCTTGAGCCAAGGAAAGCTCGACGGCGATAGCAAACGCTGGGCCCAGTTGATTGATTCTTCTTCGCAGGAAGCGGCGAGGATCAATCGCGAAATGCGGAAGGCGTTGCGATCGCTAAGTGGAGAGTGAGGCCCAGAATCAATGGGACAGGTGTGCTCACCTGCCCCACCCCGGACGAGGGCGTCCGGGGCTACATTCCGTCTTAATCTAGAATATTGCACTGGAAAATTCTTTAAGGAGAAGAAGAATGGAACGCAAAGCAAGCGCAGTTTGGAAAGGCGGTTTGAAAGAGGGTAAGGGCGAGTTTTCCGCACCCAGCGGAGTTTTTTCCCATGTTCCCTATTCATTCAAAACACGGTTTGAGGGCGCTCCGGGGACGAATCCTGAAGAACTGATTGCGGCGGCGCATGCGTCCTGTTTTTCGATGGCGCTTTCGGCGCAGCTTGGCGGAGCGAATCTCACGCCGGAGAGCATTAATACAACAGCAAATTTGAAAATGGAAAAACTAGACTCCGGGTGGGCGATTACTGCAATTCATTTGGACGTCACCGCACGAGTCCCCGGAGCGGACGATGCGGATTTGCAGAAGGCGGCAAATGACGCGAAAGCGGGATGTCCGGTTTCAAAAGTCTTGAATGCGAAGATCACTATGAGCGCGAAGCTCGAGAAGTAAAGTCAGTAAAAATCAGAGCAGCTCAAGTAGTATCCGCATTGGGGGCACTTCAGTTTGCAGCGATGGTCCACGAGTTGAGTGGAGCAGGTGGGGCAGAAGCGCGAGGGGTCACTGATGGGCACGGCTAGCGGAGGTTTGGGTTCAGTCTGAAGTAATTTTTCCGGCTGAAGCTTCATTCTCGAAAAATTAACATTGCTATTGCTGGGCCGCAACCAGATTCGCGCCGAGGAATCCAGCATGCACCTAATTACCGCGGGCGGAAGAGAGTGCGGAATTGTTCTGTCGTCCCTCTGGGACTTGGTTGTCTGCGTTGGTACCCAGCGCTGGTACCCAGCGCTGACGCGCTGGGCTAATATATGTCGCTCCTCCGGAGCTTGTCTTTGGGACGGTATCCCAACAAAACCTCGAGGGCAGAGTTCGGGGCAATGTCCCCCGAAACTTCGGGCGAAATGCGCGCGGATTTTGAGTCCGAATCCGGCCTGCGTCAATCTACTGAGTACTCGGACTCTATGTGGATTGTCGCATTAGCGCTGCGCCGGCCTTACACCTTTGTGGTCATGGCCCTGCTGATCCTGATCCTCAGCCCAATTGTGGTGGACCGCACGCCCACCGACATCTTCCCGGACATAAATATTCCAGTCATCAGTATCGTGTGGAGTTACACGGGGCTTTCGCCGCAGGACATGTCAAACCGGATCACTACGGTGACGGAACGCGGGTTGACAACTCTGGTCAATGATATTGAACACATAGAATCGCAATCGCTGAATGGGGTGGCAGTAGTAAAGATCTTCTTCCGTCCGGGCGCTGATATTCCCACGGCACTGGCGCAGGTGACTGCAATTTCTCAGTTGGCGATCAGATTTTTGCCGCCAGGGGCTACGCCGCCGTTAATCATTCAGTACTCGGCGTCAACTGTCCCGATTCTACAGATCGGGTTGAGCAGCAAGAGTATTCCCGAGCAGCAACAGAATGATCTGGCACTAAATTTTCTGCGAACGCAACTCATCACTGTGCCGGGTGCGGCAATCCCTTTTCCTTTCGGCGGCAAGCCGCGCGTGGTTTCTGTGGACCTGGACATTCCGGCGCTGCAGGCCAAGCACATGACGCCGGTGGATGTGGTGAACGCGATCACTGCCCAAAACCTAGTGTTGCCGTCCGGGACTGCGAAGATTGGGCCTCTCGAATATCAGGTAGAGCTGAATGCCAGCCCGACAACCGTGGAGGCGTTGAACGACCTTCCAGTGAAGACCATCAATGGTGCAACGATTTACATTCGCGATGTTGCGCATGTGCGTGACGGATTTAGCCCGCAGACCAATATTGTACGGCAGGATGGGGTGCGGGGCACGCTGTTGAGCATCATGAAGAATGGCAATGCTTCCACGATCACAGTGGTGAAGGGCATCCGCGACATGCTGCCTCGGGTGGCGCAGACATTGCCGCAGAATCTCGATATCAAGCTCTTGTTCGACCAGTCGTTGTTTGTGCGAGCTGCCGTTGAGGGTGTACTGAAAGAGGCTCTGACCGCGGCTTGCCTTACGGCGGCAATGATCCTGCTGTTTCTAGGGAATTGGCGCAGCACGATGATCATTGCGATTTCCATTCCGCTCTCCATTCTGACCTCGGTACTTGTGTTGAGCGCGCTGGGCGAAACATTCAACATCATGACGCTGGGTGGGCTGGCCCTGGCGGTTGGAATCCTGGTGGATGACGCGACGGTTGAACTCGAAAACATAGAACGTAATCTGGGAATGCAAAAAGAACTGAAGCAGGCGATTCTCGATGGCGCGCAGCAGATTGCGGTCCCGGCTTTCGTTTCTACCCTCTCGATTTGCATCGTGTTTGTGCCGATGTTTTTTCTGACTGGCGTGGCCAGGTATTTGTTTGTTCCCCTAGCGGAAGCGGTGGTCTTCGCCATGCTAGCGTCGTATCTACTTTCGCGGACCTTGGTTCCCACACTGGTGATGTACTTGTTTCGCGGTCACGAGCATGACTCGCAAAAGAGGAAGACCAGCCTGCTTGGCCGGCTGCAAGAGGGATTTGAGCGGCGGTTCGAACGGTTGCGAGAGTCGTATCGGAGCACGATGGAATCCGTCATGGATCACCGCGGCGCGTTTGTTTCCATTTTTCTGGGGTTCTGTATTGCTTCCGGAGGGCTGGTCTTTTTTCTGGGCAGGGATTTCTTTCCTCGGGTTGACGCCGGACAGTTCCGTCTGCACGTGCGGGGAAGGGCAGGTCTGCGGATCGAGGAGACTGCGCGGCTAGTTGACCAGGTGGAGCAGGAGATTCGCCATCAGGTTCCGCAGAGGGAGATCACAACAATTCTCGATAATGTCGGACTGCCGTACAGCGGGATCAACATCACTTACAGCAATAACGGCACCATCGGGACTTCGGACGCTGAGGTGCTGGTTTCCTTGAACAAGGGCCACCATCCGACAGAGGAATACGTTCATACCCTGCGGGAGACGCTGCCACGCAAATTCCCGGGTGTGGAGTTCTTCTTTCAACCAGCGGATATCGTGAGCCAAATTCTCAACTTTGGCCTACCTGCTCCGGTGGACGTTCAGTTGGTGGGCGCCGACTACCAGCAGAATTACCTGATTGCCCAGCAGATTGCTAACCGGTTACGCCATGTGCCGGGTGCGGTGGATGTCCATGTCCAGCAAATGATGAGCTTGCCAACTTTGCATCTGGATGTTGACCGGGCGCGGGCGCAGCAGGTGGGTATCTCCGAACGCGATGTTGCACAGAACGTTCTGGTGTCGCTCAGTTCCAGTTTTCAGACCTCCCCATCGTTCTGGGTGAATCCAAAGAATGGGGTCAGCTATAACGTGGCGGTGCAGAGCCCGCAATACAGGATTGATTCGGTGCCGGCGCTGATGAATACCCCGGTGAGCAATGGGAATTCTGCGCCGCAGGTGCTGGACAACCTGGCGAACTTGACTCTTGCAACGGCGCCGGCGGTGGTCAACCATTACAACGTGACTCCTGCGGTGAACGTCTATGCCAACGTGGATGGGCGCGATCTTGCTGGAGTTGCAGCAGATGTCAGTGAAATTGTCGGCCAGTTTAAGAACAAGCTGTCTCGTGGAAGCGGAATGGAGATTCGGGGACAGGTGGAAACCATGCAGTCCTCTTTCTCGGGTCTGGAAATCGGGCTGGTGATGTCGGTTGTATTGGTCTATCTATTGATTGTGGTGAATTTCCAGTCGTGGCTCGATCCATTCATCATTATTACTGCGCTTCCCGGCGCGCTGGCGGGAATTCTTTGGATCTTGTTTATTACGCACACTACTCTCAGCGTGCCAGCCCTGACCGGCGCAGTCATGAGCATTGGGGTGGCAACAGCGAACAGTATTCTTCTGATTTCATTCGCTCGCGAAAGAATGGCTGAGGGAATGGACCCGGTCAAAGCCGTAGTGGAGGCCGGTTACACGCGCATGCGGCCGGTAATCATGACCGCGCTGGCGATGATCATTGGCATGGTTCCGCTGGCGCTGGGACTGGGTGAGGGCGGGGAACAAAACGCTCCGTTGGGACGGGCGGTCATTGGAGGCCTGCTGTTTGCGACAGTGGCTACGCTGACTTTTGTGCCGGTAGTCTTCAGCTTATTTCACGGACGGAGGCTGAGGCGCGCATCCGCAAGGCAGGAACGGACGTCTTAAGGTAGGAGAGCTTCTAGCTTCTAGCCACTAGCAATCGAGCTTGCTAGATGTTCGTAGCTAGACGCTAGCAGCCCTGGTCGATCGCGGAGAATGGAATGGAAGAGCAGCTCTTGGAAATTCAAGAACCGGAGCGGGATGATCGGACGAAGCCTCGGAAGCGAGGATATTTGTTCGTTGCGATTCTGGCTGTTGTCTTTGTAGTGGTAGCTATTGCAGGGATCTCTACGCGACTTTCTGAGCGGCACGCACTGGCGAAGGAAACAGAAGCGATCGCCGTTCCGTCAGTGGAAGTGGTGCATCCCAAGCCCCAGCCGCCTCAACACGAGTTGGTGCTGCCTTCGACCCTGCAGGCCTATACCGAGTCACCCATTTACGCGCGCACTACTGGATACCTGGGTCACTGGTACAAGGACATTGGCAGTCAAGTGAAGAAGTCGGAATTGCTGGCAAACATTGAAACGCCAGAAGTTGACCAGGAATTGATGCAGGCCCGGGCAGCACGCGATCAGGCCGAGGCCCAGCTCAAACTCGCGCAGAGCTCAGCCAAACGCTGGGAGAATTTGCAAAAGATGGACGCTGTCTCCGAGCAGGAAACGGAAGAACGGACTAGTTCGTCAAGACAAGGGGAGGCCAGCCTGGCGGCAGCTACTGCCAACGTGAGGCGGTTGGAACAGCTCGAATCGTTCAAGCACATTTACGCGCCGTTTTCCGGAGTTCTGACGCGGCGGAATGTTGACGTCGGAGCACTGATCAATGCGGGTAACGGCGGCGCCAACCAGGAGCTCTTCCGGGTCGCGCAAGTTGACCCGATTCGAATCTACGTAGATGTTCCGGAAACCGCTTCTCCATCCATACACCCAGGAGTCCACGCTGACGTAGAAATTCCCGCGCTCGTCGGCCAGCACTTCACGGGAAATGTTGTGCGCACGGCGAATTCGATTGATCCGGCCACGCGGACGCTGCGCACAGAGATTGACGTGCCCAATCTCAGAAGGCAACTGCTGCCAGGTTCATATGCGCAGGTACACTTTGCTCTCAAAGAGCAGGTGCAGAGACTGACGGTTCCGGCGAACGCGTTGCTGTTTCGAGCGGAAGGCCCGCGCGCCGTGGTTGTGGGACAGAACGGTAAAGTGCAACTGCGGACCATCGCGATCGGAAGAGATTTCGGGACCACGGTCGAAATTCTCAGCGGCCTTGCGCCTGCGGACTCGGTTGTCCTTAGCCCCAGCGATTCTCTGGAAGAAGGCGAGCAGGTACAGATCGCGCAAGGGAGCGGCCCACGGTGAAGTTGCGTGGAGTGTTTCTGAAAACCGGAATCCTGACGTCGGGTCTTTTGGCTCTCGGTTCAATTCAGGTGTTTGCCGGAGGGCCAAAATATCAGAAGCCGGATGTAACAACTCCGCAGAACTGGCAGACTCCTGCTCCCTGGCATGAGGCGGCGCCGCTTGATTCACTACCCAAAGGCGCGTGGTGGACGCTGTTCGGCGACCCCGAGCTCAACCAATACGAGCAGCGCGCAATGGCCAACAATCAGACGCTAAAGGGCGCGATTGCCAGATTGGCAGAGGCCCAGGCGTCAGCGCGGGTGACGGACTCAGGTTTGTATCCTGAGTTGAGTGCGGGAATTCGGGCGACTCGCAACCGGCTGTCTGGTAACCGTCCCGTCAATGGATCTCAATTTACTCCTACTGCAGTTACACAAAACGAATTCAGCATCCCTTTTGCTCTGAACTACGAAGTTGACCTTTTCGGACGCGTGCGTCACAGCCTGGAGTCAGCGAATGCAGGCTACCAGGCTTCGGCGGCGGACCTGGAGAATGTGCGGCTACTTGTAAGTTCGGAGTTGGCCGCGGACTATTTTCAATTGCGCGAGTTGGATTCGGAAATTGCTGTGGTGCAGAAGGCAATCGAGTTCCAACAGCAGGGGCTAGACTTTGTGGAGAAACGCCACGGAGGAGGCATCGCGTCTGGCCTGGATGTTGCGCAGCAGCAGGTTGTGCTGGATTCCTCGACCACGCAGCTTTCGTTGTTGCAGCAGCAGCGCGCGCAGTACCAGCACGCACTCGCCATGCTTCAGGGTCTGGCTCCGGCGGAATTCACAGCTCCGGTTCGTGGGATGGATATTCAGCTGCCGGCGGTGCCCCTGGCTCTTCCCTCAGAGTTGCTACAGCGGCGGCCGGATATTGCCACTGCGGAACGCGACGCAGCGGCCGCGAACGCGCGGATTGGTGTTGCCCGAGCGGCTCTGTATCCGGGTATTTCGCTGACCGGCGGTGGTGGCGTGGATTCAAAGGCAATCGCGTCTTTGATGAATGCGTCGAGTTTCTTCTGGTCACTCGGGCTATCTGCTCTCGAGCCGGTGATTGCCGGCGGACGCAATCGCGCTCAGCTCGATTTTGCCAAGGCCGGATATCAGGAGTCGGTGGCGAATTATCGCGAGACGGCATTGATCGCATTCCAGCAGGTCGAGGACGCGCTCTCGGGCTTGGGCGCGCTGGCGTCGGCGTTTGAGTCACAGCAACGGGCGGTTGCCGACGCGGAAAGATCCTTGAGCCTGGCCAACGCGCGATACACGGGTGGCCTGGTGACTTATTTGGATGTGATTACAGCGCAGGAACAGGCGCTGACCAACGAAAGGCTGGCGACGCAACTGTTAGGACAGAGGCTGGTGACGTCGGTCTATTTGGTCAAAGCTCTCGGCGGGGGCTGGGATATATCGAGCCTCTCTGCGGTGGGAGTAAAGCCGAGCTTGAAGCAGGCAACTCAGCAATAAGAATTGAATCATTGAATCATCGGACCATTGAATCATTGCGGACAATACCAATTCCAGATTCGGGAGCTTCCTTTCGTTCCGTAGTGTCCTCCGTGGCGACTGGATTCTGTAGGGGCAGGTGCCCTCACCTTCCCGATCCCGAATGCCCGAGCCAGGGCAGGTGAGGGCCCCTGCCCTACAGAACATTGTCAAGGACAAGATCAATAGACACGAAGGAAACCTCAGAATCCCGGCATAAATGAATAGCCTATTGATATCGTCAAGCGGGTGACGTTCACGTTATTAAATTCCTTATTGTTGTGGACGATATAGTAGTGCGCTTCCGGGCGAATGAATGCATGGCCCCAGAAGTAGAAGCGAATGTCTCCGCCAATGTGTCCGGCGAAGTGATTGCTGCTCTGGTAATTTGTGCAAGAGGTAAATCCGCAGGTCACGTTGCCCGTGTAGAACCGTCAGAAAGATCCCGCTAAAGCTGGGATAGAGACCGCCGCTCAATGAGGGGAACGTAAATCCGCTCGAGTTGGTTGAGGCAGACGGAGCGATGACGGAGCCAAAACCAAAAGCTCCATGAAACTCCTGAGCCTGAGCGGTGACGGCCACCGCGAGTGCTAGAACACATATCCCGCATAGCTTTCTCACGCGAATCTCCTCTTTTATCTTCGGTCTTTGGTCCGGAACGACTGATTATCCCGACGATGTAACCCTGCTGCTTAATTATAGTTGCGGCAGAAAGCGCGAAATCGATGGCCTTGTGTACTGAATGGCTACGCCGCGCCGGTAAATTCTTCCAGCAGCAGTCCTACAAAGTTTGGGATTACGCATTCTGCACCGGCCTGTAATAGTTGCGGAGCGAGGCCGTTGCTGGACACGCCGACGCACCGCATCCCAGCTAAGGCGGCAGCGCGAATTCCCGCTGGCGCGTCGTCGAAGGCGAGCGCGTGTTCGGGAGGAATGCCCATCCGCTCACATGCGACCTGGTAGACCATGGGGTCGGGTTTGCCTCGGCTGACGTCGCTGGCAGTGATAATGGTTTCAAAATGCTCGGCAAGGCCCAGGCGTTCGATTGTCGAGAATGTGCGAATCTCGCTTGCGGAAGTCGCGACCGCACTGACTATCCCGTGACGATGCAGTTCTCGAACGAACTCGATTGCACCCGGCACGGGCTCGATCTGATGCTCCAAGCTGCGGAAAAGCTCGTCCTTTTGTTTCCCATACTGCATTAGCTCGTGTTCTGACAAATCTCCGAGAAAGTGCCGCAGAATTTCGTTGCGGGTGCGGCCTTCGAGGATGAAAGAAAGTTCGTCGTCGGACACGCGCCTGTTCAAAGACAAGAGGAACTCGCGCCATGCGGCGCGGTGAGCGGGATGGCTGTCAATCAAGACGCCGTCCATGTCGAAGGCGACCGCTCGGATGCCGGGATGGCGGCTCATCTACTACTCTCCATCGCGAAACCGGGCCATGTGGTTTGCGCTTTTTCATAGTTTTCAGGGGTGCCAATATCGAGAACGTATTCGTCAATGGGATACGCTCGCATTCTTCCGGTGAGTCGCGGAAGAACGTCGAAGGCGATATCGGCACCGGCTTTGTCTGGAATCGCGTCAAGAAATTCTTGGGTGCCGATCAGGATGCCGGCGAATGCCAAGTTGCTGCGCGGCGCAGCCGGCTTTTCAATGAAGTTGGTGATGGTATGGTCCGCTCCCACGGTGACGATACCGCAACGCGCGGGGTCGGGGACGGAATAGACTCCCAGAGTTGCGGCGCTCTGGGGTGAGTGAAATTCGAGCATCGAGTTTAGATTGGCGCGAGTGAGGACATCAGCGTAGAAGACCCAAAATTTGTCGGCGGCGGCCACCCATGCGCGGTTCGCTCGAAGAGTGCCGGCGCTGCCAAAGAGCTCCGGTTCTTCGACAACGGTCACGGTTATTCCATTCTTCCAGTTTCTAACGAAGTCTGCGACCGCGGCAGCATGAACACTGGTGTTCACCAGCACTTCTGAAATTCCCTGCGCGCGGCACAATGAAAGCCAGATGCCCAGTACAGGTGAGCCGCGGACCGGCAGCAGACACTTTGGAGTCGAGTCCGTGTAGGGGCGTAAGCGCGAGCCCTGTCCTGCGGCAAGAAGAAAGGCTTTCATGGTTCAGTCAGGTTCAGAATTCAGGTTCAGAAATTCAGGCTCAGGAATTCGGGTTCTTGGGATTCAGGGTCAGAAAGTTGTCAAGAGGCAGCAGGGACAAAGGTCCAGCGCGAGGCGCTATGCTCATCATTGTCAATGAAAGGATCGTTCACTAGCACCTGGGCCCCTTGAAAATCAAAGCTGAAAGTCATTTCCTTCAACCCTTCAGCGGCGAGCGCGTTTCGCAGGCGATCCTGGTGAGGCGACTCGCAATACAACAGCAAGAAGCCGCCGCCACCCGCGCCCGTGA
>WNGL01002832.1_pt1 | contig 20941 bp, 20 predicted proteins | sample 5400591 | NCBI WGS metagenome assembly WNGL01 (sample SAMN13153377, study PRJNA577476) | soil metagenome | isolation source: 80 cm soil or saprolite under Garry oak tree replicate 1 | place: USA:California | collected 2016-06-15 | reverse complement strand
ATCGCCTCTCAAACCGGCTCACCAAGATTCTCGGCGAAGCGCGCAAGCTCCGCACCCCCTGAGAAATGGGCAGAGATTAGCCGGTTATGCCGACAATCCATTCCCAATCTCCTCGCCCAGTTCGACAAGTAGTGGATTAAAGCGCGACCCAGCCGTCCCTGTGGCGACACACGTGAACCCAGGATGAAGCGCCAGGCTGATGTCAGCAACTGCGCCGTAGCAGGGTCCAGAGGGGCTTTAGAAGGCCGGCCCACTGACCCACTACTCCGGGTAATTCACGCTGCGCAGCAGGTCTCGGAAGCGCGGGTCGGGCCGCAATGCTTCAAATCTTAGATCGTCGTTGATTTCCATCAGGTTGTCGGAATGTTCCGCATACGAGTTTCGCAACCACTGAAAGGCGTGGTCCTTGTCGCCGAGTCCGACATACACCAGAGCGATGTCATAAGAGGGCATTTCACCGGCCTTGTGTCTGGCTTTCAAGTCGTTGAGCAGTTCCAGAGCTTCTGCCCGGCGGCCCTGCAGAGCAAAAAGATGGGCTATCTCTGCCTCAGCCTCGGGGGGATTCCCCAGAGCTCTGTATTTCTCGAATTCCGCCAACGCTTGGTCGTAGCTTCCCAGACTTTCGTAAACCATGCCGAGATAAAGATGTGCATCGGGAAAGTTTGGATCTATTTCCAATGCCTTCTTCAGTTGTTGAATTGCTCGATCGAAATCGTGACTCGACCAATAGATGGAACCCAGGTTGGCGTTCGCCAGAGGGGAGAGGGGATCAAGTTCAAGTGAACGTTGCATCTCGTCACAGGCTTCATCATGACGTCGTAAAGCTGACAAGTAGGCGGCGTAGCCATGGTGTGCGAGCGAATTATTCGGGCTGAGCTCAATGGCACGTTTAAACTCCTCCGCGGCGATGCTCCAATTCCAATCGTTTTGCCATGTGGCGAAAGCGAGCGTCGCGTGCCCCTCGCCGATGGTTTGGTCAAGAGCTATTGCCTTCCTGGCAGATTCTTTGGCGCGCGCATAGTCCCCCACGCGATTGTAGGCTTGGGCGAGTCCGGCCCAGGCAAGCGCATAGCCGGGATCCTTTTCGATAACTTTTTGGAAATATTCCCGGCTCTCCCTCGCCGACTGCTCGCTGCCCTTGTCCGAGTAGTAAAGTCCTTGCACGTAGAGCTGGTAGACCTGAGGATCGACCTGCCGCGCTGTAGACAGCCTCACCGCCTCTGCCGGAGTGATCTTGGCCTTGATCTGCTCCACTATGGCACCAGCCACATCACTTTGCAGGGCAAGAACATCCCGTATGTCCCGGTCATAGCTTTCGGCCCAGATCTGCTTATCTTGCGGAGCTTGGATCAACTGCGCTGAGATACGAATCCGATCGCCGGAGCGCAGAATCGATCCCTCCACGACAGCGTCCACATTCAACTCGCGCGCAATCTCTGGCAGGGGCTGGCGGGTTCCCTTGAAACGCATCACTGACGTCCGCGAAATGACGCGAAGAGCGCCGATTTTAGACAGAGTCGTGATCAATTCTTCTGTCATTCCATCGGCGAGATAGTCCTGCTCCGGATCGTGAGAGAGATTCTCCAGCGGCAATACCGCTAACGACTGGATAGGCCCCGGAGTCGCCCGCCCCGGCAGTCGCTCTCGCCACCTGCCTACATTTGAGACATACAACAACGCCAAAACCGCCAGGGCGGCAAGAATCGAAATCGTGACCGCACGCAGTGAACCCAGGTGGGCCACTGAGGGGGGACCTTGCTGCACTACGGCCGCTTGCTGGCCCGCAGGGGTTGGAATTATTTCGACCTCGCCGATGAAACGGTAGCCTTTGCCGATAATTGTCTCCAGACATTTCGGCTCAGCCGGATCGTCCTTCAGCGCCGCACGAATCTTGAAAACAGCGGCATTGACGCTGCGATCGACGTCCACAAATACGTCTCTGCCCCAGAGTTTCTCAACGATATCGTTGCGGGTGACTAGTTGGCCTTTTCGCTGGACAAGGAAAATCAGCAGCTCCATCGGCTGGCGTTCCAGCTTCACGGGTTGACCATCGCGGCTCAGTTCGTAGCGGGAAAGGTCGAGACGGAGCTTGCCGCTTTGGGTCTCCACCGACATAAATCTAGTGGGCTAGTATAACGCCGATTTTCGGGCACGTAACTCGTTGCTCGTGGATGGGCTAGCAGGTAATCGAAAATTAATGCCGAAATCACACCACCTTCATTGACTACATAGCGGCGGTGGTGAATCCTCGCGCCAGCACCCCAACTCGTGCTCGCTCCAGGTAATTAAGGTGGGGACCTGGAACATGGCGACACGCCTCGATCAAATGATCAGCAACCGGGACCTTTCAGTTAATTGCTGATCCGTAATGCAGAGCGACAAACCCCGCCCGCCCCGTTTGCTGCCTAGGGCCAGCGGTCGCTGCCAACACTTAGGAAATGGTCATGGGATATCCAAGCTTCGGCCCGGAACCGGTGGTGGCATTTCGGATCCTTCTGTACTGCACGGCTTACATCTTTGGGGGAGCGGCGCTAATTGGCCTTTCCCTGTACGTTGCCCTGCTGAGCGCGGAGATGTTTTCACAACCTCTTTCGAAGGCCAAACGCGCTAAAGTCCCGCAATTGGCTCACCGTGCTCCTGTGGCCGAGGAAAGTCTCGATCTTTTTGCCGCCGGGACGCCGAGTTTGGCCGCGTCAGACCGTCTAAAAGGAGGAAGCGGTGCGGGTGACTGCTCCTGTACGTGGCGCAAATTCCGATGACGGTTCCGGGCAATCTGGAAAGTAAACCCACCTGGCTCTGAGGTTTCCTTAACTTCCCACGGTTTCGGGAGGAAACCTGTGATGATTGAGTCGACGTACTTTTCCGGCATGAAAATGGCAAGGACGATCAGTTTCCTCAGAGCTCACAAGCGCGTGTTCACTTTCTGGTTGGTTGCCATTGGCGCCTTCTGGCTGACTCCCAGTTGGAGCGAGGCGGGCCCTTTCTATTTCCCGCTCTCCTTCGCCTTCGTGATGTTGATTGCCAGCCAACCTTTCTGGATTCGTCGAATCGTCTGCCTTGGGGAACGATTCATCCCCGGGAAGCCGCGGCGCGCCTGGCTTACGGTCATCGCGAGTGTTGTCTATCTGTTCTTCTTCGCTTACAACACCGGCCCCTACATCAGCCCGTGGGAAATCCCGCAGGGCGATTCGACCCATTTGACGCTGCGCCACGTTCTGTTTGAAGCGCCTTTCTGGTGGTGGTTTGTAGGATCATGGGTGGGCTTCGGCTTGGTGATGGTTTTCTGGACGGTAGACCGCGCAACGCGCGCTGCAGCGTGGGTTTACCGCGAAGCGCGCAAGGCTGCGGCTGGCCACGCTGCCGCTCCCATGCCTGGTGCCATAGCTCTTGACCCGCCTTCGCCGGCCCGCCGCCGGTTGCTCGAGCAGGCCGCCGTCGCGGTGAGCGCCGTGCCTTTTGTGGCCGCGGCCTACGGGCTTCTCTACGGCCGGCTCGATGTGGAAGTCACTCGCCCGCGCATTGCGCTCGCACGCCTGCCCAAAGCCTTTGAGGGGTTTCGCATCGTCCAGCTTTCCGACTTTCACATCAGTCCATTCATGACCGCAGTCAAGATTCGCCGTTGCGTCACAATCGCCACTGGGTTGAAAGCCGACCTGGTGGTGCTGACCGGCGACTACGTCGCCGACGATCCCGCAGCAGAAGGAGATGTGGTGCAAGCGCTCGCGGGCCTTCGTGCGCCTACGGTGTTTTCGGCTGCCTTGGCAACCATGAGATCTATACTGAAACCGAGGATTCCATCACACGACTCTTTGCCGCGGTGGGGATTCGCATCCTCCGCCAAGAGCGGGCGCTCATTCAATCGCACGGCGAAGTGCTGAACCTGATCGGTGTTGACTATCAGCAAAGGCGATTCTCCAGAGATCATGACGGACACCTTGTCTACCGGTATCTTGAGGCAAGCGAAAAACTGGTGATGCCGGACATGCTCAACATCCTTCTGAGCCACAACCCCAACAGCTTTGATCGCGCCGCCGAGTTGGGCATCGACTTGACGCTGGCCGGGCATAGCCACGGCGGCCAGTTGGCGCTCTCGTTCGTCCACCGGAGCCAGACTCTCGTACGCCCGGAGACTCCCTACGTCAGCGAATTGGTGCGCGAGGTCTGACTGCGGAAGTCGGGAACTTGACGTTCCCAACCTGACCCGTCAGACGCGTCCCGCGAACGCCGGAATCAGAGGTTTTGACCATGAGGATGGCAAAGACGATCACTGCTTTAAAAACTCACAAGCGCGTCATCGTTTGGTCGTTGATCTTCGCTTACGCTGTCTTCCTGCTCGTACATCCCGATGAATCCGGCCGCTTCTACACCCTGTTCTTCGGTGCTATTCCCGTGGTCCTCATTGCAAGCCAGGTCTTCTGGATACGCCGCGTCGGCAAATTGGGTAAAAGGCTGATCTCGAGCAAGCGCTGGCGCTGGGGCTTCGGGGCTGCGGGGTTAACAATCTATTTTTCCCTGCTCGCCTACTACTTGTTCAGCGGTGGAGAGATGTTTAAGGGTACTGGCCTGACCCTCCGGTCGGCCCTGCTGGAGGCGCCGTTTGAGTTGTGGTTGTTGGGTTCGTTCCTCGGATTCTTGGTCGCACTATTATTGTGGGCTGCCGATCGGGTCGCGCGGGTAGTCAGTTGGAGTTTCAAGAAATTGATAATTTGTCGCCGACCCGAGCTGCCCTTCCCCAGCAGGCGCCGCTTCCTCGAGCAAACGGCTATTGCTCTGAGCGCTGCACCCTTTGTTGCCGGCACCTATGGACTTTTCTACGGCCGACTTAACCTTGAGACGACTCACAAGCAGATCAAGTTGCGGCGGCTGCCCAAAGCTTTCAACGGTTTCCGCATCGTGCAGCTTTCCGATCTCCACATTAGCGCCTTCATGAGCGCCGTGGAGATTCGCAAGTATGCCGCCATCGCGCAGCAGCAGAAAGCGGACCTGGTGGTGCTGACCGGGGACTATATCACCTGGGATGAGACGGCACAGGGAGTGGTGGTCGAGGCGCTCTCAGGCCTCAAAGCGCCCTTCGGCGTTTTCGGCTGCCTCGGCAACCATGAGATTTACACTGAAACCGAGGATTCCATCACGCGGCTCTTCGCGGCTGGGGGAACTCGCATCCTCCGTGGGGATCGTGCGGCGATCAACGCAGGTGGCAGCGTGCTCAATTTGATAGGTGTGGACTACGAGTCACGCCGCGGACGCGTGGAAGCCCCCGGGCACTCAGTGAGGGAATATCTTCCGGGCATCGAACAGTTGCTGCTTCCCGACACGGTTAACATTCTCTTGAGCCACAACCCAAACACCTTCGACCGTGCCGCCGAGCTGGGAATCGACTTGAGTCTTGGAGGGCACACACACGGAGGCCAACTGACGTTGGAGTTTATCCACCCTAGCCTGTCGCCCAGCCGCCTTATCACGCCCTACGTCCGAGGATTGTTTCAAAAGGGCGAGTCACAGCTTTACGTCAATCGCGGCATCGGCACCGTCGATTACCCCAGTCGCTTCGGGTCAAGGCCGGAAATTACGCTGTTTGAATTGGTGCGCGGGGTCTGAGATGCGGAAAGGCGGGCTTTTCCGTCTTACTTGTCAGGCGCGTTCCTCAAATGTCGAAATCAGGGTCTTGTTAAAAGCTCCAAACCCCCCGGTTATTGTGCCGATTGCTCCCGACCGGGCAAACCGGTAGTAATCCACCCCTGAACGAAAGGTGGTTTTACAAACGGCTGGATGGGGATATCGGCGAAATCAGGCGTTGCGCTGCCTGAGAATTCGCTGGTGCAGTGACGAAGTCACGCTGGCTGCGATTCAATCTGTCAACCGTGTGTTTCGTCTGACACTTACGGTTGAACCTGAGGGACGTCTACTGGTCCCGCGAGGGCCGGGCGAGAATCGACGCCATTATTCTTTTCGGGGCTGTGCTAGCAGCAGGCAGTTGGGGCGCTCCATTGTTTAGACGAGTCGCGAAGCAACGGAGCCGGCGCCGAAATAAGGCTAGAATTCACGAACTTACAGAAGACTCTGGGGCCTTGGATTCCTTGATGACGTTTCAGGAACTCAGAAATCATCCGGCGAGGGGAATCCGTGTGACTCTTCAAGCCGCTGCGATAATCGTGCAAATCGGCTTGTAACGGAGTCTGACCCACTACGCTGCCACATCGTCGGGAGCAGGTCCGCGATATGTTTGCAGCCAACCGATATGGTGGAAGCAATGAATGTTCAATGCAAGTGCGGCATCTCTTTCGGCTTGCGTTGCCCCCGGGTTAAACTCTATGAGCCCATTCCACCCTTGCTTAGGTGTTCCGTCGGGGTTCACATCAAATCGAAACCCGCAACCGCGACCACAAATGTCTGGCTGGAGATGGATGGATCATCCCTTGCCTTCATCAGCTGATGGACCGTAGATCGCGGGGACCTTCTCTTCGTTCAACCTCAGATATACGGTCAGCTGCCCGCGATGGTGTGCCATATGATTGAATACGCCGTCGCGGATCGCGACGTAGCGTGGCTGCTCGCTCATCAGCTTGCCCGCGGCCAGCATGCGCCACTTGGTGTTCAGCAGGTGATCATCCGTGGTCTGCTGCAGGACCTCGCGTCCCTTGTTTAGGCTGGCCTCAAACTGCCCTAGCAGGTCGCGCCGCGTCCTCCACTCCTGCGGCCTGAACTTCGGGCCTCCAGGCGGATTGATGTCCAGCTCGTCCATGTTCACCACCATGTCGAGCCACGCCGGGATGGTGGCAACAATCGTTGCCAGATTACCGAGTGGCATCGACTTCTCATGTGGCTTCCAGTCGTTCTTTCCTTCCGGGACGCGTTCCAGCGTCTTGCGGATCCCCACCGCCTCGCGGTCAAGTTCAGCCAGCAACAGTTCGGTGATCTTCATGGTACATTCTCCTTCTCCTTGACTCCGATTTTAGATGCACCGGGCTCGAAGATAGGATTCAGGAAGCAATTCCGTACACCCCTCTGATTGGGAGCCTCGCCGGTTGTTGCCCTACGGACTTGTTTCTATCAGACCTTAAATCCGTTGGATTGTCGGCGTAACCTCGCTCTTGCATTGACAGTGACTTCCGGTGTTTATGAGGTGCCGATTCGTGATCGTGATGATGGACGGAGGTGGCGTGTGAAACACGTCGCTCAGAGAGCTCCGGATGTCGAGTGAGCGGTTCGAAGATTAGGAAGGACGGACGAGACTACTTCTACAGGTCGGTGCTGACCCCGAACCTTAAAGCATACCGCGGTAGCGGTTACGTTGTAAGCAGCTCGATCGAACCAATCGAACCACGGGTTGCCTTTACAGGCAGCAAAGGCTCGAGCAGCGACCTGAAGTGCGGACTCAGATCCAGTTCCTGGCTTTGCCGATCGAGCAGCTCGCAGGGGCCGGGAGCGGCCTTCATGGCATATCGAAGATAGGACAGCCGCAGAAGCCAAACCGCGTGGTTGAGGTGTTCATCGCTTCGGACGTGAAACGTGATCCAGCCCGAGTTTGGAACCCAGGGGTGCCCCTTGGCAAGGCCTTCCGCCAGGAGAGCATCGCGAACTGAACGGGGAAACGGTATATCAACAATGCCGCCCTCGTGCCCGTGCCGACCTCTGCATTTCCGAAACGGAATTCTCTGCCGCCAAAGCGGTGCGCGTGAACCGATATCTCGGCCACGCGGAAACTTCCTCTTCCAACCTCTTCAGATGCTTCATATTGCTATAGCACCTCTCCGCCGCCTCTCTTCGATGCCCGAGAACGGTCATGCGATTCAGTTGCCACACCGCGGACGGCCCGTACAGGCAACCGTGCACACTTGTTCCCCTGCACGTTTCCTCAAGCGTTCGGACTAGAGGCAAATGTGAATCTTTCAGACTGATTGTCCGATCTGCCCTCCTGCATTGACTGTTTTGTCTCGGCAATCGATTGAGATTCACAGATTTCGAAGATGGAGTTCAGTCTGGTCGCCTTCAATATTCCCCGCACCTGTCGGGAAGGGTTTAGTAGTTTGAGATAAACACCGGCGGCTTGCAGCGAAAGCAGAGCCCCGACTCCCGCCGCGTCGATGGCATCAACCTCGGTTAGGTCAACAACGACGTTCCGCGACTCCTGCTGCATAGCCGAGCACAAAAGAGGAGTCTCATGACCACACACAATTCTGCCCGAGCAGCGCAGAACCACGACCTCACTGATACTTTCAACATTTATCGTCAGCATGTTTTCAATTCTCCCGGAACTCGCAGCCACCGCGGCTGTCCCAGCCAAAAGAGTGGAAGCGAATATCAATCACGCGGTGCCCAACCAGTCCACGTTTGCTCAGGGGACTGTTCCCCCCACTCACGCCTTCCGCTCCGCTGTGGGCCCTCCGAATGATCCGCAGCGTCCATGCATGCCTTGGCGAAACTTCTCTCGCTCCTCGGGGGTCATCCGTTCCCAGCGCTCCATCATGCGGCGACGCCAGTACATGTGCCGCCCCGGGTGGCCCCGCAATCCGCCAAAAATGATCTTGCTAAGAACCAAAATCCCGAGCGCTTGCCAGAAATTGATCAAATGCCAGCCAAAAAGCGCCGGCATCAGCCAATTCCAAAGTCTCATCACCACGAAACTAAACACGGTGACGCACAGCGCGGCAAACAGCAAGAACTTCAATCCCCGCAGAACCCAATGCCTTTTCATACTTGTTGTCCTCATTCTTTCCTGAAATCGTCATAGATGGACTGAAGGCGCTCGCGAAGGTGCAGGACCGCGTAATGCTTGCGGGAGAGCAGCGTGTTCACACTGACGCCAGTCTGTTCGGCGAGCTCTTTGAAGCTGTAACCCAGGAACTCGTGAGCCACGAATACTTCACGTTGCTCTTCGGGCAGTTCGTCCAGGGCCGCATCCATCTCCTCTAGCAACACACTTCGTGCGTAGGCCGACTCAGGTCCAGCGTCTGGCGCGGGCAGCAGATCCTCCCACTGGAGGGTCTCGCCGTCCTCGGTCGTGACTGCCGGTTCTGTTGACGCCTCGCGCTTTTTGCTGCGGAACAGGTCCGTGATCCGGTTGCGGGCGACCCGGAACAACCAGGCGGTAAGCTGCTCCAGCGGCTTCATCATCCGGTAGGCCTCGACGAGTTCGGAGAAGACCTCCTGCAGAATGTCTTCTGCGTCACTCTGGTCGGGCACCCGCCTACGGATGAAGTTGCGCAGCCGGGGTCTTTCCCGCTCGATCGCTTCCGAGATCTGCTGGTCTTGCTGTACCATCATCCACTGTTTTCTAAAAGTACCGTCCATCTACCTTGTAGACGAATGGGCAAAGCGAATATTTTAAGTCCGATCTGCTGGAGCCTGCAGCCTTTCCGGTTCGTTAGGCTATCCCATGAAGATGAGCGCAGACTGAAGGCTGCTGTGGAGTCGCCGATGGACGAGAGCCGCCGCGACCGCGGGCGGATAGAACGGTCCAGGGGGTGGTGGACTACGGATGCCAGTCAGGAATTGTTGGCGCAAATATGCCCGCCCATCGGCGAAATCGGACTGGCGAGACCGGCCTTAAGGGTTCGCCCTTGGTGCGGAATCAGCTCGAAGGCATGACAAAATCCATAGCGTTGTTGGAATATGTGGGAAACCGCGTCCGACCCAGCCTAGCTGCTAGACGGATAAGAAACGCGGCTACTTTTCGAGAAGTGCGCTGAGCAGATGGGCCAACTCTATTTTCGCGTCAGTGCTATCGGGCGGTCCCGAAGCATCTTCGGTGAGCGCGGCAAGTTGGTGAACTAACAGGCGCACTGCAAAGGCGTTCGAAACGTAAATGACTTGGGGCGGAAGCGCTAGTTCCCAGGTGTCGCGTGAACGGCGACTCAGAAGCCAACGCTGCCGTTCGGTATGTCTCTTTGAGTTCGCGTTTTGCCGGGGCAACGAAAACGCACCATTGACAACTACGTCGGCCCAACCCTGCTCGCGCTTGAGGTGCACCCGTTCCACTTTGAGCTGGTCAAAGACGACTACGCGGCGCGAGAGCTTAAGCAGATTCTCGCCCTGAAGGGCTTCTCCGGTCTCGCTGAAATTCTTTCCCAGAGCAGCGCTTACTTCCGCAGGCTTGGGGCGCTTCGAATGCAACAGTTGAATGCCCGGAACGGCAACGTCTGCCGGACTGGTTTCAACATGTCGCGGGGATAACACGGCCGCAGCCTCAACCTCAGCCTTTTCCGCTGCGTTGAAACCCGCATTCCGGGGAATCAGCGTCTGTGACCCGGGACTGGCCGTCACATGGGGCTTGAGATTTGCAGTGCGGCTTGAGGCGACCTGTACCGTTGCCGGGGCCTTCTTAACATAACGAAAGAAGTGAGGGCGTCCGCGCTCCTTCCAATATGCCGAATCGTAAGATTCGATGCCTTGGCCAGAACGTAACGCGCTGAAGAACGAGCTCTGTGCGGGATTGACTGCGACTCCAACATGTCCGGGCCAGACAACCAAATCACCTGGTTGCGGACGGAAGACACGGCGGAATTCGGCGATTCCTCTGTAAAGGCCCGTGGAACTCGCGTATGCATACGGAAATCCAGCACGCTCATAGATGGCATGCACGAGGTGCGAACAATCGGACTTGAGGCTAGGGCGTGGGTGGGATTTCAGTGCCGCACCAAGAACAGCCAAGCCTTCCTCACCCGTGAGCGTCGCGGACGTGAGTGGTTGCGCGGGCTGACTTGCGTCCGTAGAACTGGAGGGGTGAGTCTTGGCCGAGGCGTCACGGGTCTGTTGCGCGGTCGCCCCAGCGACCGTGCAAAGCACGAGGAATAAGAAGACACCATTCCGTCTGGACCGCATGGATTCACCATTGTGAACCGCTTCAAAGAGCGGCGCAGGTTACGATCGGGCTGCTATGATATCACGCCTCGCCTTAGCAACTGGAGTCCCACCGCGGCGGCGGCTAAGCCCCTGACCAGACGCGAGTTCCAGTCACGAGGCAGCTCGACCGTTCTGCGGTGGTGAAATTCTTTCCTGGCCGGGATCAATCAGCACAGACCCTGAGCAGTGGAGCGACAGGCTTCCCGTAGCCTCTTAGGACGGACAATGTTTGTTTACTCGTCTTCAATTGACGCCAGGGTATAGGTACTAAATCAGCCAAAAGTGAGCATGCAGCGGGAGTGGGCGCGCCTTTTTTATATTGCGTGCTATTGATTTCACGCGCCAGCTACGCATGGGTAGAGTCTCCCGCACGAGCAAAGGCGGCTGGTGTGGCCATCCGGCGAGCGGCTTCACGTGACGCCTAACACCAGAGTTGTCAAAACACCAGTAATGCTGCCTAACCAGCCACCGACGATGAGGCCGCGGTCCCTTGATCAGGAGCCACAGCATGATCGCCATCTCCCCGAGGATGGCGGGGAAGGTGATGTTAGACAGCATATGCTCGTATTGCGGTAACAGTAAGCCCGTAAAGCTAAGGGCCAGGTAGGCGAAGCCGTTGATGATCAGCCAGACGCCCAGGAAGCGGGGCAGGAAGCGCGATCTATACACCAGGATCGCCAAGGGAAAAAGCCATAGACCCCAAAGGATCTCGGCGGCAACGATTTCCTGGCGATGCAGTCGGAGGAACAGCATGGCCAGGGCGTCCCGCTGAGGTTTCTCGAAGACGGACAAGAAATCGGCGCCGCGCACGAGCATCAGGGCAGCAGCGTCGTTCAGCACGTTGAGGAAGTCGATGGTGGCTGGCAGCAGACCCCCGAGGATCACCATCAGCACCGCCAGGTTCTGGTCCACGCCCTTGAGCAACCGGTAAAGAGCCAGCACGAGGAAGATCAGGATGGTCCCGCAGAACAGGTCGGCGACGATGCCGAGACGAAAGAGCAACTCGTGAGCGGCGATGTTGTTGGCGGTCGCGGTCGCGTTCCCAGGCACGATCAGAGTGCTGGGAATATAGATGAGGCGGAAGGGGGCGAAGACGACGAGGAGCAGGTACAGGAACCCGGCGACTCTCCCTGGGTTGTGGGTCGAGCTCATCTTCCCTCCTTATGTAAGGGCCTGGCCGGGATACGGCGAAGGCCGTCAAAAAGTTTCTCCACACGAGCAAAGGCGGCTCTGGTGGTGCACCTGGCGAGCGGCTTCACCTGACGCCAGCAGTCCAATGGTATCTGGGGGCGCGTCGAAAAGTTTCCTTTGTGTCCACGATTAACGAAGCTTTGACAAACCATTGACAACCCGAGCTTTGCGCCCCTCCTAGAGTACTGCGTGGGTCCCCAGTGCTGTGGCCAAGTCCGGCAATCAGAATCTGGCAAGGTTAGCTTCTAGCGGAATTCAGAATTCGCGATGAGGCGTAGGGGCGGAGCATGAGAATCCTGCACTCCTGCGCTAGCCAGGGATCCACTTCTGATGTCCCTAATTGCACAATTGTTTCCGCTTGGAAGGGACCTCTTTTTCAACAGGACTGTGAAAAAGCCGATGGCAAGAGCTCTTGAAACCCAGGACCACCGTGCTCTTGAGCTGTTTGCACCTGAACTGATTCATGAATCCCGGAACTGTTCAAATGTGCACAGCCTGCCCCCAGATTCTTCCAGAAGAGAAACGTTACTCATGCAGCATGATGGCGAGCAGCGAACTGTGAACTTCCAACCCACCGTTATAGTCAATGAGGCCGAGCTGTCGGAAGCGATTCATAAAGAAGTTAATTCGAGCTCGGGTCGTACCGACCATTTCCGCCAATGTTTCTTGGCTTATCTTCGGAACCACGTTCTCCGATCTCTCTGCCTTTCCAAAGCGAGCCAGCAGCAAAAGGATCCGGGCCAACCGCTTCTCAGCAGAATTGCAAAGCTGGTCAACCAAGTCTGCCTGAGTCTGGTTGTAACGACCAACTATGTACGCGACAAATAGGTCCGAAAACACGTGCTCACGGTGAAGTACGTTCAGCATCGCGTCCTTGTCAATTCTTAAGACAACACAGTGTGTGACAGTGGTGGCGGACGCAGCTCGCAGAGGCTGGTCAGAGGCAATACACCCCTCACCCATGAAGTCCCCCTCTCCTAATAGGGCGATGGTAGCTTCTTTGCCACGCGCAGAAAGGACGCTGAGTTTCGCTCGACCTGTTTGAATATAGAAAACGGCATCGCCAGGATCTCCTTGCGCGAAGATCACTTTATTCTTTGGATATTGCAGGATTGCTCTTCCCAATCCGGTTTGGGAGAGAAACACCTTCGGATCAAATGTCCGTGCTTGGCCAGACGACATACCACGCTCCGCACGAGAAGCCCGATGTGAAAATCGTGCACCCTACAGCGACAAAAAGCAATAGCGAATATTGTATTTGTGACGAAATCCGAACCCAGGACGCGACCAGACGCCCTCGCTTTTTCGTTGCCCCGGCAACTCTAGAAGCTCAAAGTGCGGGGACGAATGCCGAGTGCTGCTAACGCCTCGTCCCCGGAGAGTAGGATTTCGAACAGCGGGTTCCTACAGGCGCGGCTGTTGCAAAGCTCCCTCCCCCACAAAATTCGCAAAAATTGATGCGCAACTATTTTTGTACCCGTCCCGCTGGCGCGCGATTACCCTCTCGGCTGAAACTCATTGTGCCTTTTTTTGTGCAAGCTGGATCGCATAGGAGTATGACTGCCGGAGAAGATCGTCCACAACCCCGCCAGCGCATGAGATCAGGGCAACGACCCGCAACTCTCCGACGCAATTGAGTGGGACAACGACGGACCAAATCAATACAGGACCTGTGCGCGTTTCCACATCGTCTGACTTAAGGCACTGACGACGACTGCCTAGGCTCGTTCGCTCTGCTATTATCTTCAGCCGAGGGGGAACTCATGGTAAACATGTCGCGTGTCGTACAGCAATTGAGGAAAGAACTGCAAAGAGCCGAGAATGAAGTCAGTCGGTTTCGTGCTGCACTCTCGGCTTTGGGAAGCCCAACCTCCAATGGGCATCGGCGCACCATGTCGGCTGATGCTCGGAGGAGAATTAGCCTTGCTCAGAAAGCACGATGGGCCAAGCAGAACCACCGGGCGGAAGCGGCGAGCCCCAAGCGCATAGTGTCATCCGCAGCGCGGAGGAAGATGGCGGCTGCTCAGCGAGCGAGGTGGGCGAAAGTGAAGGTTCTAAAAAAGGCAGCGTAACGGCGACGTAAATCCGGTTTGCAGACTGAGCCGCCCGGATATCCCTTCCAGCGGGTTTTGTGTTTCCGGAAAGAATCGCAACGGGCAAGACGTCCCTACTACAGAGTGCGAACTGCGGTCACGCAGAGGTGCGCAAGGATGTGACGAAGTTCCCTCAGGTCCTTCTGGCTCGATACTTCCACTTTCTCGCAATCCGGGCACAAGCGCCTAGACTAGACTAGATGCTGCCGAACTTGGTCACAATTGAACTGTTTAGCGACTGCTTTTATCGCATGCTAGTGGATGCCAGTCGCTCCACCGGCTTGTATTTTATTTGTCCAAGGTCGCTATGCCCATCCGTCGTGGCACAGCTTTGGTCGTTGTAGGAATCGCTGCGATACTCCTGCTCGCGTTCATTTTCGTTGTACCCGCTCTGATAAACGTGGATCGCTATCGGCCCCAGGTCATCTCCTATCTCCAAGAAAAAACTGGAAAGCAGGTTGAAATCGGACAGCTGGCACTCACGTTTTTCCCTCTGGCGATTCACATTGATCGTATCGGGGTGAAGAACCCTCCCCTATTTCCGTCCGGTTATGTTATCCAAGTGGCGCGGATCGATGCCGAACTTAGCGTCGGAGCGCTCCTGCACCGGCCGGTGGTCATCAAGTCCCTCGTACTTGAGGACCCAGTCTTGAATCTGACTTCGGACCCCGACGGCCCGTGGAACTTCGAGAATCCTCAATCAAAGATCTCGGCGGATGCTCTTCCTCTACGCCCCATTTCGAGCGTGAAAGTTAAGCGGGTGCTGGTGATAGCGTCGAACCTTTTGCCGTCCGACAAGGCGGGTCCCATTTTTTTCGAAGCTCACGAGATCTTCTGCGAACTGCAGCAAGTGAATCTGGCCGGAATTATCAATCCTTCTTCTTCCTCCATGGACGGCCAGGGCAGCCTGAAGGCGGGTCTTCTCCGCTTCGGCGCTGTCGAGGCAAGAAACCTGGATTCCAAACTGCGTTTGGAGTCGAGGCACGTTTTTTTCACGGATATCAAAGCGGAAGTCTATGGCGGGAGCGCCGTGGGTGGCCTCTCCTTCGACTTGTCGGAGAAAGACGCAAGCTTTGAGACCACTGCGCAATTGAGCAGAATTAATCTGGCCCAGCTTCTGGCGGCCTTCCCGGCGGCGGAAAGATGACCGGGAAAATGGAAGGAGAGGTTCGCTTAGCGGGAGAAATCGCACATTCGCTACGCCCGCTGGCAGGAATCCGCGGAGCCGGACACATGACGGTGCGTAACGGTCAGGTGCCGAGTCTCAAGCTCAACGCGAATTTGATGAAGCTGGCGCACTTCAACGATCTTGGCCCAGCCAAAAACGATCCTTCCTCATTCAACTTGATCAGCACCGATCTGGAGCTGGCCGATCAGCGGATTTCTAGCAAGGTGAGAGACGTTGACGGCTACGGAGTTGACGTGGATGGCTCGGGCAGTGTGTGTCGGGCTCTGACGAGTTGAACTATCGAGGGTTGGCGGAGATTACAACTGAGGAGGGCTTCTTCACGAACACCATCGCCCGGCTGTCGGGAGCCACGCTGAAAGACGGTAAGTTGCAGTTTCCCTTTCGCATCGGTGGAACGATCGATAGCCCCATAATTCTCCAAGGGCAAGGGAGATAAGGACGTAGACGCTGTACAAAATCAGCGGTGAGGGGAGGAGGTGGGACTAGCTCCCTGCCGCCGATTCGTTTCTAGATTGGCATGACCACGTTCAGCTGGTTAGCTGAGAAGAATGACTTCGTGTTTTAGCAATTGACTGAAAGTCACTGACCTGCACATGTGCCGATCATGACTTCTGCAGTTCATCGGTGGTGACTTGGATCTTAATCAACCGCGCTGTTCCAAATGACGTTGTCATCGCACAGTCAGTTGTGTCGCGGCCGGTTGCCATGAGCACGCGCCCGATGCGCCGAACGTTGTGCCTGGCGTCGAACGTCCACCAGCGATCTCCGAGGTAGACTTCAAACCAGGCGCTAAAGTCCATCGGGCTTGGGGCCACGATTACTCCGATATCGCCCAAGTATCCGGTTGCGTGGCGAGCTGGAATGTTCAGGGCACGACAGAAGGTGATCGCCAGATGCTGAAAGTCTCTGCGGACCCCGACTCGCTCGGTATACACTCCCAGCGCCGTGCGAGTTGGACTGGAAACCTCATATCCGAAGGTGACTTTTTTGTGCACCCAATCGCACACTGCCTGAACGCGGTTCCACCCTCTTGGAGCGTTCCAAAATAACTCCGCCGCAGTGTTAGACAAGAGATCTACCTCGCAGTACCGGCTGTTCATGAGGTAGGGCAAGACATGCAGCGGCATTCATCCAGTAGAGACTGTCGGCTACCTCGCGAGTGCTCAAGGCGATTCCATACCCCCGGACTTTCAAAAGTGTCGGGTCAGGCCCATTGAGCAGGCCCCGGGTACGGCCTCGAACACCTGCTTCATCACCCGGCGACTCGTGAGCATGTAAGAGACGCCACTGGGGACGCGCAGAAACCTGGGGCCGGATGAGTCGTCCCTCGACCAGTTCGATCTGCTGGGGGGTAGGTTCGGGGGCAAGAGCCCCGTTTAAAGACTGAGCAAGCTCCACCCACGCAACTGCGACCACCGCCGTGCCCAATGCAGAGTTGGGTACGCAGGCAGCCCTGGGGCGAGCCCAGCCTCCGTCCCCCGCTGCGGTTGCGAGGGGAGCCGGAGCCCAGACGATCGTGCTGGGCAGGGGGGGCGGCGCCGCAAACCTTGCGATAAATCGATAACCGCGACGCGGTCTCAATTAGCGGGACTTGTCGGCGTCATCGTCGAGTGCGGCGCGAATCTGGCGGATGCACGGTTCAGCCCGTGCTCAAAATCTACGAAGAACCCGCTACCCAGACTTGTTCCTTCAATGGGAAGGAGCTAAAAGAAGATAGCGCCGAGAGCCGCGTTATTATATACTCCGTCAACAGAGCGACAGGGTCCGCCAGGTATATTTGGTCGGATGGGGCAGGCTGGCGCGCTTCTGTCGACGTTCCCCCCTTATCTTGTTGCGGAGACCGCGCCATGGGAGAACACCAGCTGCGCCAACCGAATGACCGGCCAAAGGCGGAAGGCACTGCTGCGCTAAAATTTGCTTCGGACACCGGCTCATCGCCAGCACCGGACCCTTCTTTGGGGTTGGCCCCGACTCTAGTTGAAGTGAACCTGGATACTCCTACTCTTGCCGAAGGAACCTCCGCGGCCGGCGGGCGGCCTGGTTACTCTTCCGAATTGAACCGCGAACCTATCTTGCGTCCGGGCGCCGTACTCGGACGCCGATACGAAATCCTGCAACTCCTTGGCGAGGGAGGCATGGGTTCGGTTTACCGCGCGCGGGATCGCGAAGTGAATCGCATTGTGGCGCTTAAAGTGATCCGCCCGGAGCTGACTGGGCATCCCGCCATTCTTGAGCGCTTCAAGCAGGAGCTTGTGCTGTCCCATCAGGTGACCCACAAAAACGTCATCCGTATCTACGACTTAGGCGATGCCGATGGTGTGAAGTTCATCACCATGGAGTTCGTCGAAGGCCAGGATCTGCGCACACTGATCCAGGAGAAGAAGAAGTTCTCTCCGGAAGAAGCAGTCGAGATTACGCAACAGATCTGCCGCGCCCTGGAAGCCACGCACAGCGTGGGAGTGATCCACCGCGACTTGAAGCCGCAGAACATCATGCGCGATAAGAGCGGCCGGATCCTGCTAATGGATTTTGGTCTGGCCCGCATGGTCGAAGGCGACGGCATGACCCAAACCGGAGCTCTGGTTGGGACGATGGAATATATGTCGCCGGAGCAAGCGCTGGGGAAAGCGCTCGACCCGCGCTCCGATCTCTTCACGGTGGGCTTAATTCTTTACGAACTGCTCACCGGCAAAATGCCGTTCCAGGCGGAGAGCGCTCTGGCGAGCCTGATCAAGCGGACGCAGGAACGAGCCATCCCCGTTTCCGATCACGACGAAACGATACCGCGGCCGCTCACCAACATTGTGAGTAAATGCCTGGAGCGTGATCCCGCGCTGCGCTACTCGAGCGCAGCCGAGATGCTGCGGGATCTTGATGCCTGGCAAGGCAAAGATGCAGCTGCGACGCTGAGTTTTTACCCCTGGGTGAAGCCTTGGGGACAGTCGCTGCCCTGGCCAGTGTTCGCCGTCATTGTTACGGTTCTTGTTCTGGCGACTGTCGGCTACGTGTTTCGCGGCCCATTGCTATCGCCGCTGGCAAAGAAAGCCACCGCAGGCCCCGTTCTATCACTCGCGGTTGTCCCGTTTCAAAACAAGTCGGGCGACCAGTCCTGGGACTGGCTGGGGCCTAGTCTCGCTGACATGCTGAGCACCGATGTCGGGCAATCCGCGCACCTGCATGCTGTCTCTTCCGACCGTGTGCAGCAGGTCTTTCATGATCTACGGATTGCTCCCAACGCCATCGTCGATTCGTCGAGTCTCGGCCGTATTGCCGAATTCACCAACGCCGACACTCTGGTTTGGGGACAATACACCAAACTCGGAGAGCAAATTCGCATTGACGCGACGCTGCAGGACCGCAAACACAATCGCACTGTCCAGGTGAAATCGGAAGCGGCCAGCCAAAAAGACCTCTCGGCGGCGGTGGACCGGTTGGCCGAAATGATCCGCCAAAACCTGGCGCTGCCTTCCGATGTGGTGAAAGAACTTCAGGCGCAATCTTTTAAGCCGACCTCGACTTCAGTCGACGCCCTCCGCGATTACAACGAGGGGTTGCAGTTCTTGCGCCAGGGAAAAAATCAGGAAGCCCAGAAGCGACTTGAGGCCGCCACCAAAGAAGACCCGCAATTTGCCGTCGCCTTTTCGCGCCTGGGGGAAGCCTATTCCACCTTGGGATACGACGCGGAGGCAGAGCGCTCTTCACGCCGCGCGGTGGAGCTGAGCCAGAGTCTTCCGTTGGCGCAGAAGTACTTCATCGAAGCCAGTCTGGCACGCGTCACGAAGGATAACCAGAGGGCGGTAGCTGCATACGAAAACCTAGCCACCAGTTTCCCCGATAACGTGGAGGTGCAATTCACGCTCGGGCGACTTTATGAAGATACTGCCGCCCTGGACAAGGCGCGCGCATCCTACGAGAAACTGCTGGTTCGCGACCCCAAGAACGTGGACGCCCTATTGCACTTGGGATGGGTTGAAGTCAGGACCAACAATCCTCAGGGCAGCCTTGATTATCTGAACCGTGCCCTCACACTCGCCGTGCAGCTGGGCAATGACGCGGAAAAGGCTTTGATTCTCGACGCCATCGGAACTGCCTATCAGTACATGAACAAGCGCGACGAAGCGCTCAACAATTTGCAGCAAGCGCTCCAGATCAAGCGTAAGCTCGGCGACAAAGGCGGCATTGCCGAAACTCTCAATACAATGGCCGGGGTGCAGCAGGATATCGGCAAGCCAAAAGAGGCGCGCAAGAGCTACGAGGAAGCGGTCAGCCTGCGCCGCGAAATTGGGGACAAGAAGGGTCTCGGCCGCAGCTTGACTGATCTTGGCCTTTTCAATGAGAGCATTGGCCGCTACGACGAAGCATTGGCTCTGAGCAAAGAAGGATTGGCGCCGTTGCGTGAGGTAGGCGATCGCCAGAACGAGGCGAACTGCCTCAACAACATCGGTTGGATTTACCTGGACAAAGCGGATTACGAGAACGCCATGACGTACTTTCAACAGGCACTCGATCTCCGCCAAAAAATTGGCTCGCCCGCGTTTATCGCCGACAGCTTCTACAACATCGGCGACACCTACACCCGGATGGGCCAATACAACCAGGCCACGGATGATTTCTTGAAGGCTCTCGATCTCTGGCGCAAGTCTGGCGACAATCGTGGCGTCGCGTTTGCTTCTTATGGTTTGGGAAAGATTTTCCAGTACCAGGGGCGCTACGGTGCTGCACTGAACTCGCAACAGGATGCGTTGAAGAGCTGGCACGAAGTCAATGAAAGCGGAGTCTGGCTGCCTCAAATTGAAGCGAGTTACGGCAACACTCTGTCGCTCGTCGGTCGCGGAGCTGAGGCGCAGAAGAACCTGGACGAAGCGTTGCTCACCGCACGAGAGATCAAGAATGATCCGCTCGTCGCACAGGTGTTGAACTTTGAAGGCGATCGCCTCTTCTACAGCGGAGATTTCGCTGCGGCTCGACTCATGTTCGAGCAGGCTTTAAAGGTTGTTTCGCACACGACCGATCGCGAGCAGACGCTGCTAACGAAATTCAACCTGGCGAAGGTTGCGGTGATGCAGGGACGTTCCCGCGAGGAGCTAAGCGCGTTGCAGTCGCTGGCCGAGCAGTCTGACCGTTCCGGCTTCAAACATTTGTCGGTTGAGTGCACGGTTTATCTTGGACAAGCGCTAATCGCCGCCAAGGAATACTCGCGCGCGCAGGAGAGTTTGCTACGTACTTTGGCGAACGCCGAAAAACTCGGGCTACAGGTCTCGCTCGCCAAAGCTCACTACCTGTTGGCGGAAGCGCTCCGGCTTGGCGGCGCTCCGGCAGAAGCGCCTCATCATTTCGCGGAGGCACGCCGCATTCTCGATGAGATCGGGAAAGAGGCGCATAGCGAAACCCTGCTGAAGCGCAGCGACCTTGCCAAGATCTACCAGGAATCCGCCAGCCGGCAAAGTCCCACAACTTAACCCGCGACTTAATTCCGTGAATTAATCTGTGAATTAAAGAGTACTGAATCGACTTCACCCGGTGATGACCCAAAAAGCCAGGCCTATTGCGGCCTGGCTTTTTGCTGCAGTCCCAATTCAATTGCAGACTAGGGGCACGACTTCTTCAGAAAGAACGGGAAGACCGT